>FMJZ01017569.1_pt1 | contig 32257 bp, 29 predicted proteins | sample 1987881 | NCBI WGS metagenome assembly FMJZ01 (sample SAMEA4378227, study PRJEB15110) | soil metagenome | biome: soil; feature: Field; material: Soil | place: India | collected 2015-03-11 | depth 0 m
TTTTCCAGGTAGGGGTCTGGATTAGGGTTGCGGCTGGTCTCTGGAGGGCTGGTGGAATCGGGAGGCTTTTTCTAGACGTGTTTTCTTCTTTTTAAAAGCGGTATTGGTGTTATTATGGTTGGCAGGTTTTCTAAGGCTGTTGTCGTAGCCGCTGTAAGGTTTGTCTCCGTCCTCCGGCTTGCCTTGGGGGATGCTGGTGGGGTTACGGTGAACGAGTGGCTGGCTGTTCTTGGGGCGATATGGTTGTTTTCAACCCGGTTTTTGGAAACATGGTTTGTGGGAAAAAGTCTTGGACACGGTTTGGAGATGTGGAGATGTTGCGAGCGGCGCGCGGGGTGAACTGTGCTCCTCCTGTTGCGAATCCGGGTTTGCTGGATGCTTCCACTTTATACTCGTGTCTAAACTGTGCTACTGGGATGGTTGGAGTAGAAGCATAGTTTACTTTTTAACCTCCCTCTTTGAGAAGGGGCTGCCTTTCCCCGAGCGTCCTTACGTAGTTGAATTGGATCCCCGGAAGCTATGGTTCTCGGTTTGCAGCACAGCAGCGGGCTGCGTGACACGGTTGAGATCAGGGAGGGTTTCAAGCGGTTTTTAAGCGGGGCAGCGGTGGATGGGGACTGGTGGATGTTGGGTGTTGGTGGTTTACCTGTTGACGGTTTCGTAAAGCTTAATAGTTCCGGACCGGAACTAGGTTTTGAACCGGAACTTTTCGACATTAGGCCGAAGTCTTTTCGAAGCGGCCTGTTCGACGGGGAGAATGGGCTTGGGTTTGACAGGGCTGTTGACCATGTTTAGCGCGCTTGGGAAGGCAGTCTTGTTTAGGCGTTTCTTGAGAAGGGTATGTAAATCTTGCGGGGGCGCTGTTTTTTTTTAAAAAAAATTATCAGTTACCCGGGTAACCATGTTGTTCGACCTTAGGCGTAAGAACGCCGTGGGGAGCTATTCGGCAGGGGGGAGGAGTACCAGGAGCTTAAGCGTCTAATAGACTCGGGCTTATGGGTGGCTGTCGTTGGAAAAAGGATGACTGGTAAGACAAGCCTGCTTGTTCAATAGGGGGTACTGTAGGCACGAATGTTTCTCCTCCGATTTCTTTCATTCGATGCAGGGTTTTGAGTCATCTTTTTTCTCGGGTTCCAATGTCTTGATGGGTCGCGTCATATTTCCAGCCTGAGACTGATTGAGCGCGCCATGAGGGTTTTAGGCGTCTCCGGATCTAACAGGAGGGAGGGTAATTCGTACCTTCTCTTAGAGAGATGTTTTGATAGAAATGTTGAAATGCATTAGTCGGATAGCGCTCTGACCATTCACCATTGAAAAATACTTATAAGAAAAGTATGATACGGATTGGTGATGAAGAGGCTGGCGATTCACGGAGGCAACCCGGTTAGGACCAGACCGTTTCCCGCTAGGACTCCTTACGGGGGGGAGGAGGTAAAGGAGGCTACTGAAGCCATAATGTCTCAGAACCTGTTCATGTTCGGCGGGACGAAGGTCGTAAAGCTGGAGCAGGAATTCGCGAAGAAGTATGGGGTTAAATATGCTATCGCATCCACATCCGGCACGTCTGCGGTTCACCTGGCGGTTGCCGCTTTAGACCTTGAACCCGGCAGCGAAATCATAACTGCGCCGGTGACCGACATGGGGACTATCATTGGAATCATTTACCAGGGTTGTATTCCCATATTTGCCGACTGGAAGGAGAACGCTTTCAACATGGATCCTGAGAATGTGGAGGGGAAGATTACGGAGAAAACCAGGGCCATTATCGTCGTCCACCTTTTCGGCAATCCTTGCGACATGGATAAGATAATGGAGATCGCTGAGAGGCATGGGCTACCCGTTATCGAGGACTGTTGTCAAGCGTATTGCACCTACTATAAGAATAGGCTGGTTGGGACAATAGGTGATGTCGGATGTTTCTCTATGCAGCAGTCGAAACATATTGCTACTGGGGAAGGCGGGTTGACGATCACCAACAGTGACGAGTATGCGATGAGGGCGAGCCTTTTCAGGGATAAGGGGTGGGAGAGCCGGGGTAAATGGGGGCCGCGGGCCTATACCTTTCTGGGGATGAACTACCGGATGAACGAGTTGACTGCAGCAGTTGCCCTCGCGCAGCTGAGGAAAGTGGACAGGGTGGTGAAGAAGAGGCACGAGTTAGGGAGCTTGCTTTCTGAATTAATAAAGGACATGCCTGGGATAATTCCTGCGCCGGTAACTGAAGGAGGCTATCATTCTTACTGGGAGTATCCTTTTAAGATGGTTGGCTTTAACGCGGAGGAGTTCGTGAAAGCTCTTATCGGTGAAGGGATTCCCGCCAGTTACGGTTATACTGGGAAACCAATATACCTCTGCACGGAGGCGCTTACCAGAAAGAGGACCTTCGGCACCTCCGGCTATCCTTTCAACTCTCCCTACTACGGTAAGGAAATCGAGTATAAAGAGGGCCTTTGCCCTGTTGCCGAGGAAGAGTTGAAGCATGTTGGGGTGATCCCCGTGAATGAAAACTGGACGGAGGAAGACGTGAAAGACGTGGCGAGGGCGATGAGGAAAGTCTGGAGGTTTTTCAAAGGTGCGTGAGTTCACCGTCGGGTTTGGGAGGGTTGAAATAACTCCTCCTTTAACCATCCCCTATCTCGGTTTTTGCCCTAAGCGGCACGCTTTTTTTAAGGGGGTGCACGACCCTTTATACGCGAGAAGCCTCTACGTTTCCTCAGGCGGAGAAGAAGCTGTAGTTATAAGTGCTGATGCCTTCGGATTCTCAAATTCAATACTTGGGGAGGAGAGAAATTTTACAGGGGAGGTTAGGGAGAAAATAAGTAGGAGAACCGGCATACCTTCAGCAAACATAATGCTGGCTTCAAGCCATATTCATTCCACTCCGGACACTTTAAACTTCAGGCCACTGGTAATCGAGGCTCCTTGTGCAAGCGAGTGGCTTGAAAAACTCCAGGAGCAAATCGCCCTTTCCGCAGAGACCGCGTGGAGGGAGAGATTCAAAGCATCGTTAAAAATCGGGAAAGGAAGGGCTAAGAATATTTCTTTAAATAGGAGGGGCGGGGATTTTTTAGATGAAGAGGTTATTGTTCTGGTTTTCGAATCCTCAGAGCGTGAAAAAATATTTCTGGTTAATTTCGCATGCCACCCGGTTATCGTTCAGGTTCAAGACCTGGTTTCCGCTGATTATGTGGGGGTCGTGGAAACCACTGTAGAGAATACTGTAGAGAATACGAAGGGATGCTTGTTTATTCAGGGTGCGTGTGGAGATATAAATCCTGTTTGCGGAACGAGCAATTTTAACGATGTTTATCTAATCGGCCTATCGATTGCTGGAGAAGTGATGAGGATATATGGAAAGGCTGGTCTCTCTAAGCCGGATTACCCGGTGGAGCCAGTTGTTTTAAAAGCCAGTTCAATAGAGGTGAATTTTCCTTCGCGTCCCCTGCTTCTCCGTGAGGAAGTAGAAGCCTTAGTTAGAGAGGTGGAGAATAGAAAGAAGTTTTTAGAAGAGGCGGAATCTGAAGAAGACAGGCTTGAAATCCTGAGAAGAATCTGCATGATAGAGGAAATTTTAACTAGAGTAAAGGAGGGGGATGGGCCTTTCCTCGGAGAACTGCAGTTGATCCGTATGGGGAATGCTCTTTTATTCGGAATTCCAGGCGAGCCTTTTAACGAGCTAGGGGTGGAGGTTAAAAAAACGAGTAGGCCCTTCACAGGAATACCTGCCGGCTATACTAACGGTTATTTGGGCTATATTGCTCCTCCCTCAGCCTGGGAGAAAGGAGGTTATGAAGTAAGCTTTGGTCCATGGTCGAAAGTGGGACCGGATGCTTTCAATATAATTATTGAAGCTTTTAAAAAATTGAAAGAGGCTGTGCAATAGGTTTAAAATTGCTGTCTGTTCTTTGAAAGAAGATTGAAAAGTAACGCACTGAGCGTGCTTCGAAAAATGAACCAAAACCTTTTTTAGCATGCAGAGAGAAATTTAATCTTAACGTGCGATAGAGATGCTTCGGGTCGGGGTGGCTTGAAGATGATTCTTTAGACGGCAGCGAGCAGGTTTTCAGGGTGACTGTTAACGAGCCGAAAAGGATAGTTGCGCGCTGGGATACTGAGTATGAGGTCACAGTGTATAGCGAGACTGGAAGCACGGCGGGTTCAGGATGGTACGCGCTTGGAGAGACAGCAACCGTTTCAATATCTACAACTCAGACTGGGAAGGATTTCCTCACTAACCATGTTTTTGAAGGGTGGAGGATTGACGGAAACATTGTTTCAACCTCACCGACCTATTCTTTCGTTGTAGATAAGCCTGTCAAGCTGGTTGCAAGCTGGAGGACGGAGACAAATATTGTAGCTGTCGGCTTAATAGCGGGGGTTCCGCTGATAGTTGTCTTGCTAGCCGTCCTAATTGTTAGAAGAAGGCGTGCAGCACTGTCTCCTCCCCCGCCGCCTACGACGTAAAGATATTTAAAAGACCGTCTATCTGTTTTCAGACCATGCTTGAAAACGAGGATGTTAGAGGATTTTTCTCCCAGTAACGTTTTTTAAAGGCTTTTTCAGAAGAAGAGGCCGGAGACGATATATGGCTTGCAGCAGAATAGCTAGCGGGGATAAAGAGGTTCTCAGAGAACTTGGGAGACAGATAGTTGAAATCGCGGCCTCGCCTATTAATGAGGAGCATTTTCAGCTGCAGAGGAGAGTGAATAATCTGGAGATGGTGAAGCCTCCGGTCTATGTTTACGAGATTCCTTGGCATGAAATGAATGTTGACGATGAGCTAGCGTTGAGGACTAGGCACCCGTTGTGCCAGAGATATGAGGAGAGGCTTAGACGCTTGATCTACAAGTGGAGACACGGCTTAGGGGTGCTTGTAGACGATCCCCGTTTCAGCAGCAGCCTTAGTCTAGAGCCGGTTGTTGAGCAGCCGCTTCAGGACTATATTACTGACACTGGCATAGGCATCCGTATTAAGGAGGATATTGTTAGAATTGACGAGAAGAATCCTGTGGTTTCCCACCGCTATCATGTTCAAATCAAGTCTGAAGAAGACGTTGAGAAGATCAGGATGCCTGAAGTTTTTTTCGACGCGGAGAAGGCTGAGGAGGATTTCGAGGTGCTTTGCGAGGTTTTCGACGGGGTTCTGCCTGTCGAGAAGCGTGGCGTCAGCGCCTTCTGGTTCGCCCCCTGGGACGAGATCGTTATGCTGGCCGGTGTTAAGGAGATCCTCATAGACATGCACCGCAGGCCAAGGTATGTGCATAAGCTTGTCGAAAGAATGGTTGAGGCTTGGCTTCACAGGCTGAACCAGTATGAGAAAATCGGACTGCTGCAAGCCTCTCCTATGAGGCTTTGGGGGGTTGGAGCAGCCCAAGCCTTCTCAGCAGTGTCCCCGGCTATGCATGAGGAGTTCGCGTTGAAGCATGAGAAGCGCTGGTATGAGAAATGGGGTTTAAACTACTACGGGTGCTGCGAGCCGCTCCACAATAAGGTTGAAGTGTTGAGGAGGAATATTCCCAGGTTGCGAAGAATCTCGATGAGTCCGTTCATTGATTTCGACAGGGCTGTTGAAAACGTTAGGGGCGACTTCATATTCGCCTGGAAGCCTAATCCCGCTGCACTGGCTGAATCAACCTGGCAGCCTGAGGCGGTTCGCCGGGATCTGGAGGAGAAGCTTAGTAAAGCCAAGATGTTTAACTGCGTGATGGAGATCCATATGAAGGACATCAGCACTGTTAGATATCAGCCTCAACGCCTCTGGGAGTGGGCGAGAATAGCCTCTGAGGTTGCGGAGAAATATGTTTGAGCATGCTAAAATTTAACATTGGAGAAAAAAGCTGCCTCATTTAAGGCATATAAGTATCGATATCGAATGTTTAATCAGCCGGTGGGGAAAGAATGAGGCTCGTTTTTAAAAGGAGGCTGGAGCTGCTTCCCAGAGAAAGTGTTGAAGCAATAAAGGAGAACGCGCTGAAAATACTGGAAGAGGTTGGTTTCGCATACAGACATAAAAGTGCTCTCAAGGTCCTTGAGGAGCAAGGGGCAATTGTCGACTATAGCAGGGAGGTTGCAAGGCTTCCCAGAGGACTTGTCCTAGATTGTCTTAAAAAGGCTCCTAAGCAGTATATCGTTGAGCCTCCGCAGGGGGATGCTGTCTACTTTGGAGACGGGAGCATAAAGGCCACCATGGGGTTGGAGATTCAACTCGTAGACTATTGTAGGATGGAGCGTCGCCCAGGTAGGACTGAAGACTGCGTGAAATCCATAACCGTCGGCAACGAGCTTGAAAACGTGGGCGTTGTATCCCCTTTCGTCGTGCCCAGCGACGTGCCCGTGAGGATAGCTGATGTGAGGGAGCATAGGCTTCTCTTCACATATTCGCGTAAACCGTTTTACGCCTGGATATACTCCGTTGAATCCTGCAAGTATATTCTGGAAATGGCTAAGGCTGTGGCTGGGGGAGAGGATGAGCTCAGGAGAAAGAAGATAGTCGGCTATGGAGCGGAGCCTACGAGCCCGCTTCAGCTTTCGCGTCACGCTATAGGGATTCTGATGGAGATGGCGGAGTACGGGCTTCCCATAAGCGCGTCAGGCTCCATGAGTCTCCTGGGGGGTACTGCGCCTGTGACAATAGCTGGCGCATTAAGCCTGCATGCAGCCGAGGTACTGGCAGGCATAGTTTTAGTCAATCTCATCAACCCCGACTCTCCCGTTGGCTTCTCAACATCAATACACGTGTTAGATCAGAGGACTGCCCTATGCTCCTTCGGAGCGCCTGAGAACACGTTAGCATCCTTAGCGGGAATCCAGGTGGCTAGGGAGCTTGGTTTAAGCTGCTTCGCCAATGTGGCCCTGACTGATTCAAACACTCCAGACTTTCAAGCCGGCTTTGAGAAGGCGGCGAGTAGTGCTCTGGTGTTGGCAGCGGGGGCGGAGGGCATAGGTCAACAGGGGATAGTGGGAGCGGATCAAGGCGCGAGCCTTGAACAGCTTATAATCGACAACGAGTGGTTCAACTATGTTAACCGTATACTTAAAGGGTTTGAAGTAAACCAGGAAACTTTAGCGCTTGAAGTAATAAAAAGAATCGGAGTGGGAGGCAGCTTCCTGAAGGAGCAGCACACTTTGAGGAAAATGCGTGAGGAACTTTGGGATCCGAGCCTTTTCAACAGGGATGACTGGATAGGATGGGAGAAGAAAGGATGTCGAGACCTGCTTAAGAGATCACAGGCTGTCTTAGAAAGGATCATTAGAGAGCATTATCCTCCGGAGCCAGTTATTGACAAGCAGGTTATCAACCGGCTTTCAGAGATAGAAGTGAAGGCAGCTAAGAATTTAGCAGGGTAAAGCCTTCTTTAGCCCTTTCAACAGCACTTGCTATTCAGACTCCGCCTTGCTAAGAGCGCACGCTAGCTTGACCACCATGCATCATACCTTCTAGATAGGGGCAGGTTAATCTCGATAAGGCTTGAAAAAGCTTTAAGGATGGTGTTTGCGTAACCGCTTAAGGTGTGTTGAGCCTTGGCGCTGCCCGACGAGGGGATTCGAGAAAGAGCTGTTGAAAGAAAGATTCCAAGCCTCCGCGCCGAATGGTTTAAGACGATTCTTTACATCGTTACACTAGCAGTTTCCCTAGCGGTTGTCGACATGATGTTTGGCTGGACTTCTGCCGATATCCCGCCATACTTGCAGCATTTAAGCGGAATAATAATGCTCGTAAACCCGTATGTTCAATATATTCAAGCGATACTGATTTTCTGCATAGGCTATCTTATCGTGAATGCTCTGAGCAGAGTCATGTATATATACATGAGAAGGTTTACGGATCACCCTACTGCCACGACTGTTCAAACGTTAACTAGGATCGCTGGCCTCGCCGTCCTGGTCTCGCTTATAGCGTCCGTGTTCAACGCGAACCCTGCAGCCGCATTAACCGTCGGCTCGTTCGGAGGCCTAGTCGTAGGCTTCGCGACGCAGACCATACTGTCCAACGTGGTTGCAGGAGTCTTCCTATTGCTTTCCAGGCCCTATACTTTCGGGGATACAATAACCGTTGCCGGTCAAACCGGGATTGTCAAGGAGATTAGATTGATGCATCTCGTGTTAGAATCCACGGATGGCACTAGGGAGATACTTATACCTAGCGGAACCGTTGTAACACAGATTATTCATAAGATGAAGCCCCCCATGCAGGTTAAACCCGTTAAAACCGTGTTGAAACTGGAGGCGCCCCCGACTAGGGTTAAAATAGGCTCACCGCTTGTCTTCAGGGGTAGGCTTCTGGAGGCGGAGACTGGGAAGCCGATCGCCAATGCTAAAATAATGATGATGGAGAGGGATGTTGGGAGAAACGACATGCTGGCTTCTGGAATGACAGGCGAGGATGGAGGCTTCGTCATCGAGTGGAAGGCTGGGAAGACTGATTTGCTCGGCGACACTGCTGAGGTCTATGCGAATTTCGATGGGGATGAGCAGTATCAACGGTCTAAAAGCGAACTGTTCATAATAAAAATAGATGGGAGGTGATGGTGCAGGATGAGTATGGAAGACAGGGCTGTTAAGAATAAGCCTGTTTGCTTCAAGTGTGGAGCCGACATGGCTTCGTTCACCTTCATTGAATACCCTTTGAGCGACAAGCTTCTGACGATAGTGTTCTGCAAACAATGCGGCGCTGTTCAAGGCATAGTTTCTAAAGAAAAATAATTTTAATGCTTGAAGGAGCCCGAGAGCAGCCCCCCAGCAAGTTTCTCCAACACTAGTCTATAAAAATTCATATGCTTGTCAGCAAGCTTAGCCTCATGGTTGCGTGGAATCTTCAGGAGTCTACGCTTAAGGATGTTAAGGAGTCCAGGTTTGAGTGCGCGCTCGTGCGTATGGGGGAGGCGGATGAGGGGGCCGTGAATACGCCTAAGGTTAAGTCTTTAGCCTACTCTTGGGCCAGGTTTACGAGGCCCTGGCATTTTTCAACCAAGAACCCGCTTCGGAAACCCGTTGAAACCCTCTAGGGACAAGGGGGAGAAGATCTTGGAGGCCGCTGTGGAGAGGATTGCCCGCCTCCTCAAGGAGCTTTCCGACGCTGAGATGGCTTAGGGTTTCCCCCTACTAGCGTTTTCGACTAATCCTTCGCCAGCCTAACCTTATGAAGGAGCATCGGCCCGCCAGTAGAGATTGGATCGCGAGTTTCCAGTGGAAGGCTAATTAACCCGTCTTCAGCCAGCAATTTTTATATAGGGAGCAGTAAGTTGCTTTTTCTGAAGTTGAGCAACCGAAGTGTCAACGAGGCTGTTAACAAGAGGCCGCTGAACGTTCTTAGAAGCATGGTTGGCAAGAAGGTTTTCCTCAGGCTTAAAAACGATCACTCAGTATACAGGGGGATGCTGCTTAACGTGGATACTCAGATGAACCTGATTATGGGTGGCACAATGGAGTATGAGGGGGATAGGGAAGCCATCAACTTTAACCTTGTGCTGGTCAGAGGGAGTAACATCCTTTTCGTCGGCAGGTCTGAGGAGATATAGCTGCTTACTTTAGGCCCAGTTCAGTCAGCCTCTCGATCAGGGCTGTTGTTAACAGGCTCCTCTTCCTGTTTAAAAGCTCCCTGATGTCGCTCCTCCTCACGTAGAGTTTCTCATCCTGCTTCTCCAAGGGTAGGCTTCTAATGTCGCAGAGCAGGAGACCATGGTAGGCTGCCTCCTTTACAGTTTCATCGTCAACAGTGTCAGCATCCAGTATAAGGATCCTGACGCCTTTTAAGGAGAGGGCTTTAAAGATCTTCCTTAGGTCTCCCTTAAGGGTTACGGCAGCTACAACCATGCTGCCAACCTCGCTCTTAGCCTTCTTCGAAGTCAACTCTGTGAAAACGTCAACCTGGAGGAGCTCGCCGGGAACCTTCTCCTGTCTTCCAAGAACCTGGCTTAAGCTAGTCAGCCTACTTGCCTCCGGCGTGAAGCTTACGATGCTTTTCAACCCGGCTTCCTTAGCGGGTTTCTTCGACCCCGCTTTCCTAAGCCCGCTTCTAAGGCTTTCAAGCTTAAGCGCTAGGACCTCGACCTTCCTCCTCTCCTCGAGCAGCTGTTTCCTAAGCTGCTCCACAAGGTTTGGGTCAAAGCTTTGAACAGTCGTCTGGGAGAGCCTCCCCCTAATCGAGCGCTCAGGCGGAATCCCCCTGATAAGGTCGCTTTTAACCTCTTCTATGAGAGCCTCCTTGAAGTCGCTTATCCTTCTCTCTACGTTCAGCTCAATGTTTCTGAAATCGTTTTTAAAACTGTTGAAGGCTTTAAGCGCAGCGTAGAGTGCTGAAGCCTGATGCTCATCCCCAATGCTGACACTCCTTTTAGAAGCATACTCGTTGATAACGCTAATCTTGTCCTCCAACGCTTCATCCTTCCCTGTTTCGAACACAGCTAGGTTTAACGATTGAGCCAGCTCCCTAACCGCTCTAGGAGCCTCAGCCCTGTCGGTCGCGATTAGAACAGGATCCCCGACGCTCAAAGCTTCAAGAATTATGCTGCCCCTGTTCCAGTGTTTAAGACTTTTCAGGAGAAGCAGCTCCCCGTTTAGGTTCAGTACAGCCAGGCCTGCCGTGGTCCCGGGGTCGAAGCCGACTATGGTTTTCGGCAAGCGTTTAGACACTCGTATTCGTTTCCCCCGTCTGCTGAGCCCTCCTTAAAACTATTGGGATCATCCTCCTTAGTAGAGCGAAACATCCAGCACAGTGTCGCAACCACACTTCCTTTCCCTAGGTATAATGGGAATCGTTTCATAAATAAGCTTATTGACGTTTGCAACGTTCTCCCTCATGCTTCTAGCAACTCTTTCAGCCGTAACCGGCATTAAGCCGTATACATCCGTGTCCGTGATTAGCGCGATGCTGAGAAAGCATATCTCAGCCTCCCTCGCCAAATATGCTTCAGAAACGGCCGTCATTCCTACGACTGAGAACCCTAGGTTCTTGTAGAAGAGCGACTCGGCTCTCGTCGAGAATCTTGGGCCCTCGATGGTTACGTATGTGAACGATTTTCCCTCAGCCTCCTCCTCTGGGGTCGGGTGGATCTTCACGTTGGGAAGCACCCTCCCGCCCGAGTCCAAGAATGTTCTCCTCAGCTCCGGGCAGACTGGGTCGCTGAAGGGCACATGTCCAACGACGCCGCCCTCGTAGAAGGAGAGGCTCCTCCTATTCGTCGTCCTGTCGAAAAACTGGTCTACCACGACGAACTCGTAGGGTTTTATGAACTCCGGCTGAAGGCTCCCGACGGCTGCGGGGCTTATTATCCTGGTCACGCCCAGCGTTTTGAAGGCCCAGACGTTGGCCCTGAAGTTGACCTTGTAAGGCGGTATTGTGTGGTGCCTGCCGTGCCTCGGCAGGAAGGCGACCTTCCTATCCTTAACCCACCCTACTGTTACAAGGTCTGAGGGTGGCCCGTAGGGCGTGTATACTTTAAACTGTTTAGCGTCCTGAAGGTATGACGGGTCATAGTTGCCGGTTCCCCCGAAAATACCTATTTCAGCTGTTTCGGGAGGACTATACCTTAAGCTTGCGCACATGGCTCGCTCGACTAGTCTCTGCGACTGAAATAAATAAATGTTTTCTCCCCTAGGCCTGTTTAAACCAGCGTTGGAGAAGCCATTATTGTCGACTTTGCTGTTCCGGCGAACTTCGACATCATGAGCTCGTAGGCCCTGCGCTCGTCTGGAGACGGGATGTTTATCTTGGTTATTGCCTCCATCAGGTGCCTCTTCTGAATGACGAGTTTCTCAGTCATCCTCATAACCTTCTCCTCGTCGCTCGTCATCTCCAGCAGCTCCTTTATCGCTATGAGGCCAGCGTCGTTGCAAGACTGAGCTATGTCCGCCCCAGAGAATCCTTCAGTCATAGAAGCCAGCTCGTCTATGTTCACGTCCGGAGCAATAGGCTTCCCCCTTAAATGTATCTGGAATATTTTCTTGCGGGTCGCCTTATCAGGCCAGCTTAAGCCCATAAGCTTATCGAACCTTCCAGCCCTGAGCAAGGCTGGATCAATTATGTCGGGCCTGTTCGTCGCACCTATGACTATGACCCCTCGGAGGTCCTGCAGCCCATCCATCTCTGTTAGAAGCTGGCTGACAACCCTCTCAGTAACGTCGCTACTCACATCCCTACCTCTTAAGGGAGCGATTGAATCAATCTCGTCGAAGAAAATTATGCAGGGAGCAACCTGCCTAGCCTTCCTAAAGACTTCTCTAATCCCCCTCTCAGACTCGCCGACCCATTTTGAAAGCAGTTCTGGACCCTTGATGCTTATGAAGTTGGCCTCGCTCTCAGTCGCCAAGGCTTTCGCGAGAAGAGTCTTACCCGTGCCAGGCGGGCCGTAGAGAAGAATACCCTTCGGCTGCCTTATGTTAAGCTTCTTGAAAAGCTCCGGGAACCTTAGTGGCCACTCTATAGAGGTTATGAGCTCCTTCTTAACGTCTTCCAGACCACCGATATCATCCCAATGCACGTTTGGACTCTCAACCATTATCTCCCTTAATGCGGATGGCTCTATCTCCTTCAAAGCATCCATGAAATGCTTCATCCTAACCACGAGCTTGCTCAGAACCTCTATCGGAATGACTTCGGTTTCAAGGTCTATCTCGGGGAGGATTTCCCGTAAGCATCTTAAGGCGGCCTCCTTGGCTAGGGCTGCGAGATCAGCGCCGACGAAGCCAGGGGTTAGCTCAGCCAGCCTTTTAAGATCAACGTCTTCAGAGAGCGGCATGCCTCTTATGTGAATCTGGAGTATTTCCAGCCTCGCCTTCTTGTCGGGCACGCCTATCTCGATTTCCCTGTCGAACCTCCCCGGCCTTCTTAAAGCAGGGTCTATCGCGTTAACCCTGTTCGTGCAGCCTATTACGACGACTTTTCCACGAGTCTGGAGACCATCCATGAGGGATAGGAGTTGCGCCACAACTCTCTTCTCAACCTCGCCTGTCACATCCTCCCTCTTCGGAGCAATAGAGTCGAGCTCATCTATGAAAACTATGCTCGGAGAGTTCTCCTCAGCCTCCTTGAATATTTCCCTCAGCCTCTGCTCGCTCTCACCGTAATACTTGCTCATTATCTCAGGACCGCTTATGCTTATGAAGTGCGCGTTAGTCTCGTTCGCCACGGCTTTCGCGAGAAGAGTCTTACCCGTGCCAGGCGGGCCGTAGAGAAGAATACCCTTGGGAGCTTCTATTCCCAGCCTGTCGAAAAGCTCAGGATGCCTAAGGGGGAGCTCAACCATCTCCCTGATCTTCTGAATGGCCTCCTCCAAGCCGCCTATGTCCTCGTAGGTAACCCTCGGGAGAAGCTTCTTAATCTGGTATATTTTCTCACTAATCTTGACCACAGTGTCCTCTGTAACTATAACTGCTTCAGCAGCAGGCTGATAGGAGACGACGACCAGCTGAACAATCTTACCCATTATCCTCACAGGAATAATGTCTCCCCTGTTTATTATCCTGCCTATCATTATGCTTTTCACAAACTCCTCGCCGTTAACCATCCTGGGTTGCTCAGTATGCGCCAGAACAACGGTAGTAGCGTACCTAGCCGTTACCTTCCTGATCCTAACCTTATCGTCGAGGCTGACGCCAACATTCTCCCTAGTATAACCATCTATCCTGATCAGGCCTAGACCCCTATCCTTGACTGAAGCAGGCCACACGAGAGCGTAAGTCTTCCTTCTGCCAACTATCTCAATAGCGTCCCCGGGTGAAAGATTCAGGAGCTTAGCAACCTCCGGATCTATCCTGGCGTAACCCCGCCCGACGTCGGTGGGCTGGGCTTCAGCGACACGAAGATAAACATAGTCAGGCTGATCCCTCCTTCTTACAGAGCCGTTTGGAAAACCCTCCTTCTTATCGTTCAACGCTCAGCATCTCCCCTCCCGTCCATAGTTTTCAACCAAGAGGATTTTCCACGAGGGGGTTTATTAAGTTTCACCGTTCATGCCTGTGGAACAAAACGATTAAAAAAACATTCTGCATAAACTTTGCAAAACCGTTTAAAAATATGATGCGAACAGCGACAGAATGTTGAAAAAAGAAATAAATCCCGTCGCACGCGCTTACAAGGCTGATGGTTAAGCCAGACTTGGAGGAGGCGGCGGAACAGCTTAGGAAGGCTGTTAGCATTAAAGAGTTCATCACGCTAGTCTGCCTGTGTGAGGCTGATTACGTTGGAAGAGCAAGATCGTTCCTGGAGAAAGGCGAGAGACTCCTGATCATCAAGGAGGACACTTCCTTCCTGATTCACAGGCCTTCCGGGCTTGAGCCCGTTAACTGGCAGCCTCCCCCGAATTACGTTAGGGTTACTGTCAACCGGGATCATATTGTCCTCACGGTTAAGAGGGTGATGAAGCCTGAGAAAGTCATCGTGAGAATACACGGTGTAAAAAGCATTTTCTCAGGGAGGCTTGAGGATAAAGGGGCTTTCCAAATGTACCTGAGTGAGAAGGAGATTTCTGAAATTATCCGCAGGCATCCTGAGCTCGTGGAGGAAGGGTTTAGAGTAACGTCTGCGGAGGCAAGGGAGAAAACCGGGGTGGTTGACATCGTCGGGGTTGACGCGAACAACCGTAGAACAATAGTAGAAATAAAGAAGGATAGGGCGGGGTTGGAGGCTGTTAGACAGTTGGCAAGGTATGCGGCAGGCATTGGTCCAAGCGTCAGGATTGTGCTCCTAGCTCCGGGTGTGACGGAAGAAGCCGAGAAAGCGATTAGGAGAAAAAGAATGGAGTTTAGGAGGATCAGCATGCTCGATTTGACGAAGATCCTTACGTGCGAGAGAAGCGTGGAGAATAGCGGTATTAAAAAATATCTCTAGGCATTATTGTTTTAACCAGACTTGTACAGCCATTCTTCAAACTTTTCAAAATACCTCGTTTTCTCGTCATGCTTCATCTTCAGCTCGCTTATCAGTCTAACCGGGGCAGGGTCAACCCCCCGCAGTATGGCAAGGTAGTAGCTCACCCAGTCCCCAAGGATTATGGCGGAAAGCATTTCCTCAAGCATTGTTTCGCCCAACGGTTTAACCATGCTTAACCCTACACCCTCTTTTTCAATCGTCGAAACAAGCTGGTTGATGCTTTCAGCAAGATACGGGTTTTTGAAACGGCTGTCGATGAAAACAACGTGGAGAAGCTCTTTGAAATCAATCTTCTCCCATGCTTCAACCTCGTTATGGTTTGCTTCCGGAAGCTGGTCGCACATAGCCCTCATCTTAGCGTTCTCGTTAATCTGATCCTTATATCGCAGGGCTACAGACTTCAAGTGGCCCATGGAGTATATGATGGGGAGTTTCTCATGCAGCCTGGCAGCCAGCTGCTTAGCAGGGTTCCGGCTTAACGGGTTTTCCGGAGTAAGACCATGATTATACTCTTCAACCAGCCTGTGTGCTTCAGCCAGTTCACCCTCGCCAACCACTGGGAAACCTATTTCCTCAGCAATCTTCAACAACGGTATGAATAACAGTGGTAGTGCCGACCTAGGCGTATACCCTGATGGAACCCCGAGGAACGGTATTTTAAGCTTGGAGCAAGCCTTCTCCAGTAGACCGTTGGAGGCGACGGCGACCATGCGTGAGCCCCTCTCGTAAGCCTGTTTGAAAGCCTCCAAGGTTTCCTCAGTGTTTCCGGAATAGCTCACCGCCACCACCAGGCTGTTCCCATCAACATGATTAGGCAGGTCGTAGTCTCTGATTACGGAGACGCGCAGCGGGGTAATGCTTTGAGAAAGATCCTTGAAAAGGTCTCCGCCTATGGCTGAACCACCCATTCCGCAAACAATAATCTCCTTGACATTCCTGTAGTCCCTTGGGAGAGCCAGACCCCTGGATAGTGTTACTGCTTCCTTCAACAGTGACGGGAACGAGGATATCATCCGCCCCATGTTTTCCTTGTCTATCATTCTGATTGCTTCAACATTGTCAAGCGTCGAAATGCTGTTTGAACGCGTTTCAGATTTCAACCAGTTATCCTCCGCCGTTTGAATAAGCATCTCCCTTTAGGAAGTTTTTTAAAGGTTTCCTAGGCGGCTTAAGCGTTAATAAGGGCTTCACGTAGGGTTAAGGAGGCCTGGAATGAAGCTGGACGTTAAGCTGCTGCTTTCAATAACCGTGGTTATAGCGATCATTATAGTTAACATTATTCCAAGGGTTTTCTCCGAGTATTTCAACCAGCTTCAGGAGGCAATGTTGAAAGGAGGGCTTCCCGGCTTCTACCTGCTCATGATTATCCAATCGATCATAGCGGTTATACCTGCTGAAGTGGTGCTGATTATGAGCGGCTCAGCCTTCGGCTTTGAAGCCTCCTCGGCGGTTGGAACACTCGGACTGATGAGCGGCGCCCTGATAAATTACGTGATAGGCTTAAAGTTTGGGAGACCCCTGGTGGAGAAGCTAGTTGGCGGGGAACAGTTGGAAAAAGTTGAGAGGCTTTTCGTCAAACACGGTTATAAAATAATTTTTGCAGCCAGACTCTTACCTTGGATTTCCTTCGACGCCGTGTCCTACTTCGCAGGGGCGACTGGAATAGCCTTAGCATCGTTCACCGCCGCAACCCTACTTGGGACTGTTCCAAGGGCCCTGTTCTACAGCTATATGGGTGAGAAGGTTGGAGCAAGCATCAGTGAGGGAGACGTCACCATGCTGAACTACCTGCTTCTAGCAACCTTTCTAGCAATAGTTTTCCTCATAGTGGTGTCTCGCAGGGAGAAGACTAGTCGAACGCCTGTTGAAGAAGCCGGAGGGGCATCCCTATCAACGCGATTTCTCTCCGAGACGGATTATAGTCCAGCAGCCCCTCAAAGTGCAGCCTCTTAAGCTTCTCAACCACGCTGCTATCCCTTGTTTTGACGCCGTGCTCCTCAAGCGTCTTGAAGCCCACGAAAGGCTCGTCGCAAGACTCGAAAACACGAATAAGCATCTCTACAAGCCTGCGCATTTCAGGATCCTGAGAGAAAACTGTTTTCAAGTCCGCCGGAGAAATTACGCTTTCAATCCTATACTGGGCCTCCCTCACATGCTCGGAGGAAACTCTGGCAGAGCCCTCGTAGCTCGCGTTAAGCCCGCTTGCAAGTAGGAGCTCGATGCTATACCTGGCTGAACCATATCCGAACCTTTCAGTCAGCCTACCCATCAAGTATACCAAGGAATCGTCAACAGCATTCTCGTTAAAAGAGAGCTCCACCCTATCTTTCAGTATAACCGATATTTCTTCAGCACTGTATGGTTTGAAGCTTCTGCCTATCCTCCAGAAGAAGGAGGTTGCCCAAGAGTCTTTAACCTTGCTGGAAACATCCTCTATCCCGATTAGTATTAGGATTACCTTAACCCTTTCCTCATACTCCTCTGAAATCTTTAAAAGATCTGTGAAAAACCTGCTTCTAACCCCGCTCAGGAAGCTGTCGAAATCATCCAAGACGAGCAGGAAGCTCCTGCCTGATTTTTCAAGATAGTCGAAGACTGTGAACAGGAGCTCCCTGCCGCTGTATCCTCTGCCAGGTATGTTGGGCATTAGGCTCAGCGTAATCATCTGCGCGAGAGTGAAGTCGGAGGAAGCAAACCTGGTGTTTAAATGCCTGTATTCAAGCTTAATATTCCTCTGGCTACAGTATTTTAAAACCTGTTCAGAAGCCTTCTTTACAGTAACGGTCTTACCGGAGCCGCTTGGACCGTTTAAAACAATAGCTTTCAAGGGAAGCCTGCCCTCGAGGAAGCCTATTACGGTGTTGAATATCTCAAGCTGGTGTTCCTCCCTACTGGGAAGCCTTTCAGGAATATAGCTTGCACTAAGCCTGTGAAGACCATCCTTCTTGAATATAGTTTTTCCCAACATATATCACCTAAAATAACTCTTTTACATCCATTTCTCTACGTTTTTCATATTCTTCCCTGCTCAAGCCTAAGCCTCCTAGACATGAATCTCTTTAAAACTGTTTTTTAACTTTCTCATCGTCCCTCGCAACCCTCAGCCTCATATCGCCGCTAACTAAAAATGTTTACCCTCAACCCCAGCTCCCTAACACGTGATGCGGACTATTTTTCAAGAAAGGCTTAACATCGTCCTTCGCATAGTACATATATTTCTTTACTCCCAGTAAGGAAGAAATGTATTTTCCAACTTTCAAATCGTCATTACACGTAGCGTGCGCTCGTCCACCAATGCCGAATTGTTTTAAAATATTTTCAATCTCAACATCGAGCTCGCTGTCCCTCGACCCGAATAATCGAAACCACAATCCCGTCAAACATAACGCCATCTCGACAAGTCGCATCGTCCCAAACTGCTCGAAGACGCCTCTTTGCGCCACGAGTCCAGAAGAGCCGAATGCACGTTAAAAGAAGAAACATCCCGTTTCGAAGAAAAAACCCAGCATCGGAATAGACGACACTATCTTAATGCCTAGGAGACGGAATAATAGTTTAAGCCCCTCTGTTAAAGACGCCTCTACGACCCTAACGTTGGAAGAATATGATGAATGAGTATCGAGTTGAAGGAAGAATACGCCTCCTAAGCCTGCTTCGACAGCCGCTTTATATTATCCTTTAGCAATATTTAAATGTTATTTCAGGCTCTAAACGTGGTTTAAACTATTCTTGAAAATAAGGCTCTTCATCTTCCGCTGAACAGTAGACGCTTGGATTCCTCCAGAACCGCGTCTCCCATTTCACTCGTCTTAGAGTCTCCACCCATATCCAGCGTCCTGCACCGCCCGCTTGCTAAAACGTTTTCCACAGCAGTCTCAATTATGTTGGAGGCCTCGAGCAGACGCTTATCCCCGCTTCTACTCCACAAGTGTTCAAGCATTAGGGAGAAGGAGAGTATTGCCGCAACAGGGTTGGCGATGTTCATGCCAGCCTTGTCTGGAGCACTTCCGTGAACAGGCTCAAACATCGAGACACTCTCAGGATTAATGTTTCCACTTGGCGCGAAACCCAGCCCACCCTGAATAGCCGCACCCAGGTCTGTTAAAATGTCTCCGAACATGTTTGGGGCAACAATCATCTTGAAGCGCCCAGGGTTTAAAACCATGTGGAGCGCCGCAGCGTCAACATACATGAATTCTCTCCTAACCCTGTCACCATACTCTACACCTAGTTTGTCAACAATCTCCCTCCACAGGCCGTATGCTTCGGTAAGCACGTTAGCCTTATCCACGAAGGTTATTCGATCCAAGCCTTTTCTAACAGCGTATTCGAAACCATATCTTACTATTCTTTCCGCGCCCTTAACCGATATCACTCCTATTTGAAAAGCCTCCCCATGCATACTGTCAACCTCAACCCTGTACCTGCTCCCCTTAGCCCCACCTGTTTCAACAGTATACTCGAAGACGCTTGAGCATCCTTCACATATTCTTCCACCCATGTCGACGTAGAAATCCTCAGTGTTTTCACGTATGACTACGAAGTCAACACTACTATTCTCAGGTATTTTCAAAGGTGTTGAAACACCTTTAAGGAGCCGGACCGGCCGGAGGTTCACGTAAAGGTCCAGCGAGGAGCGCATCCTTAGGAGAATGCTTTTTTCAAGGACGCCCGGCTTAACCCTCGGGTCTCCAACAGCCCCGAAGAAAATCGCGTCGAAACCCTTCAGCCTCTTTAAAGTATGGTCTGACAATGTTTCACCGGTTTTAAGGTAATGGTTGGCACCATTGGGAAACTCTTCGAAAACCATTGGGATGCCCATTGCTTCAACCAGGCCTCCTCCCACTTTAACAGCCTCCCCCACCACCTCGGGCCCAATACCATCGCCAGGCATTAAAGCAACCCTGTACGGCGACAAAGCCGTGTTGATCTCTCGGGGTCCGAATATATGTTTTTCCGGATGAACTATTCTTCAAGCCGTCTTTCAGCGCCTTCTTCCAAAACAACCTTGTAGTCCACTGTGCATACTTTGCAAACCCTGTTTTCAACAAGATTCCGCAATTCCCGGAGGGACCCCACCCTGCAGTGAGCCTCAACCATAACATCCTGTTCGACAGTGTTCAGAATCCTCAGCTCCTTAAGACCCATGTTTCTCAAGCCGAAGCCTAACGAGACAACAATCGTGTCGAAGCCGGATGTTTCGAAAATACTGATGATCTCTCTCAACTGTTTCTCCGAAACCATGTCCATCTCGACGACCGGTTTAACGTTTTTCAAGCCGACTAGCTGAGAAGCCTCCGCCATTCTAGAGAGCTCCGATTCAAACTCTACGAGCCTACTGTCCAGATAGTTTCCCAAATTGGGGTAGAAGTATACTTCCTCAACACCATGTTCAGAGGCGAGCCTAATCTCCATCATCTTCAGCTCGACGGGTGCCAGACCAGTTGGGAAAGATATCATCGTAGATAACTTTAGACCAGTATTTTCAAGGAGGATAGCGGCCTCTCCAAGGTATACGGTGGGTATGCAGACACGCTTAACACCGTGTTTCAAAGCCCCTGTGCAAACCTCGTATATGTCACTAGGCTTAACACCAGGCCTCACTCCGGAGGCGACTATTACCTCCTCAGGCTTGAAGACCCCGGCTCCCTTTCTTCCAGCGTCACGCTTCATCCCTGATGCTTAGGAAGAGATAAAGATAAAAACTTCCAGGATGGTTGAAAATCCTGGAATTGGAGTATTTGAAACATGTTTCAGAAAGGCTTGGGCTTGAGGAGGACCCTGCGCTGGGCCTCCCGTTGCACAGGAAGACGAGCCTTCCGGTAACCCTCTGGTATAACCATGAGAAGGACAGGCTCATCCTCCTAGACCAGAATAAACTTCCCTTTGAAGTCGCTACACGGGAAATAGGCGACTGGAAGGATGGGGTTCAGGCTATAAAAAACATGGCTGTGAGAGGGTCTCAGGCTATAGGTGTTGCCGGTGCTTACACCCTGCTCGTAGGCTTCTCCCAGGCTAAGCATGGCTCAGACCCACTTGGACAGTTGAGCCAGATGGCTCAGGTAATAGCTTACGCGAGGCCCACCGCAGCCCCGTTGGCCTGGGCCACACTGCTAGCCTACAACTATTGTAAGAGGGTTTACGATGAGACTGGAAGCATAGAGAAAACCATGAATGCGTTGCGCAAAATCTCAGACTTCATACTCGTCCAAGACATGGCTTTAAACTACTATATGCGCACTTACGGCTTGAGCATCGTCAGAAACGGCGACGTTATCATGACGCACTGCAACGGTGGAAGCCTCTCCTCCACACTGATGGGGCATGCTTTAGGCATAATAGAAGAAGCATACTCGAACGGCGTGGACGTTAAGGTTGTCTCGAAGGAGACGAGGCCGAGGAGCCAGGGATATAGGCTGACCGTGTGGGAGCTAACAAGGGTCGGGGTTCCTACAACAATAGTTACCGACAATATGGTTTCAATATCTTTTGAGAGGCTAGGGGTGAACAAGGCTATTCTCGGGGCTGACAGAGTCGCCAGAGACGGTTCGGTGGCAAACAAGGTTGGATCAGCCGACGTTGCTAGGCTTTTCAAGTATTTCAGGGCACCCTTCTACTACGCAACCTCCTACTCGACAATATCGCTTGACGTTAAAAGGGGCAGGGACATAGAGATTGAAGAGAGAGGCATAGAAGAGGTAACATACCCTTATAGTCTGATTGCAAAGGATATGAAGAGCAGGGGGCTGGTTTCCGAGAAGGCCTTGGAGGAGTGGCCCCCTTCAGAAAGCATCGTGACGCATGAGCCTGGAGGAAAACAGGTGAGGATTTTCAACCCTGCTTTCGACGTGACTCCGCCAAGGTTCATAACGGCCATTGTAACCGACATAGGAATACTGAGGCCGACAAGCATCAGGAGGCTCACCGGTAAGAAGATAATGAGCATGGTTAAGAAGAGGATTTCAGACTTTGGGCTGGAGTTTCCAGAGGGGCTTACTGGCCTGACTTAAAACACGCGTTTAACCCCGAGTGGCCTAGGCTTCTTACCCGGGATACTTGTCTTTCAACAGGCATGGAAATCTTAAAAACGCTCGGTGAATAGCATTGGATAGAGGTCTTGAGGAGATGGGTGAGGAAGGCGAGAAGAAAGGTGCTACAGGGGTGGAAAAGCTGGTGCTAAAGGCGAAGACGATTCTTAAAGAGAAGAGGATCAGCCAGCTGGACAAATCCAGCTACGAGGTTAAGGGTGACCACGGGGTTTACATAGTTTCGAGAGACGCGTACGGCAACTATAACTGTAGCTGTCTAGGTTATTTGAAGAGGAGAATGTGTTCACACTCGCTTGCCGTCAGGATGTATGAGCAGAGCAAGGAGCAGAGGAAAATTTTGAAGAAGGGAGTTGTTAAGGGAGCCGGATACATCCCTTGAAAGAATCAGCGCCAGCCACTATCCTAATGCTGTCAGGGGTTAGGGAATACTCAACGTCTTTTTCCAAGCCTAGTTTAACAAGCTCCGAAGCGTGAAGCGACCTCTTCACGACACCTATGTTGAGCTCAGCCATCTTCATAACCATCTCAGCGTTTCTATCACACGCCTTCCAAGGAAGGTTTTTAGCGATCAAGCCGGCGCAATAAGAGTCTTCAAGCGCCGGGGAGCCGATTTTACCCGCCGTGACGATCGCCACATTGTTGAAACCTTTTCCCGCGATATACTCCACCAGCGTGGAAAAGTTGACAACTGCTCCCACTAATACTTTTTTAGAAACCGCCGCCAGAAACCTTAGGAGCCTTGTTCCACTGGATGTGTAGAGCACAACCTTTTTCCCACCTACCTTGTCACGAACATATTCAAACGGAGAGTTTCCGAGGTGGAACATAAGGGGCTTAACGCTGTTCACCTCCCCACCCACCACTGCTTGAAGCCTATTCCCGACGGTTAGGGCCTCGTCTACAGAGGCAACCGGGATAACGCTTTCAGCACCATTAGCCAATGCTGTCAGGATGGTTGTGGACGAGCGTAAAACATCTATAGCAATAACCGCATCCGAATAAAGCAGCGAGCAGTCGATTGTCCCCAGGAGCACCCTGATCCTCATCCTGTTTGCAAAAGGGTTCAGTCTGTTAAAGATAAATTTTATTACTTTAACCAAGAGCTCATTAGACCTGCATGCTTATTATTAGATATAGCCGTTCTCCCTGTACCATCCTATGGTCTCCCTTAAGCCTGTCTTAAGATCGTATTTCGGCTTAAACCCGAGTTCTCCCATCGCCTTCCTGATGCTGTACGCCCTGTTTGAAGCCAGATCGTTCACAGTGCTGGTTTTCCAGGTTAAATCGACTCTCCCCCTGAGCCTGTTGAACAATTCCACCGGGGTTACAAAAGTTTTTGCGAGCATCGGTGGAACATGTATTCTAGGAGGCGGCCTGTTGCAGAGTTCAGACAATATTTCGTAAACCTCCAGGTAGGTGTATGCCCTGTCCTCGCTTATGAAATACGTCTGGTTTCTAGATGTTTCAAGCTTATCCAAAGCCAAGAGAAAACCCTGAACCGCATCTTTCACATGCACGAATTGAATAAGGTTCGCCCCATCTCCGACGATAATCCTTGTCGGAAGAGCGTTTCTAGCGAAAGCAGTGATGAACCAGTAGGAAATATCGTCGACATTCCTGGGACCATATATTCCGGAGGGTCTGAGAATAGTGTATTCGACACCTTTCTCACCGTAACTCCTAACTATTTTTTCAGCTTCGAGTTTAGACCTTCCATACTCGTAAGAAGGGTTCGGCGGGGAATCCTCCTCCGCCGGCGGGTTCTTAACAGGGCCTATTGCTTCAGTAGAGCTGCAGTATATGAATCTTTTCACACCTTTTCTTAAAGCCGCTTCCAGAAGAAGCATGGTGCCCTCCACGTTAACCCTCCTGTATATTTCTTTCTTCCCGAAGAACGTGTAGTATGCGGCAAGATGTATGACGATATTAATGTTCTCAGTAGCCCGGTTTAGGCTTTCAGGATCAGTCAGATCCCCAACCCTAAGCTCAACGCCTAGGCTTCTAAGGAAACCCGTTTCGCTGCTTTTCCTAACCATGCCGATTACACTATACCCTTTTGAAACCATTTCCTCGATTAAATGCCCACCGAGAAAGCCAGAGGCTCCGGTTACAAGTATTTTCATGGTTTTAAGGATAGCTCTAAATCCCTACGGTAAACTATTTTGGTGAATGCAGAGAACAATGCGACACCATCGTAAGGCTCGATAGGGCTCCTCATAAACATGTCACTCAAAGGCACAACCCTATATACCCCGAGGGAAACCAGTTTTTCAGAAATCTCTTCATTCCCGTTCATCGAACACCCTATGGTTTGGACACCGTCAACTCCTTTGAAAGCTGGTGAACTAGGAATCTTACTGATGTGCTTCAGAGCCTCGTCGACGGATTCTACAACAACTATCTCCAGAAATCTTCTACGAGTATAGATGTTGAAGGCGGGGAGGGAGTTGACCACCTCGTCCAGAAGGCTTTTCCCCCTTGACACTACTAGCGTCCAAAAATTCTTAGGGTTTTTCGAAGAAAAGACGTGAGAGCCTTTCAACTGGAAGATCCTCCTAGCAGACTGGGTGAGAAAAAGACTTGTATCGTCGAAATCAGACTCGAATTCTGAACCAATCTCTTCCAGGAACCTTTCAACAGTACGGGTGAAGGAGAGAGCGCTCTGCCAGGAGCCGATGAAAACCCCGGAGGTTGGGGAACTGCATAACTGTTGATCGTAAAGTATCATGTTTCTCGCTAAGCCTTCAGCCGTTTTCTTGTCAGCAGACTTTTCATCTATAAGGGCGCACCCCGTCAAGGGCCCGTTTATAACGATCTTAGGGCGATTGGGGTTTTCTGAAACCATTCTCATAACACTGGTTCTAGCAGGCTCACCCCCCCAAAAGTTCACCACGCCGATTTCTGCTTCACCAAGAAGGTATTTCAGCGAAGAACTGTCGTGCGTAAAGTAGCTTATGACGAGCGCGTCCCTCATGGTCCTCGCCGCCTCGGAGTTTAAGGCTATTTCCCACAGCGTACTAAATACTTCAACAACCCCTAAGTAGTTTGAAAGAGAGGGTTTTATGATAGTGAGGTTTCCAGTCGCGAGGGATATTGTTGAAGGAATAATCGCGGGGAGGAGCGAGTTGCCTGAGCTTATGATGAGAACAGGTCCGGCGGGGGCGATTCTAAAGCTCTCACCATTCTTTATCTCGACGAACCTTTCAAACGCCAGAATACTCTTAGCGGGTGAACACTCAAGGTTTTCACAGATGTTTTCCCTGCTTAAAACCATAGGGATCAGTGAAAACTCCATTTCTATAAGCTTCTCACTGTAGCCTGTTGTTCTAGCGATAATTTTTTTCAACTCTTCAAGCCTGCCGTCGTCAAGCTTCTCCCTCCATATTTTACCAATCTCACCGATTACTCTAAGCCTTTCCCGAATACCTGTTCTTGAAAGCCTCTCCTGAACAACTGGAGACATGCTAATGATCTCCCGCATGCTTCCACTGCTAATCTCCAGGATTCTGTAATGATTCTGCGTTTTCTCCACAACAGTATGCCTGTGGCTACAAAACGGCTTAAGCTCAAGCATGGTGTCCAACTAGCGTCTACCCATTAGTTCCTCCAAGGTTCCGCCGCACGCCCTCTGAAGGCTCCAGCCCTCGTCGACACTCAGCCTCCTCACGTAAACATACTCCTTCCCGTAATACCTGTTTGAGGGATGGCTGCGCATAATGTCCCCAGGATAAAAAACTTCAAGCCAAGATGTTGTGAAAGGATTAAATACTCCGACAATACCCTCAGCATTGTCCTCTTTGACTAGCTCGAAGGTTTTAGGGTTTAGGATGAAAACCTCTGAAAGCGGATGCGGTATCTTATCCATTTCTCCAAACTTATCCAACATAGCGGTTAATGTTTCAGTCATCCCATAAACATCCATGAAGGGAACAGCCTGAACACTCCCATCCTGCCCGCGTGAAACAAAATATTTTCTCGAGAATTCCACAATCTTATCGTAAGGCGGCAGGTCAAAGCCCTTGGTTCCTCCCCCGGTTGCGATGACGCCCCCCTTTCCAAGGTTTATCGGGAGGATTTTAAGCAGCCTGTAGACGAGCCGCTGAACCATGTTCATATCCTCAAACTTTTTAGACAGCAAATAGACGCCGGCGGGTGCGGTGAAGAGGAGTTTCGGCTCCTCCCTGCTTCTCAGGAAACGGAGAACATTCTCCCGGTTTGGGACAAGCTTCTGCCAAGGTTTCCCATCTGTAGTTCCCTCAACCAAGTTCATACCGTAGAGAAGAGGAATTTTCTTTGATTCTAAAGTAAGATGCACGAAGGCAACGAAGTTAAGTCTGTATCTGAGCTCTGGGGCGGCCATGAAAAGCGCGATTCCCTTCCCGCTTTCAACCTCCTTCCCGTAAACGTATTCGAAAAGAAAAGTATTGCCCCTTATCATGATCGCCAGGTCGAGAGGGCTCCTGTAGACCTTTACTGGATTAGGATTCGTCGTGCCGCTTGACATGAAATACTCTCCATTCTCCTCCACATCTTTAATTAGAAACTGCTTATGGCCGTCTCCCCTTAGAATATCAGATGGGATTGCGAGCTTCGCTAAATCCTCTGGCTCAGCATCCCGGGGGCTTATTTCAAGCCTTTCGAAAAGCTCACGGTAATAATCACTATGTCTCGAAAAATAGATTAACGCGTCTCTAAAAATGCTCTTCCTGAGTTTGCTGAGATAGTCCGGAGACTTTGAGAAAAGGCTTTTATCATTAATTAAACTCCATATTTTTTCAACATAGGGATCTTTTAAAAGTCTGCTTTTAGAAGCGGCTTCAAATATTTCTGAGGAATCCATAGTGTAAGATTAGGATTCCAAAATAAGATATATAAAGCTGATGCTTAAGCTAATCTGGGGTTCACCGAGTGTCGAATAACATTTTTAGACATAATGCTTGTGAAAAAGCATTGGCTTAGAAAGAGTTTTTTAATTCTGTAAAACAGTTTTAGTTTTCTACCGTAAACCTTAAATCCACACCGCCTCAACAATCCGAGGGAGCCTTTGCTGAAAATAGTTGAGACGGAGCAACCCGATAAGTATACCAAGGTTATTAGCATAGTCTACAACGACGAGGAGATCGCCAGCGGTAAAGTTTACCTAGTCGACGAGCAGGAGGCAAAAATATTCAGGCAGAAGCTTAAAAAGAAGGTGAAAGAAGGCGACCCTTACTCGGTGAAGATAATCTTTAAAAGCGAGGAGTGTGCACGGAGCCGCATGGAGGAAACTAAACGCATCATCTCAGAAAAATACAGCCAAGTTGACGGTAAACACATATTCTTATTAGTTGAAAGAAACGGAAGGCTGGAGAAAGTATCGGGGTGAGAGAAATGGACATTGGGAAGAAATGTTTAATCATGGCTATTGCCGGTGTGATACTTGCGTCTGTTTCATCACCCTTTGTGATCAACATGCTTTTCAACGGGAAACCCATTACCATGCTTACTCCAAAGGAGGTTTCAATACCGTCTGCACCGCAGGAGTATGGGCCAATCTCCAAGGTTATAACCGGCATGGAGAAGATAATGGAGGTTCCTTTAAACCCCGCGAGAGGGGAACAGTATAAAGTGAGTCTCAACGTTGCAACTAACGGTACGATCAACGTACTGTTATTCAGGAAGAACAGTGCCAGTATTATTCAAGACAGTTTCAACGCTGGAAACCATACCAGGGATCTTATGATAACTGCTAACGGCACGTACGTGTTGAACGCGACCACCCTTGATAATAGTGTTGTTAAAGCAAGATTCAAAATAACGGAGTCATGGTCACTCAGAGTCACAGAATGGGAGGAAAAGGTTGACATTGTGAGAACAGTGGGCCCCTCAGTAGGCTTCGCGGTTGGATTAGCCGTTCTCGTATACTCTCTGGCTAGGCTTAGAAAAGAGGCTGAAGCAGCCCGACCTGGAGCAGCCGGGGAGACTTTTAAAACGGGCTATGTGGAAGTAGAGGAAGACTAGTCGGACTCTGGAAAATGGATAAGAGGGTTAAAGAAGCTTTAAACATGTTCCTGACGACGATCATGCTTCCAGTAGTAATAATAGTGGTGTCAATATCTCTTTTAAACAGTGTTATGGGCACCAGCAGCCCGCTGGCGGTTGTGGAGATAGACATGAGCCCCTGGTATGTTAGCAGCATGTATCCAACCCTTTTCCCAGGGGACCTGCTGCTTTTAAGCGGGAAGGAGAATCTTCAGGTGGGTGATGTAGTCATCTATAGAAACCCCTATTCAGGGAAGAATATTGTCCACCGCATAATTGGGGTTAAAGTAGACCAGTATGGCGGCAAACGGTATGTTACGAAGGGAGATTACAATGCGTATCCAGACAGTTATAATCCAAGCGCTGAGGACATTGTTGGAAAATGGGTCGGTATAAAAATACACCTAGTCGGCTTCATCCTGCTGCTGGTCAACACTAGTTTCGGCAGAATAGTGCTGATTGCCCTTCTAGTAATACTGCTGCTCATGGAGTTCATTAGAATAATCAAGGAGAACAAGGATTCTGACGATTTGAAAAAGGACCCTCGGGAGGGCTAAGGCTTCCTGCTTATAACCTCCCAGACCCTTGGATCCTCCTGTCCAACCCTCCAGGCAGCTATCTTGTCTATCCCGTATGAAAGCGCTGTGGAAGCCTTCAGCTCAACCGACTTCGCGCCCTGGAACCATACTTCGTATAAGCCGTAAGAATAGTGGTATTCACCATCCTTCTCGCTGAAAAAAACCCAGGTATCAACGCTTTTAGCCGTCTCCAATGCTTGTTTGAAAGTTAGGCCAACACCGTTTCTACCGAGCCACCTGTAACCGTAGAAGGGAATTCCGATTATTATCTTCTCCCTCGGTATTGTTGAAAGCGCGTATTGAACCACTTCCCTAAGCCATCCTAAAGGTCCTATTGGGCCCGCCTCGCTTCCAGACCAGTGGTAGTCGTAACACATTATGCAAACGTAGTCACACGTCTCTCCGAGGGCCCTGTAGTCCCATGCCCCACCCCATCCTGAAGTATCATCCCAAGTTTTACCTGAAACATCTATCGTGACAATCTTTCCGTGGGAATGCAGGATTGAAGCCAGCTCCCTCATGTATGAGTTCAACGCCTCCCTATCCTCAGGAGGAATATTCTCGTAATCGATGTTGACTCCTGAGAAATTGTTCTCAACGATGAAGCTTACTATGCTTTCTATTGTGCGTCTTCTAACTTCCGGATCCGTCAGGATCCTGTGAGCCAAACTCCTGTCGAAGCCCGAGTTCGCCACTAGCGGAACTATGCTGACATTACTCTTTCTAGCGGCCTCGACAATCCTATTATCTACTCTAGGAGTAAAAACTCCGAATGCATCGATTACCGAACCCGTTGGAGAGACCCAGGTGAACTTGCCCGCGTTAGTCAAAAAGCTGTTAACGCTTTCATCGTCGGGCGTAACCCATCCGAAAAACTTAACCCCTAATCTCTCCAAGGGGACTGTTTTGAAATACTCCTCAATACTGCTTGAGTTTCCTTGCGAAGCCCTTCTCCCAGACTGCTGCATCATGAGCAGGCTTACGCAGACAATCGTTGTAATAAGTATTGCTAGCGTGAGGAGAATCCTAGGATCCAGCTTGGACATCTCTAGACTTCTTGCCTGAATGACCTATAAAACGATTACTGTGGCACTGTAATCGCCTTGAAAAAGAAATTTTGAACACTTCAACGCCCTGGTTGTTGCTCGAAACAAGCGTATATCCTCTGTGGGAAAAATTATTTTAAAAGCGTAGGGAGAGAAACGTATAAGTATCCCCCTATATATTAGGATGGGGCATAGCTTGAATCATGCGCTCAGATGCACGAGCTGCGGAGCAGCCTACAGTTTCAGCGTTGAAAGGAAGCTGTGTGACAGGTGCGGACAGGGATTAACGCTGGACATGAAACCATCCTTCTTAGAGGAACCGGGAGAGCACGGGGTCTGGAGGCATGGCGGAATACTTCCAGCTGTTGAGAAAAAGTTCAGAATCTCTCTGGGAGAGGGAAACACGATGCTCCGACAAGGCTTGAGGATTGGGAGAAGCATAGGTGTTGAAGAGCTATGGATTAAGGATGAAACTGTTGAACCCACGGGCTCCTACTTGGACAGAAGCTCAGCCTTATTCGTGTCCATCGCCCTAAGTCTAGGTTACGGAAGGATCTCCACCTATTCAACTGGAAACCTTGGCGCATCGTTGGCAGCATACTCCTCTAAAGCCGGTTTAAAGACGCGTGTTCAGGTTAAGCCCACGATAGACGTTGGGAAACTCTACCAGATGATAATATATGGCGCGGAGGTTAGCGTAGTCGACTTCTTTGGGAAGCGCGCCGCGAAGGGAGCTATCGTAGCTGTGGAGCACGACCCCTTGATAAACGAGGCTAAGAAAACAATCATGCTCGAAATACTCCTTCAGCTTGGAGGGAGGCCGCCCGACTACGTGGTTCTCCCAATGGGGGAGGGAGGCCTAGTATACGAAACCCACAAGATGATGAGGGAGCTCAGGGAGCTCGGCATCGCTAAGTGCAGTACTAGAATAGTTGGAGTACAGCCGGAGGACTGCGATCCTATAGTAAACGCTTTCGAAAGAGGCTTAGACACTGTTGAGGCTGAAGCTGAGCCAAGAAGCAGAATATTCGACCTGAACGTGGCCAACCCTAGGTTTGGAAACGCTGCTCTCAGAGCAATAAGACAGACGGGTGGGATGGCAGTATCCGTCAGCGAAAAAGAGATTTTCGAAGCCCTAAGCCTGCTGGCTGAGAAAGAAGGGATACTTGCAGAGCCAGCTGGAAGCCTTTCTACAGCAGGCTTGGTGAAGCTGGTTAAAAACGGAGAGGTGAAGAGGGACGCTAGAGTGGTTTCCGTTGTGACGGGAAGCGGGCTCAAGGATCAGAGGGTTATGAAGGAATTAGCCTACAGAAAGTCCAGCATAGGCGTGTTGATAGAGGAGCTGAGTGGGGGTGTTAGACTCGGGTCGACTAAGACAGCTATACTGAGGCTACTGTCTGAAAAAAACATGTATGGCTATGAGGTTTGGAGAGGGTTGAGGGAGAAATACGGCATGAACGTCAGGATTCCAACGGTTTACCAGCATCTTTCCGATCTCGTTGAAAAAGGGTATGTTAGAAGAGTTGAGGCTAGGAGGGTCATGGGTAGGAAGAGGGAGTACTATTCTCTAACTGAGAGGGGAGAGGCCATTGCCTAGTTTTAAAGCCGCATCCTCTCATAAGTTATCTTCAAATCGCCATCTTTCCATGTGAAAACCGGAACATCTCTTCTAAGCCTTCTGAACTTCTCGCTTAAAGAATGAACTATAAAAGGGAGCACTATCGTAGCATCAGCGTAGCACTGAACCCTCTGGGCTCTGAACCCGATTTTACCCCAGCTTTGACCCTCCTCGAAAGTACATCCCGATAAGCCTCCCCACTGCGGCATGTCCGTAGAGATCTGTATCGCGCAACCATGGCTCTTATCGTGTCTAGTCTGGTAGCTTGCTATCACGGCGGTTTGTTGAATAAAATTCTTTGGCACGCCTCCACCTATGTATATCACGCCGGTTTGCTTCGCCTTCTCAGTTATCCTAGAGCTCTCGTCAACATCCTTAAGGTAGTCGACGATTATCCTCTTCTTCTTGAGAATACTCTTCTTCCCGTCGATGCTTACAACCCTAGTCCTCCTGTTGGCGAACATTATTGAGAATCCTAATGCACTGTCTCCGAAAGCGGGGCAGAATATTGGGACGCCGCTCCTGTAGGCGCTTACAAGAAGAGAGTCCTTATCCTTAACATGCTTGCATAAAAACTTCCCAAGAAGGCAGAGTACTTCACGGGAGGAATAGGGGTAATCGTCTCTAAGCGTCCTGGCGAAAACCTTTTCTATCCAGAGGTCGGTTCCGTAAAACTTATTCTCATCCGCAAAAACGTCGTAAATCCTGTCGACCCTCTCCCTCCTCAGCTTGACATCATCTATCAAGTGGGTTCCAACATAATGCTTCCCGCCTAGGGCTTCGAAGAGATCATGGTAAAGGTTTGCCCCAGTTGAAACAATCACGTCGACCATCCTCCTTTCAATCAGGTAGGCGACGAGCCTCCTCATCCCGGCTGGAACCATGGCGCCGGCTAGGCCGAGCCATATTACGATGTTCCTTTTCTTAAGCATTCTAGACCATACTTGAACAACCTCAGAAACCTTCCTTCCCTGAAAACCTGTGAACATCATTTCATCAACCAATTGACTAATTTTTTTATCCGGGTTAACTTCGATCGGGTTCGTGGGAAGTTTAAGAAACCTCCTCATCTTTTT
>FMJZ01001978.1_pt1 | contig 32222 bp, 39 predicted proteins | sample 1987881 | NCBI WGS metagenome assembly FMJZ01 (sample SAMEA4378227, study PRJEB15110) | soil metagenome | biome: soil; feature: Field; material: Soil | place: India | collected 2015-03-11 | depth 0 m
TTATTAAATAAAAATAACCCTAAAATACGGCAAGAACTTACAAAAGGACAACGAGGCCTACAAATGTGCGGAATATTCGGCTGCATTCTAAAGGAAGGAAGTGCTGCGCCGCTAATCCATCAAGCCCTAAAAAGACTTGAATATAGAGGATACGATTCGGTCGGCGAAGCAACAATCCACGATGGGAAACTCTACATTAAAAAGGACGGGGGAAAAATAGACGATGTTCACAAAATCCACAATCTTGATGACTTGCCCGGAAGCATAGGCGTCGGTCACACCAGATGGGCCACCCATGGAGCCCCCTTGATGGTTAATGCGCACCCGCATATTGACTGCAGCGGGCAGATAGCTGTAGTTCACAATGGAATCATCGAGAATTTCGCCGAATTGAAGCTTGAATTAGAGAATAAAGGACACATTTTTGTATCCAAAACAGATACGGAAGTCATTGCTCATTTAATTGAAGAAGCCTTGAAAGGCAATCCGTTTCTAAGTCTTGTAGACGCTGTTCTTGAAACTGTTCGGAAGCTTGAAGGCTCTTACGCCATCGCAGTAATCTCTCCAAAAGAGCCTAACAAAATAGTTTGCACCAGACACGAGAGCCCCCTCGTGATAGGATTAGGTGAAAACGCGTTGTACTGCGCTTCAGACATCCCAGCTTTCCTACCCCTAACCAATAAGGCGGTCATTGTGGAAGATGGAGAACTTGTAACCCTATCCATGGAAGGCTTCGAAATCAGAAAAATCGCAGATTCAAGCCTCGTCACACGAGAACCAAAAATCATCGACTGGACACCTGAAATGGCTGTTAAGCAAGGCTATCCACATTTCATGTTAAAAGAAATCCACGAACAGCCAATATGCTTAAGAAACACGTTGAGACTTCAAGAGCACTATTTAGATTTGATGGCAACTTTTCTTGACCGTGCCCGCGAAGTCTTCCTCGTGGCTTGCGGAACATCCTACCATGCTTGCCTTGCAGCATCCTACATGTTCTCAAAACTCGCCTATCTAACCACATACCCCGTAATAGCCTCTGAATTCATCGAACAGTATGGAAAATCGGTAAACGTCGAAAGCACTATTTTAGCTGTAAGCCAATCCGGCGAAACAGCAGACACGCTGGCGGCAGTGAACACCGCCCGCCAAAGGGCAGCAACAGTCCTCGGATTAACAAACGTTATCGGCTCCACCCTAACCAGAGTATCAAGAGTATACATAAGCCAACAGTCAGGACCAGAAATCGGCGTTGCTGCAACAAAGACCTTCACTTCACAGCTTTCAGTTCTCGCCCAACTTGCCCTCAGACTGGCAAAGAAAAGGGGTAAAATTTCACAGGACGAAATGGACTTTATAGATGCAAAGTTAAAGAAGCTGCCAGATATTGTTGAAACAGTGATTGCGACACAGGAAGATAAAGTTAAAGGCATAGCGAAAAAATACAAGGATGCTGAGGTTTTCTTCTTTTTAGGGCGGGGAATAAGCACAGCTACAGCCTACGAAGGCAGACTTAAACTTATGGAAATAGCCTACGTTCCAGCCATAGCCTTTCCAGCTGGGGAAAGCAAACACGGCCCAATAAGCCTTGTTGAGCAAGGCTTTCCAGTAGTTTTCATATGCCCCAAAGATGAAACCCACAAAACAGTTGTGGGAAACATCATGGAAATGAAGGCTAGAGGAGCCTCCATAATAGCACTCATAGAAGAAGACGACGAAGATGTCAAGAAACTTGCCGACGATTATGTGGAAGTGCCGAAAGGGGTTCCGGATGTTTTGTCTCCAATACCGTTTGCTGTTCCGCTGCAACTTCTGGCATATTACATGGCTGTGGAAAAGGGATACGACCCAGATAAACCAAGAAACCTAGCAAAATCTGTAACTGTAAAATAGAGACCATATCTTCAGTTTGGAAATACAAATATGTTAAATGCTTATTCCACAATTTATTTACCTTGGTGCGTTTGGGTTGGAGAAAGACTGGGAAAGACTAATCGAGAACCTAATAAAGGAAGGGATCCTCCGCTCCACAAAAGTAATTAAAGCAATGCACGCTGTACCACGGGCAAAGTTTCTGCCAGAAAACATGCAGTCATACAGTGCTGTGGACACGCCTCTTCCAATTGGTTTTGGACAAACGGTTTCAGCGCCACATAGTTCAGCTTTGCTGCTGGGCTAGGCGAAACATGGTAGCTATAATGAATGAAGCCCTCCAACTGGAAGTAGGCCATAAAGTACTCGAGGTAGGCGCGGGTTCAGGATGGCATGCTGCCACGATAGCTGAAATAGTGGCTCCAAACAGTGCCCCAAGAAGCGAGTGGGGACACGTCTACACGGTGGAGATAATTGAAGGTTTAGCCGATTTTGCTAGAAAAAACATTATGAGAGCAGGATACGGAGACCGTGTAACAATAATCTGCGCCGACGGTTCCCTTGGATATTTGGAAAAAGCGCCCTACGACAGAATTCTCGTGACAGCCGCAGCCCCAGACATACCAAAACCCTTAATTGAACAGTTAAAACACGGCGGAATCATGCTTATCCCCATTGGAAGCGTCCACTTCTTCCAAAGCCTGATGAAAGTGACAAAGGAAGTTGATGGGAAAATTAGGCAGGAAAACCTCGGCGGTGTTGCCTTCGTCCCTTTAACTGGATGTTATGGACATAAAGTTTAACAACTTTTAGTTTATTTCTAACTTTTCCCTGTAGGCTGCTATGTCTAGGAAACCATGCCCACTAATATTCATACATATTACTTTTTCAACACCAGCCTTTTCAGCTTTTAGGGCTTCATCTATCCCCGCACGAATGGCGTAACTAGATTCTGGAGCGGGCAACCATCCTTCACTTTGAAGGAAAAGCCTCGCAGCTTCGAAAATTGCCCTCTCGTCAGTGGGGTAGGCTACTGCTTTCACAATATTGTAATGTCTTAGAAGGCTTATTATCGGAGCTGCCGCATGATACCTTAAACCGTCAGCCTTTATCGGCGGCATCTCAACCCTATGTCCTAAAGTGTAAATTTTTAAGAGTGGAGTATGTTCGGCCACATCGCAAAAGTCGTAACGGTATTCGCCTTTAACAAGGTTTGGCGCTGCAAGCGACTGAGCCGCCAGAAATTCACATTCTCGTTTACCTTGCAAGACTTCGCCGATGAAGGGCAGGGCTATGCCGCCAAAGTTTGAGCCGCCTCCAAGGCAGCCTACTATCAAGTCGGGTTTTTCATCTATAATTTCGAACTGCTTTATGGTTTCCAGTCCAATTATCGATTGATGCATAAGCACATGGTTCAAAACTGAGCCTAGACAGTATACCGAATCTCCATGGGTCTCTGCATATTCTAAACCTTCTGAAATTGCAATCCCTAAAGAACCCGGATGTTCAGGGTTCTTGGAGAAAACTTCTCTGCCGATTTTTGTCTGTTGGCTTGGTGAAGCATAAACCTTAGCTCCTAAAAGCTTCATTAAGGTTCTTCTGTCAGTTTTCCACTCATAAACGGATTTAACCCAAAAAATCACACAGTCCAAGCCTAAAAGTCTAGCTGCATAGGCAAGGGCTGTTCCCCACTGTCCGGCGCCAGTCTCGGTTGTTAAAGTTGTTTTCCCCTCTTTCATAGCGTAATATGCTTGGGCGACCGCTGTGTTGGTTTTATGAGAACCTGTTGGAGACAAATCCTCTCGCTTATAGTAGAGCCTAACCCTCTTAAGTCCCAAACGTCTTTCAAGTCTTTTTGCACGATAAAGAGGTCTAGGTCTACCCATGTGAACATAAAGCTCGCGAATTTCCTCTGGAATTGGAATCCAACGCTCACTTGCCATTTCTTGCCTTAAACATTCCTTAATCATAGTTCTGGATAAAAACTCCATCCGCGAGGGGCCAGTCTCCGGCTCTTTTGGAGGGGGAAGCGGTTCAGATAAATCTGGCAAAATGTTGTACCAGTTTTTGGGGAGTTCATCTACGGGAAGCGTTATTTGGCTGTCCATCTTCTTTCACCTTTTAGAGAAGACTGTTTTATCAGCGTAAGGTGGATTAAAGATTTCCTATGCCCAATTATCCGAACCATTTCTCCAGAGTTGTTTTTCCCTTAAGTTTGGCTATTCCTTTCTGCATCTTTTCTAAGGATTTTCTCACACGGTCTTCTGAAAAATCTCTCTCCCTGCAAATAAAGTCTACAACCCCATTCACGTCAGGCTCCCTCCACTCTATCTTATAGTTGTCTGTGACCTTTGGATGCAGGAAAATTTCCTTAATTCTTCGCGGCTCAACTGGAAAATCAGCATTTTTAATGTAAAGCAAAGCATTTTCCAGACTTCCATACTCCTTTATAAGCTTTAAAGCAGTTTTAGGTCCTAGTCCTTTCACGCCTTCAGGGTTAAAGTCCGTGCCCACAAGGATACCTACGTCTATTAGCTGCTCATAAGTTATTCCGCATTCCTTTAAGACCCCTTCAAGCTCAACGACTTCAGGCACGACCTCAATGTAAACGTTTTTCCCTGGAAGTTTTCTCCTCCCAGAGATTGTGACGTTCCTTATGAGTCTTGGCGCGCCGAAGAGGAGGCTGTCATAGTCTTGGCTTGCACAGTAGTCTGCGTCTCCACGTTTAACCACATGGGCTGCTTGGGCTTCTCCTTCGCTGGGAGCTTGAATCCATGGGATTCCCATCAAATCTAAGAGGCGTTTGCTGTCCTCAGCCATGTAATCCTTAAGACGTGAAGTGGCTTGCGCGTACATTCGCGCTTCTTCAATTTTTCCCTCCTTCAAAGCCTGCTCATACTTTATTAGGGCTTCTTCTTTAGCTTTCATACGCCTCTTGATTTCAACCTCCTTTAGGGCTGGCGGAACCCCGTCAAAAACGTAGATGGGCTTAATTCCCAACTCTACAAGATTGCTTGTTCTATAAAGGAGTCCGCTCAAATGGCTTGTAATGCGCCCACTACTATCCTTCAAAGGGGTGCCGTCAGGCTGGCGGATTATTGCCAAAAACTGGTAAAGCGCATTGTAAGCGTCTATCGCGATAGATTTTCCACTCAAATCCTCAAGCCTAACAGTGGTTTTGGGAACCAAATCGCGGAGATTAACACCCAAACTCTTACGCGCCTAATTCTAAAAGCGGAAGTAAAGCAATAAAAGTTTTGCACTAAGCAGCAATTTCAATTCCCGGGATCTTCACCCGTTCATAAGCCTTGTCTGCAATTTTAGCGACAACCGTCACCCATGCAAGGTAAATTATGGCTATGAAGAGAAACGTTTCCATATACCGCCATGTATGAGAAGCGATGGTGTTGCCAACTGATGTTAAGTCCTTAACGGCTATAACGAGAAGGGCGGAGGTGCTTTTTGTTAAGGAGCAGAACTCATTGCTCCACGCTGGTATAACTATCCTTAAAGCTTGAGGGATAATAACATAAAAGATCGCTTTAACCTTCGATAGCCCAATGGATAGAGCTGCCAACATTTGGTCTTCAGAAATGACTTCCATAGCTCCTTTGATATACCCTTTCTGGTAGGCGGCGCTGTTTAGAGCGAAAACAATTAGCCCCACTGTAAAACCATCCATCCGCGTGTTAAGCAGTGATGGTATTGTGTAGTAAAATAGGAATAGCTGGATTATTATTGGGCTTCCCCTGAAAAATTCAGTGTAAATGCTAATGAGTATTGAAGCAACTTTTCCTCCATAAAGGTCGCCGATGGCCAAGAGAGTGCCGAGTGCAAGTCCAATAAAGACGCCTATTAAGGTTACTTCTACCGTAACAATAAAGCCTTGCAAGATATCGCCTAAATATTTTAGCAGGAACTCCATTTACTCCCTTCTCGTCCGTTTAATAAGCCTCGTCATGAACTTCTTGGCTCTGTCACTTGTTGGATTTGTGAAAAAGTGTTCAGGCGGCCCAGTTTCAACGATTGTGCCTTCGTCAAAGAAAATCATTTCATCAGCAATCTCTCTGGCGAAAGGCATTTCATGGCTTACTATGAGCATGGTTGTTCCCTTCTTCGCCAAGTCCCTCAGAGTGTCTATGACCTCTCCTGTTAATTCCGGGTCTAAGGCTGACGTGGGCTCATCAAGCAGTATAATGTCGGGTTTTCTAGCCAAGGCTCTTGCTATTCCTACTCGCTGCTGCTGTCCACCGGAAAGTTGGGCTGGATAATGATATGCCCATTTTTCCATTTTCACCTCTGCAAGGGCTTCCATCGCCCTTTTATAAGCCTCCTCCTTTGGCAGTTTCAACACGTGTTTTAATGCCAACTCCACGTTTCCAAGCGCCGTTAAATGATGAAAGAGGTAGATATGTTGAAAGACAAAACCTATTCTTGCTCTTGCCTTATTTAAGTCAACACCGGGCTTTGTTAAGCACTCGCCTCTCAAGAAAACATCACCCTTTGTTGGTTGCGTCAACATTGCCAAACATCTCAAAAGTGTGCTTTTTCCAGAACCGCTGGGGCCAAATATGAGTTTTATCTCACCCTCCCTAACTTGTAGGGAGACATCTTTGACGGCTATGATATCTCTGTATATTTTCCATAGGTTTTTACACTCTATCACTATGTCGGCTTCTGTCATTTCTTCTCTAACCCCAACTGCCTCTTTTTGCGACTTCCCCATTTATCAAGCCATGTGGCTAGCGGGAAAGTTAGCAAGATGTAGAGGAAAGCTGCGATAATATAAGGGGTAACAGTGTCCATAGTGGCTTTTCTAATCCAGTCTGTGTAGGCCATCATGTCAACAACGCCGATAACGAAAGCATAAGCGGAATCCTTAACGAGAAGAGCATATTCGCTTCCAAGTCCGGGTGTGGAGTAAATAACGACTTGAGGCAACATAACGTAGAGCACAGACTGCAACTTGGAAAACCCAAGAGACATGGCGACCACCATTTGCTCGTCGCCCACCCCCCTTATTGCACTTCTAAAAATTTGAGACTGGTTTGCCGCGCTTCTCAACCCCAACACAAAGTTAACAGTGAAGAAGGCATTCTTGAACGGGAATGGAAAATAAAGACCAACTCCAAAATAGAACATGAGTAAGAGCACAAGCTCAGGAACACCCCTGAAAAATTTTTCAAAGGCATCTACCGAAAGCTGGATGCCTCTGGTTCCGTAAACGCGTAGAAATGACAGAGGTAAACCCGCCAGCAGTCCAATAAAAAAGGAGGTTATAGAGATGGCTATCGTCGAAGTTATCCCATTTAACAGTAATGTTAGCTGTTGGAGCACGTCCAATGCTTATCACGTTGTTCTTAGTCGCACTTCCATTTTTGCTTTAATTGGTCCAGCTTTTCAGATGCTATAAGCTCCGCGAGCACGCCGTCTATTTTTGCAACAAGTGTATCTGCATCTTTATGAGCCACGAAAGCCACGGGGTAATATGGTCTTCTGTAAATAACAACTATTGGCGCTTCGCCCTTCTGCTCAGCCTCTAGTATCCAGTTGGAAGTTATCGGTGTTTCCGCGTAAACACAGTCAATGACACCATTTTTCATGTCAGTGAGCGCCAAAAGGAAGTCACGGTAACTCCGCAAAGCAGTTGACGCCGCTTCTTGTAACTCTGCTTCTTGTGTTGTGCCAGATTGAGTCCCACACTTCAAACCTAAAGTTACAAGACTTGAAAGGGACGTTAACTCAGTTATCCCGAGCTGATTAGCCCTGCTTTGCAGCATTATTACTTGGCCTTCTGTGATGCTATGGGGAACAGTAAACTGAACCACCTCAAGTCTGTCTGGGTAAACGGAGAAACCACTCACACCAAGATCTATGTCTTTCGCTTGCACCGCCGGAATTATGGCGTCAAATGCCATGTTCACCCATTCAACGGTTAAACCTAGCTCGTCTGCAATCGTCTCCATCAGCTCAATTTCAAAGCCTATAATGCTACCGTTCTCGGCTAAAAACTCGTAAGGCGGCCATCCTGGTTCTGTTCCAACCCGAATCTTGCCTGATTTGACAACTCTGTCCCAAATTGGATCTTCAGGACCCCAGACTTGTGGCAGTATAAACGGACTTATGTATAACCCTGCAACAAAAGCTACAACCACCACTATAACCATTCCTATTGCTACGACATACTTCACTCTTTCAGTCCCTCTCCCTCAGACTTTTACCGTTTTAGACTTGCATGTTGCATATTTAAACTTAGTGGTAACTCGCACAACCATCCAGAGCCATATACCATATAACATATAAGTAAGCTTGACAATTTACAACCATTACATCAGCGAGGAATAAGAATGACCGAAAGAACAGCTACAATAACTTTGGTTACATGCACAAGCTGTGGTAAACCGATCCCGCCCGGTTCTGAAGCTACGAAGTTTCTATGTCCAAACTGTGGGGAAATCTTGATAAGGCGATGTGAAAAATGCAGAAAGTTTGGGCGCCCATATAAGTGTCCTAAATGTGGCTTTGTGGGACCATAAAGGAGGAAAAAGGAAATGGGAAGTGTTGTAATCTCATATAAAATATTTCCAACAGACATAACCGTAAACTTCGACAGTTTGAAAAAGAAAATTGAGGAATCGCTCCCAGAATTTGCTACAATCTACGGGTATGGTGAAGAGCCTATAGCCTTCGGGTTAAACGCCTTAATATGCGCAATCAAAATTCCAGAGGATAAAACGGGTGTGCTTGAAGAGCTTGAGAAAAGGCTTGAGCAAATAAGCGAAATAAGCCAAATACAGACATTAATGGTTAGGCGAACCAGCAGATAGAGGTTAAACCTTTATATAGGAATTAGACTTGTTTCGAAACAGAGCAGCTTGTTTATGGAAGGGTTTTAGGTGAGTGAAGTTCAGCTTCGCGTTGGAGATGCGAGACAGCGAGATGTTGGAAGGGGAATTGCCAGAATAGATCAGAGAACCATGCAGAAGCTGGGCATAAGCGCAGGCGACGTGATAGAAATCGTTGGAAAAAGAACCACATCAGCCATAGCATGGCCAGCCTACAGCGAGGACCAAAACCGTGACATGATACGCATAGATGGTTTTACACGCAAAAACGCGGGAGTAGCCATAAACGAATACGTCATTGTGAGACCAGCAAAGGTTAAGGAAGCCTTAAACGTGACCCTTGCACCCGTTGATATGCGCTTAAACGTCGACGAAGACTTCACAAACTTTGTTAAAAACCGTTTAATGGAGAGAACCCTCGTTGAAGGAGACACAACACTTGTTATGATGCTTGGCCACGCCATACCTTTCGTGGTGACAAAAACCAGACCACATGGCATTGTAAAGGTTACAGCGGAAACGCGATTAACAATTTTAAGTGAACCAGCACCTGAAGGAAAAGGAGTGCCGAGAACAACATATGAAGACATAGGTGGATTACATGAAGAAATCCAAAGAGTAAGGGAAATGGTGGAGCTCCCGCTGAGACACCCAGAGCTTTTCCAGAGACTCGGCATAGAACCCCCAAAAGGAGTTCTCCTCCACGGGCCTCCAGGCTGTGGTAAAACATTGTTAGCTAGAGCTGTAGCCACAGAAAGCGAAGCCAACTTCATAACAATTAAAGGGCCGGAAGTCTTTTCAAAATGGGTTGGAGAATCTGAAAAAGCTATAAGAGAAGTTTTTAGAAAAGCAAGAATGGCGGCTCCAGCTGTTATATTCTTCGACGAGATAGATTCCCTTGTGCCCCGTCGAGGATTAGGCTTTGCAGACAGCGGGGTAACAGAACGGGTAATAAGCCAACTTCTAACAGAGATGGATGGCATAGTAACTTTAGAAGATGTCGTCGTGATAGCAGCAACAAACAGACCAGACATTGTTGACCCGGCAGTGCTCCGTCCAGGGAGGTTCGATAGGCTAATATATGTGCCAGAACCCGACGAAAAAAGCCGCCTTCAAATATTCAAAATATACACAAAGGGCATGCCATTGGCTAAAGATGTAAGCCTAGAAAACCTGGTGGCACTAACCAAGAATTATTCAGGCGCGGACATAGAAGCTTTATGCAGAGAAGCAGCCATGCAGGCATTAAGAAGGGATGTAAACGCGAAGGAAGTTACAATGAAAGATTTCGAAGAAGCCTTAAAGAGAATAGGCCCATCGATTACGCCGGACATGGAAAAGTGGTATAAGAGCTTCATGCAGCAAGTTAGACAAGTGCAAAAGCCAGCCACGCCAGTGGCATAGGAGAGAAGCCATGCCTATAAAAATTTGGAAAACCCATCCAACATACTATGCTGTACTGGAAGTACTGAAAAAGAAGGGAGCTATGACAGACACGGAACTTTTCGAATACTTAACCGAAGAATACAAAGACTTAGGCTTTAAAGACTTTAACGAGCTGCTCATGCGGCTTGAAATTGTTGGGAAAATACGTACAACATCGCTAACACGCGGGAAAAAAAGAGTTGAACTTATAACATAACAAACGCCAATAGGCATTATCTTAACGTGCCAACACATGAAAAACCTCTCAGATGTAGCAGTTGTTGGAGGCGGACCTTGTGGCTCCTTCTGCGCCCTGAACATGGCAAAAAAGGGCATAAACGTAACAGTTTTTGAAGAGCATACTGAAATCGGCGTTCCATGCCACTGCGCAGGACACTTAAGCATCAACAGCCTAAAAAATTTGGGGCTTTATCCGCTGCCAAGAGGAATCATTGAAAACGTTTTTTATGGAGCGAAAATTTACTCGCCAAGCGGCTTAGAATTTTCAGTTCGGTTTGCTTCCGCAATAACGTGCGCGGTTAACCGTACATTATTTGACAAGCATATTTCACATTTGGCTGAAAAAGCTGGTGTTCACTATTGCTTGAGTTCACGGGTTAAATCTTTAATCACCAAAGATAGCCTCGTAAAAGGCGTTATAGTAGAAAAGAAAGGGAAACCAGTTAAGTTTTTTAACAGTTTGGTTGTTGATGCAGAGGGAACAGCTTACAGAATTTTGCGGCAAGCTGGTTTAGCCCCGCCTCGTATAGACAGCTTTGTCTATTGTGTTAATGCCGAAGTTGAAAATGTTAGCGATCTTGAGCTTGATGTGGTTGAGGTTTTTCTGGGAAACAATTACACGCCTGGCTTCTACGCTTGGCTTATTCCTAAAGGAGAAGACAAAGCTAAATTTGGACTGGGCGCCAAAGTTGGAAACCCCAAAACTCTTTTGCAGAAACTAATGAAAAAACATCCAGCGGCTTCCAAGAAACTTCAAAGAGCAAAAATCCTGCGAGAATCTTTTCACCCAATACCCCTTGGCGGCCCATTATTAAAAGCGTATTCTGATGGCTTTCTAGCAGTAGGCGACGCAGCGTCTCAGGTGAAACCCACCACAGGTGGCGGGGTTATATTTGGTTTGAACTGCGCAAAAGTCGCAGCAGATGTGGTAGCAGAAGCATTAAACAAGAAAGACTTCTCTTCAAAATTTCTCAGCATATACCAAAGACGTTTCATGAAACTTATAGGTTTTGACGTTAAGGTTATGCTTGAGGCTAGAAGAGTGTTGGATAGAATATCAGATAAAAAGTTAGACGGTTTTGTAGGCTTCTACAGAAAAATCCATCTTAACGAAGGTTTCAAAGATTTGAAGGAAATAGATTTCCAAGGACAAACTTTGCTTAGGGCATGTTGGAATCCAAGGATTATAGCTGCGCTTGCCTACTTTTTCACGGCTTATCTTCAACAAACAATTAAAGGGTGAGATTTAAAATGTGTCTTAAAAGGGTTGAAGGCGACGTGGGTGAGTTCCATTATAAGCAAGTAATCGCATTCCGTTCCGATTTGAAAATGAGCAAGGGCAAAATAGCAGCCCAAGCTGGACATGCGGCGGTTTCCGCATCTGAAGCAGCCCGAAAACACCATAAAGAATGGCTTAAAGCTTGGTTTAATGAAGGACAGTGCAAAATAGTTGTCAAAGTGAAAGGCGAAAAAGAACTTTTAGAGCTGGAAAAACAAGCCAACAAATTGGGGTTGCCTTGTGCCTTAATAACAGACCGCGGGCTCACTGAAATTCCTCCCGGAACAATAACATGTTTGGGTATAGGACCCGCCCCAGCGGAAATTGTGGATAAATTAACGGGGAAATTGCCGCTTTTTTAGGGTTATTTGGGGTTTATGCTTGTTTATTTCAAGATTGGAGAAAATGATTGGAATTGAGGTTTATGCCACCAGCACCTTAGGTATCGGAGGAGTGATAAAGCAGTTTCCCGAAGATTTCATGGTTGAAGAAGTGCTTGTGAATGGTTCAAGGGCGGAAATATATCCCTCAACACCCATGCAGCCACAAGTACGCGAAACACCACCCCCGCCTTTCATGCAACAGCGCCTGTTGTGCGTCTTGGTTAAGCGAAACTGGGATAATTTTCAAGCTCTTAGGGCTGTTGCGCAGCAGTTGGGCATAAGCCCGCAGCAAATCCACATTGCTGGAATAAAAGATGCCAATGCCCTTACCGCACAGCACATAACAATTGAAGGGGTTACATCTGAATCCATTAAAAAGGTAAAAATCAATGACATAGAAATCCGTCCAATAGGCTATTTTCACGCTAAGCTTTCATCATATTATCTTCTTGGAAACAATTTCAGGATTGTAGTGCATGCTGTGAGCCACCCTGAAACGGATATAAAACATCGAATATCCAAAGTTGTTGAGGAATTTGAAGGGTTAGGCGGTGCGCCCAATTTTTTTGGACATCAAAGGTTTGGAACAATACGTCCAATAACGCATCTTGTGGGAAAAGCGCTGATTAAAGGAAATTTTCGAAAAGCTGCCATGCGTTTCCTTGCAAAACCAAGTCCAAACGAACATCCGGAATCCAGAAAAGCTCGAGAAGAGTTATGGCATACTCAAGATTTCAAAAAAGCCTTGAAAGAGTTTCCTAAAAATTTGCATTACGAACGTTTAATGCTGAAGCATTTGGCGAAAAAACCAAACGACTTTGTAGGAGCGTTTAGACAGTTACCGGCAAAACTTTGCACACTTTTCCCACAAGCTTATCAGGCTTATCTTTTCAACAAAATTTTAAGCAGAAGAATAGCCAAAGGACTTCAACTGAACAGAGCAGAATTGGGGGATTATGTCGTAAGCATTGAATCTTCAGGATTGCCGAACCTATCGAAGTACAAGGTTACAAACCAAGAAACAATTTCCGAAATCAACAAGGCATTAGAACTTGGAAAAATGTTTTTGGCTCTTCCATTGGTTGGTTTTAGGCAAAAACTCTCTCAAGGTATACAAGGAGAAAATGAAAAAAATGTTTTAGAAGAAGAAGGGGTGTCTTTGGAAAACTTTAAGATAAAAGGGATGCCAGAACTAAGCCTGAAAGGAGGGTTGCGCACTGCTTTGGCGCCTCTGAAGGGCTTTTCCATAAACAACATATCAAGAGATGAAGTAAATCCTCACAAGAAGGTGGTTATGAGTTTTATGCTTTATCGCGGTTCGTACGCCACAGTGCTCCTAAGGGAGATTATGAAGCCCCGTAATCCGCTTAAGGCGGGCTTTTAAAGCGTTTTATCGAGTGCAGTATTTGCTCAGCATTTTCTAAAAGTTTCAGTTTTTTAGCAAACGGTAAAACGACGTTTGCAGCATATTGGTGTCCATCAGCCATTCCAAAACCTTTTGAGGCTTCGTCTAGAAGGTTTACTGCCCCTGGCATTTTTCCTTCGTCAATCATTTTTTGCATGGGCTTTGGGACTCTTATGGAAGCTTTTGCAAAGTTCTCTTTGAGTTTTCCCCATTTTGGAATTTCCGGCGGCACGTTAACAAACCCTAGGATATACTTGTTGGGTTTTACTAAGCGCATCTGATATGAAAGGAAAGAGCAGAACTGCCCAATTACTTTTGTTCCCATACCTGCATACATATCTTCAGCATCGAACCATTGAATGTGCTCTGTTTCTTTAAGTCTTTCATGGTAGAGTCTCCCTAAAAGCCTCCGGTTAACGTTCTTCCGCCTTTCCTCTAAAACATTTATTTTCTCGTCTATCTCCTTGCCGATTCCTTCTAAGCACGCTTTTACACCCAATTCCGGTCCGCCTTCATAGTAGCCTACTGCTCCAAGAATCTGAAGTTTAGAGAACAAAGCGTCAATTTTTACCCCTAGGCGCGGGATTTCTAGGCTTTTACCCTTCTTGCGAATAATACCTTTTTCTAATGTCTCTTGCAGAACCATTTCGTTTAGGGATTTAAAACCGCTAGGAATTTCACTGCTTCCTACTAAAGCCAAATAGCCCAAATCGCTGTTTTGTTCATTTAACGCTTTTGCAAAAAGATAGCAACATGTAGCCCCTGAAAAGTCGGTTTCACCCTTAAACCCGAAATTTTCCAGGTTTAAGTCCAAGACTTTAGAATTCCTTGAGGGTTTTGGATCATGGTGGTCTAATATTATGGTTAAATTTTTTCCTTTATTGAGTTCTGATATTAAGTCTGCATGCGATGAACCTATATCAACATAAAAAATTGTTTGCCCTTCTTTGGAGTGTAAATCGGCTATTACTTCTGTGTAAACTTTTTCTAAACAGAAAGTTTCAGTGATTATTCCCTCACGTTCTAAAGCCTTTTGAGTTATCGCAGCCGAGCATAATCCGTCGGCGTCATCGTGATGAACTATAAAGACCTTTTTAGAAGATTCCTTTCTAAATAGTGCAATCGCACGTTCGGCGTATTGCTTAAAATTTTGCAGAGACATGCATTTCACCCTATAGTTTTTAAGAGGTCTGAACGTGTTATTATCCCGACAACTCTTTTACCCTTCGCAACTAAAACCCCTTGCCGCCTCTCAAGCAACGAGCGAATTGCACTAACACTTGTATCTTCAGAAACCATCGGCAACGGAGGATCCATAACCCTCTCAACTTTCTCCTCAGCAATATTGGAACCTAGCTTTCGGATTATGCTCTCCTCGGTTATGGTGCCTACAACCCTCCCTTTGTTAAGCACCGGCATCTGTGAAATGGCGTGGCGCACCATTATTTCGCTTACCTTTAAAACACTGTCATCGGGTTTCGCGAAAATCACTCCCCGAGTCATTATGTCTTTACATCTCTTTTCTTTGCTTTCCGTCAAAACTCGCAGAATCTTGTTGATGGTTGAAAGTCTAGGGTCCACCTTTTCCTGCTCTATTTTTGCTATGTGCGCTTGTGAAACCCCCACAAGCTCTGCCAATTTTCTCTGCGTAAGTTTCGCTTCAAGCCTCAGCCTTCTGAGGGCAGACCCAGTTATCAACAATATAACCACCGGTTATTTTCAAATATAAAACTGATACAGCAAAGTATATATTTACTTTCCCGCATAAAACTGAAAACTTCACCGTATTGGAGGCTCAAGTTGAGGAATATAATTGTTGAAAGGTTAAGGCAAACGCCCCTTGAGGAGCAGAGGCTTGAAATAGTTGAGAGAAAGGGTTTAGGACATCCGGACTATATTTGCGACGCAGTTATGGAGCAGATTTCCCTTCGATTAAGCAAGGAGTACCTGGAAAAGGCTGGCACAATACTGCACCACAACGTTGACAAGTCGTTGCTTGTCGCGGGGCAATCTGAAATCAGATTTGGCGGAGGCTTTGTTAAACAGCCTATGCTCTTTGTTTTCGGCGACAGAGCCACAACAGATTTTAACGGCACAAAAATAGATGTAGAAGAAATAGCTGTAAATGTCGCGAAAGAGTGGTTCAAGAAAAACATGCGCTTTGTAGACCCAGAAAGACACATAAAGTATCAGGTGGAGCTAAAGCCAGGTTCAGCGGGGCTTGTGGACATTTTCAAGCGAAGGGGAAAAGTGTTAGGCGCCAATGACACTTCAGCTGCCGTGGGTTACGCTCCCATGACCAGAACTGAGGAAATTGTGTTAAAAACGGAGCAGTTCCTGAATTCTAAGGAGTTTAAGCAACGTTTTCCAGAATCCGGCGAGGATATAAAAGTTATGGGTTCAAGAAACAACAACAATCTAAACTTGACAATATCAATGGCTTTTGTAGACCGCTACATCAGTAGCGAAGAAGAATACTTTGACAAAAAAGCGAAAATTCTGGAAGAAATCAGCAAATTCGTTAGGTCAAACACCAACTTTGGAAGCATAAACATTCAGTTAAACACGTTAGATGTAGAAGGCAGAGGCGTAGGAGGAGTATACTTAACAGTTTTAGGAACCAGCGCAGACAGCGGAGACTCGGGACAAGTGGGCAGAGGAAACCGTGTAAACGGATTAATATCGTTGAATAGGCCGTTCTGTTCAGAGGCTGCAGCGGGAAAAAACCCAGTAAGCCATGTAGGAAAAATCTACAATGTTTTAACTTTCAGAGTTGCTCAACACGTCTATGAAGAAGTGCCAGAGCTGGAAGAAGTTTATATTTGGCTATTAAGCGAAATCGGGCGACCAATAGACCAGCCAGCCATCGCCGCAGCTCAAGTAGTGATGAAGGAGAATAGCTCCATAGATAAGGTTAGAAGCAAAATAGCAGCAGTCTTAGAATACGAGTTAGAGAATATAGATAAGTTCTGCATGGAACTAGCCCAAGGAAAAATAGCAATATGCTAAAACATTTATTAAAGAAACTGCCAACTTTGGATGAAGGCGAAGCTTATGACTGAAGCAAGCGAAAAACTGCCCATATCAGAATTCTACAAAGTCGTAGACTACGTAACAGTTTTTAAAAGCGAAAAATGGTGGGAAGCCATAGTTGTATTTGAATCCTTCGGAAGACGCTCCATAGGACTGTATCTTTGGCAAAACAGAAACGGCACTTGGAAACGGAAGCACAAGTTTAACATAAGAAACTTGGAAGAATGGAACAAGCTTAAAAACGCCATAGAAAAATTAACGCCGAAACTTGCATCAAAGTAAATTTCACAATTTTGAATCCTAAATTCTTATTGTAAATAATAATTCAGAATTGAATAGTTTTATTAATTCATCTAACAAATCACAAGAAAGGCGATTAACATGGAAAACGAGCAAGAGGAACTCGAGGAAACGCAGTTTAGTGAAGAATCGTTAGAAGAACAAGAAATAGAGCGGGAGACTCAGGAGTTTGTTGAGGAAGAGCACTCTTCTGCTGAAAAAGAGATAGAGCATAAAGAAGAGCAAGAAATGAGCAAGCCTAAAATAGAAAACCAAGATAGAAGCAGCTTCATACATGGTTTGTCTGTGGGCTTGGGTATGGGATGTATTACAACCTTTATCATAATGTGGATTACAGTGTTCTTCTCTCCTCAGCTACCGCAAACGATAACCTATGAATCAATGCTTTCAATCTTCATCTATCCACTGTTATACCTATTGGCGATAGGACTTGTTGCACTGACGGCTGGCGTCGTAAGAGAGTATTATGCTAAAAGATAGTTAAATAGTCTCTATTCACGCTTTAAAAGTTAAATATTTTTAATACAAGAGTGCGAATTATAATTGTGAAACCCTCATGGCTCATAAAATTAAGCAGCTTTTAGAAAAAACTGCAAGAGAGAAAGCACCTGGACCAGCTCCAACCTTTTCCGTTTTACACATATTGCGGGCTATGGAGCTTGTAGCTGAGAAACCCATAGGTCGCACCAAACTTGCTGCGGAACTGAATGTTGGACAAGGTGTTACCCGCACAATAATTAACAGATTAAGAGAGGCTGGGTTACTTTCAACATCAAAAACGGGATGTACACTTACAACAAAAGGGCTAAAACTTTGGAAGGAATATAAAAAAGTGTTCCAGAAAAAAATTGAAATCGGAAAAAGCGAGCTTACTCATGCAAAACATAACTTTGCGGTGTTAGCCAAAAATTGTGGGCATAAAATTAGGTCTGGGATAGAGCAGCGTGATGCTGCAGTTAGGGTTGGGGCAAAAGGCGCCATAACAGTAATAGTTAGAGACGGACGCCTTATCATCCCATCAGTAAGCGACGACTTTACAAGGGATTTCCCAATTACAGCGGAAAAAATTGTTAGGCTTTTGCAGCCGGAGGAAAATGACGCGGTTGTGATTAGTGGTGCTGACACATTAGATTTAGCCGAACAAGGAATTGCGGCTGCAACGTGGACTCTTCTGGACGACTGCTAAAGGCCTTTAATAGGTGTATTTATCTCCTCCAGAGAGTACCCGTTCCAGCGCCATGTTAAAGTTCACCATTCCCTCGTTTGTTTTCGCTGAAGCAGGTATTAGTAGAAACTTTAGGCCAAGCTGATGAATCGCCTTCATCATGTTTCTGCTTAGAAGGCGTTTTGTTCCCTCAAGCTTTTGTTCAATGGCGTTTTCTAATGCGTTTGGATTAGCAGACCAATCCACAATTTTGTTAACATCCTCTTCGGAGAGCAAATCACATTTTGAAAGCACGTGCAGTTGAGGTAAAAGAAAGCGATTGTAAACCGCTGCAGAAAGGAATAGATTTGAAACATAATTCAAAGGGTTAAGCGAAAAGACAGCGTCGAAAAGATAAACTATAGCTTTCGGCTCTCTCGTAAGTTCGCTGGCTATGTAAGGTCCGCTGGCTCTGAAAGCAAACAACTCCATTTGTCCCGGAGTGTCAACCAAAACAATGTCGGATTTTAAATCCTCAATTTCTTTTGAAATGTTTTCAATTTCCTCTGCAAGTAAATCAGCAGCCATTATTAGCGCGCCATTTGGTCCTAAACCGTACTCATCCATCAACCTTTCCACACTCACGTAGTCGCGAGCATCAATGTCCGGCGTATATGGGAGAGTTAAGGCGCCGGGATCCAGATTTACGATTGCAACGTCTTGTTTTGACATTTTTAACCATTCGCTGAAAGCGGCTGTAAGTGCAGATTTTCCAGATCCAGCGGTTCCAATGATAAATACAAGGAACATTTCGCCACTCCTCAAGATTAAAGGCTTATGAGATTACAAGCTAAGGTTGGCGGGTAAAAGCTTTTCTTTAGCTAAGGAGGGATTTCGGGAGGTTTCGGCTCTTCAATGTTATAACTTCTTTGCCCTGACATAAGAAACAGTAAAACACCCACACAAACCAAAACCGCGGTAACCGTTAAAAGCATAATGAAGAATGATGATAGAACTGTTATGCCTATAACTGGGCTGTCTGCTCCAGCGTATTTTTCATCTCCAGACCAGCTTGCTCGAAGTTGGCATATTCCAGTTCCATTAACACGCCATACGTACGAAAATTTCCCGTTGGAATCCGTTTCGGTAATGGCTAATATGCTCCAAGGGGAGCCGCCTTCTCGAACATAGATTGTTATTGGCTTGTTTTGTAGTTTTGGCGAAAGCTGTCCCGAAAGTGTAACGGTGCTTCCTTGAATGACAAAGATTGATGAGGCGACTAGCGATATGGTTGATGAAAGCAACGTCTCGTAGCTTGCGGACACTTGCCCCGGTGCCCATTCTTCACAGTTTTCAAGCGTGATTATTTGGGGAGTCTCCTGCATTAGGTCTTGTGGACACTCGCCAACCCTCCAGCCTTCTTTCCAATTGTCACCTGTGCATTCAGCCACATAATAGCGGGTACCGTTGTAAGTTACAAAAAAGACTTGGGTTCTGGCGTAACGAGGCACGTGGGGAAGATGCACGCCAATATTCATGTGGGTTTGGTCTTCGTAATAAAGGAGCACTACGTCAAGCCCTCCGGCTTTCATTATGGAGGCGGCAATATAACTGAATAGGTCACAGTCTCCACAGTTTTCAACCATTGTCTCTATGGGGTATTTGGCTGGTAAAGTGACTCTGTAGGGTATTTGATGCACAATCATTAAAACCCCATTTGCAAAGTCCTCATGATCACTGTAAATTTCCCAAAGCTTATCTGCGACGGGTTTCAAAGCATATGGAGTAACGAATTTGGCAAAGTTTCCAACTGAAACTTGCTTGTGGTCTTTCCCGTTATAATATTCGTAAAGCGATTCTGGAACAACAACGTTTAGCTTATACTGTGTTGACCCTATAGGACTTTCTAAGAGATTGTATGAGATGGTGTAGCCGTTAGATAGGCAAAGCTGCGGTAAACTTGAAACTGCGATTAAAGCTGTAACCGTTATAAGCATTATGAGGAGTTTTAGTTTCATTTTGCCTCAGAGGATTTTTTATGGACTGATTTATGGCTCTTATGAACCGTTAATCAATAGCAGAAAAACACATCAGAAAGGTTGCTCTGGACACCCGGATTTTCAATCATCAATCAGCGTCTAGCCTGCCCCTCACCGCAACCAGAATAAATTCTGCCTTAGGGGTTTTTAAAAGTTTTAACTTTTCCGCCTTTCTCCTTTATCAGTTCAGAAAGCTGGATTATGGCTTTTCCCAAACGGTCTTTTGCAGTTTTCGAGTCTTTCGCTGTTGTCGACAGATGAATTTCGATGTGGGGCTTTTTCTCCTCACCCCTTGGATGAGATTTTATGTAAACGTAAGGGTTGTCATGCATTGTTATGTCAATTAACGGAGCCAAAGTTGACTCTACAATGTTGTCTGCATATAAATTGGTTTCGAAGAACATTTTATCCCCAGCTTCTTTCTTAAGCAAAGTTGCCACAGAGCTGTCGAAAATGGCTTCCATTTCCGATGGAACACCTGGCAACGCGATTATGTCGGTATTGCCAACCTTTATTTGCACTCCTGGCGCTGTGCCTACGGGGTTTGGTAGCGGTTCTGCTCCTTCGGGAAGTTTCGCCATTTTAACTCTGTGGGGAGTTAACTCTGCAGAGTCCATTCTGCCAGCTTTAACGTACGCCTCATATTTCTCCTTAACCATTTGCAAGGCTTTACTGTTAAGTTCCAGTTTGCGGTTTAGGGCTTTTGCAATTCCCTCCAACGTTTTATCGTCAAAGGTGGGGCCTAACCCGCCAGTGGTTATTATAAAGCGAGGTTTCCGCTGCATTGCTTCGCTCAAGATGTTTGCGATTTCTTCAACATCGTCACCCACAACCGTTATCCTCTTAACAGCAACCCCCAGCGTGGTTGCACGTTTAGCAAGCCATTGAGCATTTGTGTTCAGTGTTTTACCTATCAAAAGTTCGTTGCCAACGCATATTATTTCCATCTGCGCGCTCATGTCTACCACCATTTAAGCTCTGCAAAAGAAGAGAAAAACTTAACCTTTTATGCTGTTCGTTAGGTCACTTAAACCCGGCATTTTACTGCGCGCGCCAATTGGTCGATAACCTTATGAGCATAAGCATATGAACATTAGACTTGGGAGTTAATGAAAGTGGAAGAATCTAGAAGGAAATTTGAAAAAAGTCAAGAATATTCAGGTTCACCTCTGCCTTTCGTTTTCTTCTTGTTTATCGCTGTTGTATCCGCCATACTTGCGGTGTTATTGGTGCCCTCACCGGCAGCAGCTCTGTCACTTTTTATTGCAGTAGTTTCTGCGGTGCTTCTGCCCACAACAGTGGCTATCAACAAGGAGTGGGAAGAAGCCATTATACTTCGTTTTGGCAAGTTTCAAAGACTTGTGGGTCCAGGGCTTTTTTCAAGTGGCCGTTTTTTGAGAGTTTTCTGAAACAGGATAAGCGTATTGTAACTTTGGATGTTTCGAGGCAGGAGGTAATGACTAAGGATAACATCAGCGTTAGCATCGGCGCTGTTGTTTTCGTCAAAGTGGTAAACACGAAAGACAGCCTAATTAACATTAGAAACTTATGGGAAAGCGTTATGAAACAAGCGCAGACAACCATGCGTGATGTTGTTGGCAGCGTTGAACTGGACGAACTGCTTACACGCCGAGAAGAAATCGCAGAACGAATTGGGAAAGTGGTTGAAGAAGAAACGCAAAATTGGGGTGTCGACATAATTTCAGTAAAGTTGCAGAATGTGGAGTTACCTGAAGATATGAAACGCGTCATTGCAAGGCAAGCAGAAGCAGAACGCGAAAAGAGAGCTGTAATAATAAAAAGCGAAGGTGAGCTGACCGCAGCCGCCAACTTAGAGAAAGCTGTGCAGCAGATGAGCAGCCGAGCACTATATTTGCGCACGTTGGCAAGTTTGGAAGACATAAGTTATGACCCAAGCAACACCATAGTTTTCGCTTTACCCATGGACATCGTAAAAGGAGAAATCATTGGGCTTGCTGCTCTCGCAAAAACGTCAAAAACTGGAAAAATTGAGCAAAAAGAAAGTGAAGGAGAACAGTAGAACTACAAAAGTCCGGGAAATGGCTAAAGGAAAGCGCATTCCTAGCGTGTGCTCTTTTCTTGGATAGTTTGCCGTGTTTAGCGAAAATAGCATAAGCTAATATAAGGGGCGCGTTAGCTTTTAAAAGCGGCTATTTTTTCTTGCTAAGCCACCATTTCAAGTATTCCTTTCTTCGTTTCTCCTTTTCCTCTTCATCACTTTCAACCGGAGCCTTCAGCTTTTCCCTCAGCTCAATGAGCTCTTGCTGAGTGACGGAAAGCCCGCAGCTTTGGCAGACAAAGTGTTTAGTGGCTATTATGTAGCGCATTTCTCCGCCGCATTCTGGACAATAAGGCATTCAAACCACTTTCTGCCTCTAGAAGAGAGCGGGCTATAAGAAATAGCTTTCGATTAGAGCAGAGCCTATGTTATAAAGTTTGCTAATCCAGCTTCCCTAGCAAGCCTAACAGCTTTTTCCATCTCATCCCTTGTTAATCTTCGCTGCAACTCTGGAATTTCATATGCTCGCCACTCGGGTCTATACTGAAACATTACGTTTACCCTTGTTTCTTTGCCGAGATTTTCTGCTATCCAGTTCAATATAGGCCTTGTGCAACATTCCAGATGCCCTGGCAAAACTAAAACCCGTATTATAAGCTCGCCATATTCCTTAGCCACTAGATGGTTATAGGTGCAGACCTTCCAGTAGTTCGGAGCCTCAGAAATCCTCTCAGCGCAGTTTCCAGGTCCATACTTGAAATCCAGTAGGTAAACGTCTGTAAATCCGGCTAAAAGTTTGGCGGTTTCAGGACTGTAATAGGTGTTTGAATTCCAGACAACTGGTATGTTTACGCGCACATGCTTGAAGGTTTTGAGCCATTGTTCCAGCCATGGGGTTGGTTCGCCTCCGACAAGGTTTGCGTTTCTGCATCCGCTTCTATGTAAGGATTCAACTTCTTTCGCCAGCATCTCCGGTGTGTAGACTTCACCTTTTTCTATCCATTGGGATATGGTCCAGTTTTGGCAGTGTTTGCAGCGCATTGTGCACCCCATTGTGAATATGGTTCCAGAAGGGACAAGTTCTGGCTCTTCGCCCATATGTTCGAAAATGCTGGAAACAGTTATCTCAGTTCCACATTTGCAGAAACCCCTCTCGCCCTTAAGCCTATTAATGCTGCATCTTCGGACACAAAAGTGGCATTTCTCAAGGATGCGTTTTGCAATTTCAATTTTAAGGTCTAAATAAGACTTTTCAATGTTTGGAACATCCCCTAAACTTTTTTGCTTCTCGTCAACCTCTTTTTCGAGTTCGTAGAAACTCTGCGTAAGCACTGCATGCTTCTGCCACAACTCTTCTATGGATTCGTTTTCTCTAAAATCCGCTGGAAGCTTTTTGGCTAGTTGAAATTTAGCTGGTTTTTCATTTTGCATCACAGCGAAATACCTAGCTAGGCTTTTCCTTGCTAACTTATCGTTTAATACTGCCACGGCATCTGGACGCAGGTAACGCCACATGATTTTTCTAATAATGTATTTAACAAACCTTTAAGATAAAATGTGCTTTTCTATATTTTTGCGGAAAATTCAAACCAATAGCAGACTCTACTCTCTAGTTTTCCCACATCATTCAAAAGATGCAAAATAAAATGGGATAGACGTTAGAATAGGGCGTATGGATACGCATAACCACTTGTGTGCAGTTTTCCTTTAATTGGTATTTCCCGCCCACAAACGGGGCAGCGCATGTCTTTTGTCAAGTTCCATTTTGTAATTTCAAAACTGAAACGTTTAATCAAAAGCTCATTGCAGCTTGGACAATAGGTGTTTTCTGCAGGATGCCCGGGAACATTCCCAACGTAGACAAAGTTTAAGCCGGCGCTTTTGGCTGCTGCATAGGCTTTTTCTAAAGTTTGGATGGGTGTTGACGGGGTATCCGTAAGCTTATAATCTGGATGAAAGCGTAGCAGATGGAAGGGTGTGTCTTCGCCAAGCGCTTCCCTTATCCAAGATGCAAGCTCTTTAATCCTATCTATTGAGTCGCCTATTTTTGGCACAACCAGATTCGTGATTTCTATGTGGATGCCGTTGCGTTTCATCTCCTTCAAACATTCAAAAATGGGGTCAACAGAAGGCACAGCCGAGAAACTCTTGTAAAATTCCGGGTCGCCGCCGCCCTTAAAATCCACAGTTGCCGCGTCTAGATATGGCGCTATGGTTTTTACAGCTTCTGGTGTCATATATCCATTTGTGACAAAAGTGTTAAAGAAACCCACTTGATGAGCGAGTTTCGCTGTTTCATAGGCATACTCGAAAAATATGGTGGGTTCTGTGTAGGTGTAGCTTATCCCTTGACAGCCATTATCCCTTGTAGCTTTAACAACTTCTTCTGGAGGAAAGTCTCTGCCGGCGATTTTCTTTTCTTGACTTATCATCCAGTTGTCGCAGAACTGACAGCGAAAGTTGCATCCGACAGTGGCAATTGACATGACTAAAGCTCCTGGATTGAAATGGGAGAGAGGCTTCTTTCCAATGGGGTCTACACAAGCAGAAATGGCTTTTCCATAAACAAGTGTGTAAAGGCGTCCGCCTTCGTTTTTCCTTACAAGACAGAAACCAGTTCCACCATCTTTTATTGTGCATCTTCTACCGCACAGGTTGCACTTAACCTTATTATTCTCCAATTTTTCGTAAAGCATAGCCTCACGCATGTCTATTCCTCCTCCACCACATGGAAGCCGTTACTGTTAAACCCTATGTTTAAGGTCTTTCGCGCAGCCCTAAACCCCCTCTTATGACCGTCTGTAGTTATTAACCCTGCCTCCCGAAGCTTTTTCAAATGGAAAGATATTGTTGTGGCTGAAACTGGTTTCGGCAAAATCTTTTCTATCTCACTAATAGTACGGGCTTCGGGATACTCTTTAAGCAAGTATTCGAGAATTTTGGTCCTTGTGGAGTCGCTTAGGGCTTCACATATTTTGTGTCCGTTAAACTGCCGCTGCTTCCGCAATTCCATCACTATTTTCATATTAAAATAACAAAATCATTTAAAGTTTCCGTTAAACCCCTAAACCTTTCTTCTACACATTCGGTTTAGACTTAATCTCAAAAACCAAAGGAGCAGTAGGCGTCTTAATATCCAATTCCACACCAAGTAAACCTTCCAGAAAACCAGCCCAAATTTCTGGTTCACCTATGAACGGCGCCTTTATGATAATATACTTATCTTTAAGGTAAAAGTCCCCAAAACCTTGAACTCTTAAGCGTTTAAAAACTTCCTGCCATTTTTCCTGGTTTGTGGTTTGGATGCCGAGGGTTGCTTCCATGGAAACTTTGGCTGCTTCCCCCATTTCCTTTCCAACATCCTGCCATTTCTCTTCTGGAATATTTTTGATTAGAATGTTTACAAGTTCTATGTTTATGAAGGCCATGCGACTTATTCCACAATAGCATTCTCCTGGGAAACGCCAATCATAAATCATCATACTTCGATAAACGTCAAGCATTTTAGAAATAAGCGGCTTTATGCCAGCCTCCTTTCCCTCCCGGATTAGCTTATCAATGAATTCCCGCTCTTCTTTATCTAGGATTATGGTTGTCCTTTTTGTTGAAGCCTTTTCTTTGTTTAGAATTTCTTCGATTTTTTCTCTATCTTCTTGCATAAATGATATATCTTTCAGCATATCTTATATGCTTTGCTCCCATACAGAAACTGTCAACATACTGAAAGAATTATGCTCCTTGGAGTATATGAGCGTAATACACGCTTAAGAAATAACCTTTCTCTTGATAAGAAACAGTAAAAGCGCAAAACCAACCACAAACAAAGAAAAACCCGAAACCACCGACAAAGCGTAATCCAAATCTAGAACCCTCCAAAGTGCAAGAACAGCATAAGTGGGACCAGCAAACATCAACCCCATAGCAAGCAATGTGAGAAAAGTTTTCCAAAACTTTGAATTCAAATCAAACCCAAAGGATTTCTTCCCTGCGCCCAATTTTTCACCGTTCCGACATTCACAACTGTTTCGCATAAATTAATGTTTTTCTCTTATAACCCTTCCTTCACCTCGTTCCCAAGGGCCTTCATAAGGAACTTAAAAACTGAAAATCCAGCACCACGATCCGCCCTAAAACCCGTTGTAGCCCCTAATAGGCATATGCCCTCTAAACCGCGCTCCTTAGCCATCCCAAGCATCAGCCCGGTGGCGCCCACAATGCGGCCCTTTCCATAGATTACAGCGCCTTTCTCCATAAAATCAACAGCAAGCCTCGGCGAAGTGGCAGCAACATAAACCCGCGCTGTATTTTCAGACGAAGGAACCCCACCCATTGTTACTACGAGGCTGCAGCCATATTTAGCGACAAAATCAAGGATATTGCCGCACAGTTCGTAGTGGGCAACAACATCCTCAAAAGACGGTTGCGTATCCCCAGTCATTATTATAAAATCATTCTTTTCCATAGGTGCAGCGTAAAACTCGTATTTGGGCAGGCGGCAAACACCACTAGAATCAACAGAAACATAATCCGGAAAATAGGGCGCATGCAACTCAGCAAAAGGCTTGGCTCCACAAAACTTTATCAGAAGATGAACAGCAATCTTGCCGACGTTGCCGAATCCGGGCAGCCCTTGAACAAATATCGGATTTTCAAGCACAGGCGCGAAAAGTTCGCGGAAATACGGCCTATCCATAGAGGCTAACCACGCTCGATAAAGCAAACCACGATAATAAAGGTTTCCGGCTTTTCCTAAAAGGATTTAAGAAAGTTTTAACTCAGCATACAAACAGCGGGGTGGGGTAGCCAGATGGCGACTAGTGGCGTGATGAAGACGTGCGTTGCTTGTGGAAAAGCGTTTGCTCCAGATAAATTTCATCCATATCAGAAATTCTGCTCGCAGCGATGTAAATGGCGATTTCACTCTGGAAACGGGCAAAAGAAAAACCGCTATCATGATTTGAGATTTAAAGCAATAGATGCGTTGGGCGGGAAGTGCGTTATATGTGGCATAAATGACAAGTACATGCTAACTATCGATCATATAAACGGAGACTGGAGGAAAGACCCGTTCTCTCGCCGAAATAAAAGAGCTCTTTACAGATATATATTAAAGGATGCCGAAAACGCGAGAAAGCGTTTTCAAGTTTTATGCTGGAACCACAATTCCATGAAATCGCTCTACCCTGAAGTATTTGCAGAACGCTACTGTCGCCAGGCTAAGATTAACCCGCTGGGCTCATAACCCAGAGATCGGTCGTTCAAATCGACCCCCCGCTACCAAAACTCACTTTATTTTGTGATTTTAGTTCGAAGTTGTTCAGGCTTTTGAGTACTAGAATTAATTTCCACAAAACTAATATTTGATTCTAAAGAAAAAGGATATTTGCTAAAGGAAGGAGAGGAGAAAATGAGGAAAATAGTTCTGGTGTCGATTGTTGTTTTGGCTTTGATGCTTGTTGCTATGGTTCCACTTCCTGCTAGGACTGAGGCCTCGCCGGTTGTACAGTCGTTGGCTTTTGATGTATTGCCCGTTAAGGAAGAGTTTGCTGAGGCTGTTGGTTTGGAGGCTGCCGCTGGAGAAGTTTTGGATCCAACGCCTTTCTGGGTTGATATTGTGGATGCAGAGGGCTATGACGGTGGTGAAGGAATATACGTAGCGGTATTAGATACTGGATTGTTAGAACGGTGGCCATTCTTCTTTACGAATCCGCTGACTGGAGAGTGCCGCATAAAGGCAGAGTGGGGCAAAGGCTTTACACATGACATATGGTGGAATGCCACGATAGGCGATTTTGAAATGGGCCCACTTCGAGACGACAGAGGCTTCATAACAAAAGCGTTTGAAGGTTCCGGTCACGGCACACATGTAACAAGCACGATAATTGGATATCGCTTCGGAGCCATGTGGATTAGAGGAGTTGCGCCAAAAGTATGGATTATACCAGTACTGGTATTAGATGCTTGGGAGGTCCCATATCCCGGCGGAACTATGAGGTTCACGGGTGGTACTTGGGAGATGGTTTCTGCCGGAATCTATTATGTTGCCTGGCTTGCTGAAACCCACGGCGTAAAAATAATTATTAACATGAGCCTTGGCGGTGCTGCACCAAGCCCAATGATTGAAGAGGCGATAAACTATGCCATAAGCAAAGGAGTAATTGTGGTTGCGGCTGCAGGAAATGAAGGAGAAGCTGGCATGGGTTGGCCAGGCGCATATCCGCAAGTGATTTCTGCTGCAGCTGGCGGTTGGACTATGCAGTGGATTGGATATCCACCCTCCGACCCACCAAGCCCCTATAGATGGTGGTTAACCGACGTCCCAGAAAAACTTAATACCATAGACAATTGGGGTAACAATTGGCAAATATACCTCGAAGAGTTCAGCTCAAGACCAAACGCCACTTTAGGGCAGTTCTGGAAGGACCTTGACGTTTGCACACCCGGTGCATCAATCGTCGGACCATACAAGCCCTACTTTAGCACCGCTGTTGGTTACTATTATCTTTGGGGTACAAGCATGGCCACACCCCACGTCTCAGCAATAGCAGCCCTCGTAGCCGAAAAATACCCATACTTCAACCAGTTCGACATGGAATGGGTCTTGAAAAAAGCAGCAGCCATGATACCACTAGCCTCCGACGGCGCCTACATACTTGACCCATGGGGCTTCTGGGACTACAAATGGAATGACCACGACTACGGCAGCGGATGGCTACAAGCAGACAACGCATTCTTCGCAGCATTCGTCTACACAAGAGGAAAACCAAAAGCAAAAGCCTACGCCATCCCCACCTAAACGAACCAGCAACAATAAAAAACATCAACATCCCCTTTTTATTGTATTTTAATGCCATAATAAAATGTGAAAAGGGCTATTCCTTTCACTTGACTTTCTTAATTTTTAACACAAAAACCATTAAACAAAGAAACACAAACACCATAATTGGAAGAGCTTGGGAAGGAAACTCAGAAAATATATTTTCAACTCCATCCCCATTTTCATCAAAAACATGGAAAACAAAGGGCACGTCGGTTTTCTCTATCAAAACCATAACATAAGGACATGTTATCATCTCACCAACAGCAAAACCCTCAGGCGGATCACGCTTCACTACCTCCACGAAAACATGTTCACCATCCGTCCAAATCCGCTTAACATCTATCGAATAACCAGTTGTAGGACGCTGCCCCATAAAGGCGCAAATAACAAGTTCTTTCGAAAAGTCTATCGAGGGGGGAGGTTCTTGGGGCTCACGGATAAGCGTGTGCCTTTCCCAGACGTTTACCCAATCAGCCTCAGTTATCACAACAAAATACGCCTCCTTGCCATAACCGCTAACGTCCCCCTTTTCAAGTATTTCAAATGCAATCTCTTGCTCTGAAGCAAAACAACTGTTCTCCAGATTAAGCATTGAAAAAACTAGCAAAACCGCCAATATAAGTAGTTTAATACGGAACTTATCCTTTAACTTCATATCATGTAAAAATGGTAATTGAAAGCCTATAAACTTTGCTGATGCTCCAATTGTACTGAAAACCCTTCCAAGGGATTATCGTTTGAAAATACCACTTGCCCGTTTATCGTAACCATTTCATATTGAAGCAAAGTTTTCCATAGCTTTGCTTCGCTTATGAACCGCTGCAGGTTTTGTTTAAGCTGTTCTATAACTTTCGTTTTTTCCGTGTCAGACATTTCTAGAAGGTTTATTTTTCTTTGCGTTTTCCTGTTTTTTGCGCCCATGTGGTTTTCCTCTTTCACGCGTATTTATCGCATATCTTAATAAAACAGTTCCTTCAACATTTGAAATGTTTCAATAAACGATATATATCAACGCTGCGCTGGGAAAAATTATAAGGGATTTGCAGTTGGATACATAAGTGTGAAAAGGGACCATTAATGCAGATGGACTCTGTAGAAAATGCTTTGCTTTCGGTGGCTGTTAATCCGCTATTGAAGGGGCTTATTAGCCGCTTTGATGTAGAATGCCCCAAAGATGGAAGCCTACTTCTGAACTCGTTGAAGGATTTTTTAGGCGAACCTGTATCCCTTTGTCCCACATGCCAACATATAAGCCGTAACATTGCAAAACCTTTCTATGAAGTGGGAAGCCGCCTATTAAAGGCGGATAAAGATTTCATGCGGAAACAGTTTGTTAAAGACAAGTATGGAGGAGCGTGGTTCAAGGGCTTTGGTTTAATGATGAAAGGCATAGAAAAATATGGTATACGCATACCTTTTGTGCCCGCCGGTCCCTTTGAAGTTGTTTGGAACTTCACGTATAAATGCAATCTGAAATGTAAACACTGTTATGAAGATGCTGGAAGCGGAAAACTTCCAGAACTGTCGACAGATGAAGCGAAACAAGTTGTTGACATACTTTCAAAAATTGCTGGTGTGGGGTTGCCAGCACTCTCTTTCAGTGGAGGCGAGCCCCTTGCAAGAAAGGATTTCTTTGAGTTAGCCGCCTATGCAAAAAAACGCATTCCATACATTAGCATAGCTTCCAATGGAACCTTGTTGACAAAAGATAATGCTAAAAGGGTTAAAGATGCCGGGGTGGACTATGTCGAAATAAGCATAGATGGCGCATCCCCAACAGTACACGACGAGTTTAGAGGTATACCCGGCGCCTTTGAAAAGGCAGTTCAAGGCGTGAAAAACTGTGTTGAAGAGGGCATAGACACGTGCATTGCAACAGTCTTACACAAGGACAATTTTGCAGAAACGGATAAAATCTTACAGTTGGCTAAAGAGTTAGGCGTTCGGTTTATGCACTTCAATTATATTCCAACGGGGCGGGCAAAAATCCATGTGGAACTTGACTTGACTCCAGATGAGAGGCTCTATGTTTTGCAAACCATAGGCAAAGAAATAATTAGCTTATACTTGCAGGCTAAAGAGGAGGAGCTAAAAACTGGAAAGCCCAGCATCAAGATGGATCGATTCTTTAGCACTTGCCCCCAATACGCAAGCGTTACAAAGGAACTGTCTCAACAAATAGGTCAAAAATTCATGGTGGAAGCGCATTATGCTGCAAAAAAGGGTGTAGAAAACGTTGCTAATTTTCTCGGTGGCTGCGGTGCTGGTCGTTTATATTGTGCGATAGAGCCTAACGGTGACATAAAACCATGCGTCTTCTTCCCAACCAATGATAACACGGTTTTAGGCAACATTTTAAAGGACAATTTTGAAAGGTTATGGGATAATGACCCATTGCTTTGGCAGTTGCGGGTAAGGGAAAACCTAGAAACCTACATTGTAAACGGCGAAGAAGTAGGTTGCGGAAATTGTCCAGACAAGTACATTTGTGGAGGGTGCAGAGCAAGAGCCTACGGCTATTTTAACGGCAATGTTAAGGCACCAGACATAGGGTGTATCCACAACAAGCCTTTATGGGAAAAAATAGTGCTTAAAAAGCATAAATCTATGGTTTAAGCCTTACCTTTCTCTTCTTTACCGAAGTATGTTGTCCATTTAAGTTTCCGCGCATCTCTCTTGAGCTTTAAAGAGTTTTTTCTACATTTGCTTGAACAGAACCAAAAGATTGACCCGTCATTTTTAACGTACATCATACCAGTGCCCGCTGGAAACTCGTTGCCGCAAAATGAACATTTCCTAGGTTTAGGCAACAGTGTCGTCCCCCAAAATGTTTATTGCTGCATCATCGTGTTATCTTCTTTGCTTCCCTTTCGGTTTCCCTAAGCATTAAAATGTCTTGTACGCGTACAGGTCCTTTAACGTTGCGGGTTATTATGCGCCCTTTGTCTTTTCCCTCTAAAATTCTAACCCTCACTTGTGTTATTTCTCCGGTTACGCCAGTCCGCCCAATGACTTGAATGACTTCCGCTGGGGTTAGCTCTTCTTCCGCTGCTGTTTCTTTTTCTTTGCTCATCACTTGGCTCCTTTCCTAACCTGCTCAACCCTCTTAATTATCTCCTTGACTAGTCCTCCAGCGTCTCCTTCATTGACTATGCATGCAGAAGCTGCGGAAACATCTATTCCAACAGCGTTCCCTAGTTTCTCTTTGCTGGGAACATAAATGTAGGGTATTTTCCTCTCCTCGCATAGAAGTGGCAAATGGGCTACAACCTCCGGCGGGTCAACATCTTCCGCAATAACCACAAGTTTTGCCTGCGCTCTTTCAACAGCCTTCGTTGTCTCGTTTGTGCCTTTCCTTACAGCACCTGTTTTTGATGCTATTTGCAGGGCTTCATAGGCCGCATCTGCAACTTCCTT
>FMJZ01055852.1_pt1 | contig 32218 bp, 32 predicted proteins | sample 1987881 | NCBI WGS metagenome assembly FMJZ01 (sample SAMEA4378227, study PRJEB15110) | soil metagenome | biome: soil; feature: Field; material: Soil | place: India | collected 2015-03-11 | depth 0 m
GACCTCCCCGCAGGCGGGGAGGAATCTGGCTCCCCTTCCCGCGCAGGGAAGGGGCGGGGGGTAGGTTGCTTTTTCCAGACGTTGATGGCTATGCCGCTGCCGGTAGCGTTGCCAGCGTGCTCTCGGTGGAAAGCACGGCGTTCACCAGCGCGGTGCGTGCCTCCACATGTGTGCCCGAGTCCACTACGCAGTGGCTCAGCTGGGTTCCCGCGCCCACATGCGCACCGGGACAGATGATAGATGCCAGAATCGACGCCCCTGTTTCCACCAGACAGCGCGCACCGATGACAGCATGTTTGCCAATCGCCGCGCCGCGTTGCAGTCGGGTCCCCGCGCCAATATAGAAGGGCGGTTCCAGCTGCACGTTGCTGTCCACCGCGGCGTTCTCGCCAATCCAGCCGCCCGGGCGCATCTGCTCGGCGGGCAGGTCGAGTTTGACCTTGTTGGTCAGCGCGTCGAAGTGCGCCTGCCGATACTGCAGGAGGTTGCCGATGTCGCACCAGTAGCCCTGGGCGCGGAAGCCGAAGAAGGGGTCGTTGTTTGCCAGCAGGCGCGGGAACAGGTTTCGGCTGAAGTCAAAAGGCTGGTCGTCGGGCACGAAGCGCAGGGCGTATGGCTCCAGCACGTAGATGCCCGTGTTGACGGTGTTGGTGAACACCTCGTTGGCGGATGGCTTCTCTAGGAAGCGATGGATTCTGCCGTCGCGGTCGGTCTCCACAATGCCAAAGGGAGTGGGGTCCTCCACCGAGTACAAAAGCATCGTGGCAATGGCGCCCTTACGCTTGTGAAACGCTATCGCCTCGCTCAGGTCGAAATCGGTGACCGCGTCCCCCGAGATAACCAGAAAGGTATCGTGCAGGGAGCTGGCGAACCGTCGTACCCCTCCTGCTGTACCCATCGGTTCATCTTCGATGGAGTAGTGAATGCGCATGCCCCAGCGACTGCCGCCGCCGAAGTAATCAATAATCTCCCTCGCCCTGTAGGACAACGTCACAAAGACCTGCTGGATACCATGTTTTCTTAACAACAGCAGAGTGTGTTCCATGACAGGACGGTCAAACAGCGGCACCATCGGTTTGGGGGTGCGCGCAGTTAGCGGTCTTAAGCGTGTGCCCTGTCCACCCGCAAGTATCACGGCTTGCATCCTGACTCTCCTCCATACGGTCTACTCCTGCCCTCAGGCAGGTGAAATGAATAGCGAACCACAGGGTATTATCGGCATGTGTGCAAAAATCTAAAGGGGATTCTCAGGTTTTGTACGAAAAATTTGCTGAAAAAACGCGAAAAAGGCGCATTCAGGGGTATCGTGTGGACAGAATGGCGATGGAAGGAAGGTCACAGGATGCCAAAGCCCAGCAGGTCCAGCACCCACCAGACCACCATCATGCCCGCGGCAATCTGCAGGATGCCCATATTCCAGATGCGCTCGTGGAAACTCAGGGGGCGGTAGCCCTGCGCCTGGTAGCGCTGGAGAAGCTGTTTGCCCGCCTCAATGCCGTTCAGCAGCTGGCGTTCGGTGGGAGGGCGTGTGGTGAACAGTGCCTGTAGCAGGTTGCCCAGCGGTCGCCATGCCACCAGGGTCACGACAAAAGCGGCGAGAAGCAGAAGGTCGCGATATATGCCCACGTTCAAATTCACCAGGGTGAGGAAGATAATCGCCCCAGCCGCCAGATTCGTGCCACAGCGGGGATGTACCCGCGGCATACGGCGTACGTATTCGGGTTCCAGCGGCTCGCCGCGCTCGATGGCGTGCACGGTCATGTGTTCCGCCGCATGGATGCCGGCAATGGGTGACAGGCGCACAAACAGCAAGAACAACACAATCGGCATCCCGCGAAGCGCCATGCCCACCCAGTCCTGCCAGTCCAGCCAGGAAGCGGGCGGGGAGAGCAACATGGCGTACAGGGGAATGCCGGTCTTCTGCTGAATCCAGCGCGAGCCCGAGTACACCAGCACCATCGCCAGAAGGTTCAGCACCATCAGCAGAACGCCTGTCAGGAACAGCCCCAGACTGCCTGCGCCCGCGCGAACGCCTCCACCCGTCAGATAAACGCCCAGCGGGGTCGCCATACCGCCCACCATCGGCGGGCGTATCGTGTCGCAGGTGAGCGCAAGCACGTCCGAACGGAGCACCATGCCCAGATACTGCCCATCGGGCGAGACCACCGGCAGAGAGGAGAAGCCATATTCCTGCATCACCCGCAGAGCCTGTGTGGTGGGCGTATGAGGGAGCACAACCGCTACTTCGCTCGTCATCGCACAGCGCACGGGCAGATACTGCTGTTCGTGCGGGTCACCCTCCTGCATGAGCCGGGCGATGTCCGATTCGGCGATGACCCCTACCAGGCGCCCGTCCTGCAGAACCGGCAGGGTGCTGGTGCGTGATGCACGCGCCAGCGCAACCGCCTTCGCCAGAGGGTCGTCTGGCGAGAGAACCGGCACGCTGGTCATGTAGCGCTCGACTGGCAAACTCCAGAGCATCATTGGCTTAAGAACCTCTGTATAAGCATACCTCGAAATGGTGCCGTTTTGTCAAAGGAACTTATCACCGCTGGGATAAAGTATTGATATATAGATAAACATCTTAATACGGAGGAAACAAGCGCAGATGGGTAAAGTACTGGTGCTTTACGATACCGCTTCGGGCAACACGCGCAAGATGGCGGAGCACGTGGCAAAGGGAGCGGAGCTGGTGCCCGGCACGGAAGTCAGGCTCAAGAGCGTGGAGGAAGCCACTGCCGACGATATTGTGTGGTGCGATGGCATTGCCGTCGGCTCGCCGACAAACATGGGCACTATCTCGTGGCGCATGAAGCGCTGGTGGGACGAGGTCGGCGGCAGTATCTGGGGGAAGGTAGACGGCAAAATCGGCTGTGCGTTCTCCACCTCTGGCGGATGGGGAGGCGGTGCGGAGCTGACCTGCATGACCCTGCTCACGGTGCTGATGAACTTCGGCTTTCTGGTGTTCGGCGTCACCGACTATGTGGGCAAGCAATTTACTCTGCACTACGGTGCAGTGCTGGCGGGCGAGCCTCGTTCCGAGAACGAAATCGCCTCGTGCCAGCGGCTGGGACAGCGTCTTGCCCAGTGGGTGGCAGTGTACGCCGATGGCAACCGGGAAGCGCATCCCCTGCACGGTAAGACGTCCTGATAGGGGCGAAAAAAAGGAGGGCATGTGACCCACATGCCCTCTTCTTGTTGTGGTTACGGTTGCGCGACACCCACCTCTTCTGCCGACTCCACGCTCTCCTCCGGGTATGGGAACTGATGAGGTGAGTGTATCACTCGTACTGCGAAGTCGTAGGTCAGGTAGCTGTATATCCAGTTGCCCAGCACCATCAGCCGATTGCGCATTCCTGTCAGGTAATAAATGTGCACGGCGAGCCACGTCAGCCATGCAAGTATCCCGGTGAAGCGCAACCCTCTGACCTCGCCGACCGCATGGTTGCGCCCAATCGTGACCAGCGTCCCCTTGTCCCAGTAGCGGAAGGGCACTTCGGGCTTGCCGTGTATCCGGCGCAGGATGTTGCGCCCGGCACATGCTCCCTGCTGTTTCGCAAGGGGCGCCACCTGGGGCAGGGGTTTGCCGCCCTGCTCCATATAGTTCAGGTCCCCCACGACGTAAACTTCTGGCGCTTCCGGCACGGAAAGCGTCGGGGTGGTATGGATGCGTCCACCGCGCCCGGAAGGCAATCCGGGCAAGGCGACCCCCTTGACCCCTGCTGTCCAGATGACGGTGTGCGCGTGGATGAAACTGCCATCCTGCAGTGTCACTCCGAACGGTGTCACCTCTGAAACCACGCGGGAGGTCAGCACCTGCACGCCCATCCTCTCCAGCGTTTTCGTCGTATACTCCGATGCCGCCGGCGAGAGAAGCGGGAGAGGTCTCTCCCCTGCCTCCACCAGCACGATGCTGATCTCCTCGGCGGGAATCTCCGGGTAGTCGCGCTGAAGCACGTGGCGCTTCAGCTCTGCCAGAGCGCCAGCCAGTTCCACCCCTGTCGGACCCGCTCCTACGACCACAAACGTCAGCAGGGCGCGCCGACGCGACGGGCTAACGGTGCGTACCGCCTCCTCCGCCGCGCTGAACACCCTGTCGCGGATGCATATGGCGTGCTGAAGGCTCTTCAGGGGAATGGCGTATTCCCGAACGCCAGGCACCCCGTAGTCATGGCTGGCACTGCCCACAGCCACCACCAGATAGTCGTACGACACCGCCTTGCCGTCTACCCAAACACACCGGTCCATGGTATCCACCGACTCCACGTTGCCCATCAGGAAGCGGACGTTTGGATAGCGGCGCAGTATCGCTCGCACGGGCCAGGCGATTTGCGGAGCCTCCAAGCCGGCAATAGCCACCTGATACAGCAGAGGCTGGAACAGATGGTAGTTGTTACGGTCTATCAGTGTGACGCGGACGTTGCGGTCTCGCGCTAATTGCCGAACTGCGCTTAATCCGCCGAACCCTGCGCCAAGCACCACCACGTGTGTTGTTCCCATCGTGAACCTCCTGACTCAGCACAGGGGAGACGGCGCAAAGAATTGAGAATGTTTATCCACACTAAAAATACCCGTTGGGCAGGGAAAAAAGTTCCTCCCGTTGGGAACTTATCGTAGATAATCAGATGTATAGAAACATAGATAAGCATCTTAGTAGCGATGTGAAAATCTGACATGGACGATTCGACCCTGGTACGCATCGCAAAGGCGATTGCCGACCCGACGCGCTTCGCGATTCTGAAGGCGATAGCGTCGCGGGAGGAGATTTCGTGCGGGCAACTGGCGGAGCTATTTCCCATTGCCCAGGCGACCGTTTCGCATCATCTCAACGTGCTGGTGAACGCCGGGCTGGTGGAGATGCGCAAACAGGGGCAACACCACTACTTTCGCCTGCACAGAGCAATGCTGGAACAGTTCAGCAACGAACTCCGGCAATCGCTGCAAACGGACATGTCTGAATAACACCATGAAGGAGGAGGATCGAAATGGGCAACATCATCAAACGCTGGATGCCGATGGTTGTGGCGCTGAGCACCATGGGGACACTGACCGCATCGGCGCAGACCTATCAGATTGACCCGGTGCACACCTCGCTGATTTTCCGGGTCAAGCACATGAACACCGCCTACGTGTATGGACGCTTCAATCAGGTGACCGGCACGATTGTACTGAACGAAGCCAACCCTGCACGCAGTTCGGTCAACATTGAGGTGGACGCAAACAGTGTGTACACCGCCAACGAACAGCGTGACAATCACCTGCGCAGTCCTGACTTCTTCAACACCCGACAGTTCCCCACCATCCGCTTCGTCAGCACGCAGGTGAGCCGGGTAAACGCCAACACGGTGCGCGTGCGGGGCAACCTGACCATGCGCGGCGTCACTCGCCCAATTACCGCCGACGTGGTGCTGACGGGCAAGGGCAAGAGCCCACAGGGCAGAGAGATTATCGGTTTTGAGACCACGTTTACCATCCGACGCAGTGAGTTCGGCATTCGCTATGGGTTGCCCGGTCTGGGGGATGAAGTACGAGTGACCCTGAGTGTCGAGGCTGGTCGGCAATAGGAGTAGGCGCATGAACTTTCTCGCTCAGCAGATACTGTGGGGAGCGGTTTTGCCTGCGCTCATCGCGCTGGCAGTGCTGGTAGTCTTTAACTGGCGGTTAGGGCGAGGAGCCGGGGTGTCTTTGCACTGGGGCACCCCGGTAGCCCTCACCGCAGGCTATCTTTTCGCGCACTGGCGCATCGTGGGACTGCCGCTCTCTTTCCCACCGCTGGACTCGAATGAATGGCTGTTCGTCATGGGCGTCGTAGTGACCCTATGGGCAATCGTGGAGCACTTCACGGCACGGTGGGAGCGTGCTCGCGCGGCGGCGAGGCTTGTGCTGGCTGGGGCGGTAGCATGGCTGGTGCTCAAGCCATTGATAGGCAGTGTATGGCAGGGCAGTGCCTGGTATTTCTGGTGGGGCGGTCTGACGCTGGGCTGGTGGCTCTGGTGGAGTCTTCAGGCAGGACTGGCGGATAGACTACCCGGACCAGTAGTGCCACTGGTGCTTTCCATGGTAGCCGGGGGCGGTGGTCTGATACTATTGTGGTCGAACAGCTCCTCTCTTTCGCAGCTCGGTGGGGCGGTTGCAGCGGTGGTGGGTGCGCTGGTTCCGCTGATGCTGTGGCGGAGAGATGTTCTGGTCGGAGCTTCGGCTATCGCTCCAGCAGTGGGGTTGCTCGGACTGGTGTGGATAAACGCCATTGCCTTCGTACCCGTGCCCGCCTGGCGAATTGCCGTTCTGGCGATTGCTTCGTTGACGCCTCTGCTGGCTCTGCTGCCCGCGTTCAAACGTCGGTCGCTGTGGCTTTCCGTTGCCGTCAGTGCGGTGGTCACCGCCATTGTGCTCGGTGCGCTCATGCTTCCGACCTATCGGGCGTACGTGGCGTCTGCACAGACGTACGGGTATTAGCCTCTTGGTCATCATGATAATTCTGTCGTTTTAAGTATTTATTTGTGTCATTCTGTGCGAAGAGAAGAATCTCAAAGATGCTTTCACCGCCGTTCAGCAAGACAAAACGAGATGCTTCGCTCTTGCTCAGCATGACAATACGAATCTCAACCACCACACGCCTCCTCCAGCAACGGTAACCTCCGAGGCAGGAATAACCTCAACCTGTATCCTACAAAGTAACGGGTGTGCTACTAAAATTAAGGAGGTTTGCATAAACCATGGCACGACGGCTACCGCGCCTGAAAGTGTTTCGTGACACGGCGCATCCGTGCTCCGGTCGCTATCTAGTGACCGAAACGGGTAAGCCCTTTTTCTATCTGGGAGATACCGCCTGGGAGCTGTTCCATCGCCTTACGCGCGAGGAGGCGGAGCTGTATCTGAAAGACCGCGCCAGCAAAGGCTTTACCGTCATTCAGGCGGTGGCGCTGGCTGAGTTTGACGGACTGAACGCTCCGAACGCCTATGGACGCGTTCCCCTGCACGGCAACGACCCTACCCGCCCCAACGAAGAGTATTTCCGCCATGTGGACTTCATCGTCAATAAGGCGGAGGAGCTGGGCATGTATACTGGCATGTTGCCCACGTGGGGCGATAAGGTGAACAAAAAATGGGGCACAGGACCCGAGATTTTCACGCCAGAGAACGCTCGTGTGTATGGGGAGTTTCTGGGCAAGCGCTACCGCACCAAGCCCATTATCTGGATACTAGGCGGTGACCGCCCTATCGAGAACGAGACCCATCTTGCCATCTGGCGGGCGATGGCGGAAGGTTTGCGCCGGGGCGATGGCGGTGAGCATCTGATTACCTATCACCCCATGGGCGGTCAGTCCAGCTCGCAGTGGCTGCACGGAGAGGAGTGGCTGGACTTCAACATGCTCCAGTCTGGACATCACGCCCGCCACATCCCGAATTACGAGATGATTCAGCGCGACTACGAGCGCAAACCGGTCAAGCCCTGCATGGACGGCGAGCCGCGTTACGAAGACCATCCCATCAACTGGGACCCGAAAAACGGCTGGTTTACCGACTATGACGTCAGGCAGGCGGCGTACTGGGCGCTTCTGGCGGGGGCGCACGGTCACACCTATGGATGCCATGACATCTGGCAAATGTACGAGCCGGGCAAGCGTCAGCCGATTTCTCATGCCAGAACACCCTGGCGAGAGGCGTTGAAGTTTCCCGGTGCGTCGCAGATGCGGTATGTGAAGGCGTTGATGCTGTCGCGCCCGCCTCTTCTGCGCGTACCCGACCAATCGCTGATTGTCTCCGAGGTGGGCAAAGGTGGGGAGCACATCCGCGCAGCGCGGGGGGCAGATGGCAGCTATGCCTTCGTGTACCTGCCGGTGCCGAAGCCGGTGACGGTGAACCTCGAGAAGCTGAACGGCAGAAGCGTTCGTGCATGGTGGTTCAATCCGCGTAACGGACAGGCGCAGCCGGTTGGCGAGTTCACCCGAAAGGGTGAGAAGACTTTCACCCCGCCCGGCGGCGAATCGCGCGAGGAAGACTGGGTACTGGTACTGGACCAGGTGGGCAAACGCTATCGCAAGCCGGGTGCATAGGAGGAGACAGCACATGAAAGCGCCGCTGCGAGTTCATCCCCAAAACCCACGCTACTTCACCGACGACGGGAAGCGTGCTATTTACCTGACCGGCTCGCACACGTGGAGCAACCTGCAGGACATGGGTGCCGCCGACCCGCCACACCCCTTCGACTTCGATGCCTATCTCAAGTTCCTGCAGGAGCACAATCATAACTTCATCCGCCTGTGGCGGTGGGAGCCAGCCCGCTGGCGGTACGGACAGCATCACGTGAGCTACTGTGAGCCACATCCCTGGCTTCGCACGGGACCGGGCACTGCCCGCGACGGCAAACCGAAGTTTAACCTCAAACGGTTCAACGACGCCTACTTCACGCGCCTGCGACAGCGGGTGCAATCCGCGCAAGAGAGAGGCATATACGTCTCTATCATGCTTTTTGAAGGGCACAGCCTGCAGTTTGCCGTGGAGAGCTGGGAGTTCCACCCCTTCCATCCCGATAACAACATCAACGGCATTGACGGCGGGCGATTGGATTACTACACGCTCAAGAACCCTGAGGTGCTTGCTCTGCAGGAGGCGTATGTTCGCAAGGTGATTGATACCGTCAACGCCCTGAACAACGTGCTGTACGAGATTTGCAACGAGGCAGGCAACTACTCCACCGAGTGGCAGTACCACATGATTCGCTTTATCAAGGAGTATGAGGCGAAGAAGCGCAAACAGCATCCCGTGGGGATGACGTTCCAGTTCGGAGGCGAACGCAGCGGCAGTAACGCCAACCTGTTCAACAGCCCTGCCGACTGGATTTCGCCCAACCCTGATGGCGGCTACCGGGATGACCCGCCAGTGAACGATGGGCGCAAGGTGGTGTTAAACGACACCGACCACCTGTGGGGCGAAGGGGGTAACCCGCAGTGGGTGTGGAAGACCTTCACTCGTGGGCATCACCCCCTCTTTATGGACCGCATCGTACACCTTACCCGACGCTATGTAACATGGGCAGGACGAGAAGATGGGGATATTCCGGGCGCGGAGCAGATTCGCCGGGCGATGGGCGTCACGCGCAGGGTGGCAACTCAGGTGAACCTGGTGGAGATGCTGCCACTGACCGACGTCGCTTCTACAGGCTACTGCCTTGCCAGCCCGGGCAAGGAGTATATCGTGTACGCGCCGGAAGGTGGCGAGATAACGATAGACCTGACCCCGGCGAAGGGTGCGTTGAAGGCAGAATGGGTTCATCCTGTGGATGGTACGGTCGCGCCTGCGCAGCAGGTGCAGGGTGGTGCAAAACGCACGCTGAAGGCGCCGTGGGAGGAGCATGCAGTGCTTCGTTTGAGCGTGTCTTGATGGCTGGAGGTGTAGTATGCCAGAGTGTATCGGGATAATCGGTGTGGGTAACATGGGCAGCTTCTACCTGCAGAGGCTGTTGCAGGCGGGGTATCCGGTGCAGGTGTACGACCCCAGCACCGACCGTCAGGCATGGGCACGCGAGCAGGGGGCGGAGGTTGCCAGTTCGTCAGCAGAGGTCGTCCAGCGGTGTGAGGTGGTTCTGCTGGCTGTACCTGGCAATCGTGAAGTCAGGGCAACGATGGAGGAATCGCTGGGTGTGTTGCAGCAGGGGCAGATTCTGGTAAACACCAGCACCACCCACCCGCAGGTTGACGCTTACTATGCCGAACAGTGTACCCGGGCGGGAGCGACCTGGGTGGATGCCCCGGTAACCTGGCGCCCACAGGGGTTGATTGTCATGGTCGGGGGTGAGGCGGAAGCGTACCAGCGTGTGTTGCCCATCCTGCAGACCTTTGCGTACAGGGTGGTGCATGTGGGCGAGGTGGGTTCTGGGCAGAAGCTGAAAGCGGTGAACCAGCTCATTCTCGCCGACCAGCTGGCGGTGTGGTGCGAGGCGGTAGAGTTCGCAAGGGGCATCGGGCTTGCGCCGGAACTCATCCGCGATGTGCTGGAATTGCCAGTTCCCGACGCCGTGCTTGGTGAGAAGTTTGCCGGCGGTGGTCAGCTTGCCCTGCACTACAAGGATCTGGGCTACATTCTGGAACTGGCGCACGAACACGAGTCTGCCATCCCACTGACGGGTCTGGTGCACGAGATTTTCAAAGCCACCAAACGTTTCGGCGATAGCAACTGGATTCAACCCGGCATCATCACCTTCTGGCGGAGACTGAACGGTTAGCCCTCTATATACGCGAGGTGTTATCGTCACCAGTGATGACCGAGCTGCGGTCTATCGTTTTGGCGGTAGCATCCCACCTTGCTACGATGAGAGAGCGCGAGCGACCGCCCGGGATGGTGCTGTAATTCAGAATATCCTGACGGTTGTGGGTAACAAGGAGCCTTTGCAAGAGAGATGCTACACCGAAAGGTGACAGAAGGAAAGCGTATTCTGGCTGGATGACGCGACTGTATCCCAGCAGCTGGGAGAGGTGGGTGAGTGTAATCGGTGTGTTCTTGCACTCGACAATCGCGAGCTTCATCTCGCTGTGCTGGTATACCCAGCCGATGATGTCCACCTTTACGTCCCAAGATTGCCAATCTGCAGGTAAACGAGAAGTATCCAACTGATTCCTCAGAAATCGGTGCAATGCCTGTTGCGCCGTCTGCGCTACATGGACATCGCTATTCGGGAAGCGTGCCTGCAGAAACTCCTGTAACCATGTGAGCACATCTGGGTACATGAAACGCTCACGAGTGTATGGCGAGCTCTTTGCACTACCCTGTCTGTTCCTCATCGATACCTGCTTCTACCTCATCGGTGAACCGTTCTGCCTCCCTGTCATCTCGCACGTAGCGTTGACATCCCAGGGCGCGGCATATTTCGAAGTAGGCGTTGAAGTGCCGGCCCTGCAATGGAGGCGGAAGATGCTGGGTATCTTGCTCTTCATCGGCAGGAGGCTTTTCCCTCCGCACTCGCCGTACACCGGGGCAGGGATTGTACCCAATGTTCGGAAATCGCTGACGGTCACGCTGGGCAAATTGCTCAAGCAGATGCTGTTTGTGCCGAAATGAAAAGCCTATCGGCAGAAAAGCCTCTGCAAATATGTTTATCTGGTGCTCTCGGAAGGCGCGTCCCATGTTGGGATGTCCCCAGTTAATCAGCTGAACGGGCACTCCAATCTGTTCCTGCAGGAGGGTACACAGCTGAACCGGGAGCTGCCAGTTCGCAGGCGAATTGAGCACATCAAGGCGCACACGATGCCGACCGTCTACATACCTGTTCGCGTGACGGATGTTGCCTGCCACGTCGGCGTAGCCACGTACGAATTGTATCTTCCAGTCTTTGGGTATCTGGGGGTCGAAAAAGACCGAAGGAACCTGAAAGTGCGCATAAGACAGCTTATTGTCTAAGAGCAGCAGGATATTGCGCCATGCCATACTGTTGCGAAGGAAGCGGATGGTCAGGGTAGCGCTGGTAGAGCCAGATATGGTTTCCACATCCGCCTCGAGCAAATCCACCAGGCGTTTACGAATGGTATGTAACCCCAGCAGGATTTCCGTTTCCTGGTCGTATTCTGCATCATTGCCCTGCAGCTTGAGGGTTGAGTAGGGAAAATCGATAACTACCTGGCGCACTGCGGGGGCTTCCGTAAGCGTGCCTCGAGCAACGATAAGCCCCGACAGATAAGCGACGTCGGCATCCATATAGTCCATAGGGCAGGCTACCTCTTCTGCAAAATCAGGATGAACTCATGAACCTTATTGATGCGAAACACGCGGGGATAACCGAGCGGACGCAGGTTGTTATACTCCTGACGACGGTCCCAGATAATCAGGTCATCCCACACAAAACCAATCTCCTGTAACTTCTGTGCCAGGTCGGAATGATAGGGATAGAACCTATCCCGTTTGCGGATGTCCATCACCACGACACAGCAATAGCCGCCCTGCCGCAGGGCGGTGTAGACCTGCGAGAAAATCTTCTGCAGTTCCGCGAGAAACTGATTGTAGTCCGAAATCTTGCCAAGGTCATTCTCTTCATCACCATAGTGACGTATCGGCTTGTAGTCGGCTGTGCGCTTTTCCAGCAGAATATCCCAGTAGGGTGGTGAGGTAACCACAAGGTCTACACTGTTCTCGGATACAAACTGGAGTAGATGGCGAGCGTCGGCGGTATGTACCTCACACTCCACCTCCTCTTCCGCATCAAACAGTCCTCTGGACTTTAATCTCTGACGCGCGATTTCTGCGTACGCTGGGTTGAGTTCGATGCCGATGCCTTTCCTGCCCAGCTGTTTGGCTGCTACCAGCGTGCTACCTATTCCCACAAATGGGTCAAGCACGACCATGCCTCGGTTGGTAAAGCACTCGATAAGCCTGCCGGCAAGCGCAGTTGGAAACATGGCGGGATGTTTCAGCGCAGCTTCTTCGGGCGATTTGCGGATGTCGCTCCAGATGGAGATGGAATACCGCGTCCATGTGGCGCCATCCAGCTCGTTCATCCGCCGGGTGTCGGCGTCATACGTGGTGGTGACCACTTCACGAAGCAGTTCTTCGTCGTACCCATCGTACAGCAAAGTCTGCTCGTCGGAAAGCACTTTCTCTTCACCTGTCATCGTGTAACCTCACATGCGCGTCCTCTACTTGGGATTGTACCGCAAAATCGCCGTCGTCGACTCTCGAAACTATTCCTCCCCATACGCCTGTTCAATCGCCTTCAGGGGGTCAAACATCTCCTCAATGGGACCCAGCTGGCGCTCCAGCTCACCGGGCGGCTCGTAGGTCTCCAGGTCCTCGCCGACGGCGAAGCCTTTGATGAGTTCTACCATATACAGATAGTTGCGCAGGGGCACATCTGGCGGCACGCCATGGTCTACTGTCGGGATATAGTGCACAAACTCACGTGCCACGCGATAGCGGCGGACTACTTCGCGACGTACTTCCACTTTCGTGCGGGTGAGCTCCCGCTTGTCGATACCGCCCATCAGAAACACGCCCGGATACTGGCGCAGGTAACGCTCGGGGTCGTTGCTGGCGGCGATTTCCACCGGCGCGATACCGTCTATCGCCTCCGGGTAGAACACCTCCAGGATTTGCCCGATATGTCCATCCGAGTCCATCATCACACAGCCCACCCCTCGCTCCTTAAAAAACTGATACAGCCTGCGATAGCGTGGCAGCATAAACTCGCGCATCATGCGGGGTGAAATCATCGCCGCCGTTTTGAACGCCATATCCTCGTTCAGCATGACCATGTCCACCGGGATAACGGAGAGCGGCTCGTCAAACAGCTCCATGAGGAACCATGTCCAGTATTCCATCATCTCGTGCACCAGCATGGGTTGCTCCACACACATCGTGCACAATCCCTCAAATCCCGCCCAGTCGCGAGCCGTCCACCACAACCCGGGGATGGTCAGAGCAACGGGGTATTCGCTCCGCCGGCAGTCGTCAATGCGCTCACGCCAGTACACAGTGGACTGGTATACCCGGTAGCCATCGGGGTTCAGCGTGGGGCGCTCGTTTTCGCCCGGTTGCGGGATGGTGCGCTCGGGGGTGTGTGGGTCAAAACGCGCCTTCATCCGCTCGAAGTCGGCGGGGGTCTTCACAGGGAACTCCAGATACCTGCGCGTGGCGAAACCCGGCGTCGGCTGGTGGATGGCGTCCATGCGCTTCACGCCCCAGTGGTCTATCCAGATGCGCACGTTGCCGCGCTCCTCCAGCACGGTCTCCTCGAAACGGGGAATCGGACCGCAGTCAAACTTGCCGATGCCGGTGAAACCCTCCTCGCCGATGAAGCGCGACCAGTTCGCCATCTGCTCTGCGGAAAGCCCCTGCTTGCGCCACGCGGCAAAGGTCGATGCGCGTGGACCACCAAGCATGTACGGCATGCGGTCGGGCTTTTGGGCGCGGATGATGGCACGAAAGCGTTCGCGAGGAGACATCTCAGCCCTCCTGCGTGCTCCTGCGCGACCGTAAAGCCTCCAGCACCTCCATCGGCAAGCCGACCATCTGGGCGAAGGCGGTGAACGCGTCGGGCATGGTGTCTGTGCCCAGCCATTCCACCCTCAGCCAGAAACCGGGTATCACACGCGAATGTATCACGCCCTCTTGCACGGGTATCGGTTCGTACACGCCCTGTTCGTTCAGAGTGAACGCCTCTGCCTTGCCTTCGGGTGTCTGGGAGTCTACCAGCCAGTATTCGCGCACTCCAAAGGACTGGTACTCGGCAAACTTCTGCTGGCGGTCGCGACGCACGCTATCCTGCGAGACCACTTCAATCACCAGGTCTGCCGGACCCTCTACCCGTTCCTCAGTCAAACGGTGCAGGTTCTCGGCGGAGATGAACAGGATGTCCGGCTCACGCGAGGGACCTGAAGGCGATAAGCGCATCTCAAAGGGGGCGACCCTTACTACTCCAATTCCAAACGAGTCCGCAAAGTTGCGCAGTAGCGTCACCAAGAACGTAACGATATCCTGATGTCTATCTTTTGGTGGCATAAAGACAATGACCTCCCCGTCCACCCATTCGGCGTGAACGTCCTCATCCGCCCACTGCAGAAACTGTTCGTAGCTCATGCGCAGGCGATAGGCTTCTTCGCGCAGAGGCGTCTGGCTGTGTACCGATTGCATTATCTCTCACCTTCTCCCGGGAGCCGTGTCCTGTCCCAATTATATCACGTCGGAAGTGGTATGTGTATTCATGTCTACCCTGGATAATTTTTCAAATCACACCAGCAATTCGTCCAGCACCTGCACAGGAAGAGCCGGCACCTGCTTAAATGCACGGTCATTAGTGATAAATGCGACGCAACCGGTGTCTATGGCTGTAGCAGCGTGGATGGCATCAGGCGTGCGCAGGTTGTGAACAGCACGCAGGCGAGCCGCTTGCTTCAAAACAGATAGTGTTATCGGCAGCAAGCGCATTTCCGTACGGAGTAGGGCTTGTTCGTAGGCAGATACCAGTGCGGGATCGTTGTTTTTCAAAGGGAGAACTAGTACCTCCATGAACGGAGCTCGCTGCTGACTACCTGGAAGTCTCCTCTGCGGGAACCATCCCAGAGGGAGTGTAAAACAGTCCAGTAAACGGGGTGCCTCTCTACCGTATAGATGAGAATTGGAGTATCGACATAGACTACTCCCGGTATGGGGAGATTCAACGATGCCACGAGTTACGCTCCTCCTGAAAATCTCTCTCCGCCTCTTCCCAGGTTTTGCCAGAGCGGGGGCCCTGCGGTAGAGCCTGTACCAGCTCAAGCATGGATTGACGAGCAGTGCACGGTTGATCGCCGGATGGTAACACGATGATTTCCACCCTTTCCCCTTCCTGTAATTCGGGCACAGTGAACTCCACCCGGTGACCGGGCAGTACAACAGTATGAATACGAAGTGCAGTTTGCATGATTGCCTCCTTGCTCGAAGCGGAATAGCATAAGCCTTGATTTTCAGAACCTATCCTAAGTGTACCTTACCTCGATGGACACCACCTCCTATCCGAACGATTTTCACATCCCAATACGTTACTTACGCACCTTTACCCTGCTTCCGCCATACTCCCCCGTGTTTTCTGCGCCCCTTCTGGTGTATACTCTGTAAGGGTGGCTTTGCATGATACGCGTGAAGATTTGCGGGTTAACCTGTGAGGAAGATATTCACATCGCGGTACGCTATGGGGCACATGCGGTTGGGTTCGTGTTCGAGCCGAGCAGTCCGCGATACATCGGTGACCGTGCGGATGTGCTGGAGCTTCTTCGCTGTGTGCCCCCATTTGTGGTGCGCGTGGCGGTGTTCGGAAGCCTGCGCGATTTGCCCGCCGAGATGTGGCACGAGGTAGACGCCGTGCAGTTCGTCAGTGGGGAGGCGATAGCCCTGCCCCTGCACCTGCGGCGCATTCGCGCGGTGCGTCTGCGCACGGAAGAAGATGTTCGGCACGCACTGCGTTTACAAGACGAAGCGGACGCCCTGCTGGTGGATGCCTATCATCCGCAAAAGATGGGCGGAACAGGTGAGACCGCCAACTGGCGCCTTGCGCGCCTCCTGCGCGACGAAGCCACCAAACCCGTGATACTCGCGGGCGGACTGACACCCGATAATGTGTGTGACGCCATCGCGCAGGTGCAGCCCTTTGCGGTGGATGTGAGCAGTGGCGTGGAAAGCGCGCCCGGCAAAAAAGACCATCTCAAAGTGAAGGAGTTTATCGCGAATGTCCGGCGGTTTGCAGACGGCTCCTGATACACGGGGGCATTTTGGCATCTTTGGCGGGCGATTTGTGCCCGAAACGCTGATACCTGCCCTCGACGAGCTGGAACAGGAATACCGAAAAGCCCAGCAGGACCCCGAGTTCCAGCGGGAGTTTGGGTACTACCTGCGCCACTATGTGGGCAGGCCGACGCCCATCACCTATGCTGAGCGACTGAGCGAACACCTCGGTGGGGCGCGTATCTATCTGAAGCGGGAAGACCTGTGTCACACGGGCGCACACAAAATCAACAACACCCTGGGGCAAATCCTGCTGGCAAAGCGCATGGGCAAGCGACGCATCATCGCCGAGACGGGCGCAGGACAGCACGGCGTCGCGACCGCTACCGTGTGTGCGCGCTTCGGCTTCGAGTGCGAAGTGTACATGGGCGAAGAGGATGTGCATCGCCAGGCGCTCAACGTGTTTCGCATGAGGCTGTTAGGGGCGAAAGTTATCCCCGTGACTTCTGGCACGCGCACCCTCAAAGACGCCACCAGCGAAGCCATCCGCGACTGGGTGACCAACGTGCGCACCACACACTATATCATCGGTTCGGTGGTGGGACCGCATCCCTATCCGACCATTGTGCGCGACTTCCAGTCGGTTATCGGGCAGGAGAGCCGCCAGCAGATGCTGGAGATGACAGGCAAACTGCCCGATGTGGTGCTGGCGTGCGTGGGCGGAGGCAGTAATGCGATGGGCATCTTCTACCCGTTCCTGAACGACCCCGTGCGTCTGATCGGTGTGGAGGCTGCGGGGCGCGGTTTGGATACTGGGGAACATGCTGCCACACTCGCCACAGGGCGACCGGGCGTTCTGCATGGCGCTGCCAGCTACCTCCTGCAGGACGAATACGGACAGGTAATGCCCACCCATTCCATCTCGGCAGGACTGGATTACCCGGGCGTCGGTCCCGAACACAGCTACCTGAAAGAGACGGGACGCGCGGAATACGTCACCGCTACCGACGAGGAGGCGCTGGAGGCGCTTCAGATGCTGGCGCGAATGGAGGGCATCATCCCTGCGCTGGAGACGGCACACGCGGTGGCGCACGCCATCAAGATTGCGCCTGACCTGCCGAAGGACACTACTATCCTGATTAACCTGTCGGGCAGGGGCGATAAGGATGTGGACATCGTATCGCGTGCGCTGGGAGGGCTGGGATGAGCCGAATCGCCGAGCGATTTGCCTGCCTGCAGACGGTGGGCGAGGGGGCACTGGTGGTTTTCATTACCGCGGGCGACCCCAGCCTCAAAATGACCGAACAACTGATACCCACGCTAGCCGAGGCAGGGGCAGACATCATCGAGGTGGGCATCCCCTTCAGCGACCCGCTGGCAGACGGTCCAACCATTCAGGCGTCTACGTTCCGCGCCCTTCAGCAGGGCGTTACGCCTGTGCACGTGCTGGAGACGGTAGCCCGCGTGCGCGCCCAAACGGATGTGCCCATTGTGCTGATGACCTACTTCAATCCCGTATGGCAGATAGGCATTGAGCGTTTCGCTGAGCAGGCAGCGTCGGCAGGCGTGGATGGCGTTATCATGACCGATATGCCTCCTGATGAAGCGGGCGAATGGCACCCGGTGGCACGCCGGCACGGGCTGGACACCATCTTCCTGATAGCGCCAACCAGCACTCCCGAACGCATGAGGCGTGTGGCACAGATGAGCAGTGGTTTTGTATACTGTGTATCGCGCACTGGCGTCACGGGCGCACGCGACGACCTGCCCGAGGAGGTGCCGTATACGCTTCAGGCGATGCGCACGCTGACCGACCTGCCGCTGTGTGTGGGATTTGGCATTTCGCGCCCCGAGCACGTGCGGGCGGTGTGCCGGGTTGCCGATGGTGCGGTGGTGGGAAGTGCCGTGGTGTCGCTGATAGCGCAGGAAGCAGAGAGGGGCGAGCACGCCCTGCTGGAATCGGTAGGGCGCTTTGTGCAGGAGCTGAAGCAAGCCACCCGACGAACTTGAGGCGAAGAACATGATATATCGTTTGGTGATTTTTGACCTAGATGGCGTCATCTATCGCGGGGATGAGCCGATGCCTTTCGCGGTCGAGACGGTAGCGCGTTTGCGACAGGAGGGCACGATAGTACGCTTCCTGACCAATAACTCGGCATTGACGCGCGAGGCGTACGTGCGACGGCTGACGGCAATGGGCATCCCCTGCGAAGAGGAGCATTTCATGACCTCCGCCTACGCCACCGCCCTTTACCTGCAGTCGCAGGGTGCGGAGGGCAAACGGGTGTTCATTGTGGGGGAAGAGGGCATCCACGAGGAGCTGCGCCGCATCGGCATGAGGGTGGTAACCGACCCCGAAGAAGAGGGCGCGGACTACGTGGTGGCGGGTATCGACCGAGATTTCACCTACGACAAGCTGCGGCGGGCGCATTACGCCATCCAGCACGGTGCGCAATTTATCGCCACCAACCGCGACGCCACCTATCCCGCAGCGGGCGGCAGAAACGTGCCCGGCGGTGGAGCGATTGTGGCTGCCATCCAGACCTGCACCGGGGTGGAACCGCTCGTTATCGGCAAGCCCAACACCTACAGCCTGGAACTGCTTCTGCAAAGATGTGGCGTCTCTGCCGATGAGGCAGTGCTGGTGGGTGACCGTCTGGATACGGACGTACTGGTGGGCAAGCGCGTGGGCTTACATACCGTGCTGGTGCTGACGGGCGTGACCAGCGAGGGGGAGCTGCACGGCGTGCCTGCCGAGATGCTGCCGGAGCGGGTCATCCGAACTTTGGCGGAATTATAAAAAAGCCCCTCTGCGCGGGGGTGAGCACAGAAGGGGCTAGCTTCCTGCCTGTCGGTGGAGGCACTCGCAGGAAGCACCATGTTGTTGCTCCAGGTTGCTGTATCTATGATACCATATGGTGCATCAAAAATCAACGCTTTTTTGTATACATTTTCGAGAAGCAGGAGAAAAAAACAGCCTGCATTAATACTTAGACAGGCACGGCGTCGACTCGCTCCAGACGCTGTGCACCGCAACACCAAAAGATAAGACACGAGGGGAACCAGATGGCAAAGAAGGTAAAGACACCGATAGGCATCGGGATTATTGGCAGTGGAGGCATTGCGCAGGCGGCGCACATGCCCGGCTACGCGGCATATCCTGACCTGTGCCGCATTGTGGCGGTGGCAGACATCAATCCCGAGGTCGCCAAAGCCGCCGCGGAGAAGTTCAACGTGCCGCACGTGTTCACGGACTATCGCGACCTGCTGAAGCTCAAAGAGGTGGATGCGGTCAGCGTGTGTACGCCCAACTACCTGCATAAACAACCCACCATTGACGCGCTGGAGGCGGGCAAGCACGTGCTAGTGGAGAAGCCAATGGCGATGAACGCGCAGGAGGGGCGCGAAATGCTGGAGACGGCGAAGCGCACGGGCAAAAAACTGCAGGTCGCGCTGAACATGCGCTTCAGCACCGGCGTGCGCACCATCAAGCGGTTCATCGACGCCGGCAAGCTGGGCGAGATTTACTATGCGCGGGCGCAGGCACTGCGTCGTCGAGGCATTCCGGGCTGGGGAGTGTTCACCCAGAAGGACAAGCAGGGCGGTGGACCGCTGATTGACATCGGCGTGCACATTCTGGACGCGACGCTGTACTTCATGGGACACCCGAAGCCCGTGTCCGTCAGCGGCATGACCTACACCAAGTTCGGCACGCGCGAGGGTGTGGTTGGTCTGATGGGGCAGTGGGACCCGAAGACCTACACAGTGGAGGACTTTGCGGTTGGGCTGGTGCGCTTCGAGAACGACGCGACGCTGGTAATCGAATCCAGCTTCTGCGCCAACATCGAGCACGACATCTTCAACACCACCATTCTGGGTACGGAAGGCGGAGCGCAGCTGAACCCGCTCAAGCTGTTCCGTGAGGAAGAGCAGACCCTTCTGGACATCACGCCCTTCGGGCTTCGCGAAGTGAACAGCCATCAGCAGGAGGTTTACGCCTTCCTGCAAGCGATAATCAACGACACCGAGCCGGAGGTTACTGCCGAACAGGGGCTGATGGCAACGGAGATTATCGACGCCATCTACGCCTCCGCAGAGACCGGCAAAGAGGTTGTGCTGAAACAGGCGTAAGAGCACACGATGAGGATTGACCAGCAGAAGGTGAAGCTGGGAATACTCCGCCACCCTTCGCGCGGGCGGGCACTGCTTGCGCTGGTGGCGCTGGCGGGGGTGGCGGAGCTGGCTTACGCCGTGGTGAACTTTTCCGCAATGCCTCCTTATCTGCGCTTTGACCTGGGACTGGGGGCATGGGTGGGAGCCATCGGTGCGGCGTTCCTGCTGGCGGAGACCGTGCTGAAGTCGCCGCTGGGGTTGCTCAGCGACCGCTTCGGACGCAAACGACTCCTGCTGGTTGGTCCCCTTATCTCTATGGTCACCGCGCCTCTTACCGTGCTGGTGCATCATCCGCTGGGGCTGTTGCTACTGCGTGCACTGGATGGGGTGGGGGCAGCGGCGCTGTGGCCCACCATTTTCGCCGCCGTTGCCGACGTGGTGGCGGAAAAAGACCGCTCCACCGCGATGAGCCTGCTGAATGTGACTTATCTTGTGGGTGTGGCGATGGGACCCCTGCTGGGGGGCGTGGTGAACGACGTCACCGGTTCCCGAACCGCCTCGTTCTACCTCGCGGGCGTGCTTTTTGCGCTGGCAGTGGTTGTGTGTCTGGTGGGCGTGCCGTCGCAGTTTCCGCACCACGCCGAGCATCACAGCGACCCGCAACTTCACCCGCCGCATCTCTCCCTGCGGGAGATGTGGGAAAGCGCAAAGATGGTACCAGATACGCTTTTGCTGGGCTTTATCTCCTTTTTCGGCATCGGCATGGTGATGCTGCTGGTCAAGCTATACGCGATGGAGGTTCTGCACCTCAGCGAGAGCGGTTACGGGTTACTACTGCTTCCCCCTGCGATAGTGTTCGCGCTTGCCAGCGTGCCTGCGGGCAGAATCGGCGACCTGTGGGGCAAAGAGCGTGCCATGCGGCTGGGAGTGGGACTGGCAATGGCAGGAATGTGGTTCATCCCCTTTGTGCACAATCACTGGGTACTGCTGGTATGTGGGTCCGTCGTGGGGCTGGGCTATATTCTGGCGATACCCGCGTGGATGGCGCTGGTTTCGGAAATAGGGGGCAAGAGGCGTGGGGCAGTGATGGGTGCCGTGTTCACCGCGCAGGGCGTGGGTGCGATGCTGGGCGCGCCCTTAGGGGCGTACCTGTATGATAAAGTACCTCTGCAAATCGGCGCGTGGAAAATATCCAGCCATATCACGCCGTTTCTGGGCACCGCGCTTGCGCTGACCATCTCCTTCGTGCTGACCGTATGGTTTTTTCGGGACGGTAGACAACAAAGAAAGAGAATCTAACAAGGACAGTCTATGGAGTCTCCAAACAGATTGCATATCGTTCTGATTATCGGCACGGTGCTGCTGACGGTGCCCTGGTTGGCGGTGGCGTTTAGCACGCATCCGTCGGCAGGGGTTACGGTGCTGCTGTCCGGCATGGCGATTCTGGGCGCTGCGTTTCTTATCTCGTGGTCGGCAGAGCTGGCACAGTTCGACGTGGCACGCTCGCTGGCGATGGCGTTGCTTGCCCTGATTGCGGTTCTGCCCGAGTACGCGGTGGACATCTACCTGGCATGGAAGGCGGCGCACGATAACAGCTACATCCCGCTGGTCGCGGCGAACATGACAGGCGCCAACCGTCTGCTGGTGGGAGTAGGATGGTCTGCGGTGGTGTTTCTGGGATGGACGGCTCTGCGACGGCGCAACCGCTTGCCGGCGCATGGACAGGTTCCCATCGAGCCGGTGCTGGCTATCGAGGTAACCGTACTCATCGTGGCGACGATGTACTCGCTGCTGTTGCCGTTCAAAGCCACCATCACCGTGTGGGATGCGGTTATCTTTATGCTGATGTTTGCGGGCTACGTGTGGTTGGCAGGGCGTGCCCCCCATATTGAACCCGAACCGGCAGGACCCGTCGCAACCCTTGCTACCCTTCCCAAAGGCTGGCGGCGATTTGCCTATGTGCTGATGTTTCTCTATTCGGGCTTGGTGATTCTGGTCGCTACCGAGCCGTTCACCGAGGGGCTGATTCATCTCGGCAAGAGCTTGGGCATCAGCGAGTTTCTGCTGATACAGTGGATTGCCCCGCTGGCTTCCGAGTCGCCGGAGATGATTATCCTGTGTTATTTTGCCCTGCGTGGGCATGTAGCCTCTGCCATGTCGGCGATTATCTCCTCCAAAATCAATCAGTGGACACTGCTGATAGGTTCGCTGCCCATCATCTACTCGGTATCGACAGGGCATCTCGCCTTTCTTCCGCTGGAGCCTCGCCCGCGCGAAGAGGTGTTGCTGACCGCTGCGCAGTCGCTGTTTGCCTGTGCGGTGATTGCCAATCGCTTCTTCAGCCGGCTTGAGGCGTTGCTGCTGTTCGTGCTGTTTGCCGTGCAGTTGATGTTGCCCAGCGTGATGGTGAGATATGCGTTCTCGGTGCTGTATCTGGTGCTGGCGCTGGGCTGGTTGTTCGCCTATCGCCGGGAGGTGAAGGTGAACCTGAACATCTTCTGGCGGCTGGCGCGGCGTCTGCCGGTACCTGAGGAGGTACGGTGATGCGTCGCCTGTTGCGGGCGCGCGAGCTGGGGATACTGTTAGTACTGGCGGCGGAGATTGCTGTTTTTAGCCTCCTGACACGTCAGCCCGACCGTCCCAGTCCGATGCTGGATGCCGATAACCTGCTGGCGACTGTGCGCGATATGACTGTGCTGGCTACCGCCGCGCTGGGTTCCTGCGTGATTATCATCGCAGGAGGCATTGACCTTTCCGTAGGCTCGTGCATTGCGCTCACCTCTGTGGTCACGGCATACGCGATTACGCAGGGGTATTCACCGCTGGCGGCGTCTGTACTGGGCGTACTGGTTGCCATGCTGATGGGTAGCATCTCCGCCACGCTGGTCACTCGCGCCGGTTTGCCTCCGTTCATTGCCACGCTGGGCATGATGAGCATTGCGCGCGGGCTGGCGTACCTTATCACGAAAGGTGCCACCATTCCCATCCCGGATTCGGGTTTTACCCGCGTGCTGGGTAGCGGGATGGTTCCCCTGCCAATGCTGGCGATACCGGTGCCTGTGGTGCTGTTGCTGGTCCTGGCGGTGATATTTCATCTGTTCATGACGCGCACGTGCTGGGGACGCGAGATTTATGCGCTTGGAGGCAATGAGGAATCGGCACGCCTGTCGGGTGTGCCGGTGGTGCGTCTGAAATATCTGGTGTACACGCTTGGCGGGCTGATGGCTGGGCTGGCGGGCGTGATATTCACCGCGTACTATGGCACGGGGCAGTCTACCGCGGCGATGGGCTGGGAGCTGGATGCGATTGCGTCGGTGGTGATTGGTGGGGGGAGCCTCGCCGGAGGGCGAGGCTCGATATGGGGAACCTGCATCGGTGCGCTCATCTTCCAGGTGCTTCGCAGCGGGCTGGCGATGGTCGGGGCGTCGGACTACAACCAGCTGATTATCGGCGCGGTGGTGATTGCCGTCGTGGCGTTTGACCAGATAGCCAGCCGCCGCGCCGTGAGGTAGCCATCAGGCAGCCTGCGCCATCTGCTGAGTGCCAACCCACTTTGCCAGCATCTCCGCCAGGCGTTCGCGCTTGACGGGCTTGCTCAGGTAATCATCCATGCCTGCGTCCAGACATGCCCTGCGGTCCTCTTCCAGCGAGTGCGCGGTCATGGCGATGATAATGCGGCGATTGCCCGTGTTGCACTCCGCCTCGCGGATGCGGCGAGTGGCTTCGTAGCCATCCATCTCCGGCATCTGCACATCCATCAGTATCAGGTCGTAATCGCCTGATAGCGCTTTCTGCACCGCTTCCGTGCCGTTCACCGCTGTCTCCACCACACAGCCGAGCGTCTGGAGCATCCTGACAGCCACCATCCGGTTGACCTCGTTGTCCTCTGCCAGCAGGATGCGTGTGCCGGCGAACTGATAGAGCGATGTCGGGCTCGCCGTGCTCATCGGCTGTGCCACTTCATCCGCCACCGGCAGGCTGAGCACGATGCTGAAGGTGCTTCCCCTGCCAATTTCGCTCTCCACGCTGATCTCTCCGCCCATCATCTCCACCAGCTTCTTGCCGATGGCAAGCCCCAGTCCGGTGCCGCCGTAACGGCGGGTGATGGACGCATCTGCCTGCGTGAACTTGTCGAAGATGCGCGAAATATTCTCTGGAGCGATGCCGATGCCCGTATCACTTACCCACAGCTGCAGTGTCGCCTGGCGGCCGCTTGCGCTCTCCCTGATCCCAAGACAGCGCAGACCGATGGTCACACTACCTTGCTCGGTGAACTTCACCGCGTTGTTCACCAGGTTGTTCAACACCTGGCGCAGGCGCAGCTCGTCGCCGATTACGATAGTGGGCACATCGGGCGCGATGTCTGTGCGCAGTTCCAGCCCTTTCTTCCGCGCGGACGAGGCAAACAGCGCGGCAACCTCCTTCACCATCTGCGCAGGGTTGAACGGTTCGGGATTGAGCGTCATGCGACCGGACTCGATCTTGGAGAGGTCGAGTATGTCGTTGATGATGCCCATCAGCGTGTTAGCACTGCCTCGCACCAGGTCCAGATACTCTCTCTGCTGGGCGTCCAGGTCGGTATCGGACAGCAGGTCCAGCATGCCGATGATGCCGTTCATCGGCGTGCGAATCTCGTGACTCATATTGGCAAGAAACTCGGACTTGGCGCGGCTTGCCGCCTCTGCCATCTCTGCCAGCCGGGTGGCTTCGGACAGGGCGTTCTGTAACTGCTGGTTCATCTCTGCCAGCGCTTCCACCATGCGCAGGCGTTCAATCGCGATGCCCGCAATGTGAGTTACCACCGTAGCGAACTGCTGTTCGCTTTCCGAAGGATGATGCTTGAACGAATAGTACACGGCGAACACACCCAGCACCTGCCCGGAGCTGGAGCGAATGGGATACGAACAGGATGCGGCGACGCCTGCTGCCTCGGCAACATGCCGCTCACTGCGCCAGAGCGGGCTGATGCTGACGTCTGGCACGATGACCGGCTCGTTACGGAAAACGGCAGCGCCGTTTGGCGACACGGTGTTGCCAACAGGTATCCATTCGGACGCCCGGCGCAGCTCCTCGTGGACGCCTGGCGCGGAGAACAGCCGCACATGGTCGCCCTCCACCAGCATAACGGCGCAAGTGGCGCCCGGGAACATCGCCTCATACTGGCGGCACAGCGAGTCCATCAGGCTGGCGAGGGGCACATTGCAGGCAATCTTCTGCAAGACGTCCAGCTCGAACTCCAGCAGCCCGGTGCGCGTGGTTGCCAACTGGTTCACTTCGGATTGGCGCCGCGAATAAAAGGCAACAATGCCCACCCCTATGGCGAACAACATTGCCATCATCACGGCAGCATAGGCGGCTAAGCGAAGACCGGCAAACTGCTGAGCAAACCTGTCAGCAGGCATCAACACCGCTACGACCATGCGAGTCTGTTGTCCATCCGAGGAGAGGGGCACGTATGCTGCAAGGTATCGCCTGTCGCCTTCGCTAAACCCGTCTTGCTCTACGCCTGCCATTTGGAAACGCAGAGCGTTCATCAGGGCGGGGGTGGCTGTTCGTACTTCCTCGGGTTTGCCGGGATTTGCCGCGCTGAACAGCAGGACCGGTTTGTCCTCGCGGAGGGCGTACACCCGGATGTCGTGCAGATCCGAGGAGAGCCGAAGCAAACTGCTCAGGGGCTTCTGCCATCCCGCTGGTGCATTACCCTTCAGAGTGTGGGCAGCGAGATTTGCGGTGCGCAGGAGCTCCTGCCGAGTCCGTTGTGTCGCAACGTCCTGAGCGTTGATGTATATAGCGCTTCCGCTGAGCAGTGCAAAGGCGAAGGTGGTGACGGCAGCGATGACGCCGAGCACTACCGCGGAGCGGCTGCCGATTGAGTTCATCTGTTCAGTCATGCTTTTCACTCCCAAAACGTCGCTCATCGTGGAACGACGACGTCCGTGCGGTGTTCGAGTGAGCATTTGTCCCTTCCCGTTAGGTTTGTGCTTCAATGGAGATTATTGGCGAACGTTAGTGTGTAATGCATACCTTCGCGAAAAACCGGTAACGTTTACAGTGTGTTGACTTTTGCGTCGGGGTTCTTCATAATCTTTGTAGTATCATCACCTTGAGGAGGAGGCAGACAACCGTGAACGCCAGGTGCGCCTATTTGCGAACGAAGATGGACTACGTGGCACACGCTTCCGCCGCAGCCGACGGTACAGATGTTCAGGCTGGCACGTCGCAGAAGCATTTCTGGTGTCTGCGCACGATGAAGCCTTTGGGACCGGACGGCACGCCGGTTGACGACGTTCTGTGCGTGAGGGAGCGTGAATGCTTCGTGGCGGAGGGTGAGGTATGAACTGGGTGGATACAGCGGTCAAGTGGGTGCATCTCATCAGCATCGTGACCGGAGTGGGATTGACGCTGTTCCAGTATTTGGTCTTGTTTCCGGTGCTGAAGAGGGTTCAGGGCGTTCCCGAGGAGCTGGTAAAAGCGTTACAGAGACGCGCGGGCATGATTATCGGCATCTCGTGGATTTTTATCTGGGTGACAGGCATTTACAATATCGTTGTCATCGTGCCCGATGTGAAGCCAAACTACCACATGATGCTTGGTGCGAAGCTTCTGCTGGTGCTGGTGTTGTTCTTCATCTCCACTGCGCTGTCGCATCCTTCGTTGGCGTTCGAAGGCATTCAGCGCAATCGGGCAAAGTGGGTTGCGCTGGCGGCGTGGCTGGGGATCGCCGTGCTCGTGGTGTCGGCGACGATGAACATGATGCGTCTGAAAGGGGTGGCGCTGAAGGAGCTGCCCACCCAGACGCAGGTTCTACCTCCAGCGCCTTAAAAAGGAGCTATCCGTATCTTCTTCCACTACCCTTGCGCCTCTGGGCGACTCCGGCGCGATATGCTTCCCGCTCGACTGCTCGGGCGACCGCTTCCGCCACTCGCCGGTCAAACACGCTGGGCACGATGTAGTCCTCATGCAGTTCCGAGGGCTTGATCACGCCGGCAATCGCTTTTGCCGCTGCAAGTTTCATCTCCTCGGTGACCTGTTTTGCCCGACTGTCCAGTAGTCCGCGGAAGAAGCCGGGGAAGCACAGCACGTTGTTAATCTGGTTGGGATAGTCGGAACGCCCTGTGGCGATGATACGCGCGATGCCTGCAATCTCCTCCGGCATCACCTCCGGTATCGGGTTCGCCATAGCAAACACGATGGGGTCTTTCGCCATTTTGCGCACGTCATCCGCGCTGAGCATATTCGGAGCGGACACTCCGATGAACACATCGGCGCCCTCCAGCACCTCGCCCAGAGGTCCGCGCAGGTGGCGTGGGTTCGTCATCTCGGCGATAGCCTGTTTGTAGGGGTTCATGTGCTCCTGTCTGCCGCGATAGATGGCACCGGCTCGGTCGCACAGCACGATGTCGCGCACGCCTGCCCTCAGCAGAAGTCTGGTCACCGCGATGCCTGCCGCTCCCGCGCCGCTCACCACCACCTTCAGCGACTCGATGGGCTTGTTCACAATGCGCAGGGCGTTTTGCAGGGCGGCGAGTGTGACCACCGCGGTGCCATGCTGGTCGTCGTGGAAGACGGGGATGTCCAGCCTCTGTGCCAGCTTCTCTTCCACTTCAAAACAGCGCGGCGCGGCGATGTCTTCCAGATTGACGCCCCCGAACACGGGCGCGATATTCTCCACCGTGCGCACGATTTCGTCGGGGTCCTGCGTCTTGAGGGCGATGGGAAAGGCGTCTACGTTGCCCAGCTCCTTGAACAGCATCGCCTTGCCTTCCATCACCGGCAGGGACGCCTCGGCGCCGATGTTGCCCAGTCCCAGCACCGCAGAGCCGTCGGTGACAATGGCAACCGTGTTGCGCTTGATGGTGAGGTTGTACACGTCCTCAGGGTGCGCGACGATGGCTTCGCACACTCGTGCCACGCCGGGGGTGTATGCCATCGACAGGTCATCGCGGGTGCGCAGGGGTATCTTGGTCTGAATCGAAATCTTGCCGCCCAGATGCAGGAGAAACGTCCGGTCGGAGTGTTTGACCACCTTCACGCCGGGCAGTTCGCGCAGGGATTTAAGGATGGTATGCGCGTGGTCCACGTTGGCGGCGTAGATGGTAAAGTCGCGGGTGATGACGTTGCTGGTCATCCGCACAATATCCACCGCGCCGATGCTGCCGCCGATTTCTCCGATGCGTGAGGCGATTTTGCCCAGCATGCCGGGCTCGTTGGCGTACTCCAGACGTACGGTGAAGCTGTAGCTGGGGCTGAGGTGTGTTGTTGCTTCAGACATCTCCTTGCCCTCCCCATTGAGGGTTTTTATCCACCTCATATTCATGCAGGGCAGACGGATTTTCCTGCCGAACTACCTGCTTGAGGCATCGGGAAGGCAGGGTGCAAATGGGTTAGAACTACGGGTGTGAAACACCGCAGGGGGTAAAGAGATGTCGCCATCGCCACTGTCTACTTTGAGACGGAGCCATCCTCGCCTGTTCGTCCACCGATGGGACGAGGTACGGGCACGTGTTGCAAAAAATACACGCCTGCGCGAATGGCGGGACGCCCTGCGCCAGCGGGCTGCAGCAATCTTGCAGGAGCCTGTGAGCCGGTATGAGATACCGGACGGTTTGCGCCTGCTTGCTACCAGCCAGCGAGTGAAGGAAAGGGCGTATGTGCTGGCGCTGATGTATCGGCTGGAGGGCGACCCGCGCTACGTGGAGCGACTGTGGCAGGACGTTCAGTCCGCTGGACAGTTTCCCGACTGGAACCCACGCCACTTTCTGGACACGGCAGAGATGACGCACGCCTTTGCCGTTGCTTATGACTGGCTGTACGACGTGTGGAGCGAGGAGCAGAGTCGGTTCATCCACAACGCTATCCTGCAGAAGGGATTGGAACCCGGGCTGAAGTGCTATCGGGGCGAATGGGGCTATGGCGGATGGGTGAAGGCATCCAACAACTGGAACCAGGTATGCAACGGCGGGCTGACCCTGGGTGCGCTGGCGATTGCCGACGAAGCCGAGGCGGTGGCAGGCGAGGTGGTAACGGAGGCACTGAGGTCACTGCCGCTGGCGATGGCAAGCTACGCGCCCGATGGTGCGTGGGTGGAGGGACCCGCTTACTGGAACTACGCGACGGCTTACACAGTGGCGATGCTGGCGGGGTTGCAGAGCGCGCTGGGCAGTGACTTTGGGCTTTCGCGTTCGCCCGGCTTTGACAGGGCAGGGCTTTTCCCCATCTACATGACCGCTCCCAGCGGGCGCGTGTTCAACTTTGCCGACTGTGGAGAAACCCCGATGGGCGGGCACAGCACCCCTCATTTCTTCTGGCTGGCGAAGGAGTTTCGTCGCCCGGAGTATGCCTGGTTCGGGATACAGCATATCCGCCCAGTGGCACTGCACCTGGTGTGGGGAGACGTGTCCGCCCGCTCGCCAAAGCAGGCGCGGCTGCCGTTGAACGTGCACTTCCGCGGGGTGGAGGTCGTGGCACTGCGCACCGCCTGGGAAGACCCCAGCGCCATCTACGTCGGTTTCAAAGCGGGGCTGACCACTGCGCCGCACAGCAATCTGGATGTCGGCTCGTTTGTGATGGAGGCGATGGGTCAGCGCTGGGCGATTGACCTGGGCGCAGACGACTACAACCTGCCCGGCTATTTCGGCAACCTGCGCTGGACATACTATCGCCTGCGTGCGGAGGGACACAATACGCTGGTGATTAACCCCTCGGCGGAACCCGACCAGACGCCCGGCGCGATGACGCATATCGTGCGGTTCTCGGACAGGGCTGGGAACGCCTTTGCTGTGGCAGACCTGACCAGCGCGTATCAGCCTGCCGCAAGGCGGGTTTGGCGAGGGGTACGGCTGATTGACGACAGGGCGGTGCTCATTCAGGACGAGGTGGAGCTGGTGGAACCCGGAACCCTGTTCTGGTTCCTGCACACCCGGGCGGACGTGACGCTGGATGCGGATGGCAGACAGGCGGAGCTACAGCAGGGCGGGACAACGCTTCGGGTGCACCTCCTCCAGCCGAGCACGGCGCGTCTTCGTGTGATGGACGCGAAACCTCTGCCTTCCTCGCCGAACCCCGCACGCCAGGCAGACAACAAGGGCGTGAGGAAGCTCGCCATAGAGTTGAACGTACGCCGACCGCTTCGCCTGCGCGTCCTGCTGGAACCCCTGTGGACCCGCGATTTCTGGGCGCAGGTGCCAGAAGAGACCCCGCTCACCGAGTGGTAACATCGCTGGTCGGATGGATGCAACATCCGAGCCGTTTGAACCTAACCCCCAGCCCCTTCCCTGCAGAGAGGTACTCTGCTCGCGATCCGCTTTCCATCCTTAACGAATTACGTGTCCCAGTGACACGACCAAGGAGGAGGCAACCGTCATCAGAGTCGCAATCGCAAACGGCAAATAGGCGAAAAAACGCCTGGGTACTGCCTCCCACATCAAGATCGCAGCGATTGCCCATCCATGGCCGAGCACTGCCATTTTCCATGCTGTTAAGGACATCGGGAGCAATCCCTGAGATAGAAGGATCCCTGCTGTGCACCAGAGCAGGGCAAATCCAATCCCTTCGCGCTCTGACACGTTCAAGAATGCTTGACGTGCTAGCGTATACAGGGTCAGCACGTAAAAACGCGCTTGGGCATAGACACCAAGCGTCAAAGCGAACAAGGCGTTAATGAGAAAGGGATAGGTAAACTGTTCACAGGCAACTGACAGCCTTTCCATGCTCAGAGATGTCTGAAGGCGAACGGAACTGTCCCAGGTCAGGGCGACGAGCAATACCACGGACAACAGGAAGTAGTAAAACGAGGCAATACTCCGTGTGTGGGTTTTCGTGAGCAATGGCTCACGACCCAGTATATGCGCAATAATAGTGAGTGTTAACCACAGCACTATGTTACTTAACAGCGTAACCCAGCCGCCGCGCGGATAATCGGGTAGAGGCAGCGGCGACCCCTGAATCGTGAGGCTCAGCAACATTTTGACCACGGCGACCAGAAGGTAGGCAAGCGCCCAGAGCAATATGACCGCAATTAACCGGCGTGGTATCCCGCGCCTCAGAAACAGGATGGTTGTTAGTATAGCATATATCGTTAGCAACCATGCTGGGGCAGTCATCATGCTCACGGTGGAGAACCACTTCTCTTTCAGCAACCTCCATGCCTGCAGATAGTTCCCGTCTTGCCATAGTGTGACCCCAAGAAATGTTGAAGCTGCTTCAGATATGGGCAAATCAGGACGCTTTGACAGATTTCGGAACATCTCTTCTGCTTCGCTAAAGCGCCCCAGTTCCCTCAGAGCCTCTGCTTTCCACCATTGAAGGCGCCAATCATTCGGGTAGTGTTGTAAGGTGACCTCCAGGTTGTCTAAAATGACCTGCATCCCTTTGTGGTCGACACCTTCCCAGCGGTCAAATCGTCCCTGAAAGCGGGCTTGAAAGTCACTGATTATCCCTGCCGGAGCTTCTTCCGATACGCGAAAAGGGGGTTCCTGAGCACTGGACGTTGCGCACAGCCTCCATACCAAGGCGAAGCATAAGAACCAGCGAAGCATACCCATTCCTCCATCTCTCCTACAGGGTTCTCTCGGTGGAGGAGGTTCTCCTCCACCGCTCTTCTGTTAGTAGGGAACTTCCGTGATGCTGATAGGCTGTTTGTAAGCCACATGATCCCAGGGATTGTTAGTTGGACCGTACGGAACAGGATCATACGGGTCTGGGATCCCATCGCCGTCTTCGTCACCGTAAAACGGCGGCGAACGACGAGGAGGCGAATACCTTGGTGGAGGCTCGTGGCTAGGATGTGCAGGGAGTATAATAGTCGCAACTAAAGCGACTAGCGCAAGCCCAACCAGAATCTCCCCAAGTAGCCTTCCACTCGGATCGACCGAATTGACAGGCTCATGCTCGCAATACAGATACGGGTGTTCGCTCAATA
>FMJZ01001366.1_pt1 | contig 32182 bp, 27 predicted proteins | sample 1987881 | NCBI WGS metagenome assembly FMJZ01 (sample SAMEA4378227, study PRJEB15110) | soil metagenome | biome: soil; feature: Field; material: Soil | place: India | collected 2015-03-11 | depth 0 m
TTCTTTCTGATTTCACTTGTTTATAGAATAATTGGAGAATATATTGGAGATACTCCTGGAAATTCCTCTTGTTAAATTTGCTAAGGAAGTAGATTATATAATCAATGTTCCCAAATTAAAAACCTACACTTTTATGTTGATGACCCCCTACCGGAAACCCAAGGAAATTTGCGAAAATTATCATAGGATTTGATCCTGTAGCATAGGAAGAAAGAATTTAGCTAATCTCATCATTAAAACACAAGATGATAAACAGTAAGGGGAGGAATCTTCAGTTCAAAACTGTTGTTAACAATGTTATTAACCCCACCTAGCCTTCTTATTTCAGGAGAAGTATAATCAAATCCATAAATTTGACAAGAGGTATAATTATAACTACTATTTATCTTTACTTTAGCTATACCCTCTTTATCCCAACTTCTATTTATAAGAATGATATGAAGCTTATTGTTGTTATCACTATGAATAGAAGCATAAACAGGCATATTTTCTACATCAGTAGTCTCTGCCTTAACTGATATATTACCATAATCATAATTTAGATATATATTATAGGCAGAAGTTATATAACTTCCCGAATCTCCCCATCTTGTTGCAAGATACACCCCATATTTCCCAAATATACCTAAGACATCTACCTGAGCAATACCTCCAGAGATATGATCCTTTCCACCATAGTCATATTCTGTGATAGCAAGTTTTGTACCAGGGTAGTGGGTATCTATGTCTCTAATTATCGTGGGAATTATAGGTAAATATTCTGGAAACCATTGATTAATCCAACTATGCTCGCCAGCTGTGATCTGCCCTTTGACTGAAGTCTTGTATTTGGGATCCCATAAAGTTCTTGGTGCTTGCATCCTTGCGATACTCACTTCTTTAGTTGTAGCTTTCTCGCCCTCAAAACAAATTCTTATATCTCCACCTCTTGCCTCTGGATACCAATGAAGGGAGAGTACATCAAGAAGTCTCCTACCATAAGATTGTGATGCCTCTCTCATTTTTTCTAAATAATAACTTATAAACCACCTATGATTTCTCCTTACCTGATTCCAGTCAGGAGAATCCTGTAAAGAATAAAATCCCATAAACCCATAAGATTCATATCCAAATACTTCTGCATAAGGATCTATTTCTTTTATCACCTTGGCAAGCTCAATAGATTTTTGTATTAGCCCATTACAAGTAACTTTATTAGGATGAATCCTTGGATGAGTAGAAAACCAAAGATCAGGTTCATTGTCAAGAAGATACCCCTTTATTCCTGTTTTTGTATTTGCATATCCATATTTATTTATCAAAAAGTTTATAAGCTCATCCATGTATACATAGTCATCAGAAGGGTCAGGTGTTAAAGATAATGGGGCATTTTTCCTAAATTTTACCTCTGCCCATCTTGGAGAGGGAGCTACCTCATTTTCAATTACAGGCCCCTTACCATCCTTTGCCACATATCCTGCCATTTGGAGAGTGATTAGACTTATCGCTCCCATCGCTAAAGACTGATCATGGAAAGTGGTAAGAACAATTCCTGGTTTATTATAATTACTTTGATGAATACCCATAATCCATAGTAAATAGTAATCACTAAAATGATACCAGTCAGATCCTGCATTAGACACGTTTATCTCCCAGTTATATCCAGTGAGCCTATTTCCTCCAATTCTTCTTGCCGTATGTTTAACTCCTATTACATCCTGATTAGCCCCATATATGTAGGGGCTTATAGGATTTCTATCACTATTAGGATCAATAGTAATATTCACTGTAAATTTTCCTTTAGGGGTAATAATCTCAATTCCCCCACTAGCTCCACTTGTACACCCAAAAATAAAAAATATAAATATCACCAATAAACTCAACAAATGGAATCTTCCTAATCCTTTAACTCCTTGGGAAATTCTCTCCTTAGGAAATGGATAAACTTCACCCCTTACATCAAGCACATAATTGGGTTTGGCATCCATTTTTTAGCCCCCATTTTTTTAAAAATTTTAAGAATAAACCCAATACAACAATATTAATTGCAAAAATTATAACTTGTTTTTGTATTAAAAATCAAGTAAATAAATATCTTTGTAGATGCCCTGCTATTAGTGAAACCTTTCAAATCCTAAACTAGTTGAAAAACTTTTAAAACCTTCTATACCTTCTGTACTCATGAAAGATTATTTTCCAAATATTTAAGTAAACTATTTTTCTTCCACCTGAAGAATATTCCTACCAAATATACTTACTAAGATAATAAAGACGGATACCATAATAAGGGACATACTAAATATGAAGTTAGAAGTTCCTTCTTCTACCCCTACGGATATTCTTAAAGCCTTTGCCACATAATAAAGGGGTAAGGCTTGTCCCAATTTTCTTAAATACTCAGGAAGAAAATCTAAGGGAAAATATATTCCAGAGAAAAAGATCATGATATTGAGCAATAAGCTTCCCACATTATTTGCTGTTTGGGGTTCTTTAAATAGGGCAGTTAAAAAGATACCAAGAGCCATCATACCCAATATGGATGATGAGATAGATAGAAGAAGATATTCCCAATTTATGTAAAATCTTATATTAAAAAAAAATTGGACAAAAAATAAAACAAAGAGGGAAGAAAGCAAAGATATGAGAAGGTTTCCCATAATCATTCCTAAAACAAAGGAGAAGGGATTTATAGGAGAAACAGCAAACCTTTTAAGAATTTTTCTTTTTCTATAATAACCAAAAAGAGCTATCATAGAAAAGATAGAGGAAGCAATAGAAAAACTCATAACTCCCGGCAGCATATATCCTAAATTAGAGACTCGAGCCTTTCCAGGATCAATAAATTCCTCTTCTACACGGAGGAATCCCTCTCCTATTCCTGCCTCCTGTAAAGAGTAGGCATTTGCTATGGTATCTCCTAAGGTTCTTAAAAAGGGCTTTTGCTGGAAGCTGGAAAAATTTATTATTAAATTGAAGGTTTTGTCGTCAAATATTATACCTGCATCTAAGGAGCCCTTCAACACTAAATTCTTCAATTCCTCAAAATGGTTCACAAGGGATATCTCTAATCCTTCTATTTTCTCAACTACCTTAATTAAAGCCTCATCATTATTTATTATTCCAATCTTTATTACACTCTGCCCAGAGTTCATACCCCCTGATCCTCCAAAAACAAATCCAAATATCACAGCAAAAATTATGGGAAGAATTAAAGAGAAAAAGAAGGTGAAGGTATCCCTATAAAAACTTTTAAAGCGATATAATGCAATACTCAAGAAAGCCTTCATGAGAACTCTACCACCCTATATTTTCTAAGAGCAATAAAAAGAAAAACTCCTGTATATAATAATGGAATCAAAACTGTTAAATAAAGAGGATAAGGAGATGGTATTATTCCAAGGGCATCTCTGACACCAGCAGCAAGATAGGTTATGGGATTGATAATAACAATCCATCTTATTATCCAGGGAACATCAAAAACAGAGAAATATATCCCTCCCAAGAATTGTAGTGGAAATTGGATAATCTGGGCAATAATAGAAGCAGAATTAGTGTTTTTAGAAACAGAGGATACAAAAAATCCTAAAGAGGATAATACAAACATAGACAAAAGGATATATAAAATAAAATAAAAAGATAAGGGATTTACTGTACTCTTATAAATTACCTTTCCCACAAAGGTTATTGCTAAAATTTGGATAATAAAGAAATAAAATCTTGCCAGAAAGTAGGATAAGAAAAATTGTAAAGTAGAAAGAGGGGTTAGTTGATATCTTTTTAAAATCTTTCCCTCTTTGTACCAAGAAAGTTCCTGGCCAATTCCCATAAGTCCTGCAAAAAAGATGGAGACTATAACAATTCCCGGATAAATAAAATCTACATAAGAAAAACCTGCCTTACTTCCTACAATCTCTGTTTTTACTGAATATTCATTTACCTTTCTTATTTTTCTCACAAACTCTAGGTTCATCCTATCAAATATGTTCTTCACTATCATACTGGCACTTTCTGAAGGAACATTGTATTTCAAAGTATAAATTTTTACTGGTGGAGGAGTGCTCTCCATCCCCAACATTTTAAAAGTAATGTAAGAAAAAACTCCTGTATCAAATCCCTCGGGAATCTCTACAATAAGATTGGTTTTAAGTTTTTTAAAATCATCCAAAAGTTTTTTTGATGAAATTTTCTCCATTAATTTTAAATTGAATATTTTCTCTTCTCCCTGACTCAGCTTTTTGAGTACCTCTGAGATCATATTAGAAAATTCACCAGATTCATTTTTAACAAGGTAAATATCAAAATTTATTCTTTCAACCCTTGTCATAGAAGAGAAGATGGTAATAAGCATTACCATAAGAATTATGGGAAAGGCAATAAACCAAAAAATAAAAGCCCTTTCTCTTATAGCAGATTTAAAAAAGTATATAGAATTTCTTAATACTATCATTCTTCCCTAAGTTGTTTTCCCGTAAGGGTTAAGAAGACATCTTCTAAATTTGGCTGGCGAATAATCTCATTTCTAACCTTTACAGAATATTCTTTTGCCACTTTCAAAATACGATCTATAGTTTCTAATACATAATTAGTTTTAACTAAAAGGCGACCATGCTTAGGATTGTAAGTGTAATTTATTTCTAATTCCTTTAATCTATCCAAAAAGAAATGATTCTCTTCCACATCTACCTCAATAACACTTTCCCCACCTATACTCTTTATCAAATCTTCTGGAGTTCCCTCTATTATTATCTTTCCATAATCCATTATACATACCCAATCAGCTAAAAATTCTGCCTCTTCCATATAGTGGGTAGTCAAAACTATTGTTTTTCCTTGTCCTTTCAACTGTAAAAGAAGGTCCCATACACTTTTTCTTGCCTGAGGATCAAGTCCTGTCGTTGGCTCATCAAGAAAAAGAAGCTCTGGATCATTTACTAAAGCAAGACCTATTGCAAGTCTTTGTTTTTGTCCTCCTGAGAGTTTGTCCACATGACTTTTTGCTTTATCCTCGAGATTTATGAATTTAAGGACATCCTCCACCTTTAGTCCCTTTCTATAAAAACTTCTAAACATGCTAAGGATTTCTCTAACGGTAAGATGAGAAATAAGTTGGGTTTCTTGGAGAGAAACTCCAATTAACTCCTTTTCTTCCCTTCCAACCCTTTTTACCTCTTTACCAAAGATCTTTATATTTCCACTATCGGGAATTCTTAATCCTTCTATTATTTCAAGGGTAGTAGTTTTTCCTGCGCCATTGGGGCCAAGAAGGGTAAAAATAGATCCTTTTTTTATCTTAAAACTTACCCCGTCTACCGCTTTGACATTTCCATAGTTTTTTCTTAAATCTTCTACTTCTACAATAAATTTATAATTATTCATAAAAAGAATATAACATTAGAATTTCTAAATGTCAATTTTTTACTCTGATTGTTCCTTAAGAATTACGTTGGGAGATACTGCTCTTATTCTTCTCCTTCCAAGATATCTGGAAAGAAGGAAGGCTAAAAATAGATATGAAAAGGAAAATAAAACATCCTTTATAGTAGGTTGAAGTTTAAAGGAAAAATCTACATCCTTTAGGGCTTGATTCATTATATATGTAATTAAGGTATTATATAAAGGAATACCAAGAAGGAATCCCCCTATAAAGGAAAAATTATTAAAGCCTAAGAACATTGAGCTTAATTCTCCATCTTTATATCCTAATATTTTAAATATTCCAAGGGGTTTTCTGTTTTCGGTAATTACAAGGGCAGCTAAAACATAGATTATTATAAAAGCTAAGAAGAAGGAAAGCATATACATAACTTGGAGCATCTGATCCACACTTTGAGCAGAGTCTCTAAAGGATTTTATTATATCCTCTTTACTTAGAGTGGAAACAATATTTTCCTTGGGAATATTGAGTTTATCCATAGAATAAAGTCCAATAAAGGAGTTCTTTTCCATATTAAAGGTACTGTTAAACTCATCTAAGGTCATATATCCACTATTTCCCACATATAGATCCGAAATCCTATTAACTTTTAGGTTATATTCCTTTCCATCAATTTTGTTTACAATATTAAGATAATCCCCTTCCTTTAGATTAAATTTATCTGCTAAGGATTGTGCTATAACAAGTCCTTCAAGTTCTATCCTATTTCCCCTTTTATCTTTTAAAATTATCATTTCAGAATTCTTCTCTATTCCATAAATTACTACCTTTGCCTTTGTCCCCTTTATATAAAAAGAGAGTATATTGAAGGGCTCTGAATTGGGATATTTATTTTCATTTTCATAATAATTAAAAATGTAAAGATAGTTATACTTAAAAATATTTTGGAAGGTATCTTCCACCAAATAACTAAGGGCAGTTTTTGCTACAACACCATACATAATAATTAATGTAGCAAAGGCAACCCCAACTATTAATACAAGTTCCCTTGAAGGATGAAGTAAGCCCTGCTTAAGCATAATCCTTCTTTTAAAGGAAAATCTGTCGAGGAACTTCATTCTAAATTTACTCTTAAATCCCTTCTCAGACTCTCCCCTTATTATCTCCACAACGCTTCTTCTTAAAAGATCCCTTATAGCCATATATCCAGAAGGTAGCATAAATAATGCAGGTATAAAAATAGCAATAAAGAGGTCACTAATAGGGAAGAATTTCTCTACAACAGGCACACTTATAAAGGAGACATAAAATTTTGTAAAGGGATCAGAGAGAACATATCCTATAGCTCCTCCAGGAATTGCTCCCAATAACCATATAAATATAGGAAACATTATATAAGTATTTACTATTTCCCCTTTGTTATAACCTAAGGCATATAAAGTGCCAATTTCTGCATGCATAGAACTTATAAGTCTTCTAAGGACTATAAAAAGAAGTACCGAAGAAATTATCATTATAGTGAAAGATATTACATATGCCATAGGTCTTGAACTTTTCATCTTCATTTCTGTAACTATAATTCTGAAATTTTCATCCTTCTCCTGTAGAGAAAGAAGGTTATATCTAGAATTTACCTCTGCTTTAAAGGAGTCTAAATCTGAAATATTACCCTTTACCATGTAATATCTATAGGCTATACCCCTTAAGAATTTACTCATATCCTCAAGGTTCATTATCCCTATTCCGAAGCGAAGGGGATCTGGAAGCATATCATTTTCATTTTTTATTATGTATATATAATCGGGAAGGGCAACAAATCCAGAAATTTTAAAATTCCTTCCCAGAATTTCTATCTCATCCCCTATCTTTAACTTATTGGTATTAGCAAAATTAGGATCAATAGCAATCTCTCCCCTTTGGGGCATCTTTCCCTCTAGGATTAAGGCCCTATTTACTTTTTCAGTTATATTAAAAAATCTGATAGTCTTATCTCCAAATTCATAATCCCAAGTAAATTTTTCTTCAATGGACACATTATACTTCTTCTCTAAGATTTCTGTATCAACAGGAAAGAAGGTAGTGAAATGAAAATCTTCTTGATTATAATTTTTCACAAAGTTTTTATAATTTGTATCGATATTTGTAATAAGAATACTAAAAATAGCATAAGCAAAGGATGCAAGAAAAACCAATAGAATAATTCCAATAAAGTGAGCTTTATCCCTCCACATTATTCTTAATGGAATTTTCTTTAACATTACCACACCACCTCCTCAGCGGGTATAGGAGATGGATTATCAGCAAATTCTACAAGTTCTCCACTCCTAAGCCTTATTATCTTATGGGACATTTTGGCGATGGCAGTATTATGGGTAGCTAGAATGATAGTGGTACCATATTTTTTGTTTATATCTTCAAGAAGTTTAAGAACCCTTTTTGCATTTTCAAAATCAAGGGCACCTGTTGGCTCATCACAAAGAATTATAGAGGGATTTTTAACAACAGCCCTTGCAATGGCAACCCTTTGCTGTTCTCCCCCAGAAAGTTCAAAGGGAAATTTATCTTTGTGTTCCCACATGCCTACAACTTCAAGCACCTCTTTGGGATCTAACCCATCTTCAGAAAGATATTTTGTGGAAAGGACATTTTCGAGCACAGTGAGGGAAGTTACTAAATTATAAAATTGAAAAATAAAACCAAGCTTTTTTCTTCTGTAATTAGTAAGGGCCATAGCATCAAGGGATGTTAAATCCTCTCCATCCACAGTAACCTTTCCTGAATCTACTCTATCAATTCCCCCAAGGATATTAAGAAGGGTAGTCTTTCCAGACCCAGAGGGTCCAAGAACTACATAGAATTTTCCTTTATCTAAATTCATGGAAACATCTTTTAAGGCATCAATCTTGAAATTACCTACTTGATAACTCTTCCATAAATTTCTAATTTCAATAAACATAAATTTCCCCCTTTCTTTAATCTCCCCATTATTATGACTCATTAGTCAATATTTGTCAAATAAAAAATTAGGGAAGGATATTAACCATTTTCTCCTCTGAAAACTGCACAGAACAAAGCTTATAATAAAGTCCCTTCCTCCTCATAAGTTCTTCGTGATTTCCTATCTCTATAATTTCACCATCCTTTAATACAATTATTTTATTTGCCTTCTTTACTGTAGAAAGTCTATGGGCAATAATCAGAATTGTTCTTGTTCCTGCTAAGTTATTAATTGCTCTTTGAATTTCTTCTTCTGTTTCTGTATCCACTGAGGATGTAGCCTCATCGAGGATAAGAATAGGAGCATTTTTTAATACTGCCCTTGCAATGGCAAGTCTTTGCTTTTGTCCTCCCGAAAGTTTTACTCCTCTTTCTCCAATCTGGGTATAATATCCATTGGGAAGTTCCATTATAAAGTCATGGGCGCAAGCAATTTTTGCTGCAGAAACAACCTCTTCTAAGGTGGCATCCTCTTTCCCATAGGCTATATTTTCAAAAATGGTACCATTAAATAGAAAAACATCTTGCATCACCATGCTAATATTTTCATGCAAGGATTTTAATGTTACATCCCTTATATCCATGTCATCTATCTTTATACTTCCCCCTTGGGGATCAAAAAATCTATTTATAAGATACATAATAGTTGTTTTTCCAACACCAGTGGGACCTACAAAAGCCACCATCTCCCCCGGTTTTATCACAAAGGACACATTTTTTAAAACAGGGATTTCAGAATTATAGGAAAAATAGACATTTTCAAAGGTGATTTTTCCCTTTACATCTATTAATTCTATCGCATTTTCCTTCTCTTTTATTTCAGATTCTGTTTCCAATACCTCAAAAACCCTTTCTGCGCCAGCCAATGCCTGTTGTAAATTTTCCAAAATTTGAGAAAGGGCATTTATGGGTTGATAGAACATATTTAAATAAAGTAGAAATCCTACTATATCCTGGATAAGTACTTTCCCATTCAATGCCATTATTCCACCTATGGAAATCACTATTAAATTACCAAGGGCACTTAAAAATCCCACTGTAGGATGAAAAACTGCACTGAGTTTAAGGGCAGAAAGAAGAGCGGAAATATGTTTATAAACCTTATCCTTTATCTTTAAGTATTCTTTCTCTTGCTTATTAAAGACTTGGATTTCTCTTATTCCAGAAAGATTATCTTGAAGATCTGCGTTTAAATCTGCAATAGCCTTTTGAGCCTTTCTAAATATGGGCATTATTTTTTTGGCAAAATAGGTGCTACTTAGTAATAAAAGGGGAATGGGAATTAAAGAAAGCAAGGCAAGGGTAGTATTTATTTTAAATAAAAGTATCATAATACCTAAAAGAATAAGCAAATTACTAAGAAGATCTGGTACCGCATGGGCAATAAGCATCTCTAAATTAGCAGTATCATTGACTACCCTGGACATAAGTTGTCCCGTTTGTTTATCTAAAAAATATTTAAAGGATAGATTTTGAAGCTTATCGTAAACCATCATCCTAACATCAGCAACAAGATGCCATGCTGCATAATGGGAGTAATAACTTCTCAAAAATTGAAATATAATTCCCCCGATATAGGATAATATTAATAAAAAGGAGAGATTCATTAAATCCCTTTGGGCATTTGGATATTTGCTAATATTGACTATAATCCCAATTAATGATCTGATAAGCCAAGGACCTAAAAGATTAAGTCCTGTGATAGCTAATAAGCTAATTATAGATAAAATTAAATATCCCCAGTAAGATTTTGCAATTTTTATAAGTCTAATTATGTATTGCAAATTTCTTATCCTCCCAATAATTAGCTATCAAACTATTTTAGTATAAAAAATAAAATTTGTCTACAAATTTATATATTCCTTTTGGTATACAAATAAAAATGTCACATATTGTTATTAAAGGGAAAGGTCTTTCAAAGGAATTATTTGGGTCTTGCCTTTTAGGAATAGCACTTTTTCCCAACAATACAATCTGGGTTATCTTTAGAAAAGTACTTATCTAACACCCTCTCTTATATATCCAAAAAATTTTTTACCTCCAAGGATTTTGAGATGTGATTGCCACAGGCATCAAGGGGTCCGAAGGGGCTCGGAGGCACTTAGCTGGGACAAAGTAAGTCCTAAGAGCTGGGAAAAGGTTGGGGCGAGACTCCAAACCAAGTACTCAGGTAGCTTAAGGAAAGTAGTAGAAGTATTAGTAAGGCCTAGTACTTCTATGAAATCTTAAGCTAAATCTTGGGTCTGAAAGGTTCTAGAGAGTGTTGAAGGGTTCCTTTAGGGGTTTATGGGGGCCTATGGCTTAATTTTTTTAGGTTTTGATTTACAAGGTAAAACTATTTTCTCTTTATATAGATATTGCTCCATTAGTTAAATATACTAACGGAAACAAAAACTACCGAGGGATTTAATTTTAACTAAAGGGATAAAACATGTGATAATATTTAGAGAACGGGAATCTTACTGGAATTATGTATGTTGTTAATGGGCCAACAGATACGCCAGAAGTAAAAGAAATTGCTCCAAAGAAATTTATCTCTAATTAATTAGTAAGTTTTATTTGACATAAAATTAAACATTAATTAAAATTTAAGCTGAATTAATTGAAAGGAGGATTAAAAAAATGAAAAGATCCTTTAAACTCGTTTTTCTTACCTTTTTAATACTTTTATTGCTCTTTACAATGATTTCTGGGCAAGCTAGAAAACTAAAAATTGGTATCATTACAGGAACCGTAGCCCAAGGTGAAGATGAGTATAGAGCAGCTGAAAGAGTGATAGCAAAATATGGAGCTGATCGTGTAATTCATAGAACCTATCCTGACAATTTTATGGCCGAACAAGAAACAACCATATCTCTCATCACAGGTCTTGCTGCCGATCCTAATGTGAAGGTTATTGTAATTAGCCAAGCAGTCCCTGGATCCTTAGCAGCCCTAAGAAAAGTAAAAGAGGTAAGACCTGATATCATTATGGGTTTTATAACCCCTCATGAAGACCCAGAAATGGTCAATAAAGAAGCTGATTTTGCTATTGATCCTGATCAAAGATATCGTGGAAGATCCATAGTAAGACAAGCTAAAAAGATGAAAGCAAAGGTATTCATTCATTACTCCTTCCCAAGACATATGTCCTATCCTCTTCTTGCTGAAAGAAGAAGAATTATGGAAGAAGAATGTAAGGCTCAAGGTGTTCAATTTGTTTTTGTTACAGCTCCAGATCCCCTTGGAGAAGGAGGTCTTCCTGCTGCTCAACAATTCATTCTTGAGGATGTCCCAAGACAACTTGCAAAATATGGTCCCCAAACAGCCTTCTTCAGTACAAATTGTGGAATGCAGGAACCATTAATTAAAGCCATACTACAACATGGGGGAATATTTGTAGAGCAGTGCTGTCCAAGTCCAACCCATGGATATCCAGGAGCACTAGGCATTAAGATTCCTCCCGAAAAGAAGGGTGATATGAAATACATATTGGAACAAATTAGGAAAGCAATAGCAGAAAAGGGAGGAAGTGGAAGATTTGCTACATGGCCAGCTCCTGTAAATATTATAAATACTTTAGCTGCTGTAGATTATCTGGTATCAGTAGCAGAAGGAAGAGCTAAGAAGGGCGATATAAACTTAATTAGAGCACTTCTTATGAGACATGCAGAAGTACCAGTTACTCTTAACAAGTATAAAGAAACAGGAAATCTATATTTAGTTGTTTTAGGTTCTGTTGTCTTTTAGTATTTACAAAATTATAAAAAATTAAATACTTAGGGAGAGCTGAGATTACAAAGCTTGATCTTAGCTCTCCTTTAGATTAAGGGGTAAGAAATAAATGTTGGAGTTTAAAAGCATTTCAAAAGATTTTTATGGTAATTATGTCCTTAAGAATATAAATTTAAGAGTTGAAAAAGGAGAAATATTAGGATTAGTAGGTGAAAATGGTGCTGGTAAATCTACTCTTATGAATATACTTTTTGGGATGCCTGTAATCTTTAGTACTGGAGGATTTGAAGGAGATATATATCTGAAGGAAAAAAGAGTTGATATAAAGTCTCCCAAAGAGGCTATGGATCTGGGTATTGGAATGATTCACCAGGAATTCATGCTTATACCCGGTTTTAGCATTTTTGAGAATATAAAATTAAATCGAGAAATAACAAGAGCTAATTTCATCTCAAAAATTATAAGAAATCCGAAATTAGAAACTCTAAACACTTCTCTAATGAGAAAGGAATCAAAGGAAGCTTTAGAAGAGATAGGTTTAGGAATAGATGAACTTTTACCAGTGATTGGTCTTCCCGTAGGATACAAACAATTTATAGAAATTGCAAGGGAGGTTGATAAATCTAAAAATAATAATCTAAATCTTTTAGTTTTTGATGAACCCACAGCTGTTCTTACAGAATCAGAAGCAGATAAACTTTTGGAGATTATAAAAAAATTAGCTCAGAAGGGAATATCAATAATATTTATAAGCCACAGGTTGGATGAGGTAATAAAACTATCGAATAGAATAGTAGTTTTAAGAGATGGAGAAAAGGTGGCAGAAAAATCAAGTTCCCAAACCAATGTTTTAGAATTAGCCGAGCTTATGGTAGGTAGAAAGATGAAATTAGATATAGGAGTAAAAAGAAAACCATTATCTGATGGAGAGGTTGTTTTAAAAATAAAAGATCTACATGTGGATATGCCTGGTGAAACAGTAAAGGGTGTAGATTTGGAAGTGAAAAAGGGAGAAATTCTGGGAATAGGAGGCTTAGCTGGTCACGGAAAAATTGGTATTGCCAATGGGATATCTGGGCTATATCCTGCTGAAGGAGAGGTCATATACAAAGGAGAAAATCTTCCCCTTAATAACCCCTTTAGTTTTTTAAAAAAAGGTATGGCTTTTCTTTCTGAAGATAGAAGAGGGGTAGGTCTTATGTTAGATGAATCCTTAGAATTAAATATAGGTGTTACTGCCTTTTATATTATAGGAAAATTTGCCAAAGAAATTTTGGGCATAAAATACTTAGATTCTAAATCTTTAAGAGAATGGACTCTTAAAATGATAAAGGATTTAGATATAAGATGCCTTGGTTCACATCAATTAGTTAGAAGTCTAAGTGGGGGAAATCAACAAAAAGTCTGTATAGCAAGAGCTTTAACCTTAGAACCCGAGGTGTTATTTGTTTCTGAGCCAACGAGAGGAATAGATGTAGCAGCAAAACAAAAGGTCTTAGAACTCTTAGTTAAATTCAATCAAGAACTGGGTATGACAATTGTTTTTACCTCCTCAGAGCTTCAAGAGCTTAAGGCAATATCTGACAGAATAGCGATTATTCATCAAGGAAAAGTTAAGGAAATACTTCCTCCTAATGCCTCTGATGTGGAATTTGGTTTAGTAATGTCTGGAATAAAGAGGGGAGAAAAATGAAAGAAAAAATTAAAATTTACATAAAGAGTATTGGAATACCTCGTTTTATAATCTTTAGTTTTTTACTTTCCTTACTTACTTTAGCTCTTATCTTAGGGATGGATGTAAAAAGACTCATCTCTGATTCCTTGGTAAGGGTAGGGAGAAATGCAATATTAGTTTTGGCATTATTACCACCAATAAAAGCAGGCATTGGGCTTAATTTTGGTTTGCCAGTAGGAGTAATCTGTGGATTAGTGGGTTTGGTAATAGGTTTAGAATTTAACCTTATAGGATTTTCTTATCTTGCCTTATCTTCTATAATAGGTGGAATTTTAGCACTATTGGCAGGCTATCTTTATGGTAGTCTTCTGAATAAAGTAAAGGGACAAGAAATGATGGTAAGTAACTATGTTGGATTTGCAATAGTTTCCTTAATGTGCTCCTTTTGGCTTTTGGCTCCCTTTAGAAATCCCTCTCTTGTATGGGCAATAGGGGGATCTGGTCTTAGATATACTTTAGTTTTACCTTCAGAAACATCACATATTTTAGACAAATTTCTATCCCTCAGTATATTAGGAACAAAAATTCCTACAGGTTCCTTTCTTATACTTATTCTTCTTTGCTTAATAATTTCTTTTTTCTTCAAAACAAAGATGGGGGTAGCTATAAGTACTGTGGGAATAAACCCTATTTTGGGAAAAGCTTCTGGTATGAATATAGATAAACTTAGGAAATATTCTATAATTTTATCCACAATCTTAGGAAGTTTTGGAATAATAGTTTATGCTCAAAGTTTTGGTTTTGTTCAGCTATATACTGCGCCATTAATGATGGCATTTCCAGCTATAGCCTGTATTCTGATTGGAGGCGCTACTCTAAGAAGAGCTACCATAACAAATGTGGTGATAGGAACCTTTCTCTTTCAATCCCTACTTACCATCACATTACCTGTAATAACCCAAGTAGTAGCAGTCTCTGGTGAGGCTGGAGATATAACTGAAGTTTTAAGAGTAATAATCAGCAATGGAATGATACTTTATGCCTTAACTAGAAGAGGTGGTGATTAATATTAAAAAAATAATAAAATTTATCACATCCTATCCTGTTCCTTTTGTTTTTCTTACCATATCAATCCTGGGACTTTGGATTTCAGAAATTCCCTTCCCCATATTTTTAAACGATATTATTATCAGAATGGCTAGAAATTCTTTTTTAGTTTTATCTCTAATAATCCCTGTAGTGGTGGGTTTAGGTTTGAATTTTGCCATAGTTATTGGTGCTATGGCAGGACAAATAGGTGCAATATTGTCAGTGGAATTAGGTCTTACAGGAATTATTGCCTTTATATTTGCATGTGGCATAGCAATTCCCTTAGCAATGCTTTTTGGTTTTCTCGTGGGAAATCTTTTTAACATAGCAAAGGGCAGAGAAATGATTACAGGATTTATTGCTGGGTTCTTTGCTAACGGAATCTATCAATTCATATTCCTCTTCTTAGCAGGTTCCCTTATTCCCTTTAGAAACCCTACCTTGCTTCTTTCTCAAGGATGGGGAGTAAGAAGTGTTGTAGATTTAAAAAATATACAATACTCCATAGATTCCTTATGGAGACTAAAATTCTCAATAAATGAATATTTCATAAGTATTCCTCTTTCTGCCTTTATACTTATATTTATGTTGGCTCTTGGAATAAAATTCTTCTTAAGGACCAAATTGGGACAAGAATTTAAAGCAATAGGACAAGATGCCAATATATCTTTGGTTTATGGAATAAATGTAGATAGAAACAGAATACTTGCCACGATAATTTCCATCGTATTGGCATCTATAGGTCAATTGGTTTTTCTACAAAATCTTGGAACTATGAATACCTATTCCAGTCACGAGCAGGTGGGATTATTTTCTATTGCAGCTCTTTTGGTGGGTGGAGCTTCTGTACAAAAGGCGAATGTCTTAAATGCGATATTAGGAACATTTCTCTTTCATACCCTATTTATAATATCTCCCCAAGCAGGGCAAAAACTTTTTGGACAGCCCCAAGTAGGCGAATATTTTAGAGTATTTATAGCTTATGGAGTTATTGCCTTAAGTTTAGCTCTTTACGCCATAAAAAGAAAATAAGAAACCTATTAATAGGGGGGAGAAAAAACTCTCCCCTTTCTTACTCATAAATCAATTTCTCCAAAGGAGCATAAAAAGTTATTCTCTCCCACATTAGATAATACTGATCAAAGGATACATCCTTCCTCTAAAGGCTCTTTTAAAGGATTAGGTGTAACTGCCTTTTAACTATTCCAGGGCCTTTCTAAAAATTCTATGGAACTTGCCCTTCTACAAAAATCTCTGGAGGAAAAGTATATATCTTCTATATTTCCCACGGGAAAAACTCCTGCGATACTTGTGGTTATAAAACATTCTTCCATATCCTTTATATCTCTCAAAGTTAAAAATGTTTTTTTCATTTCATATCCCATAGTTTTACTAATCTCTATAATTTTTTTTCTCATAATACCGGGAAGAATGCCACTCAAGATATGGGGAGTATAGAGTGTATTCTCTTTCCTAAAGAATATATTTCCAAAGGAGACTTCTGTAATGAAACTTTTCTCGTTTAGAAAAAGAGCTGTATCAAAACCTTTTTCTTTTGCCCTTTCCTCTTCTATTAGATTTATCCCCATATTAAAAGTTTTTATGTAATTTAATATATTATGAGAAGACTTTATAACCTTTGAAATAGTAACACTCAAACCTCTCCAAAACATTTCCTTGCTATATTTTAATTCCCTTTCCTCGATAAAAAGGTACTCATCCTCCCAATAAATTCTGATAGCCCCATAGGGCTTATTTACATTATCCACAAAATCTCTTATAAATTTTTCAAAACTCTCGTAGGATATTTTAAAGGGAATACAAAGTACCCAAAAGGATCTTTTCATCCTTTTATAATGCTCAAATAAAAAGTGCACATTTTTACCTTCAAAATAAAGGGTTTCAAAGGGTTTCAATCCAAATAAAAAGTAATAATCTTTTTTATTTTTCAATTTTCTTGACTCCTCTTATGGAAGAATTAGAACTTTCCATTAAAACAGACAATAATGGTTTTCCTTTATGTAGAGTTTCTTCATACTCATCTTCCTCTGAGGAATCCCAAACTATGCCTCCCCCTACATTATAATAAGCTCTATTCTTTTCTATTATAAGGGTTCTTATTGCAATATTAAAAACCATATTGAAATTATTAGCCACAAAACCTATAGAGCCTGTGTATATCCCCCTTGGATCTTTTTCTAATTCTTCAATTATTTTCATCGCATTTAATTTAGGGGCTCCTGTAATAGAACCCCCTGGAAAAGTAGCTTTAATAATATCTTTAAATGTAATATCTTTTTTTGTCTTACCCTCCACTGTAGAAACTAAATGATAAACGGTAGAGTATTCTTCAATTTCAAAAAGCCTCTTTACATTAATCGTGTTTGGTATACATATTTTAGCAAAATCATTCCTCTCTAAATCTACAATCATAAGAAGCTCTGATCTACACTTTTCATCATTAATAAGGATATTCCTGTTTCTTTCATCCTCAAATTTATCTCTTCCCCTTTTTATGGTACCTTTAATAGGTTTTGTGGTGATTTTATTTCCTAATTTATATAAAAAAAGTTCTGGAGATGTGGAGAGTACATAACTTTCTCCCATTTTTATAAAAGCATGAAAGGAGCCGTAATTTTGCTTTCTTAGTTTAAAATATAAATGATAGGGATCAAATTCACCAATAAAATTAAATCTTTGAGACAAATTTACTTGATACACATCGCCCTCATAGATGTAATTTTTAATTTTCCTAATTGCGTCTAAATATTCTTCCTTCTTAAAATTAATAAAAAGGTCATAAATTTTATTTTTCCTAAAATAGTAATTTAGTTTATTAATATATAGTTTTCTTTTAGCTTCTTTATATATAGAGGGGGTAAAATATGCTGTTTTCTTCAAATGATCAAATATTATAAAATCTTCGTAATATCCAAAGAAAGCCTTGGGAAGAAAACTTCCTCTTTTTCTTGAAATACCCAAGAGATCCCCTCCAAAATCATAGGATAAATAACCTACAAAACCCCCATTAAAAATTAATCCACCTTTTCTCCTTCTTCTCTCTATCTCTATAGAAAGTTCTTCTAAATACCGATTTACATCATCCTCCTCTTTGCACACGAAAATATCCTTGACTCTTAAAAAGATAAAAGAATATCTTCCATAATTTTCATTAAAATAATTACTCTCTAGGAGAATAGAAAAATCCTCTTTAAATAAGTAATATATATAAAAGGGTTCTATAAATACTTTTTCCTCAATCATAAACTATTAAAAAATTTCTTAATAAATCAATACCCAATTGGGTACCTATAGATTCAGGATGAAATTGGACTCCCTCTATTTTATATTTCTTATGCTTAATTCCCATAATCTCGCCCCTTTTAGTGTAGGCTGTAATTTCCAAACCACTATTTTCTAAGCCCAAACTATGGAGTATAAGAGAATGATATCTTACCACTTTTAGAGGATTCTTAATATTCTTAAAAATTCCCTTTCCATCATGCATTATCTCATCTAGGATACCATGCATAGGTCTCATTGCTTTCACAAGCTTCAATCCAAAATATACTCCAATAGCCTGATGCCCAAGACATACTCCTAATATTTTTTTATCTTCCTTAAAATTATCTATAATTTCTAAAAGAATACTATCATCGGTAGGTCTTCCAGGACCTGGAGAAAGAACAATATATTTAATTTTCAGTTTTTTAATATAAGAAACAGAGATCTCATCTCTATTTTTTACAAGAGTTTTAATATTTAGCCTAAGAAAATAATTATAAAGATTATAGGTAAAGGAATCAAAATTATCCACGATAAGTAACATTATAATAAAAACTACCTCTCGGCTAACTCCTTAACCAAGGGCCCAACTTAAGGACAAGGCTCTAACTTCTTCTTTTATCTCAATCTAAAAAATTTGTAAATTCCTTTATTAAAGAAGGCAGTGCTTCTAAGAATAAATGAAAATTACTATATACTCTCTTGGGGTCTATCTTTACATATTCATGGACCAATATATTTCTAAAACTTCCCATTCCTTTGATTTTGGAATAAGTAGTCTCTGAAATTATTTTTTTTAAATACAATTCTTTTATTACTTCCTCATAGGTTTTAGGGTAGATTTTGTATAAAGCTGTTAAAAGATGATTCCCAATATCTAAGATAATATTTATACCAGCTAATAAACCTCTTTCTATGATCCAGCGAAGGCTTAAGTTATCTATGAACTCCTCTTCAGATATATTTTTATATTTTTGGAGTTCAGTATAGATATTTCTTATTTCTATCAAATTTTCTCTTATTAGATTAACATCAAAGGTCATAAAATTCTCTCTTTAAAATACTAACTTGCTTTTTTCTAAAAATTTCCAAATCCTGACATATTTTAAGAATTTTCATTTCATAAGTATTCTCTGTTCCCACATCTTCTTTATATATTAGTTTACCGCTACTTATTATATGCAATGCAAAAAAGGGTGATACTTGAGAAAGATCAATTAAATCAATTCTTTCCGTATTTAACAGTTTCTTCATATCTTCGTAAAGCCCAAAATAGTCTCCATCGGATAAAAACCCTATATCGATATCTTCTGGATCTTCTCTGTTAAGAAATGATCCAAAAATATATGCTATCTTTACTTTATTCCTTTTAAAGATAGTCTCAAGATCCTGGATTTTTTCTTTGATATTTTTAGGAAGTGGCGGAATATTTTTATATTTTTCTCTTATTCCCATTTTTTACCTAATATTTTTATTTCTTCATTATATCATAATTACTAAGAGAGATGGGCTTAACACCTCCATACCAAGTGCTTAAAAAATCCTAGTTTATTTTTTTGTCCATCTTTCTTTAAGATAGAAGGCAGACATTTTAGGTTGCCTTTGTCTTGTAAATACTCCCTTCCTGTTTCCAACTACTCTTCTTACCTCTTGTTTTGTAGCAAAATCAGCAAAATTCCAAACATGCTCCCCAATTACAAAGGATAATTTATCAAGAACCTTGCAATATCTCTTTAAAAATTCCACCTGGAATTCTTCTGTAAACATAACGGGAGGATCCTGAGAAAATCCTGCAATGGTATCAGCTCCAAATTCAGAAAGCAATATTGGTTTTTTATATAACTCATACCATGTTCTTAACTCCTTCTCCAACTGAAAATCTATTAGTTCAAAATGTCCCATATCAGTATACCAAGAATAATACCTATTTACACTAATAACATCCACATATTTTGCAGTCTTGGTCTCAAGGGGGCTGGTACTTTCTACAATAGTGATGGGGCGAGTAGGGTCTAATTTTCTTACCTCCTCTATCACCCTTTTAAAATACCCTTCGGATTCTTCTTCGTAATCTGCTGGTTCATTAGCTACACTCCACATAATAACACAGGGATGATTCTTGTCCCTTGCTATCATCTCTCTCATAACTTGAATATGATACTGTAAGGTCCCTTCATTAACCCTATCTTCACAAAAAACCTTCCTTGATGGATTAAAGAAGTTCATACCAACACAAGGAGCCTCATCTATCACTAATATCCCATATTTATCTGCAAGATCTAGGATTTCTTCTGCATAGGGATAATGGGATGTCCTAAAGGAGTTTGCATTTATCCATTTTAACAGATTAAAATCCTTAATAGCTATTACAGGATCATATCCCTTCCCTCTAATATCGCTATCTTCATGCTTACCAAATCCTTTAAGATAAATAGGCTTTCCATTTAAAAGAAATTTATCATCTTTAATCTCAATGGTTCTTATCCCAATATTTAAATAATAAGAATCTTCTAATATTTCTCCATCATAGATATTTACCTTCATGGTATAAAGGTAGGGATTCTCAGGACTCCAAAACTCTGCATCCTTTATAATTAATTTACCCCTTTCTCCCCTTTCTTTACAGACTTCTTTTCCCTTTTTATCAAAAATCAAAACCTCTATTCTTTCACTATCTCTCTCTGTTTTTATCTCATAATTTACCTCCCCATCCCTTCCCTTTATATCCGTTATTACCTTTATATCAGAAATATAATTTTTAGGGGTTGTATAGAGAAATACAGGTCTATGAATTCCAGAATAGTTGAAAAAGTCAAAATAGTATTCCTGAGTTTTATATCCCTCAGGGTGCATAGGATCCTTATATTCTATGATCTCCCCGGGAGGAAGAGAATTCCAATCAAGAATGTTATTAACTGCTATGGTTATCCTATTTTCTTCCCCAAATTCTAAAAAGGGAGTAATCTCCCCTTCAAAGGGTAAAAATCCACCTTTATATTCCAAAATCTTCTTCCCATTTATCCATAAAATAGCATAATGGGCTGCACTTCCCACCCTTATACATACCCTTTTATCCTTCCAATGGGATGGAACAAAGAATTCCCTTTCATACCAAACATACCCTATATGATCCCTTATTGAAATATCCTGAGTTATATCGTTATAACTTGAAGGGACGGGCATTAATATTGTATCCCCTAAGGGGTTTAAATACCATTCCTCTTTTAGTCCCTTATTTTCCTTATCTACCTTAAACTTCCAAATTCCTGAGAGATTTTTTACCTCCCTCCTTTCACTTTCCCTTGGGTATAGCATCCCTAATAACCTCCCTTTAAAAAATTTGCTATTATTGATAATATTATGGAATATATCTTATGAAAAATCAAAGAATTAATAGGAGAAATATTAAATGAAGGTAAAGGAAAGGGCATATATATTATTACTAATTGGCACCTTTGCCATGTCCACGGCTTCTCTTTTCATAAGATTAGCTCAAGCCCCACCTTTAATCATTGCTACCTTTCGATTGGTCATATCTTCTTTAATATTAATTCTCATGTATAGAAAAAAAATTAAAATAGAAAAAAGTATATTACCCCTTTTAATCCTTTCTGGAATTTCCTTAGGGGTTCATTTTTATACTTGGATTTCATCGATTTACCTTACCTCTGTGGCCAATGCAGTGGTACTTGTAAATACAAATCCCCTATTTATTATCTTATTTACAATTCTTATTGATAAAAAAAGACCTCCCCTTTACTATTTTATTTCTCTATTTTTTGTTATCTTAGGAATGTTTCTTATTACCAGCAAAAGCTTAGAGTTCCAATTGGGAATGGGAGAAATTTTTGCCATTATTGGGGGATTTTCTGTAGCACTATATCTTTATATAGGACAAAAACTATCTAATAAAATCTCCTTGTTAAGTTATATATCCTCGGTCTATAGCGTCTCTGCAATTTTTTTATTTATCATTTCCCTATTTTTCCCGTATCCCTTCTTTAATTATCCATTAAAAACTTATTTTTACTTTCTCCTTTTAGCTCTTATTCCCCAGCTTATGGGACATTCCTCTGCAAATTATGCCCTAAGAATTCTTCCTGCAAGTTCCGTTGCCTTAGTAATTTTAGGAGAGAATGTATTTGCTACAATCCTTGCATATATTTTTCTAAAGGAATCCATCTTTTTTAATCAAGGATTAGGAATGGCAATAATTACCTTAGCTATTATGTATAACTCCATTAAAGAAAGGATTTAGGAAACATAATAATGAGATTTTGGATAGCCCTTTTCTTAGGAAAAACAATTTATTATATCATGAAGCTTTTCTCTCAAGATGCCACCACTTTACCAGGGAAAATAGCTTTAACTATAGATCCCCTTTTTATAAAGAAGATCTCCAGAAGAATTAAAAATATCATCCTTATAACAGGCACCAATGGAAAAACCACTACCAATAATCTCATATTTTTCCTATTGAGAAATAATAAATATAAAGTTTTAGGAAATCTTGAGGGTGCCAATTTAAAAAGTGGAATCGCCACATGTTATATAAAAAATCCCAAGGTATTTGATTTTGCAACCTTTGAAATTGATGAAGGGGTTTTCCCAAAAATTCTTGAGGATATATCTCCAAGTATTGTAGTAATTACAAACTTTTTTAGGGATCAACTGGATAGGTATGGGGAGATAGACATAACGGTAAATAGAATTTTTAAGGCCTTAGAGGGGAGGGAGAAAATAAAATTGGTATTAAATGGGGATGATCCCTTTGTAGCAAGATTTCAAGATCTTCCCCATGAAAAGATATTTTATGGAATAAAGGAGAAGATTAGTGAAAAGGAATCCGATATAAAGGAGAGTACATATTGTCCTAAGTGTGGAGAAAAACTTTTCTATGAATATTTTACCTATACCCAATTGGGAAGATATTCTTGTTCCTGTGGCTTTAAAAATCCAGAGTATGAATTTTATATTAAAAATATAAACAGGAAGGATTCACAGGATTTTTCTATTATAGAAAAGTCTAAAGAAGTTTCTCTATCCTTTAAATATCCTGGAATATACAATTTATATAATGTTCTTGCAGGATATGCTGTGGGAAGGCTTATGGAGCTTTCTCCTGATTATTTAAGGGAAAATATTTCAAATTTTTCCTTCTCTTTGGGAAGATTTGAAAAATTTATATATAAAGGAAAGGATAAAATTGTTATTCTTGTAAAAAATCCAACGGGATATAATCAGGTTCTTGATATGATTAAGTTAGATCCCTGGGATAAGATATTAATTTTAATATTGAATGATAATATTGCCGATGGAAGGGATGTCTCATGGATTTGGGATGTGGACTTTGAAAAATTAAAGGAAGATAAAAGTATTAAAAAAATTTATTGTTCAGGGAAAAGAGGAGAAGATTTGATGGTGAGATTAAAATATGCAGAAATTCCCTTAGATAAAATCTTATTAGTCAAGAGTTTAAGAAAAGCTATAAATCTTTCCCTTTCCTCACCCTATAAGGCTTTTATTCTTCCCACTTATACTGCCCTTTTTAAAACCAGAAAATTATTATTAAGGAAGGCAAAAAATGGAACTTAAAATATTTCATATGTATCCAGATCTTCTAAATTTATATGGGGATAGGGGAAATATAATGATAATTGAAAAAAGAGCAATATGGAGAAAGATTAAAGTAGAGATAAGGAAATTTACAAAGGATAAAGAGGAGGATTTAGAAGAAGCTGATATAATTTTTATAGGGGGAGGATCCGATAGGGAACAAGAAATCTTGTTTTCTCATATCTTAAAGTTTAAAAAAACTATTAAGGATTTGATAGAGGATAAAGTACCCCTCCTTGGAGTATGTGGAGGATATCAACTTTTGGGAGAGTATTACATAGATGCTTATGGGAAAAGAATTGAAGGGCTCTCCCTATTAAACTTTTACACTCAAGGGGAAAGGGGAAGACTTATTGGAAATATATTAATTGAGACAGACCTTCCCATATATCCCAAAACCCTAGTGGGTTTTGAGAATCATGGAGGAAGAACCTATCACAATTACAAGCCCTTAGGAAGGGTTATAAAGGGGTATGGAAATAATGGAAAAGATGGATATGAGGGACTTGTTTATAAAAATTGTATAGGGACCTACCTTCATGGTCCCATCCTTTCTAAGAATCCTCATCTTGCAGACTTTTTGATAAGATCTGCCCTTGAAAGAAAATATAAAAGGGAAATTTCTTTAGAACCCCTTTGTGATAAAGAGGAATTCCTCGCCCATAATAATATTATTAAGCTTTTAAGATAAGATGTTATAATTTATTAAATATTGAGGTGAAACATGGATTTAGTGGAAAGAGTAAAAAAATTAAAAAAGGAAAGAAATGCTATAATATTAGCCCATAATTATCAGCTTCCTGAAATTCAGGACATAGCAGATTTTGTTGGGGATTCCCTAGAACTCTCTCGAATCGCCAAAGGGGTAGAAGAAGAAGTTATTGTATTCTGTGGGGTTCACTTCATGGCAGAAACTGCGAGCATCTTGGCACCAGAAAAGAAAGTATTATTACCTGATATAAATGCAGGATGCCCCCTAGCAAATATGATTACTCCAGAGGATGTAAGAAGATTAAGGGAAAAATTCCCAAAAGCACTAGTAGTAGCATATATAAATACATCGGCAGAGGTTAAGGCAGAGAGTGATTATTGCTGTACTTCAGCTAATGCAGTAGATGTGGTAGAGAAAGTTCCTTCGGAGGAGATAATTTTTATTCCCGATAGAAATCTTGGCTATTATGTAAGTAAAAATACAAATAAAAAAATGTATATATGGGATGGCTTTTGTCCCACCCATCAAAGAATTCTTCCTCAGGATATTGAAAAATTAAAAAGGGAGTATCCCAATGCCAAGGTTGTTTCCCATCCTGAATGTAGAAAGGAAGTATTAGAGCTTTCTGGTAAGATTGCCAGTACCAGTGGAATTATAAAATTTGTAAAAGAGGATGACGGAAGGGAATATATAATAGGGACAGAGATGGGAATTCTTTATAGATTAAGAAGGGAATGCCCTGATAAATTATTTTATCCTGCATCTTTCCTTGGGGTATGCCCCAATATGAAAAAAAATACATTGGAAAAGGTTTTGTGGGCTTTAGAAGATTTAGATCCTGAGGTAAAGGTTCCTGAGCCCATAAGATCAAAGGCATTGAAGGCTATTGAGAACATGCTTAATTTATGAGAGAAAATTTCTTTGATATTATTATTGTGGGAAGTGGAATTGCAGGACTTTCCTCTGCTTTTTATTCTCCTGATAACTACAGGGTTGCCCTTTTGACCAAGGATAAATTAGAAGAGAGTAGTACCTATTATGCCCAAGGGGGGATTGCCGTTGCCCTGAGTAAGGATGATTCTCCCTTACTTCACTATGAAGATACCTTAAAAGCAGGAGCCTATTTTAATGAAGAAAATATAGTAAGAATTGTAGTGGAAGAGGGAATAGATAGAATAAAGGATCTAATAGAAATTGGAGTTTCCTTTGATAGAAGTAATGGTTTGGAATTCACACGGGAAGCAGCCCACAGCAGAAGAAGAATCCTTCATGCCCATGGAGACTCTACAGGTCTTGAGATTGCAAAAACATTAATTTCCATAATTAAAAATAAAAAGAATATATATTTTTTTGAGAATTATTATCTTGTGGACCTAATAAGGGATGGAGAAAGGGTAATCGGAGGAATATTTTTAAATGAAAAAAAAGAGCTGGAGATATTTTATAGTAATTTTGTTATTTTAGCTGCGGGAGGGGCAGGACAACTTTATCTTTATACTACAAATCCCAAAACAATTACTGGAGATGGCTTAGCTTCAGCCTATAGAGCAGGAGCAAGATTAATGGATATGGAATTTTTCCAATTTCATCCCACCGCCCTAAAAATAGATCTTCCTCAAAAATTTTTAATCTCTGAGGCAGTAAGGGGAGAAGGAGGAATATTAAGAAATTATTATGGGGAAAGATTTATGTTAAATTATCATCCCCAAGGAGAATTAGCTCCCAGGGATATAGTAACCCGAGCCATATATTTAGAAATGCTGGAGACAGAAAAAGATATCTATTTAGATTTTAGACCCATAGGGGAGAGAAAAATTAAAAAGAGATTTCCTAATATTTTGAGAATCTGTAAGGAATATGGATTTGATATACTAAAGGAGCCAATTCCTGTGGAACCTGTAGCCCATTACTTTATGGGAGGAATAGAAACCGATGAATTTGGAAGAACAAGTATAAAAAATCTCTATGCCTGTGGAGAGGTAGCTTGCACAGGTCTACATGGAGCAAATAGATTAGCCAGCAATTCCCTATTAGAAGGATTGGTCTTCGGAAGAAGATGTATATTGGGAATTCTTCAGGATGAACCTGTCCCTTCTAAGAATCTTCCAAAATTAAAGTTTAATATAAAAGAGAAGGAAGTTCCCTTTGATAAGGAAGAAATTAAAAAACTAATGTGGGAAAATGTGGGAATTTTAAGGGAAGGGAAAAGATTAGAATATGCATTAAAGATTTTTGAGGGATGGATAAAAGAAATTGATATTTTCTTTCCCAATAAAGAATTTCTGGAATTGAAAAATATGAGTACCATTGGCTATTTAATGACAAAATCTGCCCTTTTAAGGGAAGAAAGTAGGGGGGCCCATTCTAGGATAGATTTTCCTACTATGAAGGACAAATGGAGAAAACATATAATCTTGGAAAAAGATAAAGGAGTGATATATCGTGATGTCAATTCCCCACCATCTTTTAAGAAAAATTGTTGAGGAGGCCTTAGAAGAAGATATAGGATTTGGAGATATAACCACAGAAAGCATTGTTCCAGATAATTTCTATACAAAGGCATATATTATTGTAAAGGAGGAAGGGGTAGTTGCAGGAATTCCTGTTGCAGAAGAGGTCTTTAAATTTTTGGATCCCTCTATAACCTTTTCTCCAAAGGTTTCAGAGGGAGAGAGAATAGAAAAGGATAAAATTATTGTAGAAATTTATGGAAGGGCAAAAACAATTCTTTCTGGAGAAAGAACTGCATTAAATTTTCTTCAAAGACTATCGGGAATTGCAACCTTTACCAACTATTGTGTTTCCCTTGCAAAGCCATATAATGTTAAAATTTTAGATACGAGAAAAACTACCCCCCTTCTTAGGGTTTTAGAAAAATATGGGGTAAGGGTGGGAGGAGGAGAGAATCATAGATTTGCCTTATACGATATGGTTTTGATAAAGGATAACCATATAAAAATAGCAGGAAGTATTACTGAGGCAGTAAGAAGGGTAAGGAAAAAATTATCTTTCCCTTACAAGATAGAGGTGGAGACAGAAAATCTTGAGCAGGTAAAAGAAGCTTTAGAAAATAAGGTAGATATTATAATGTTGGATAATATGGACAAAGAGAGTATAAAAAGGGCAGTGGAAATTATTAACAAAAGGGCATTAATAGAGGTATCGGGAAATATAAAGCCTGAGGATATAAAGGATATTGCAAAATTGGGAGTAAACTTTATATCCATGGGAAAATTAACCCATTCTGTGAAAAGCTTGGATATTAGTTTGGAAATTATTTAGAGAAATGGAAGGAAAAATAGTAGCTTTAAGTTGGCATAAAGAAAATAATAATTATAAAAGGGCTTTGGAAAGACTTAATATTCCGTATATAGTGCTTTATCCAGAGGAAGAAATGGCTTGGAATAAGATTTCCGCTATAATTTTCATTGGTGGAGAAGATATTCATCCCTCCTATTACAATGAAAAAATTGAGGAAGAAAATCTGGAAATAAATAAAGGAAGAGATCAATGGGAATTCAATTTAATGGAATCTGCTTTTAAAAGAAGGATACCTATATTGGGAATATGTAGGGGATGCCAATTAATAAATGTATTTTTTGGGGGCTCTTTATATCAAGATCTAAAGAGATATAAGAGGGAAAAGAAAATTTCTCAAACCCATTGGAGGGAAAAGGGAAAGGATTCCTTTCACAAGGTTTATATTGAAAAAAGGAGTAATCTATATAAGATACTAGAAAGGGAGGAGATAACAGTAAATAGTTCCCACCACCAAGCTATTAAAAACCTTGGTAAGAATTTAGTAGTATCTGCAAAATTTATAGAGGATGGATTTGATATTATAGAGGGAATTGAATATAAAGACTATCCCTATTTAATTGGAGTTCAATGGCATCCCGAAAGACTAAAGAGCAAAGAATCCATTAAACTTTTTTTAAGTTTAGCAGATTCCCTTGACAATTTTAACAAAGGTTATAAACTATATATGGTTTAGCACTCTCAGGGTGAGACTGCTAAAATTTAAAAATGAGGTGAAATTATGGAGGAGAAAGAGGTGCTGGAAGAAGAAACAAAGGAAATAGAACTTAATAAGGAAGATACAAAACCTGAGACCTTAGTAGATGACTGGGAAATAAAATATATAAGGCTTCAAGCAGAATTTGAAAATTTCCGTCAAAGATTAAGAAGAGAAAAGGAAGAGTGGCAGGAAATTGCCAACTCAAGATTAATAAAGGAAATTGTAGATATAATGGATAACTTTTCCTTGGCCTTAGAGACTATTAAAGATGCAAGAGAAAAAGATGCCATCATAGAAGGAATTTATATGATCTATAGGCAATTTGAAAACCTCCTTCAGAATGAAGGAGTTGTAAAAATGGAGACTATTGGAAAATCCTTTGATCCATCCCTTCACGAAGCAGTGGGGATGGAAGAGGTTGAAGATGGGGAAGATAACCTAGTGATTCGAGAGGTTTTTCCCGGATATTTCTTTAAGAATAAAATATTGAGGCCTGCAAAGGTAATTGTATCTAAAAAAATAGAAAAAAAGGAGGTAGATGATAATGGCAAAGATTGTAGGAATTGATCTTGGGACTACTAATTCTCTTATAGCATACCTTGAAGGGGGAAGACCTGTAATAATTCCAAATACAGAAGGAAGCAGGTTAACACCTTCAGTTGTTGCCTTTACAAAGGATGGACAACTTATTGTGGGAGAGCCTGCAAAAAGACAGGCAATTATTAATTCGGAAAGGACCATTCGCTCCATTAAAAGACATATGGGGACAAATTATAAAGTAAGGATCGATGACAAAGAATATACTCCCCAAGAAATATCTGCAATGATCTTGAGAAAATTAAAGAATGATGCAGAAGCATATTTGGGGGAAAAGATTGAAAAGGCAGTAATTACATGTCCTGCATATTTTTCTGATGCCCAAAGACAAGCCACAAAGGATGCAGGTGCCATTGCTGGTTTAGAAGTGGTAAGAATAATTAATGAGCCCACAGCAGCTGCCCTTGCCTATGGCCTTGATAAGGAGGGGCACCAGAAAATCTTAGTCTTTGATCTTGGTGGTGGCACCTTTGATGTATCTATTTTAGAGATCGGAGAAGGAGTATTCGAGGTTATTGCAACCTCTGGAAATAATAGGCTTGGTGGGGATGATTTCGATGAAAGAATTGTAAATTATTTTTGGGAAATTTTTATGGAAGAACATGGGATTAACCTAAAAGAGGATAAGACTGCTCTACAAAGATTATTTGAGGCTGCAGAAAAGGCAAAAATTGAGCTTTCTTCAAAACTTTCTGCTGAAATTAATCTTCCCTTTATTGCCATGAAGGGAAATACTCCACTACATCTTTCCTTTACATTGACCAGAGCTAAATTTGAAGAATTAACCTATGATTTAGTGGAAAAAACAAAAGAACCAACGGAAAGAGCCCTTGCCGATGCGGGTCTTTCTCCATCACAGATTGACAAGATCATATTAGTGGGTGGAGCCACAAGAATGCCTTGTATCCAAGAATGGATAAAGAAACATTTTGGAAAGGAGCCCCAAAGAAACGTAAATCCCGATGAAGCAGTAGCTCTTGGTGCTGCAATTCAAGCAGGAGTAATTGGTGGCGAGATAAAAGATATAGTTCTTGTGGATGTAACTCCCCTTTCCCTTGGAATTGAGACCCTTGGTGGTGTATTTACAAAAATTATAGAAAGAAATACCTCTATTCCCGTATCAAAAAGTCAGATATTTACTACAGCAGCCGATTATCAAACCAGTGTAGAGATTCATGTTCTTCAAGGAGAAAGGGCCCTTGCTAAGGACAATATTACCCTTGGAAGATTCATATTAGATGGAATTCCTCCTGCTCCAAGGGGAGTCCCTCAAATAGAAGTTACCTTTGATATAGATGTAAACGGCATTGTCCATGTCTCTGCAAAGGATAAAGCTACAGGAAAGGAGCAAAGAATAACTATATCAAATGCCATAAGACTGAGTGAACAGGAGATAAAGAGAATGACTGAGGAGGCAAAGAAGTTTGAAGAGGAAGACAGAAAAAGAAAAGAAGAGATTGAGACAAAGAACCAAGCAGAACATTTGATATATACTGCAAGAAAGACTATAAAGGATTATGGGGATAAAGTGAGTAAAGAATTAGTCCAGAAAGTTGAGGATAAAATTAAGAATTTGGAAGAACTAATTAAGCCCGAAAGAATTGATGGGGAGAGGGTAAGGAAGGGAATGGAGGAATTAACCCAAGCCCTTGGTGAGATGGGGCAAGTTATGTATCAAACTGCAGGAAGCTCTACAAATCCCCAAGGTCAAAGTGGTAGCGAAAATCCTGGTGGAAAAACCATTGATGGAGAATATAAGGTAGATTAATATGCCTACCAAAAAGGATTATTATGAAATCCTGGGTGTGCCCCGAAACGCCACCCAGGATGAAATAAAACAAGCATATAGAAGATTAGTCCGACAATACCATCCCGATCTAAATAAAGATCCCTCTGCCCATGAAAAGTTTAAAGAAATAAACGAAGCCTATCAAGTTCTTTCAGATCCCCAAAAAAGAGCCCAATACGATCAGTTTGGGCATATGGGAGATTTCTCAGGATATGGAGATTTTCAGGGATGGCAAGGGGGAGATTTTGATTTTGGAAACTTTGGAAGAACCTTTGAAGATATTTTTGAGGACTTTTTTGGAGATAGTATCTTTGGAGGTCTTTTCGGAAGAAGGGAAAGAACAAAAACTGCACCAAAAAAGGGAGCAGATTTAAGATATGATGTTTATATAACCCTTGAAGAGGCCTCCTTTGGAGGAAAAAAAGAAATCTTTGTATCAAGGCTTGAGACCTGTGAAAGATGTAATGGAAAGGGGACAGAACCTGGAACTTCTACTATAAAATGCAATATGTGTAATGGCACAGGACAAGTAAGAAACGCAAGACAAACTCCCTTTGGACAATTTGTACAAATAAACACATGCCCCCAATGCCGTGGAACAGGAAGATTCATCCCCCATCCATGTAGGGAATGTCATGGAGCAGGCAAGACAAAAAAGAGAAGAAAAATTGAGTTTAGAATACCTCAAGGAGTAGATGAGGGATATGTAATAAGACTTTCTGGAGAAGGAGAACCTGGAGAAAATGGAGGCCCCAATGGTGATATTTACATTTATCTTCATATACAACCCCACAAAATATTCAAAAGAGATGGGCAGGATATATGGATGAATCTACCTATAGATTATCTTATTGCCCTTTTGGGAGGAGAGTTGGAAGTGCCCACCCTAGAGGGAAAGGAAAAAATATATATAAATCCAGGCACCCAATCAGGAGATATTATAACCCTAAAGGGCAAAGGTATACCCAACCTAAATAGCTCCTCAAAAAGAGGAGATCAAAAAATTATAGTAAATATTACAGTGCCAAAAAATTTATCCCCAAAGGAGAAGGAATTACTTCTTGAGATAGCAAAATTAAGGAGAATAAATATAGAAAATAATAAAAGCTTTTTTGAGCAGATAAAAGATGCTTTTAGGAAATAATAAATCCAAATTTCTCAGGATTTTCCAATAATTCTTTTATACATTTTATCTAAAAAAATAATCCCAATATCTATATCACTATCTTCTCTCTCAATCCCAAAATGCAAAGAACCAAAAAGATAAATAATTCCAATATTTAGCTTCATAAATTTGGAAATAATCTTTTTGTTTAGTTTTTCCATAAATAAAAAAA
>FMJZ01032811.1_pt1 | contig 32155 bp, 28 predicted proteins | sample 1987881 | NCBI WGS metagenome assembly FMJZ01 (sample SAMEA4378227, study PRJEB15110) | soil metagenome | biome: soil; feature: Field; material: Soil | place: India | collected 2015-03-11 | depth 0 m
TGGAGGGACTCGAACCCTCGCACCCGGCTCCGGAGGCCGGTGCTCTCTCCCCTGAGCTACAGGGGCCAGCTGATAATTTTAGGGCAAATTTATAAATTTAGCAATACCCCGTTTTGGGGTGTCAAGGACATCAGCCACACTTCTTTACCCTACTTTATTGCTACTTTGTCGCCACTGCCGTAAAAATGGAGCTAGTTAGAAGGATTGACTGATTTGTGCTATAATCCAACGTTTAGCAAGCTCTCGCTAAGCCCAAATAACGCAACCTGAGGCTTTTTGTCACCCTGACCTAAAGTTACAGTGACCTGTAAACGCAGGACGGAACCATCTAGGAGGTATTTTGGTGAACAACCGGAAGTGGTATCAGCTGTCAGTGGAAGAGGTGTTTAAAATACTGGTAACTACCAGTAATGGCCTCACTTCTGCTGAAGCCAAAAGCAGACTAGAAAAGTACGGTTTTAATGAGCTCAAGTTTAAACAAAGAGGGGCATTTCTGCGTTTTTTAGATCAGTTTCGTAATCCCCTCGTATATATTCTCCTAGTTGCCGCAGCAATTACTACCTCCTTAGCCATATTCACACATAAGATCGATTTATGGACAGACACGGCTGTTATTACAGGAGTCATTGTCCTCAATGTCCTGATTGGCTACTTCCAAGAGGGCAGAGCTGAGTCAGCCCTAGAGGCATTGCGAAGAATGATAGTGCCACAATGCACAGTGCTGCGGGATGGTGCGGAGAAAATCATTCCTACCAGGGAATTGGTGCCCGGCGATGTAGTTTTACTCAATGGCGGCGACCGTGTACCAGCTGACTTACGCTTGTTCTTAACCAAAGAGACGTACGCCGATGAGGCTGCTCTAACCGGAGAATCTACGCCTGTTATCAAGACAACCGAACCGATACCTACTCCAAACCTGGCTCCTGGTGACCAGCATTGCATCGCTTTTAGTGGTACATTCATCACCCGTGGCTCAGCTAGAGGAGTAGTTGTAGCCACAGGAGAACAAACCGAGTTTGGCAAAGTTGCCAAACTGATGGAAGAAACCAAAGAAACTCTTACACCGCTACAGAGAAAAATTACTGATTTCACAAGGATTCTGATAGTAGCCATTCTAATTCTTGGGGCTGTGAACTTTTTGCTCGGATACTTTTTCGGCTATGATCTCCTCTACATGTTTTTGGCCTCAGTATCTCTTATCGTTGCGGCCATACCTGAAATGCTACCCATGATAGTCACTGGCATACTAGCACTAGCTGCAACTATTATGGCAGCAAGAAACGCTCTTATCAGGAGATTGCCGGCTGCAGAAACACTAGGCTGCACTACAGTCATATGCTCTGACAAGACCGGCACGCTTACTAAAAACCAAATGACAGTGGTTCAAATATATGCTAACAATCGCGACTATCAGGTAAGCGGAGCAGGTTATAGCCCTGAGGGATATTTCAGCTATAAAGGACAGAGAATTAATCCGGAAGATGAATATCCGGCCCTTATTGAAACGTTAAGAGCAGGACTCCAGTGTAACAATGCTAGCTTGGTAGTCGAAAACGGCAGGTACAATATCGTAGGAGACCCCACCGAAGGAGCTTTGATAGTATCAGCGGCGAAAGCTGGAATCAGAGAAAAATTCCATCGAATAGACGAAATACCTTTTGATTCAGAGAACATGTACATGGCTACATTGCACCGAGGGGAAACGTCCCTGCTATATACAGAAAAAGGAGAGAATATCATCTACGTAAAGGGATCACCAGAAAGAATTCTATCTATGTGCTTTAATCAACTGGTTGATGATAGGATCGAGCAAATAAGAAGGGAACTTATACTGTTGAAGGCAAATGAAATGGCCAAAAAGGCCTTAAGGGTGCTGGCAATGGCCTTCAAAACTGTGCCTGCGGAAAAGACTTCGCTGACTCCGGACGATTTGCAGGGCATGACCTTTCTTGGCTTGCAAGGTATGATCGATCCTCCCCGACAAGAAGCTATTGAAGCCGTTGAAAAATGTAAGACCGCTGGGATAAGGGTAATAATGATAACAGGTGATCATGCGCTGACAGCAAAGGCCATTGCCAAGCAACTCGGGATTGTGAACCAGCATGATAATAATGTGCTGACTGGCGAGGAACTGTCAAGAATGAGCGATGAGGACTTGTATAAGGCAGTGAGAAAAACCTCAGTTTATGCTCGCGTGGCCCCTGAGCATAAATTAAGAATAGCGTTGCAACTACAGAAGCATGGAGAAATTATCGCCATGACTGGTGATGGGGTAAATGATGCCCCGGCACTGAAGGCTGCTGATATCGGTATAGCCATGGGCATAACAGGGACAGAGGTGAGTAAGGAGGCTGCCGATATGGTTCTTACGGATGATAACTTCGCATCGATCGTGGCTGCTGTCGAAGAAGGTAGACACGCTTGGAAGAACCTAGAGAAGGCTATTTTATACACTCTGCCCACCAATGGGGGACAAGCACTACTAGTGATGGGCGCAATCATGCTTGCCTCATTTGTGCCCCTTTTTGCCCTCCGTCTTCCTATAGAACCAGTGCAAATATTATGGATAAATCTCTTCGATTCTGTGTTCCTAACTATGCCGTTGATGATGGAGCCTAAAGAAAAAGGGCTACTTAATACCACTCCCCGCAACCCAAAAGAAAGAATAGCTAACCGCCTTTTCTTTATTAGAGTTGGACTGGTCTCAATAGTCATGACAGCTATGGCATTTATTGTCTACTGGATTTATGGACACACTGCCATCTCAAACTCAATAGACCATATGGTATTAACTCAGGCGCAGACAGCAGCTTTTATGAGCGTTTTCATGGTGCATCTTGGCTACGTCTTCACAGCTAGGTCGGTGTTTGATTCTGCTTTCACTTTTAACCCATTTTCCAACAAATGGCTTTTGGCTGGCGTTGCAATTTCAACAATTACTAACCTTATGATAGTTTATCTGCCGCCTCTTCAAACTTTGTTCAGAACTGCCGCCTTCCCAACAGAATGGTGGCCACTGATAGCTTTTTGCATCGTTCCAGGTTTTGGCATAGTGGAAATTGAAAAGCTTTTAAGAAAAATGTTACAAAGAAGACGAGCGCAATAACTTTGGCTTTCAATTGATTTGCATGTACAACTCAAGTGACGCAGGTACGAAAAAGGGCCAGGCCATAGCGAGCACACCATCTTTCCTTTGTATGTAATGGGCACAAGTGGGACAATTGGGGTTTCAAAATTAGCAGACACTTTAAGAGCCACGCCCCACTTTCTGACGGTTTTATTATAGTCCCTTCTTGCGGCTAATGTTCTGCCCTTGACCTCCTTCCTTTTCTGGTTAATTTCCACCTTTACCGCGCGATGACATCTTTCGATCGTACCCCTAGTTAGAGGATGAAATGGAGAGCCGTAATATGTCTTACTCCCCAACAGCCTCAGGTACCAGCTGGACTGCTGGGAGATTGTAGCCATCACCGTTATCTGATAGCAGCACCGTCCATTCCTCTATCGGCACATCCGTCATGCCGGTGAAGTCTATCGCCTGCTGCATCACATCTTCCAGGAAGCTTCCGGTCATATCTAACTTGAGATCCCAGCCCAAGGTGAAACGACTGAAGTCATCCATCACCGTCACCAGGTAATACCAGCCCCAATTAACTACCTTTAGATGACAGCAATCGCTCGCCAAGAGCTCATTGGGTCTTGTTGTCTTGCAGTGGTACTCTTTACCTGCCTTAAATCCAATTAGCTCCGCAGGCTTGATTAAGCCTTCCCTCTTCAGTATCCGATATACGGTGCTCTCAGAAACATAGGTGGTACCTGAATCGGTGATCTTACGGGCTAGCTGACGACACGACAGTTCCGGTGAAGACCTAGCCTCTGAATAGTATCTGATATTCTTCCTCAGGTCTGATTTTATTCCAGGGGAGGTGAGAGCCGCCTTTGTCATCTTCAAGCCTGCCTTCACTCAGCTTCCTTAGCCAGCGGTAGTAGGTGCTACGCGATAACCCTAACCCTCCTGGAGCTCTACAGCGGGACAGTCCTGAATTAGCTACCATGTCCAGTATGTCAGCCTTGTTTTCGACGCCCACCCGAGCATACCTCCCTTTTACTCCATGCCCGGTATGGCCGTTTTTTTTCAGCACATGTACCTGTAAGGATAGCTCAGCTACCAGCTGCTTTAACCTGGCATTTTCATGCTTTAGCTGCTGCACCTCGCTTCTGGTGGCATTACGAAGATGATCCCGTACCAGCCTCTCCTTGCCAGCCTCCATGAAGTTTTTGAGCCAAGGATAATATGTGCCAACATGTGCCCCTCCCTGCAACGGAGGTCTCTAGCGGCTGTATCACAGCGAAGACCTTCCAGGACAATGCGTATCTTCTCTTCAGCGGTGAACCTGCCGCGGGTGAGACGTTTGACATCCCGGATGAATTGCTTGGTCTCTTCAGTCCTGGCTTCGGCTTGCCAGAAGTGGTTGTAACCTGTTGCACCATGGCTAACTCCTTATCCAGTCTTAATGTACTTGCTTTAATGCTTCCGGAGCAAGCCCTAAAGTGTCTATTAATTTCTATCCTAAAACTGTATCATTTTTGCTCACGACGAACAGCAGTTCTGATACTAGCTAAAAAGAGGCACAAGCATCAGCATGGCTCCACCAGCTACTACTGAGGCTATCTGACCAGCAGTATTAGCCCCGACAGCATGCATTAGCAGGTGATTGTAAGGGTTCTCTTCTAAACCCATCCTCTGGACTACCCTGGCTGACATAGGGAAAGCCGAAATACCTGCAGCCCCGATCAGAGGATTGATCTTTCGTCCAGACAGGATATACATTATCTTCCCCAAAATAACGCCGGCAGCTGTATCCATTGCAAAAGCAATTATTCCCATTACAAAAATTATTATTGTCTCGAACTTGAGAAATTCGGAGGCTATCATCATCCCACCTACCGTGATACCCAGCAACATTGTAACAATGTTGGTCAATTCGTTCTGGGCGGTTGAGGAAAGCCGTTCAACTACCCCACACTCCCGAAGCAAATTGCCAAACATAAGGCAACCGATAAGCGGCGTGGCTTTCGGTGAAATTAGGCCTACTACCAGCACAGTAGCTATAGGAAAAATAACTTTTGTCCTTTTCGATACCGTACGTACCTTGATAGACATCTCTACACGTCTTTCCTTTTTGGTGGTTAGCCACCTCATTATGGGCGGCTGGATAATAGGCACCAATGCCATGTATGAATACGCTGCAACTACAATAGCTGCTGAGTATTTAGATTGGAACACAGATGATACATAGATTGATGTCGGGCCATCAGCAGAACCGATTATACCAATAGAGGCAGCATCTTTAAGACTGAAGTCCGTGATGCGAAGCCAGCCATCACCAACGAGATAAGCTAAAAAGAAAGTGCCGAAAATGCCAAACTGGGCCGCGGCGCCTAAAAGCACGGTGTAAGGCCTTTCCAAAAAGGGGCCGAAATCAATCATGGCTCCTATGCCGATGAAAATCAGCAGTGGGAAAAGCTCAGTTTTAATTCCCGCCTCTCTCAGAATAGCAAGAAGACCGCCTTCATCGGCCATCCCGCCAAGTGGTATATTAGCTAGAAGAATTCCGACGCCGATGGGTATTAGTATAACTGGCTCTATGTTCCTGGCAGTACCTAGATAGATAAGAATACCGCTGATAATCAGCATTATGAATATTTGCCAGTCAAGGTTGAGGAATCCCAGAAACTCGCCTGCGGATATATTCATCAACTATTCCTTCTCCTTAGACTTAACCAACCTGCGAAGCAATATCATCACGCCAAGAAGTACACTAAGAACGACAAAAATGATTGCCATTCCCAAAAGCGCTATCCACAACGCATTCAGCATTTCGAATTCTCACCCTTTGATGGCGGTTAATCGGTACATCGACCTTGTTTTGGCAAGCCTGAGCTCCAATCTTACCATAGTAGGCCTTTTTTCGTAAACCTATGCCCAGTTATTGGTAGGTCTTCATAATAGTCCGTCTGTTTAGCAACATTCCAGACATGGACATAACCCTAGTTAGAACTTGCCTACAAATGCAGTCATTGTATAATATTAAAATGTTTACGGAGAGGTGTCCGAGTGGTTTATGGTGCCGCTCTCGAAAAGCGGTGGGCAATATGCCTCGTGGGTTCGAATCCCACCCTCTCCGCCAAACTTCGGGAGAGGTGCTGGAGTGGACTATCAGGCGCGCCTGGAGAGCGCGTGTCGCCTTTGGCGACCGTGGGTTCGAATCCCACCCTCTCCGCCAGTTCAACGATATACTTTCACTGCATCTAGCAGCAACCTGAAGTTGCAACCTTAAACAGAAACATTCTAATTACAGAAATATCAAGCTCGCCGGTAAATATGCCTTTTTAATACTTAGACGAATATTTATTATCCAAGCATCGTTGTTGCCTTATTTGCCCTGTGTTACAATGTTTCAGTTCAAATGATAGACACGGATGAGCTTAAATACTGGGTCAGCTTTTCCAAAATACCCAGCATCGGCCGTGTGAAGGTTTTACAGATGCTCGAATACTTTACCTCATTGGAACACGCTTGGAAAGCGCCGCCTAATGAGCTGAAAAAAGCTGGACTTGACCAGCGAACAGTAGATATCATCGCGAACCTTAAACCTAAGATATCTCCAGAAGCCGAACTAGAGAACTTAAAGCAATACAAAGTAAAAGTATTCACCTGCCATTCACCCGCTTACCCCAAAAGGCTCAAGGAAATCTATGATTACCCTCCGGTCCTTTATGTCAGGGGTAATCTGTTACCTGAAGATGAATGTTGCCTCGCTGTTGTCGGCACCCGTCGCGCTACAATTTACGGACGACAGATCACTGAGGAGATTGTCAGTGATCTGGCTAGAAACAAGATTACTATTGTTAGCGGTTTAGCCAAGGGTATCGACTCCATAGCCCATCGTAGTGCATTGGAAGCTGGTGGCAGAACTGTCGCAGTTTTTGCCTGCGGATTGGATATAGTTTATCCCGCGGAAAATGCCAAACTGGCTCGGGAAGTTATGGAGCATGGCGCCTTGATAAGTGAATATCCACTGGGCACTAGGCCCAAGGCCGACAATTTCCCTAGACGCAATCGGATTATGAGCGGTTTAAGCCTCGGGGTATTAGTTGTTGAAGCTGGAGAAAACAGTGGGGCTTTAATTACAGCAAATCAGGCTCTGGAACAAAACCGTGAGGTCTTTGCTGTCCCAGGTAGCATTTTATCCCCAGCTAGCAAAGGCACAAATAAGCTTATTCAAGAGGGTGCAAAACTGGTGAGGAACTACATTGATATCCTAGAAGAATTGAATTTGGCCACCATAGCACAGCAATTGGAAATTAAAGAACTCTTGCCTACCGATGAGACTGAATCATTGATATTAAAGCAGCTGAGTCAGGTGCCAACCCACATCGACGACATTTGCCGAAATAGCAGACTTACAACAGCTCTGGTTAGTGGCACTTTGGCTATGTTGGAACTTAAAGGAATGGTGAAGCAAGTGGGCAGATTGAACTACGTGCTAGCTAGGGCGCTGAGAGAGGACTATCATAATCAGTGTTGAGGTCGCCGTGCCAGCAAAGCTTGTCATAGTTGAATCACCAACCAAGGCAAGAACGATACATAAGATCCTCGGTGCTGAATACATCATTAAAGCATCTTCAGGACATGTGCGTGACCTGCCCAAAAACGAATTGGGCATAGATATAACAAATGAGTTCACTCCTAAATACATCATCATCCCGCAAAGAAGAGGGATAATCAACGAGATAAAGAGATTGATCGGTAACACTTCTGCCGTTTATTTAGCCACTGACCCTGACCGCGAAGGAGAGGCAATATCTTGGCATCTGGTTGAGGCAACCAAAGTCAATAGAACCAAGGTGCCTATATGGCGTGTGGTCTTCCATGAAATAACCAAAGAGGCAGTAGAACAGGCTTTTCGTCAACCCCGCTCCATTGATATGAATTTAGTTGATGCCCAACAGGCACGACGTCTTCTAGATAGATTGGTCGGATATAAACTAAGCCCACTGCTGTGGCGAAAGGTCCAAAGAGGACTCTCTGCGGGGAGAGTACAATCAGCAGCCGTAAGGATGATAGTTGACCGAGAGCGAGAAATCGAAAACTTTATACCAAAAGAATACTGGATTATTGAAGCCGAGTTAACGAAAAGGCCACCTGAGGTCGATGGAAACAGCTTCCAAGCCCTGCTTATAGGATTAGTGGATGGCTCAAAGTTGGAAATAGTCACACAGCAAGAAGCAGCAAAGATTGAAAATGAACTGAACAGGGCTGAATATTCTGTTAACAACTTAAACGTGAAGGAGGTGGCGAGACAACCGGCACCACCCTTTATAACCAGCACCTTACAACAGGAATCATGGCGTAAGCTCCGATTCACTGCCCAACGCACAATGGCAATCGCCCAACAGCTGTACGAAGGAATAGTTCTCGGCGAAGAAGGCTCAGTAGGATTAATCACCTACATGCGTACAGATTCTACTCACGTTGCTGCTAGTGCTATAGCTGAAGCTAGGGATTACATTAGCAGCAAATACGGCACTCGTTTCCTGCCTTCACATCCTCGCCACTTCGGCAAAAAAAGCAAATGGGCACAGGAGGCCCATGAAGCTATCCGTCCCACAAAAATACGCCGGGAGCCAGACCAGCTCCGTTCCTACCTCAAACCAGATCAATTTAAGCTCTATGAGCTTATCTGGAAGCGTATGGTAGCAAGTCAAATGGCAGCGGCCTCTCTTGATATTACCACCGTGGATGTAAAAGCATACTGCCCTGAGACCCAAAAGGAATATTTACTAAGAGCAACTAGCTCAATAGTCAAGTTTCCAGGTTTCATGATCCTCTACACTGAAGGAAAAGATGAGGAAGGTGATGAAGACAGAACAGTCTTTCTTCCAGAACTGAGAAAAGATGACAGGTTAACACTCCTGCGATTATTCGTGGAACAACGGTTCACTCAACCGCCACCTCGTTACACAGAGGCCACATTGATAAAAGCGCTCGAGCAAAAAGGGATTGGGCGACCAAGTACTTACGCACCTATCCTATCGACTATCCAAGAAAGGGGTTATGTGTATAAAGAAAATGGCAAGTTGCGCCCAGATGAAATTGGTATTATTGTAAACGACATCCTAACTGAACATTTCCCAACAATCGTTGACTTAGATTTTACTGCTAGGCTAGAGAAGGAACTTGATGACATCGCTCGAGGCGAAAGGAAATGGGTCTCAGTGTTGAGAGATTTTTATACACCGTTTGAAGAACTATTGGCTCAAGCCTCTAATAATATTGAAAAAGTCAGCGTTGCTAAGTCTACGCAAGAGGTCTGCCCAGATTGTGGCCGCACTATGTTAATAAAAACGGGAAGGTACGGAAAATTCTTGTCCTGCAGTGGTTATCCTCAATGCAAGGGAACAATGCCATATGCGGTTAAAATTGGTGTTCCATGTCCTGAATGTGGAAAGGAGCTAATAGAGAGAGTAAACAAGAAAAAACGAGTCTTCTATGGTTGCAGTGAATACCCACGATGCAGGTTTGCTATTAATCGCAAGCCCGTTCCCCAACCCTGCCCTAATTGTGGCAAGCTTCTGGTCATATTTCGCAGTCACTGGGTGAAATGCACATCCTGTAACTACAGGGACAAGCTAGCCGAACCAGAAAAAGCAGGAGCAACAGCATGAAAGTCTTGGTTATTAACGGTCCAAACCTTAATTTATTAGGTAAACGTAATAAAGTCATTTACGGTGAGAAAACACTTAAGGAACTCGACATGCTGCTGAAAAAACGAGGGAAAAGCTTGGGTGTAGAAGTAATAAGTTTTCAGTCCAATAGTGAAGGCGCCATTATTGATTTCATCCAGAAGTACTCCTCCGAAGCCAATGGCATAATCATAAATCCCGGGGCACTTACCCATTATGGGTTTTCTTTACGAGACGCTTTGGCTGATAGTGAATTGCCAGTTGTTGAGGTTCACATATCGAACATTTATGCTAGAGAAGAATGGCGAGCGAAATCTGTTATTGCCCCTGTTGCTAAAGGTCAAATAAGCGGACTAGGTTGGCGAGGATATCTAGCTGCATTGCTTCTACTGGTCAGTGAACTCAAAGGTGAAGATTGGGAGTGAGCCGTCTGCAAAAGTTACGACAAAAATTAACACAGCAAGGACTGGATGCTTTAGTAATTGCTCAGCCACAGAACCGGCGCTATCTTTCTGGGTTTAGCGGCTCAACAGGCTGGTTGCTCATTTCAAATAGTACAGCTTGTTTAGCAGTTGACTTTCGTTATGTCGAGCAAGCCAGACAGGAATCACAAGATTTTGAAATCATTCATATAAGAGGTGATGTGGCAGATTGGCTACCCAAATTGGCCTCGGACATGGGCAGCAAAAAAATCGGTTTTGAGGCAGACCAAATCACTTTTGCAACTTATCAACGAATATGTAAAATGATAAACAGTGGCCACTATCAGTTACAATTTATCCCGACTACTGGTTTGGTGGAATCCCTTCGCGCAGTGAAAGAACCTGAAGAACTGAGACTTGTCGCAGAGGCAGCTAAATTAGCCGATGATACTTTTGAATACGCTAAGTCAATATTACACGTTGGGATGACTGAAAAAGCAATAGCATGGGAACTGGAGAAGTTTCTCCGTGAAAAAGGTAGCGAAGCTCTACCTTTTGATATTATAGTAGCTTCAGGGCCAAATGCAGCTTTACCACATGCTAAACCATCAGAGCGATTTATCGGCAAAGGTGAGCCAATATTGATTGACTTAGGAGCCCGAGTTAACGGCTATTGCAGTGATTTAAGTGGTACGCTTCATCTGGGAGATACAGATAGGACATTTAACAGAATTTATGATATTGTTTTGGGAACACAGCTAACTGCTATGGCCACTATTGTCGCTGGTATGAGTGGTGAGCAAGCTGACCATCTGGCCCGAACTATCGTAGAGCAATCTGGGTATGGGGAGTCTTTTGGTCACGGACTAGGGCACGGCGTTGGGTTAGAACCTCACGAATTGCCCCGGCTTGGGCCTAATTCAGCAGATATTCTGACCGATGGTATGGTCTTTACTATTGAGCCGGGAGTTTACATACCTGGCTGGGGTGGCATCAGAATCGAAGATACAGTGACAATAGAAAACGGTAAAGTCAAAGCCCTTACTAAGGCAGAGAGAATAGCAAATATCAACCGGGGGTAATCATCATATGATTGACGCAGGAGAACTAAAAAGAGGGATAACTATCGAATTAGACGGACAACTATACCAAGTTCTCGATTACCAGCATATTAAGATGGGCCGAGGCTCAGCGCAGGTTAGACTTAAACTTCGTGATGTTCGTGCTGGCCACACTACTGAGCGCTCCTTTCAAGCCAGCGAACGGTTTACTCGAGCTTTCCTCGAAAGGCGCCCGGCTCAATATCTTTATAACGATGGAACTCTTTACTATTTCATGGATACTAAAACCTTTGAGCAGATACCTCTGGACAAATCCATGCTTGGCGAGACTCTCAAATATCTAAAAGACGGGATGCATTTAGAACTGCTTACTCATAAAGGCAAAGCGGTAGGAATCGAATTACCTGTGTCAGTAGAACTCAAGGTTATCGAAACCGGCCCAGGCTTCAAAGGTGATACAGCATCTGCTGGTAGTAAACCTGCTAAGCTGGAGACCGGTATTACAATTAAGGTTCCCTTTTTCATCAATATCGGTGATATTATCAAAGTGGACACCCGAACTGGCGAATACCTAGAGAGGGTAAGCTGAATCTTTGATAAAGGCGGATCTGCATATTCATACAAAATATTCGGTCGACTGTAATATATCTTTGGAACAGATAATTTCACGATGCCTAGAAATCGATATCAACTGCCTGGCAGTAACCGACCACAATACGATTGCGGGGGCTCTGAGGCTGAAAGAAATGGCGCCTTTTCCTGTTATAGTTGGCGAGGAAATCCTGACCTCTTCTGGCGAAATCATCGGACTGTTTCTTAGTGAGGAAATTCCCAGCAGATTGCCTGTCGAAGAAACTATATTTAGGATTAAAACTCAAGGTGGGCTCGTATGCATTCCACATCCCTACGATAGATTACGTCTGTCAGTCTTAAGAAACCAATCCATTTATTCAATAATACCGCACGTTGATATTATAGAAGTCTTCAATGCCCGTGACCTCGCCCCAAATAGCTCAACCAAAGCTTGGCATATAACTCATAAGTACGGCAAACTTGCTAGTGCTGGAAGCGATGCTCACACCCTATCTGAGATCGGTAATGCCTACGTTGAAATGCCCGAGTTCACCGGAAAAAATGAATTCCTGTTATCCCTAGCACAAGGAAAAATTTATGGCAACAAGTCAAATCCGCTTGTTCATTTTGCCAGTACTTGGGCTAGACTTAAAAAAAACGTGCTTTGAGAGGCACTACCTTGTTAGCCATCGGTTGGTTCTCCACCGGAAGAGACGAAGCAGCAAGACAACTTTTGCAAGTAGTTCATCAAAAAATTCTAAGTGACGAAATAAAAGGAAAGATTGACTTCGTTTTTAGTAATCGAGAACCAGGGGAATCAAAGCAAAGTGATTTATTTTTCGCGTTAGTCCGCAGTTACCATATCCCGCTGATCTGCTTTTCCTACAAAAAATTTAAGGCTCTCAAAAACATATCGAACGAGAGGACAGGTGAACTACTACCGAAATGGCGACTTGAATATGATAGGGAGGTCATGAAAAGACTCAAAAATTTCAACCCCGACGTATGTGTACTCGCTGGCTACATGCTCATCGTTGGCGAAGAAATGTGCCAAAGATACAATATGATTAACCTCCATCCAGCGGCCCCCGGTGGACCTAAGGGGAGCTGGCAAGAGGTAATCTGGAAACTGATAGAAGACAATGCCACAGAATCTGGTGTGATGATTCATATCGTAACACCAGACCTGGATAGAGGGCCAGTGGTAACCTACTGCAGCTTCTCTATTAGAGGAGAGCCCTTCGACAAATATTGGCACCAAATAGGTGGCCGCTCCATTGCAGAAATAAAAGAAAAGGAAGGAGAAAAAAATATACTTTTTCAGCTCATACGGAAATATGGTCTAGCTAGAGAATTCCCACTCATTGTGTCAACATTAAAAGCTCTAAGCCAGGGAGAGATGAAGATAGAAGCTGGCAAAGTGCTTGACCGGAGCGGGAAACCAATAGCCGGATATGACCTCAGTAACGAAATAAACAAATTTGTAAAACTAGAAGATGAGCCTAATTTGTTTTGATCTCGAAGGTCCATTGGCTATTCAAGATAACGCCTATGAGCTTATGAAGCTTTTTCCTAACGGCGGAAAAATTTTCGAGATTATTAGCCGTTACGATGATTTACTCACACTAGAAGCCAGGCTAGACTACGAACCTGGAGACACTTTGGCCCTTATCGCCCCGTTCCTAATTTACCACAAGATCAAAGAGGAAGATATATCTAGTCTAGCGAAAAAAGCAACTCTAGTTAGTGGAGCTGCCAACCTAATTTCGCGACTCAGTGCCAGCGGTTGGAAAATATTTTGCATAAGTACCAGCTATGAGCAATATGCCAAGCCTATAGCCCGTAGGCTCAATATTTTCTCGCAGAATGTTGCCTGTACTTCTTTACCATTAGATAGATTTTCCAAGATGTTATGTAAAGAAGATTTTAAATGCCTTGAGACGGTCGAGAAAGAGATTTTAACTAAGGATTCCATAGATGACGCCTGGATAAAAAAACGCCTCGACCAATTCTACTGGCAGGAAATACCCAAAACTAGTTTGGGTCAGATACTAGAGCAAGTTAAACCTGTAGGTGGACAGCGAAAAGTTGAAGCCCTAGGACGATTTGCTAGGGCTCAGGGTAAACCTCTGTCCGACTGGGTAGTAGTTGGAGATAGCATCACTGATTTTAAGATGCTACAAGCTGTCGACCAAGCTCGCGGCCTGGCGATCGCCTTTAATGCTAATGAATATGCACTCCCCTATGCTACCATGGGCTTGGCGTCAACACACCTCGATGACCTGTGGCCAGTTTTAGAGGCTTGGAAGAAAGGCAAACGCGGTTTGGTAGAAAAGCTGGTTAAAGAAAAGGAAAGGATCGGCGGAGACGGTGATAGAGGACATTTTCATTGGTTGTCTGTAATCAAAGACATTTCCATTCCTCTTCAAACCCACAAAAGAATCCGACGCATTGTTCGAGAGGAAGCAGCCAAACTAGGTTAAAATACAATGGCCGAAATGGAAATAATTGGCCTAGGTGCAATGAACATGGACCACATTTATCAGGTTGAGAAAGCTATGGTTGATGGTGAACAGGTGGTGACAGAGTCTGCATCTATCCCAGGCGGATCAGCAGCCAATACTATCTATGGGCTGGCTAAACTCGGGGTTAAAACGGGCTTTGTCGGTGCTGTAGGTACAGACAAAGACGGCAAAAGGCTCATCAGTGACCTCAAAACTGTTAATGTTGACACCAGTCAAATAAGAATTAAAAAAGCAAACACAGGTTGTACAATCTGCATCAGTGACAAGCTTGGAAGGCGAGCGATCTATGTAGTGCCTGGGGCTAATAGTCTGCTCAGTATCGAAGATGTGGATTTAGCCTATTTAAATCGGGCTCGCATAGTCCACCTATCATCATTTGCTAACGACACGCAACTTGACCTTCAGGTCAGGCTAATAGAAAATTTGGTGGCCCCAATCAAAATCAGTCTTGCACCAGGGATGATTTATGCCTCCAAAGGGTTAAAAGGCATAACTCCATTGCTAAAAAAGGCACATGTGGTTTTCGTTAACCGCAAAGAGATTGAGCAATTGACAGGAAAGGAATTCAGGAGCGGAGCTCAAGAATGCATTAAGCTAGGATGCCACACTATTGTCGTAACTTTTGGAAAGGGCCTAGTTAATAAGAAAAGGACAATCATTGCCTATATTTGTCAAACGGACAAAAACTATGAAATTGAACTCGAAGCGGACAACTCACGATTTACTTTAGAAACAACTGGGGCCGGGGATGCTTTTGCTGCCGGTTTTCTCTTCGGTTTACTCAGAGGCAAGACCATCGAAGAGTGCGGTTTGCTTGGACATATAATGGGTCGGTTTGCCATCAGCCATATTGGAGCCAGAAAAGGACTACCCACCTTAGCTCAGCTTTCTCACCGTTACTTCGAATACTCAGGGCAACAACTGTGAATTATTTCTGCTTTTTTGGTGCCCCACCTAAGATTTCATCGATAATGCCATATTCCACGGCTTGTTCAGCGCTGAGATAGAAATCCCGATCCGTATCGTGGGCTATCTTCTCTATCGGTTGTCCAGTATGCTTAGCTAATATATTTCGAATTAGATCTTGTAATCGCATTATTTCACGAGCAGCAATCTCAATATCCGCCGCCTGGCCTTGTGCACCACCAACAGCTTGATGCATGTGAATTGTAGCATTAGGCAGGGCGTATCGTTTACCCTTGGCACCAGCAGCAAGTATCAGAGTACCCATACTTGCAGCCAACCCTACACAGATTGTAGATACATCCGGTTTAATCAGTTGCATGGTATCATAAATAGCCAGGCCAGCGCTTATTATGCCACCTGGACAATTTATATAGAGATTTATATCTTTCTCCGCATCCTCGTGCTCCAGGTAAAGCAATTGAGCAATTATTAGATTGGCAATCTGGTCATTAATTGGTGTGCCTAGGAAAACAATTCTCTCCTTTAGAAGCAGCGAGTAAATATCAAAGGCTCGCTCTCCTCGAGCACTGCTTTCTATAACCATTGGAATTATGTTTCTGAACAAGCTGTCCATCTTACTTTTCCCTCCCTGCTCTAATTATATAACATTTGTCAGCCCCACTGTCATTTTGACGCGTAGAGACTCTTTAACAACGGCGACTTTTATGTATCTTTATTGACCGGGTTTATTTTTGCCTTTTTCATCCCTAGTTTTAGGAAAAATTGTTCGCCATCACTTTTTATTACGGGCCATCTCTGATCTTTCCTCTAGTTTTTCGGGCACTCCGATTATCATGCTCAGTTACCGATACTGTGGTGTTTACAGGCAAATCATTTTATACGGTCTCTTTATCCATAAGATGACAGGTTAGCTACATGGATAGTATAATAGCTACAGCTGCTGATAGCTATAGATTACCTCGATGAAACGAAAATATTCACCCAAGCTGTCGCTGTTTCCATTAACAAAGGAGGTTGACGAATATGGTCACCTCCACATCGGTGGTTGCGACTGTGTCGAACTAGCTAAGGAATACGGTACTCCCCTCTACGTTTTCGACGAGGTCACTATTAGGGCCAAATGTCAGGAGTTCCAAAATGAGTTTACGAAACGCTATCCAAATACACTCATAATATACGCTTCGAAGGCTTTCCTGAACCCGGCATTGGCCATTATCTTTAAAGAACAGGGATTAGGGCTTGACGTTGTCTCGGGTGGAGAAATTAGCGTGGCCCAATCTGTAGATTTTCCCAAAGAAAGGGTCTATTTTCATGGCAACAATAAGACTGTTGATGAATTAAGGTTATCTTTGGACTGGGGAATCGGACGCATCGTAGTCGATAACTTATATGAATTGGAGCTGCTTAATACTCTGGCCTCTGCGAGGAGAATCAAGCAAGGAATTCTACTCCGTATTAATCCGGGAGTTGACCCACACACACACCGCCATACGACTACCGGGGTATTGGAAAGCAAATTCGGCTTTCCGTTAGTTGCAGGGCAAGCGAGTGCAGCCGTTGCTCAGTCCTTAGCCGCTCCCAATCTTGATCTAAAAGGATTTCATTTCCATCTCGGTTCACCGATTCTTAAGACATCGCCCTTCGAGCTAGCCATCGATCTCATTTTCAGATTCGCTAAAGAAATGGAAGCTGATTACGGTTTTCAGCTTAATGAATTCAGCCCCGGCGGTGGTTTTGCTGTCAAATACACCATAGATTCCGAAACACCAAGTGTAGCTGACTATGCCGAAGCCATCACAGTTATGGTGATAAACTTGGCCAATGAGCTAAAACTACCACATCCAAAACTAATCATCGAACCTGGGAGAGCTATCGTGGCACAGGCCGGAGTAGCCTTATATACTGTTGGCTCAATAAAAGAAATCCCAGGGAGACGAAAATATATCTGTGTTGACGGTGGCATAGGAGACAATATCCGTCCAGCGCTCTATGATGCCAAATATGAAGCTATAGTAGCAAATAAGGCCAGCGAGAGCAATTCAAAGGTTGTGACTATAGCAGGAAGGTATTGCGAATCAGGAGACATCCTAGCAAGAGAAATTAGTTTGCCTACCGTTTTACCAGGAGATATTATTGCTATGCCAACGGGAGGCGCTTATGCTATCCCCATGGCAAGTAACTACAACCTAGTTCCTAGACCAGCAATAGTGATGGTCAAAGATGGCAAAGCACGCCTTATACGAAAGCGCGAAAGCTACCAAGACCTATTACGATTGGACTTAATATAAAATGTGGCAAACTATCGGTCAATCAAAAGCTCTCGCTTTACTTCAACAGAGCCTTGCAGACGGCAATGTGGCTCATGCTTATCTTTTTGCAGGAGCCCAAAATGTAGGCAAGATGACACTAGCACTTGACTTAGCCAGGGCATTGAATTGTGAGGGCAAGGAAATGCCTTGCTCTGAGTGCGAGCCATGCCACAGAATCAGTAACGGTAAGCACGCTGATATCATTATCATAGGATTGAACTCATTGGACAGATCAGAGGAAACCAAAGAGAGAGCTGAGATTAGCATCGATAACATCAGGCAACTCCAACACAATGCTAGCCTCCCACCTTATGAAGGTAAATATAAAATCTTCATCATCGATGGTGCCGAATATTTGTCTGGTGAAGCAGCTAACTGCTTGCTTAAAACACTGGAAGAACCACCGCCTAGGGTAGTTATACTACTTTTGACCGCTAATGAACCAAAAGTTCTCCCAACATTGGTCTCGCGCTGTCAGCGGATCGAACTACAGATGATGACCACCAGCGAGATTGAGAGGGTACTCATTGGGTTCTACGGGGTCGAAAATGATAAGGCCAGGCTTCTGGCTCGTTTGTCTCAGGGGTGTATCGGGCGTGCCCTCAAAGCTTTAACCGACGATAGCTATCTTTCACATCGGGAACAAATATTGAGTGAAATGTTTTACTTACTGGATGTGGGCTGGGATGAGCGTTTTACCTACGCCGCTAAGATCGGAACTAACCGAAAGCTGGGCGAAGAGGTAATAAATATGTGGCTACTTGTTTGGCGAGATATAATGTTGATCAAATGCAATTGCTGGCAAGCCATAACTAATGTAGACCAAACCTCTGCTCTTAAGAAATGGGCATATATGCTAAGTTTACCACAAATCAGGACTTTTATTGAAAGTCTACAGAAATCGTTGAGTAGAATCGCCCTTAATGCTAATCTGCGTTTAGTCCTCGAGGTGTTGATGCTTGAAATGCCAAGGAGGGAGGGAACACGGGGGCAGGTAACACCATTACCCGTTAACCTATAATGCCGCAAATAATTGGAGTACGCTTTCAACAGGCCGGAAAAGTATATTATTTCGACGCTGCTGGTATCCCACTGGAAATAAATGACTACGTGATAGTCGAAACTGCACACGGTCAAGAAATTGGCAAGGTAGTCATCGCTCCGAAGCAAGTTGTTTTCAGCGAAATCAGTGAGCCACTACGACCAGTGATTCGCAAGGCACAAGCCGAAGATGTTAAACAAGCTCAAAAACAGCAAGAAAAGGCAAGAGAGGCTCTAGCTAAATGCCGAGAACTAGTCAAAAAGTCTAACTTGTCAATGAAGCCAATCTCAGCTCAATACAATTTAGATGGAAGCCATCTCACCATTTTCTTCAGCGCCGAGAAAAGAGTCGATTTCCGGGAACTTGTTCGCGAGCTCAGCCGAAGCCTTAAAACCCGAGTTGAGCTAAGACAGGTTGGTGCCAGAGATGAGGCTAAATTGATAGGTGGCGTAGGCAAATGTGGTTTTTCTCTGTGCTGTACTACCTTTCTCTGCGACCTCACACCTGTTTCTATCAAGATGGCAAAGGAGCAGAACCTCGCACTAAACCCTATGAAAACCTCCGGCATCTGTGGACGGCTGCTCTGTTGTTTAGGATATGAGTATGAGCAATATCGAGCTATGAAAGAGAAAATGCCTGCATTAGGGCAGGAAGTATCTACAAAGCAAGGAAGGGCTAAGGTCGTCGATTGTAATCCACTTAAAGAAACGGTAATAGTAGAATTTGACAGTGGGGTTAGCGTAGAATTGCCTATCACGGAGATAACCTGGAACAAAAGAATCTAGATGATAAAAACAAAAAAGAATTGGTTATTATTGAGGAAGGTATTTTTGCCACTCGTTGTGGGTACGTAAGTATTGAAATGGTACATAGAAACCATCGTTGCCTGGCGGCTTGGGCTGATGAAGAAGTGGCATCCCGGCTTCGCTCGGCGTTCGCCCTGCTTTCCGACGATTGCAAGGTATACAGGCAGTCACTACATTTTCCCAACTGTGCTCACCTCCACGCCTCCGAGGTATAACATGGTCTAACGTTAGTTCCTTGCTTTCCCGTCCGCAATATTGACACATGAATCGGTCACGATTAAAAATTTCCAGTTTGGTTAATCTCCTTTGCTGCCTGGGGCGTCTGATAAAATAGACAAGGCGTATGACTGAGGGAACATCAAAAACACCAGCAACTGAATGAAGAGTACCCCTCCCATTCTCCAGAACCTCAGCTTTGCCACGAAGCAATAGGATTACGGCTCTACGCACCTTGCAGATATTGAGCGGCTCATAATTCTGATTTAACACCAGAACGGGTGAGTCTATCATAATTCCCCCGGCTAGTTTGAGCTATTTTAGCAGGAAAAGTTCTGAGCTACAACAAGTTAAGATGACCGACCTCGTCGTGAGAACTTTTGTTGTGATTTTACTTCACAAACCCGGGGGTTTCTTATATCACCACGGTAATCCGGTGCATTAATATTCAGGACTAAGCTGAGGCCAGGATCCACCATCCGGGAACTGACACGATTCTCAATCTCATCAAGTGAAAGACAAGTCGTAATCACAGTAGCTAATCTAGCATTATAGCGATAGTTAATAAGTTGATAGAGCTTTTCTTGGGCCCAAGGAGTGGCTGACTGTTCACCAAAATCATCCAGAATTAGTATGGGAGCTTTCTTAATCTTCTCGAAGACCTCGTCATAGGAAATTCTGCTATCAGGACTAAAAGTTGAGCGTAAATGATCGAGCAAATCTGGAACCATTATAAACAAAACTGGTTTGCCTTTCTGACGAAGACAATTTGCAATAGCAGCTGCCAAATGCGTTTTGCCGCAGCCATTGACCCCCATTAAGACCAACCAGCCATCGGGATTTCTGGCAAAATTTAAAGCGGCACGATATGCCTGCTCAAGGCTCTGACGCTCATTCAACGACAGAGGCAGCAGTTTATAATTAAAATTGTCAAAAGTCTTTCCGCGTAATGACTCTAACCCCATGCCATCTAGATTCTCCAAACCCGTTGGTAATCTACCTCGAAGTACACATACACGGCACATCTCAGAGTCAGTCAGATGTCCCCTTAAACTTTCATCAAATTCCTCAACTGGCATATCGGTAGTGACTACAGTTGGTAATTTAGTGTTGAAACGATACCCTAGTAACTGCTGTAGTTTCCCCTTTGCCCATGGAGTAGCAGCCGTTGTGGTCAAGTCATCTAATATTAGAAGCGTTGTACTTTTCACTCGTTCAAAAAGCTCATCATAGCCAATTTCGCTGCTGGGACTAAAGGCACTGCGTAGATGATCCAGCAAATCAGCAGTGCCTATGTAAAAAGCGGGCTGGCCTATGCTCAATCGATAATTGGCAATAGCACAAGCTAGATGTGTTTTACCACAACCACTAGGGCCAACTAAGATTAACCAACCTTTGGGTTCGATCGCAAAGGCCTTTGCAGCTTCATAGGCGCGCTGGAAATATTGCTGAGACTCTGGGTCATCATACTTACCCGCGGGTATAATATTGTCGAAGGTGAGACGAGACAGGTTTCCAAGATTACTGTATTGCTGAAGCTGAGCAAACTTCTCCTTTTGCAACTCATGGCGGATACACTGACATGGAACAACACGACTATAGTCAGGACGCCCAGAAGCTGACAAGGGATGTATAAAATGAGCCCCTTTGCATTTTGGACACGATAATTCAGCCGAATGTTCCTTTCCTGACTCACCGCCTGACCATGTGCCCGTATCGGCCTTTGACATACTTGTCGCGCTGGTTTTCTTTTTTAGAATCTCGCCCAAGCGTTCCATCGTCTTTACCTTCTATAGCCCATCTCTCCAGTATACGTGAAATGTATTTCCAACTACGTTTATTTAGGGTTACCGCCTCCTTAAACGCACTAACTATCCATTCCAACGGATAAAGTCTCTCAGCTTCCCGAAGCTCTTCAGAAATCATGGGCGTGAGCACACCTATATTCTGTTCGTAAAGAGTGAAAATGTTGAATTCTGGTTCCGTTTTCATTGCCTCACACCTGTTAGGAGTCACAACTAGCTGCGGGAGCTTACCCTGCCGAATCTTCTCAAACGTCTTTCTTCCTGTTTCATTATTAATAAAATAGGCATCTTCGAGCTTACCACTTCTCTCTAGCACCAGGTGCAAAATGGTCCCGCGCTTTACTGATTGGTCCAGCGCCTGACGAAGTATTTTGTCTCCCAAGCTAGTCCCACTCTTGAAGCCACTCATTAGCATAGGGTCAGAAACAAGCTCATTGTAAGTTACAAATTGTGCGTAACCTCGGCGATTACTGATCACCCAGAAAATATGCAACAACACTTTAAGTTCAGTAACTTCATCGATTTGTGGCATAACTTTGGTAAAAAAAGAATTAGGTATTGGGGTAACATCCGCTCCAGCAGGGAAACCAGAAAACCGTTGTTCAGTCATTCCTTTTGTCCTGCAGATCTTTAAGCTGCACTTACTTCGGTCTCCAAATCCTCAAATTTAGCTGTCCTGTGAATAAATCGTAATTTCACTTCACCTGTGGGACCGTTACGATGCTTAGCTATTATTATATCAGCGATACCTCTGGGATAGGGCTCGACCTCAATATCATGCTCTCTTTTCCATTCTTCCTCAGTAAAGTTCAGCTCATCACGAGAAATAAAAATAACTACATCAGCATCCTGCTCAATACTGCCGCTCTCCCGCAAATCTGATAGCTGTGGCTTGTGGGATGCTCGCCCTACCACAGCTCGACTGAGCTGAGAAATAGCTAGCACCGGCACATCCAGCTCCCGAGCCAGCGCCTTCAACCCACGGGTTATTTCGCTGACTTCTTGAACCCTATTATCACTTCTACGCTCACCCTGCATGAGTTGAAGGTAATCAACTATTACTAAATCAATATTCCGTTCGAAATGGAGACGGCGTGCCTTACTACGCATCTCGACTACTCGTAGCTGAGGGGAATCATCAATATAGATAGGTGCCTCCGAAAGGACACCACTAGCCTCCATAATTCTTCGTTCCTCTTTTTCTGTATAGATACCCAAACGAACACTCCTAGAATCCACACCAGCCTCGTTAGCTAGAAGACGCTGGACAACCGCCTGCCTAGACATTTCTAGGCTAAACAGAGCTACACAAGCTTTTTGATTGACGGCAGCATTTCTGGCAATATTAAGTGCTAAGCTGGTTTTTCCTTGGCTTGGTCTGGCACCTAGAACGATCAAATCAGAACGTTGCAACCCGCCTAGAAAATCATCTAGTGCAATAAAGCCAGTGAGAACATGCGGAATTTCTTCAGGGCCGACGTGTAAAACTGAACCAGTTTGCTCGAAATATTGTCCCAAAACCTCCCTAATAGGAACAAAATCTTGTCGACTCCGCCATTGGCTTACCCTAAAAAGAATGTCTTCAGCCCTGCTCAAAGCAACATTTACATCGGCATCAGCCTCATAACCTATGGCAGCTATCTGACTACCAGCGCTTATGAGTCGGCGCATCACAGACAACCTCGATACAATCTGAGCATAGTGCTCAATGTGGAGAGAAGTAGGTACTACAGACACTACATGACTTAAATATGCAGCTCCACCTACCTCATCCAGCTTGCCTAGCCTAGCCAATTCACGTGCTACAGTTATCTGGTCTATGCTCTCAGAACGTTGATACAATCTCAAGCAAACGTCATACACCTTTTGATTTTCAGGCATAAAAAAATCTTCTGGTTTAAGAAAGGTCGCAATCCTGAATATGCTTTCGCCATCAATAAGAAGTGACCCTATCACTGCCTTTTCGGCTTCAACATCATGGGGAGGCAAACCTTCGCTAATCATTTTTCACTTTTGTCCTCTTCGATAACAACACAGATTTTAGCATCCAACCCCTTGGCTAAACTGACCGTTACATCGTAAGTTCCGAAGTGATGCAAGGGTTCCTTTAGCACGACTCTTTTCTTGTCGACTTCAAAACCTGTGAGACGAGAAAGTTCATCAGCTATGTGAGCGCTGGTAATAGAGCCATGAAGCCTGTCCTTGACACCAGTTTTGACCTTGAAATGTAACTCTCTCCCTGTAATTGCCTGAGCTATCCGACTAAGCTCCTCACGCTGGCGGGCCTCTCGCTCAGCCTTTCTTTCAATCCAACCTTGAGCTTCTCTTATGGCTGCAGGTGTCGCAGGCAATGCCAAACCTCGAGGTATCAGGAAATTTCTGGCATAGCCGTCAGCTACATCCCTTATTTCCCCCTTCTTGCCTTTCGGTACGTCTCTCAAAAAAATGACCTTCATTACTCTATCTCCAAGTTACTTTTGTTAGCAACATTACAATCAACATGCTCACCAGTCATTTAATAACAAACCTATGAATCTATTTTATAATTTTCGGGCTTTGTTTTCATCCCCAAATTAACATCCGGCTAATGAGAAAATCCGCATGAAAAATTATCAACCCCCTTTTAATGAACCACGCCTTGAAAGGGAAATTTAAAATGGAGAGCCCTTATTAGATACCGTGTAGGAATAACCTATTGAGAAAACTCTTCTTTAACTTTCGCTAAAACTTTAGGGTCAGTAAGAAGGTCAACAACCGTCATTGCAAGGGCTTTGGCAGCATCCAGCATACCCTTATGTCCTGCTTCAGAAGCTGCAGCCTGCGCGAAGTCAACCGAATGCAATAACACGTCCGGAGAGGCGATAGCGATAAAAGGATGAATAGTAGGAATAACCTGACTGACATTAGCCATATCGGTACTACCAAAGTGGGGTTCGAGAGGCTCCACATTACGGCCTAAAGATGCTAAATTCTGAGCAAATATCTGCCCCAAAGCCATGTTGTTCTTCATGGGAGCATAAACTATGTCACTCCACCTGTACTCCAACCGAGCGCCTGTTGCTAGCGAAGCTCCCTTAAAACAACTTAAAACCTTCTGTTTCAATTCATCAAGATATGCATTATCAGCAGCACGAACTAGAAACGTAGCTGCTGAGTATGCCGGTACCACATTAGCAGCTTCACCACCTCGAGTAATTATGCCATGAACCCGAGCATTGCTTTTTATATGTTGGCGGAGTGAATTGACAGCATTAAATGCCAGAATCATAGCATCCAAGGCATTTATTCCTTCCTCAGGACAGGCAGCAGCATGAGCCGCTTTTCCAAAGAATTCAATATCCAGGCTAATACAAGCAAGCGCTTCAGTAGCAATGGTATTAAACAGTCCAGGGTGTACCATCATGGCTGCGTCAACCCCATCAAACACGCCAGCCTTCAACATCAATACTTTACCACCAAAAAGCTCCTCAGCAGGTGTACCAAAAACTGCAATTGTACCACCGCACTTATCGACAACAAGCTTGCTGGCTACGGCAGCTCCTACTGCTGAGGCAGCTATTATATTGTGCCCACAACCATGTCCTATTTCAGGCAACGCATCATACTCAGCGATCAAAGCAATCACTGGCTTACCATTGCCGTATACAGCTTTAAAGGCTGTAGTCAGGCCACCAATACCTCTTTCCACCCTAAAACTGTTCTTTGTTAGATGGGCTATTAACCAATTGGATGCCCTTTCCTCCCTGAAACCTAGCTCAGGGTTAGAATGGATTTTCAAACTTAACTCAACGAGTTCCTGACGCTGGTTATCTACTTGCTTGTTTACTTCTTCCTTAAGCTTTGCTGTCGACAAAAACTTTCTTGGCATTTCAGGAATCAACCCTCGCATAATTATACTCTAGACATCACACACATTCTATAAGCACCGGCTAATTTTTTACAAAGCCAAAAGTCACAACATCTACTGACCGCGCCGCTGGCTTGACATTCAGAATACCTCAACCTATAATGAGCCAACATTGCAAAAGTGAACGAAATGCAAATCAACGTTGCTAGTTTACTCAAAGAATCGATAGGCTCAAATCGCAGCTATCAGATAGATGAGAACATCGATACAGACAATATAACACTTGTGAAAGGTGTTGTAATTCTCACCCGCATCAAGAATGGTATCATGGTCAATGGCACAATACGGGCCGAAGTGACGGGCATTTGCAGTCGCTGCCTTAAACCAATCGATTACGAATTAAATTATGATTTCTTAGAGGAGTTTTTATCCAGTATGGATATTTCTAAAGTCTCATATTTGCCTTACGAATTAGACAGTCCTTTTATAGACGATAGCCAAGTTCTGGATCTAAGCGAGGTAATACGGCAATATACAGTTCTCAGCATGCCCGCCAAACCGCTTTGTCGTCCAAGTTGCGCTGGGATTTGTCCATCATGTGGGCATGACCTAAATCGCGGTCAATGCCGATGCCTATCTAAAACACCGGACCGGCGCTGGGCAAAGCTGGCAGAACTTCGAAAGGAGAGCAGAGCTTAAAATGGCAGTGCCGAAAAAGAAATACGTCAAATCACGCCAAGGGAAAAGGCGTAGTCATCTTGCTCTAAGCATTCCCAAATTAGTTGAATGCTCACAATGTCATAGCTTAAAACTACCTCATCGTGTATGTCCCTCCTGTGGTAGCTACGCAGGAAGAGATGTGATTGAGATTAAGAATCCCCAAAAGCCTGGATAAACGATAAATAGCCAAACAGAACCTTTATTGCACAAAACTGATAGCTGTAAAAACTTATTAAATAGACGACCATATTAAATCTGACCAAAAAGGAGGAAACATGGTTGAGGCGATAAAAGCAGCATATATTTTCCCAGGACAAGATTCTTATTCAGTAGGCATGGGACAAGACCTCTATGTTCACTACTCCTCAGCCAGAAGTGTTTTTGATGAGGTGGATAAAACCCTTGGCTTTTCTCTATCCCGTTTGTGCTTTGATGGTCCACAAGAGGAACTCAGACAAACGATTAATGTTCAGCCAGCAGTGGTAACCACAAGTGTAGCCTGTCTGAAAGCAGCGCTAGAAGCTAGCAACAACGGCTTACCGGAGCCCGTTTTTGTTGCCGGGCATGATGTTGGCACATACACAGCTCTGGTAGCTGCTAACGCTTTAAGTTTGTCCGATGCAGTACGTCTCATTCGTGAGAGAGGACGACTAATGAATGAGGCCGGCCAAAGGGTAGACGGTGGAATGGTAGCCATGAGCGGTTTAGATATAGAAACATTCAAAGATATTTGCTTCGCTACGGGCGCTGAAATCGCTTATATTGATGCTCCGGACCAGGTCACTATCAGTGGTACGCAAGAAAGCCTGATAAAAGCCAGGAGACTAGCACAAATAAAGGGTGCACGACGTATTATTCCTTTAAGGGTAAGCGGGCCATTCAATTCAACATTAATAGAATCAGCCATGGAAAGAATGAGAAATGCCATTGCGCAATTCACATTTGTTAAACCATTGGTTCCTATCGTGGCAAATGTCACCGGTCAACCATTGATTGACTTAGAAGCGATAAAAGAGGAACTAGTAAGCCAAATTGTCCGTCCCGTCCAATGGCAGCAAGCCATTGAAAATATGATCGCTCGAGGTGTAACCACCTTCTTTGAAATGGGGCCTGGTGAGACGTTGACCAAATTGGTCAAACGAATCAGCCCAGGTGCCCAAGTCTTTAACATCAACAGCGCTCAATCTATCAGTGAAATAGCAAAATGGCGAAGAGGATGATCAGGATTTACATACTGCCGAAGCGAATTTTCGCCATTTAAATTGATCAATCTTTCCAAATTTACTTAGCAGTCGCACCTTACAAAAGTCAAACTTCGAGACTAAATAGGTAAAATGTTTCAAGCCACTACACCACGAAAAACCGCAAGTGTATGTAAATACTGCGGCAAGGAGTCCACGTTTATCTCTAGTTCACTGAACCTATGTCTCGACTGCATTAGGGAGCATTTCGAAAAAATCAAAACCTACGTTCAACAAGCGCACCACAAATCAAGACACCCTTTCAACCTACCACCATATCCACCCAAAGCAAAACACGGGGTGACCTGTCACTTATGTGTTAATACCTGCCAACCAGCAGCAGGACAAACAGGTTACTGCGGCGTGCGGTCGTGCACAGCAGGAAAGTTAATTGGAGCAACGGCAGAGAAAGGCAGGGTTAGCTGGTACCATGACAAGCTACCAACAAATTGCGTTGCCGATTGGGTTTGTCCTGGTGGGACAGGCTCAGGCTATCCCGATTTTGCTTATCGCGCGGGGCCAGAATACGGCTATAAAAACCTGGCTGTCTTCTACCAATCATGCTCGTTTGATTGTCTCTTTTGCCAAAACTGGCATTTTCGAATAGCGGTGAACAAGAAGGAGTGGGTCAATCCTACAGAGCTGGCTGATGCTGTTGATGAGCGTACAGCTTGTATATGTTACTTTGGTGGTGACCCAACACCGCAATTACCTCACGCTTTACGTGCTTCACGTATAGCACTAGAAAAAAGTAAAGGGCGCATACTACGCATTTGCTGGGAGACCAACGGCTCCATGCATCCGTCTTTACTGAAACAAGCCGCTAACTTATCCCTTGAGTCTGGCGGCTGCATTAAGTTCGATCTTAAAGCATGGAACGATAATTTACATGTCGCCCTTTGTGGTATAAGCAATAAAAGAACCTTAGAAAATTTCAGTATCTTAGCGGACTTTACAAAAAGAAGGCCTGTGCCGTCTTTCCTTATAGCCAGTACCTTGCTAGTCCCAGGCTACATTGATGAACAGGAAATTTACGATATTGCCAAATTTATTGCCTCTTTCGACCCAGACATACCCTACGCTCTCCTCGCCTTCCATCCTGATTTTTTGATGACCGATTTACCAACTACGTCATTTCAACACGCTGAACGTTGCCTAAAAGCAGCGAAAAAGGCTGGGTTAAACAGAGTACGGTTGGGAAATGTTCACCTACTAAGGTACGAGCGCAAGCATGGCGGGACTTCGACGGAAAGCTAGGACTATCGCTTTACAAGCACTTTACGAACTCGACTGCTCCTCCCACAAACCAGAAGATGTTTTAGCGCGCCTATTGGAAGAAAAAGCTTTGCCTAACGCCGCAGCAGAATTTGCCCGTAGCATAGTTTTAGGCGTTCTTCAAAAGCAAAAGGAAATTGACGACTTAGTTCGGAAATTTGCGCCGGCCTTCCCACTCGAGCAAATAGCAGTAATAGATAGAAATATTCTTCGCCTTGCCATTTTTGAGGTTTTGTTCGATAATAGAGTTCCAGTCAAAGTAGCTATCAATGAGGCTGTTGAGCTAGCCAAAGGTTTCGGCAGCGATGCCTCTCAAAAATTTGTCAATGGAGTTCTGGGGGCAGTAGTAGGCTCTTGCAAGCAACAAAACAAACAACAAGAGGCACCTAAACCGAAATAAGGCTAAGTAAACCCCCGGAGGCGAATATGGCAAATGCATGGGAAAGGCTGAAGAAGGTAATTGCGGAGCAGCTTGGTGTTGACGAGTCATCGATAGAGCCTTCAGCATCCTTTGTTGACGACCTTAATATCGACCCCTCCGATTTGGCAGAACTTATAACAGCAATTGAACAGGAATTCAGCACACCAACACAGAAGCTGGAAATCTCAAACGAAGATATAGATGAAATCGTCACAGTTCAAGACCTGTTAAACTGCCTCCACGACTATGGCATAGAGATTTAGGAACTTCAATTGTGACAGGTTTGTTCACGATAACCTAGTCAATGCTGAGTATTCTTGGCCAATCTTTGGAGTACACCTTTAAGCACTGACTGCCAATTATCACCGAAGCATTCTATGTCTAATCTTATCTGTTTAGTACCTACCCTAACTCCGCCAGGAAAATCAGTTAATAAAGACGCCACGCTAGACCCCCTAGCATTAGCGAACTGCAAAACGAGCTGTTTGTCTTCGGCAAAGATAGATTCCACCCCAGCTTCTGATGCAAGCTGTCTAATTTCCACTACGTACAAAAGATTCGCAACTGGCTGCGGCATTGGTCCAAATCTATCGCAGAGTTCCATAGCAGTATCCGCTATTTCCTCCGCACGCTTAATCGTAGCCAATCGCTGATAAAAATTCAGCCTAGTACTCAAACTTGATATATAGCCTTCCGGTATGTACGCAGAAATTGGCAAGGCCATCAAAGAGGTTTGATGCTTAACCATTTTTATCTCAATTTCTCCTGTCTGCTTCTGTTTGGCTTCTTCAACAGCCTCAGCCAACAGGCGACAATATAAGTCAAAACCCACAGCAGCTATATATCCACTTTGCTCTACACCCAGCAAATTACCTGCTCCCCGTATCTCCAAATCTTTCATAGCAATAGCGAATCCAGCACCCAACTCAGTGGCTTCTGCGATTGTACTGAGACGCTTTCTGGCTTCAGGAGTCATTTGCTTTTCCCCGTCAAAAAAGAAATACGCATAGGCATTATTGCTACCACGCCCAACGCGACCTCGTAGCTGGTATAGCTGGGTCAAGCCTAACCTGTCAGCCTGGTCAACGATTAAGGTATTCACATTAGGCATATCGAGGCCTGACTCAATTATAGTGGTAGTAACCAGAACATCGCTCTTACGATTAAGGAACTCGGCTATCACCTCAGCTAGTTCATCTTCTGGCATTTGCCCGTGGGCTATCGAGACCCTAGCTTCGGGGACAAGACTACGAAGTCTGTTAGCAACACGACCAATGCTGTGAACCCTGTTATGAACGAAAAACACTTGGCCATTCCGTTCCAACTCGCGAAGTATCGCCACGCGCACCAGCCTTTCATCATAAGCACCAACATAGGTCTTGATCGGCAAACGCTCATCCGGTGGCGTTTCAATAGTACTCATATCCCTAATCCCGGTGAGTGCCATATGCAGAGTACGCGGAATGGGTGTTGCACTTAGCGTTAAAACGTCTATCTCTCGTCTCAGTTTCTTAAAATGTTCTTTGTGCACTACACCAAAACGCTGCTCCTCGTCTATGATTAACAAGCCCAAATCTTTGAAAACAACATCTTTTTGCAGTAAACGATGAGTGCCAATACAAATATCCACCGTGCCTGCAGCCAGTCCCTCAATTATATTCGCCTGCTCTTTTCGAGAACAAAAGCGGCTCAGCATCTCAACTCTCACCGGAAAAGCTTGAAGCCTTTCTTTAAAGGTCGCAAAGTGCTGCTGGGCTAACACTGTAGTTGGAACCAACAGAGCAACTTGTTTACCATCCATGACCGCCTTAAATGCAGCCCGGACAGCAACTTCTGTTTTACCGTACCCTACATCCCCACAAACGAGTCGATCCATCGGCCTTGGCTTTTCCATATCATCCTTAACATGTTTAACAGCTTCTAGCTGGTCAATTGTTTCCACATATGGGAAGGAAGACTCCAGTTCCTGCTGCCAAAGACTATCTCTGGAAAAAGCGAACCCAGGGATTACCTCTCTTGCCGCATAGAGATTTAGAAGCTCCTGAGCTACGTTAGCTACTGATTCCTTAATTCTCTGCTTGGTACGCGCCCACTCCTGTGTTCCCAGCCGACTCAAGCTCGGCGGCTGATCACTGGTACCAATATAGCGGCTGACACGGTCAGCCTGGTCAGTTGGCACATAGAGTCTATCACCGGCAGCATATTCTAGAACGATATATTCACGTTCCACACCGTCAGTAAACATCCTCGTTAATCCGGCAAACTTAGCAATACCATGTTCAATATGAACAACATAATCTCCAGGTCTCAATTCAGAAACTAGCAAGTGATGCCGTACCGGCCTATGTTTAAACCAGCGCCGTTGCTTGATAAAGCCGAAAATCTCTTTATCTGTAAACAATGTCAGCACATCTTTCAATGCCCACCCTTCATTAAGCGACCCTTTAACCAAAGTAATCACTCCCAATGAAAGTGGCTGTTCTATCTCTACAACGTGATTGACTGGCAAACCTTGTTCCTGCAAGAGTTCAGTCAGGCGATGCGTCTGCTGACTGACTATCACGATGCGTTCATTCTGGGTTAGCATGTCCTTCAATTTCTGGCAAAAAATATCGAGCCTGCCGCCAAAGCTCGGTACAGGTGTAAAAGGCAGAGATTGGACACAAAAATGAGTTGCATGGCTTGAAACCCACGAACATAGCGTCAAATGACGCTTAGCTTTACTTATCTTTGTTTTAAATTCTGCCCATGTCGAATAGTGAACAGGAAAGCTCGATGAGGAGGAGTCCTGTACCGTCCTTGCCCCGATGAACTCATAAGCTTCGCCATCCAATTTGTCAACTACAGCTTTAATTTCATTCAGGTTATCAGTAATAAGCAGAGCATCGTCTGGCAAATAGCTCAAAATGGTATCAGCCCGAGATTCACCTTCTCTGACTGGGACTATTGTGACCGATTCCACCAATCTCACTGAGCGCTGTGTTTTTGGATCAAAAAGCCTGATACTCTCTATATTGTTGCCAACTAGCTCTATTCTGGCGGGAAACTCGCTATTTGGGGAGAAGACGTCTAAAATACCACCACAATGTCTTATCGTCCCTGGTACCTCAACAACACTTTCCAGTTCATAGCCCATGTCTTGCCACTTTTGTATTAGTTGGAACAGCTCAACATGCATCCCGACCGCCAAGGTGTGGCAAGATTTCAAGAAATCT
>FMJZ01000284.1_pt1 | contig 32133 bp, 26 predicted proteins | sample 1987881 | NCBI WGS metagenome assembly FMJZ01 (sample SAMEA4378227, study PRJEB15110) | soil metagenome | biome: soil; feature: Field; material: Soil | place: India | collected 2015-03-11 | depth 0 m
CGCGCGGCTGCGTGCAGCCGCAGTCGCGGGGCGCGATGCCCTTCTCGATCTGCAAGCGGTTCATACCCGTTTGGAGCTTTCGCGGGCGCAACTAACGGAAGCGAGGGCTCGGCGGTACGAGGAATCGTTGGTCCGAAAGCAAGCTACACTGATCGACAGCCTCGATCGCCTCGTCCAAGCGGGCGAGGCTCTTACCCTGGCAGCAGAAGATTTAGAGCGGGCTACGAAAGTCCCGCAGCTACGCGAGCGGTTGGAGCCATCGCGGCCTCCAGCGCGGCGCTGGGGCGGTGGCCTTGGTTTCGCTTTCAACGTGGATATTGGCGGGAAAGAGCGGGTGGACACAGCACGAATTGTCGAGGACGCGAAAAGTGGTGGTCAGGTTGTCCGTGTCGACCGTGCCCCTACGAATATCCCGCGCGCATTGGCAGAAGTGCATTACCTGTTCCCCATAAACCCAAGTGCCAAATTGGTAAAAGGCGACCCGCACAAGGGGAATAGTTCCGACTCGGTTCGGCAGAACGAGGAGCCGGTGCGAGCACGCTTTCCCGGGGACCTCGCCGTGGGGCCATTTCTCGGGGTGCAGTTCGGTGATGACTTTGTCGATGCCGTGGGCGCAGGCCTGATGTTGGGTTGGCGAGTGGACGCGCTGTTTCCGCGAGACCAGTTGCAACTGGGCGTGGGGTACTTCGCGGATCCGAACACGCGAGTGTTGGGTGACGGCTTTGCTGCAAACCATCCACCCCCGGCGGGGGAAACGCAGGTTCGATACAAGGAAGTGACGAAATCTGGCGTGATGGTGCTGATTACCTACGGCTTCTAAAGCTCGATGCAGCTCGAAGTCGAGCCAGCACGCTAGCCGCAATTTTAGGGTACACCGAAAGAGCTGCTGGCCGAGGCCTCCTCGCTGTCTGTCACTGTGGGCTCCACGACCACGCGGTACCGTTGCCGCAACTTACGGAGCCCCTCTACACGAGCACGAGAGCGCTCGTCATCGAGCCAATCTTGCTCCACCCGGCTGCGCACCGCGTCGAACGAAGGCAGCTCCGGAGGGCGCCATTCCTCGAGGCGAACCAAGTGCCAGCCAAAGGCGGACGGAATGGGCTCGCTCCAAGTTCCTTGGGGCAGCTTGCGTAAGGCGGCAAGAAAAGCAGGGCCAAACGTCGCCTCCACTTCGGCAGTGGTGCGCTCCGTCCACCGAAGCCCACGAAGAAAAGGGGCAGAAACAGTCTCCGGCGGTTCCCCCGCTTCCAACCGGCGCCGGAGTCCCTCGAGTGTTGGCGTTGGCGATGCCACATTCGATGAAGTGGCATGCTCGTTGTTTTCACGGGGTTGGAAAACGTGTTGAAAGCTCACCCGTTCCGGAAGTCGGTATCGTTCCGGCTGCAACTCAAAGTAGTCTTTGAGCTGCTGCTCGGTCGGTGGCGGGCCGCTCGCGCTGACCTCCAAGAGAAAAGTCATTTTTTGCACGACCCGGCGGCGCACAATGGGGTCGCCCCGGTCGAGCCCGAGCCGTAGACCCTCACGCCACAGCAACTCTTGGTCGAGAAAGTCAGCGAGCAGGGCCTCGCGCTCGGATGCAGTCGGGGTTCTGCCCCACTGTGCCACAAAGCTTCGCTCCAGCGCGCCGATTTCGTCGGGACCAATGGTGATGGTGTGAGTCTTTGGCACCACGGCGTGCCACAGTGCGAGCAGACTCGCCGCCACGACGAAAAACCAAAAACTTGGCTCGCGTAACACCAAGCGAGCGAGACGGCGCATCACCAGTCAAGCCGGTAGATTCCGCTCGATAATCGACTGGACACGGGTGCCTCGGGGTAAGGTGCCAAAAGCGCGTCCACCATCCCCTTCCAGACGCGAACGGCAAAACGCTTGTGCAACCTCGGGCACGCTGTGACGCAACAAGAGCGAAGATTGTAAAACCACTGCCATCCGTTCCACGAGCCGCCGAGCGCGGAACTCGCTGTCGTCGAGCTGGTTCAGTTCCTCTTGGACTTCGCGAATTGCACGATCGAGGGCGGGCTCGCCTTGTGCCAGGCCGACTTCTTGGAAGAACGCGGGTACGGTTTCCGGCTCCTTTCTGATGGCGCGTAAGACATCCAAGCAAATCACATTGCCCGAGCCTTCCCAAATGCCGTTGAGAGGCGCTTCGCGGTACAGGCGCGGCATGACGCTTTCCTCCACGTAACCGGCACCGCCAAGGCACTCGAGAGCTTCCGCAACCATCATCGGCGTGCGTTTGCAGACCCAATATTTCACCACGGCGGTTGCCAGTCGGGCAAAGGCACGTTCTTCCGGATTGCGGTGGGCCATGTCGTAAGCACGGGCTAAACGCATCATTGCCACAGTGGCTGCCTCGCTTTCTAAGCAAAGATCCGCCAGCACGTTTTGCATGAGCGGTTGTTCCACAAGGCGCTTGTCGAACGCAGAGCGATGACGACAATGGTGAATCGCTTGCACGAGCGCTTGGCGCATGATGGCCGCTGAGCCGATCACGCAGTCGAGCCGCGTATGGTTCACCATTTCGATAATGGTGCGCACGCCGCGGCCCTCTTCACCGACCATGCGGCCCCAGGCTCGATCCAATTCGATCTCGCTCGATGCATTAGAGCGGTTACCCAATTTGTCTTTGAGGCGCTGGATCAAAATGGTATTCCGCACGCCGTCTGGGCGCCAACGCGGAACGAAGAAGCAAGAGAGCCCTTTGTCCGTGTAAGCCAGCATGAGGAAGGCATCGCTCATTGGGGCGGAGCAAAACCATTTATGACCCGTGATCCAATAAGCCGCGCCGGGCCCCCCCGAATCTACCGGCTCGGCACGGGTCGTGTTGGCGCGGACGTCCGAACCGCCTTGCTTTTCTGTCATTGCCATGCCGCAAATCACCCCGCGCTTTTGATTGGGTGGCAGGGATCTCGGGTCGTATTCCGTGGAAACGATCCGCGGCTCCCACTCTGCCGCAATCTCCGGCTGGTGTCGTATGGCCGGAACGATCGAGTACGTCATCGAAATCGGGCAACCATGACCGGCTTCCACTTGTGACTGCAAGAAGAATTTCGCGGCGCGCGCGACATGTGCGCCCGGTTGTTGTCGTCGCCACGGCAGAGCGTGGAGTTCATGAGCGACCGCGAGCGCCATGAGCTGGTGGTACGCAGGGTGGTACTCCACCTCGTCAATCCGGTTGCCGTAGCGATCGTAGTTGCGCAAAACCGGAGGATGAGTGTTTGCTTGCACGCCCCAAAGGAGAGGTTCTCCAGTGAGAACCCGAGAAAGTTCGGCGATGCTTTCGCGAGCCCAGGCAGCACCCTCGCGAACCAACGCTTCCTCTAAAATCCGATCGGTGCTGAACAGATCGTGGCCCTCGAATGGTGGAGGCTGGTTGAGAACGTCGTGTGTCTTGTGCGCCAGAGTGATGACGTTTTTCATTCCAAGCTCCTTTCGCACCCACCGAACCCACGGTTGCACACAGCCGCTCGAGCGGTGGGTTACGGCCAGCTTTGGCTGGCGTTGGCCCCTCGTTCAAGAGGTGTGCTGCGTTCAGTTGCTACATAGCTTAAAAGTTCGGTAAGGACCAAGTGGGCTTTTTGATGGAAGGAGCGGGAGATGGATGCAAATCTGGTCACGCGGTTTTTGGTTACTGCGTTTTTCGCGGTGACGTTTTTGCAATCGGGCCTGGACAAGGTGATCGATCGCGAGGGCAATCTGCAATATCTCTCGGAGCATTTCCAGAGCACACCTTTGAGTCCGTGGGTGCCGCAGCTTCTCACTGCGATCACCGTGCTGGAACTCATTGCCGGGGGGCTTTGCGGCTTGGGTTTGCTCTTGCTCGATTTTCGGCAACCGGGAATGCGGGTGGCGGGCTGGGGGGTCGGAATGTCCGGCATTGCGCTGCTTTGCTTGTTGTTTGGACAACGCCTGGCAAAAGATTATGCGGGGGCGGCAGTGGTTGCTGCGTATTTCGCCGTGGTGCTCCTAGGTTTGCGAGCATTCTGAGGGAAGGCCGATGGCAGTGACTAAAGAACAATTTCGGCGCTGGCTCGCAAGCTTCGCAGCCGGCGTGACCGTGGTAACGACTCGTTCCGCAGACGGGCGTCCGTACGGCCTCACGGCCACAGCGTTCACCTCAGTTTCGCTCGAGCCGCCCTTGGTGCTCGTATGCGTGGATAAAAAGTCCGAAAGCCACCCTCACTTTTTGGCGTCTCGCGTTTTTGCCGTGAACTTCCTCGCTGAAGGGCAAGAGCATTACGCACGCCGCTTTGCTGTTTCCGGAGGAGAAAAGTTCCGAGACATTCCCTTTGCTTTTGGAGTGGGTGGGGCTCCGTTGTTGCAAGAACGTCTCGGATTTGTCGAGTGCCGGGCCGAAGAAATCGTCGAGGCGGGCGATCATACGATTCTGATTGGGCGCGTGGTCGCGGGAGACGCAGCAGAAGAGAAAAGACCTCTCCTGTACTTTCGCGGGTCGTATTACGGAATTTGAGTGCGTAGTCGAAAGTTTTGCCGCGGCTGGCTGTGGAATCCCTGCAGGGGCAGAAACGTGTCGCGAAGAAACATTTCTCCAAACTGGCTGCTTCGTTGAAGGTGTCACCAGCGAAAAGCATCATCCCCAGTTAGTGCGGGCGGCGCCGAGCAAATGCGCGGGGGACGGTCCAAAGCTTTTCGGCCCAGGCTATATCTCCCTTGTACCCGGGCAAACACGAGACCGATCCGAACCAGAAGGGAATGAGGCACTGAAGCAGACGTTACACACTGCCAGACCGGGCCTGCTTCCCTGATTGTGCCAGCCTACGTCGTTCCACTTGCAGCGCGCGCTCGACACAAGCGCGAAACTCTCGGTGCCAGTTTGTCACCGTGCCCGCTTGCTTCAAATAGGCGTCGAGCCCCATGAGCGCGCGGACCAAAAACACGCGATGGCCGGGGTCCTTAAAAATACGGTGTTCAATGGCAATTTTTGCGATCTCGATGCCCCGCTCCACGGTGTTGTAATCCCGCGGGTGATAGGGCCGATCCACCAGTAAAGGCTCGAAGACAATCTTCATAATTTGCACCATTGGTTCAGGGTTTTGATCTGGATCCAGAAAGTCCAGGGTGAGAAAGCAGCGGTGCATGGTGGCAGTGTCGTTCCGCAGCAGGGCGTCGGCCAATTCCAAATAGGCCTTGCGAATGGATTCCGGAAAGACGCGGATAGAGCCGAAGTCGAGAATGGCGAGCTTTGGATGAAAGGTAACCAAGTAGTTGCCAGGGTTCGGATCGGTGTGCAGCGTTCCGTACTCGAAGATTTGTCGCCAAACGACACGAAAGTACTTCTTGGCAACCCAGTCCTTCAATTCCTGATCGACGCCTGGCGCGAGCACACTGGCCAAAGGGTATCCCTCCACATACTCCATGGTGAGCACACGTCGTGACGTGAGCTCGGGATAAACTTTCGGGATGATCACCTCGGGGTCGTCAGCGAACATCTCCCGAAAGCGTTCGATGTTGCTCGCTTCGTGGAGATAGTCGAGTTCCTCGTAAAGCCGATCCTGGAGTTCGCGGTAGACGTCGGAAGGATCGACGCGCTGGCGCATAACGTCGCGCGCAATGAGGGTGAAAACGTTGAGCAGGGCCTTGATGTTCTGGAGGTCTTGTTTGACCGTATCTTCGACCCCTGGATACTGGACCTTGACGACAACTTCTTCGCCGGATTTGAGCCGCGCCCGATGCACTTGCCCGAGCGAAGCGGCAGCGAAGGCATCGGGGTCGAACCAGGCGTAAAGTTGTTCCGGCGGCTTGCCCAGCTCGCGCCGGATTTGCTCCCGGATGAGCTCGTAGTCCATCGGTGGCACTTGCGATTGCACCGAAGACAATACGCTCAACACCTCGGCGGGAAGGATGTCATCGCGCATCGACAGCATTTGCACGAGCTTGGTAAAGGCCCCGCGCAGCTCTTGCGAGCGCTCGACGATGCGCATGGCGTTTTTGATGTGTGTCTCCAGCAGGGCCTTTTCCCGCTCCCCGGCCGACTGAAAGGGCGCGCGAATTGCGTTCCAGAGATAGCTGGTACCGACCGAGGTCGCGAGCTCGCCAACCTTCAGCACCCGCCGCGCGCGGCCGCTGGTGATTTTCGTGCTTTTCTTTTTCGGCTCGTCGCCACCCATGGCAACTCAGCTTTGCAAACAACGCTGCAGGCGGAAAGACCACAGTGACGTCGCTCGGGGCTTTTCTTGCGAGATGGGCGGCACGTACTCCCCGGTGGCGAACTACGACTGAGCCCCAAATGTCTGCGGCGGCGCGTCGTTGCACTGCGAGCTGCGACCCGCAGGGGTTGCGAGCAGCAGCGGAAAATCCTGCCTGGCAGGCCCCCAAGGTGCAGCGCGGCCCCAGCCGGGAGTGTCGCGGTAAAACGGCGATGGCATCGGTAGTTCTGTTCGGAACTCCGGCCGTTACCCTGAAGGAGAGCACAAACCAAGTTGCGCAAAGGTGCAGGGTGCTAGCGGCAGGTTCCCGTGGCCCGAGCCATGGAAACCACGGGTGGTTGGTGACTTGCGCCACCAAGACGGTCTTCCACGAACCCAAACTTTCCGTCAGCGTCAACGGGTGACGGTCGCTGTGCCCCCCGAGCCGGCAGTGCAGCGGCACTACTGGACACAGGCTATTCGCCCGTTGCCTTCCGCACCTGTGGTCGGTAACGGTTGGAGCGCGACGAAACGCGCTAGGCGGTCTCGGCCAAGTGCGCAGCTTTCCCAACACGTTCCGGGGTGCACCCAGCCGGAAAAAGAGGCTCAGCGACTCTGCGAGACTTCGGCACTGGTGGCTTCCCCGACGGAGGCGGCCTGCCAATCGGGCGGTCTCATGGACCAACACGTGTGGTGGCAGGAGGGGCAGTTGGCGCGCCAGTGCGGAAGTGAGGGTTGACCTCCTGGGGCAGAGCCCCTAGGCTGCGGCCCGCACTGTCAAGCCTGCTGGGAAGAGGAGAAGTCGATGAAGACCTTCTGGCTGTTTGCATGCGCGCTGGCGCTAATGATCCCGCGATCGAGCCCTGGTGCGGACGAGGTCGTGGCGACCGTGGGCGAGCGCAAGATCACTCGCGCCGAGTTGGAAAAGCACGTCAAGCCGAAACTGGTTCAACTGGAGAACCAGCGCTTCCAGGTGCTGCAAGAAGGTCTCGAGGAACTCGTCGCCGACGAGCTGTACCGGCGGGAAGCGACGGCGCGGGGTATCTCCGTGGAGCAGTTGGTGAAACAGGAGATCGAGAGCAAAGTGACCGATCCCACGCAGGAAGAAATCCAAAAGTTGTATGACGACAACAAGGAAGACTTAGAAGGCCAGTCCCTTGAGGAGCTTCGGCCGCAGTTGATTCAGTATTTGAAACAGCAGAGGCTGGGAGAGCGGCACCAGCAATTTCTCGGCGAGCTGCGGAAAAAGTACAAAGCGACGGTGGCCTTGAAGCCTCCTGTGGTGGAGGTCGGGGACGGAGGGAGGCCAGCACGGGGGCCGGCATCAGCGCCGGTGACCATCATTGCTTTCTCGGATTACGAATGCCCGTTTTGCAAGCGAGCTTCGACAACGATTGCCCAGGTACTGCGCCACTATGGGGATAAAGTTCGGTTTGTCCACCGCGACTTTCCGCTGAGTTTTCATCAACACGCTCGGCTGGCTGCTGAGGCAGCGGCCTGCGCACAGGCTCAAGGCAAGTTTTGGGAGTACCATGACCGCTTGTGGACCGCGGACGACTTGTCCGAGTCGGGGCTCAAGAAAGTTGCGAAGGACGCTGGGTTAGACGAAGCGAAGTTTACGGAGTGCCTCGCAAAGAAGCCGCACTCTGCGGCGATCGATCGTGACATCGAAGAGGGCACGGCTGCGGGGGTGAGCGGAACACCCGCGTTTTTTGTCAACGGGCGGATGCTTTCGGGAGCCCAACCCTTCGAGGCTTTTAAGCAGCTTATCGATGATGAGTTGAAGCGCGGGGAAAAGAAAAGCTGAGCCCGCACGGCGCCAAGGGGTCGATTGGCTGTAACGGAGGAGGAGAGTGATGAAGCTTAGGGCGGGCGTTGTGCTCTTCATCTTGCTCGCGAAGGCAGCGGCGTGGGCCGCCTCCGCAGAAGAGTCGCTGTACCGACGGGCGGTAGCCAACGTCATAGGGGCACGCTTCGAGGCTTCGGGAACGTTAGAAGTTGCCCAGGGAAAGCAGGTGAAGGTTGTGCTGCGCCACGTCGTTTCCGATGGTCGGCGGACCTGGATCGAGGTAATCCAACCTGCTGAACTGCGCGGCCAGCGGTGGCTCATTGTGGATCGCGACGGAGGGCCGGACAAGATTTGGCACTTCGACCCCAAGACGCGAAAGGTCGCGGAACTCCCCGAGGAGCAGTGGAGGCAGCCGTGGTTGGGGAGTAACCTCGTGTTGGCGGATTTTCTGCTTCCCGACGCGGACGGATACACGTTCGAGCTGGGAGGAGAGGAGAACGTCGGTGGCGAGACGTTCACTGTCATCCGTCTCGCCCCCAAGCAAAAGGAGAAGGACCGTTACGGAGTACGCGTGTACTCAATCGACCCGCGCACTCCCCGTTTGGTCCGCGGTTTGTTTTTTGACCAACAAGGCAGAGCCGTGGCGCGGTGGGTGGTGGAGCGCACCGAACAGCGCGGCAGTGAGTGGTTTCCGGCGCAGCAAAGGTTTATCGACCTCGCAACCCAGAAGAGTTCCGTTTTCACCCTAGTGGATTTCAAGTACGGGGCGCCACCGGGCACGCAGGAATTCGAGCCCTCGGGTTTGAGCGCAAGCCCGACGCCAAGGAAGCAGTGAATAGCTCTTTGGTGGGCCGTCTAACTTGCGCCAATTTCGATGCGAGCGCGGAACGTGTCCCACCCGTGGCATTTGGGGCAAACGCCGATCCAGTCTGCGGACAAGTGCTCGCACTTTTGGCAGCGGTAAAGCGGTAGCTCGCGGCAAGCGCGGGCGAATGCCTGGAGGGATTGCTCCACCTGGCCGCGCAAACGGTGCACTTCTGCCCAAAGACGATCAAAGTCGGGGATGACCGAGGCCGGAGTTTGTACGGCCTCGAGCTCACGGGCTGCCTGTTCCGCATTGCGATCGGCAAGAAATGTTTCTGCCATCCATACGTGCACGGCATCCGCGTGGACCGTGTCGCGCAACTTGGAAAGGAGGCTCCGCAGTCGTTCGCGGTGTTTGGGCTCGGTGGCGATACGGAGCAATCGATCGACAAACACACTGCGAGCGTGCTGCCGAAGGCCACGTTCCCACGCCGCCGAAGCATCGGCAACGCGGTGCGCGGCGGCGAGTTCGTCACCCAACGCAACGTACACCGGAGCCGGCACGCGCCGCGCCGAGGCCAAGTTTTCCAGCGCTCGCAGTCGCTCCTGCGGATCGCTGAGATGAACGGCCGTCTGATACCGAAGACAGAACAACGTCTCTTGTTCCTTTTGGGCAACTTCCGGATCGGGCAGTAACGGAATCAGCGCCTCTTGCACTTGTGCCGCTGCGCCCCAGCGCTCGCCATCGATGTAAGCATCGCGCAAGGCCCGTAGCGCCTGTGGCGCTCGCGGGTAGAGCGCGCGCAAACGCTCGAGAACTTCGATGCGGGCTCCTACCTCGCCGAGTTCTCGGTGCAGATCGGCCAAGGCCAGCAAGACTTCGGGGTGGGTGTGGTACTGAGTCGCAGCGTCAAAAAGAACCCCCCGTGCGCGATGGAGCTCACCGGTGGCTTTGAAGGATGCAGCCAGCAAGAGGGCTGCGTAAGGGTCGTCCGGCCTCCGCTGCCACACCTTGTGCAGCAATGCGCGGGCACGAGCAATTTCGCCACTCCACAGCAGTTTGCTGCCGCTTTCCTCCCACTCGTCCACCCGCGAGGCGCGCCGTTCGCGGCGTCCACTGCGCCAGGTAGTCCAGGCGCGAAGGCCGGCTTGCACACTGCCGACGACAAAGGCCACGAGAACCCCAGCGACGAACGCTCCGCCTACCAGCGCGCCAGTGTTCCAACGCATGGCCAGGTCGGGAGCTAGGTGGAAGGTGGTCGTTTCGTTGTTCAGGAAGACGAGGTACAGAACCAAGGCTACCAACAGTAAGCTGACAACAACCGCGCGCCTCACCGTACCGTCTCCTCATCTCTCGCTGCTGGCTGCCTGTCGGGCCTGACTTTCGTAAGGCTCCGGCAGGCGAACTCGCGGTGCCTTGGCCCACAGCCGTTCGAGGTCGTAAAATTCCCGTACGGGTTCGAAAAAGATGTGCACCACCACGTCGCCGAAGTCCTCCACGACCCAGTGCCCGTGCCGGTAGCCTTCGATGGCAAGGGGCTTTTGTCCGGCACGATGCATCGCCTCTTCGATCGCTTGGGAGATGGCTTGAACCTGCGTATCGGAGCGGCCACTGCAGAGCAGAAAATAGTCGGCCAGTGAGGTCAGTTCGCTCACGTCGAGCAGCACCAAATCGTAAGCTTTCTTCTCCAGGGCAGCTTTGACGCAGACAAGAGCAGCTTCGCGTGCTGACATCTTTTTCACGATGCGCCAGACCTCCGTCGATAGATTTGGTGCCGATCAATGTATCGTCCCACGGAAGCTGGGACGAGGTAGCGGATCGAATGCCCGTGCTGCAATTTGCGGCGGATTGCCGTCGCCGATACGTCAAAGCCCGTGACGGGTTGAAAAATCACCCTGTGTCCAGATCGGTGAATCAGCTCCAAGCCGTTGGCCGCATACCAGAAGGCCCGACGAGTGACAACCGGCAACAGCCGCGGGAGTGGAACCACTGGGGTGCCAGGGCGCGACACAACCACGAAATGGGCGAGTTCGAACAAGCTTTCGAACTCTTTCCAAGTGTGAATCTCGGAAAACGCGTCGGTACCGAGAATGAAGTAGAGTTGCCACCGAGGAAAGCGTTGACGTAGTTCCCTCAAAGTATCGATCGAGTACGAACGCCCTCCACGGCGAAGCTCGATGTCCGAAGCGCGGAAAAACGGATTGCCAGCAACGGCCAGTCGCACCATTTCAAGTCGTTGTTGCGGTGTCGCCAGTTGGTGCCCCCGTTTATGTGGAGGCAGAGCGGCAGGGATGAACAGGATGCGGTCGAGACCTTGCGCCTCCCGAACTTCTTCCGCTGCCCGCAGGTGCCCCATGTGGATGGGATTGAAGCTTCCGCCGAATAGCCCCACCCGCAACGTCTGGTCACCACCCTTGCACTCGCCTGCCCGTTTCACGTGCGAATTTGCCCGTTGCCGGAGATCACGTACTTGTAGGTCGTTAACTCCTTCAAACCCATGGGCCCCCGCGCGTGTAACCGGTTAGTCGAGATGCCCACCTCGGCCCCAAAGCCGAATTCGTAGCCATCGGTAAAGCGGGTAGAAGCGTTCACATACACCGCAGCCGAGTCCACCTCGCGCTGAAATCTGCGGGCGTGCTCGTAGTGGTCGGTGACGATAGCGTCGGAGTGACCAGTCCCGTACGTATTGATGAACGCAATGGCTTCGTCGAGCGATGACACGACTTTCACGGACAAAATGAGATCAAGGTACTCCGTTCGCCAATCCTCTTCTGTCGCAGCACGCACGTGAGGCACGATGCTCCGAGTGCGCTCGCAGCCCCGAATTTCTACGTTTGCCGCTTCTAGACGACGGATCATCGCGGGTAAAAAGTTTGCGGCCACGCGTTCGTGTACCAACATGGTCTCCATCGCGTTGCACACGCCTGGGCGCTGCACCTTTGCATTGAAACAGATCTCCTCTGCCATCTGGAGATTGGCAAACTCGTCGACATAGGTGTGACAAACCCCAGCGTAATGCTGAATCACGGGGATCCGAGACATCTCGGTAATGGCACGGATCAGGCTTTCCCCGCCTCTGGGGACGATCACATCCACGTACTCGGTTTGCTGCAATAATGCGTGTACCGCTTCCCGTTCCGTAGTCGGAAGCAACTGTACGGCGTCCGCGGGCAAACCTTGTGTTTCTAAAACGCGTGCAAAGATTCGGGCGAGTTCGCGATTGGTGTTCCAGGCCTCGCTTCCCCCTTTCAAAATCACCGCGTTACCCGACTTGAGGCAAAGCGAGCCGGCATCCACAGTGACTCCGGGGCGCGATTCGTAAATAATCCCCACCACACCGATCGGAATGCGCACTTGCGCGATCTCTAACCCATTCGGCCGGCGCCAACAGGCTATGGTTTCGCCAACTGGATCGGGCAGGGTAGAGACTACTTCCACACCGCGAGCGAGCGCTTCGATTCGTTGTGGGTCGAGGCGGAGCCGATCGAGTAAGGCGGCAGACAGTCCTTGCCTGCGGCCTTCCTCGACATCTCGGGCGTTTGCCTCGAGAATGCACTGCTGCTGCTCGCGGAGTTCTTGGGCCAAGCGGTCGAGGCAAGCGTTTTTCGTGTTCGTGTCGACCGTCGCCAGCCGACGCGCAGCCCGGCGTGCTTTTTGGCATAGCTCCGTCACGGCAGCTTTTACGTCCATACTTGGCCCATATCGAAAGGCAAAGGTTTCGCCAACTGTAGCCAAGCCTGCCAGGGGCATGTTCGCACATCGGCCACGCAAGATCGGTGGGAAGGAATCCCTCGTGCGGTCGCGAGCAGCAGGTCACGCGCATTTGTTCCCTTTAGCGATTTGGGGCGCCGACGAGTGGGTGCCTCCAGAGCGACAACGCCGCGGAGCAGAGTCCTGGCCTAGCGCCACGCAGCGTTACGAAAGCCCGGGGTGATGCCGTGATTTTCCCAACGAAAGCCGGGGGGTAGCACGGCGCTTGTTGCGCATTGCGCGTGGTGCAAAGTGAACGAGGTGGAGCTTCGCGTTATCCGAGGCCGGGTACTGGCCAGACGCACGGCGGCCCGATAGCAGGCACGGTCCGGCAAAACGCGACCGCTCCCCTGTGTCCTTGCCAATTCGGCGTGCCACTCACGGCCGACGGTCGCGGGCCGACCAATACAGCGCCGCTGGCAGCTCAGGCCGACTCCGGTCAGGAGTGCCCTCACGGTAGTACCCGCGCCCCAGCCGCACGGGCAAACGCAGAGCGTCCTTACGTGCGGGCGATGAGGTTCGCTGCGAAAGTGTTTCGTGTTCCGGCGGCGGGAGTTAGCGGAAAAGCCTGTGTTTACGGAATTTCCGTCGAAAGAATCAGGGTCGCCGCTGAACTCCAAGTACCACCCGTGCCATGGCAAAGGGCTACCTTGGCATCGGGTACTTGGCGAGGACCGCACTCGCCTCGCAGTTGGCGCACCGCTTCCACGATCGCGAACATCCCGTACATGCCCGTATGCGTGTAAGAAAGGCCGCCGCCATTGGTATTCATCGGAAAGTCGCCACCAGGGGCGGTGCGTTGACCGGAAACGAAAGGTCCGCCCTCACCGGGCTTACAAAAGCCCAATGCTTCCAAAGCCAAGATGGGCACGATCGTAAAAGCGTCGTAAAGCTCGCACACGTCGATGTCTTCATGTTTGATGCCAGCCATGCTGAAAGCGCGGGCCCCGGAGACGATGGCTGCGTCCCACCGGTCGAAATTCGGCATTTGGCTAACCATTTGATGGGAGACGGCCTCGCCCGTGCCGAGGACGTAAACGGGCTTCTTCGGCAAGTCTTTGGCTCGTTCTGCTGAAGTGACGACGATTGCCCCACCTCCATCGGTTACGAGGCAGCAGTCCAGCAGATTGAATGGCCAGGAAATAAGCCGCGAAGACAACACGTCATCGATGGTAATCGGATCGCGCAGGAAGGCTCGCGGGTTCAACGCTGCCCATTTGCGCGTTGCTACCGCTACTTCCGCCATTTGCTCTTTGGTCGTGCCGTACACGTGCATATGCCGCGTTGCCACGAGACCATAACCAGTTGTCGGGCCCGCGTGGCCATAGATCAATTCAAACTGGGCGTTATTCGAGTCGTCTCCCCAGCGCGTTGCTGGCATGCCCACACGCGAGTAACCGCTTTCTCCATGGGTGATAAGGGCCACCTCGAACAAGCCCGCCACAATTCCTGCCATGGCGTGCTCCACATGAGCCATGAAGGAGCAGCCACCCATTTGTGTGCTATCTACGTAACGCGGGCGAATTCCGAGGTACTCGGGCACCTCGTTGGCCATGTTCCGCCCTGCAGTGAAGACCGCATCGACATCTTCCTTGCGAAGACCAGCATCCGCTAGCGCATTGTGCGCCGCCTCCATGTGCAGCGCCAGCGCGGACTTGTTCGGGAGCCGACCAACCCAGTCTGACTCCCCAGCGCCAACGATCGCAACCGACCCTCTCAGCCGCGTACGTCCGTCTCGCATCACGGAACGGGCCTGAACTTCGGTAAGGCGAAATTTTCGTCGATGTCTTCGAATACGACCTCGACCGGCATGTCGCACCGCAGTGCCTTAGGATCGGGCTCTACGCCAACGATGTTCGTCATCAAGCGCGGGCCTTCTTCCAGTTCGACGATGCCAATGATGTACGGTGTGTCGGAGGGGAAGTGGCGTGGAGGGCGGTGGTTGATCACGAACGTGTGCAACCGGCCACGCCCACTGCACGTGACCCACGCGACGTTGCGCGAGAGGCAGTAGGGGCACATGGGCCTTGGGTAAAAGTAGTGGGCTCCACAGTCATGACATTGCTGGATTTGCAACTCACGTCGCTTCGCTGCCTCCCAAAATGGGTGGGTTTCTGGTGTTGGCCGCAGTGTTAGAGTGCGATTTTCCGAGCCTCGTGTTTGCATGCGGGCGAGGGTTATAGGTAGCGACTCCAAAAGAATCAACGCGGGGGATTGCTGTCCTCGGGGTGGGACACGGGCGAACAAACGCATTGAATAGATTTTTCCGAGTTTGCTAGGTTGGGCGGCGGCGGAGGAGGCCAGCATGAATACAGTGGCTCCGACGGCAAGAGCGGCGGTGGTGCTGGGTGTGTGGCGGAGTGGGGTTGTGAGCCTTGCGCTGGTCACGATGGCTGCGCTGTTACCGGGGCCCGCAATGGGGGTGCTGCCGTATCCGCCGGAGCTCCGCCCCCAGGTGGAATTTTGGAAGAAGGTGTTCGCTCACTACAGTCGCAACCAAGTGGTAATCCACGATTCCTGGCAGCTCGACCGTGTTTATACCGTGCTCGATTTCTCTGCTGACGCCGCGGATTTGGACAACGATGTTCTGCCCGCCTACGTTGAGATTCGCGTGAATCAAGAGAAGGAACGGATCCGCTCGCTACTGCTGAATCTGCACCAGAACGGTGGCCAAGCCGCCGGATGGAGTGCGGAGGAACAGCGGCTGGCGGCATTGTTCCGTCACGACCGCGATCCAGACAAGTTCTTGCGTGCGGCTGACCCGAAACGGATCCGCGCACAGCGTGGATTGCGGGAAAAGTTTCTCGAAGGGTTGCGGGTGGCTGGTCGGTATCTACCGGCCATGGAGGCCATCTTTCGTGCGGAAGGCCTGCCCGTGGAGCTAACGCGGCTGCCTCTGGTAGAATCTTGCTTCAACGTTCGCGCTTACTCGAAGGCTGGTGCCGCGGGTATTTGGCAGTTCATGCCATCTACAGGTCGGTTGTTCTTGCGCATCGACGATGCGGTAGACGAACGGCGCGACCCGATTGAGTCGACGAAGGCCGCAGCGAAATTTCTGAAACGAAACTACGAAAAGCTGGGAACGTGGCCGCTGGCCGTGACGGCCTATAATCACGGGCCGGCGGGGGTGGCGCGAGCAGTAGAGGCTGTAGGTTCGCGCGATCTGGTCGAGATTATTCGGCGATACAACGGGCCGAGGTTTGGCTTCGCCTCGCGCAATTTTTATGCGGAACTCCTGGCCGCCATCGAAATCGATCGCGAGCCCGAGCGCTACTTTGGCCGTCTGGAGCGGTTGCCACCTTGGGATACCGAAGTGGTGGAGCTCCCCCAAAGTGCTCCGTTTCCAGCGTTGGCCTCGATGGCCGGCTTAAGCAGCGCAGAACTGGCTGAACTCAATCCGGCGCTTATGCCTAGAGTGCTGGCTGGGCAGACGTTAGTGCCGAAGGACTTCCGGCTGCGGCTCCCGCGTGCAAAGCGTCGCGCTTTTGAGGAGCGGTATGCTGTGTGGCGCGCGGGTAGGTCGCAACAGCTCCAGCTCGCACGCCAGAGTGCTGAGGGGCGGAGGCCTTCCTACCGTCAGAGCCGCACGGCCCGTGCGTCAGCAGGTGCTAAGGCGAAGCGCAAGCATCGGGTGCAGCCTGGGCAAACTTTGACCATGATTGCTCGGATGTATGGGCTCAAGGTGAATGAGCTCGAGCGCGAAAACCGGTTACGACGTGGTGCCCGATTGCGCGCCGGGCAAGTTTTGGTCATTCCCGAAGGGTGAGCCCCGTTAATTCGTCGGTCGGCGTCGTTGTGGCCGGGGGGCAGAACAATCCTCAGAGATGAAAGGGGATCGCGTCGCCGGTGTTGGATGAGTAACACGGGGCGAGAGAGCGCCACCTTTGTGTCGCCGCGCGCTGCTGCTGCGAGGGCGACTCCGGCCCTGAAGCAAGGTCGCGAGAATGGCACCTCGGTTGCTCGCCACGGGCCCACGTGGGACCGCTGGTCATGGAGGAGAACCGTACGGTGGCGCCGGAAGCAACGGGCGTGGTGCAGCCACATCCACTGCTCACGAAAAAGCGCACCATCCTATTACTGCGGATGGTGGTGTCGATCGCCACGGCCTATCTGATCCTGTTCGGGCCGCAGGCGACGAGCCCTTGGGCGCTTGGCTACATTGCCGTGCTTTTGGCTACCAATCTGATACTGGGCTGGGTTCCTGCCGCTCGCTTTCACGAGCCAGGCTTTTCTGCCGGCTTGTTGCTTGCCGATACCTTCATCGTTTTAGCTGGCTTGTATCTGACGGTCGGTTGTTTCTCCCAGGACTTTCTCGTGATTTACTTTTTCACCATTTTCCTCACCGCTGCCACACAGGGGGTGGCGCAAATTGCGCTTGCGGCGGCGGTGGTCAGTGGCCTCTACGCGTATTGGCTCTGGTTTACGTCGGGTGGCCAACTGGGTAGCGGAGAGTGGCTGCGCTTACCGTTCTTTTTTACCGTCGCGGTGTTTTATGCGTACGTGACCGAGGAAACGAAGCTCGAGCGTTGGCGGCGGGATCAAAGCGAGCGGGAGGCAGCGCGCCTGCGAGCTTTACTTGGATTGTTGAGTCCGGAAGTTGCTCGAAGCACCACAAGAGCTTGGATCGAGCTCGCGCGGCAAGCACTGCAATGGGCCTTCCCGAGAGTGCGTTGCGAATGGATCGAACCCGAGAGAGTGCCCCCAGGGGCGGAAGTGTTGTTCGCACCCAAGGCGGAGGGCAGCGTCCTGGCTGTTTGGCGAGACGATAGCGAGCCCTTGGAGCCGGTGGAACGCGAGTTTTGCCGAGTGGCTCGCGCCCTCGGGACGGAGCTCGAGGAACGGCAGGATGCTTTACAGGGCGAACTGAGTAAAATGCGCCGCGACTTGCTCGGGTTGGTGTCGCACGAGCTTCGAACGCCGCTGCATGCCATCTTGGGCTATGCAGAAATCCTGCAGGCGGAGCCAGGTTACAGCCGCTCCCCGGAAGGCGGGGAGATGCTGGCACGCCTGCGCGCGAACGCCGAGCACCTGAACGAGATCATTGCCGATCTCTTGTTGCTGGCGGAAGTACGAGCGGGAATGGCGCAGGTGCGGGCTCGGCGCTTTGAGGTTCGCGACTTGCTGGAAGACTTGCACGCCTTGCTCAAGCCACAACTTGTGGAGAAGAAAGTCAAGTTGCACGTTCAAATCGATGAGTCCGTTCCGAAGCTGGTGACGGATCGCGAAAAAGTAGCGCGCCTCCTCCGGTGCCTCCTGAGCAATGCCGTGAAGTTTTCCGCAGAGGGTTTGGTTCACGTGGAGGTCAAGAGAGCGGAGGGCGACCGGGTGGAAATTTGTGTCCGCGACAACGGTCCGGGGATTCCGCCCCAAGAGCAGGATCGCTTGTTCGAGCCCTTTTGGCTCCGTGAATCTCCGCTCAATCGCCGCACCAGTGGGTTAGGGATCGGGCTGGCGCTGGCGAAAGACTTGGCGGTGCGGCTTGGCGGCGAAATTCATTGCACGAGCCATCCGGGACGTGGGACCACCCTTACGGTGCGCCTACCTATACGGTTCGAAGAGGAAAGCGAAGCCCAGTGGCAAGAACTGGTGAGCCCGTTGGTGTGGAGGACGGTGTCGCGGATTGCCCACTAGCCGGCGGTCGCCCTCGCTCTGGAAATCGCACGGGAGCGGCAACGAAAAACCGAATTTGCCGTTAGGAATTGGCGGCCGGAGGTGGCGGCAGTGGCAGAGCCCATGGCAGGCCGCGCTTCTGGGCGGGGAAGCGTAACCGCGGGCCCGGCGACACACTTTGCCGCCACGGGGATTGCGACACCCTTGGACTCGGGGTTTGCCGCTGTTCGACGCGATTGCATCTGTTGAGCGAGGCGGTGTATGCGGCTAGTTGATGTCGGCGAAGCCAGTTCGCGAGGGGTTGTTCGTCACGGATCCGGAAACCGGAACGGCCTCCCTGCTCGGAAGTCGGTGTGCCGGGTGCTCGCAGGTGGCATTTCCTGCAAGTGAGTTTTGTCCGTACTGTGGAGGTGAGCACACTCGAGTGATTCCGCTTCCGCAGGAGGGCACGATCGAGCTGTGCACCGTGGTGCGCAAATCGTCCCCCAATTACCGAGGGCCTACCCCGTACGGTCTTGCGGTCGTTCGTCTGACGCCGGACCTCGTCATCATAGCTAAGGTGGACACGCAGCAAGTGCTGGCGCCCGGCACTGCAGTACGTTGCATGGTGCAAGCGGTGGGCGAAGACGACGACGGAAACGTTTTGCTGGCACCTTGTTTTCGCCCGTTGCATCTTCAATCCGAGATGGAGCGGATTCGAGTAGCCGGGTCGTGATCGATATGCCGGTTTACATCGCTGGTGTAGGGCTGCACCGATTCGGGCGATTCCCCAATCGCTCGCTGAGCAGCCTGGGCGCGCACGCACTGCGTGCCGCCCTGGAGGACGCCGGGCTTTCGGTCGCTTCCATACAGGCACTTTACTGCGGTACGGCCTATGGGGGTGTTGCAGCGGGTCACAAAGCGCTTGGCGCACTGGGGGCGACGAGCATTCCCGTGATCAACGTTGAGGCTGGCTGTGCGAGTGGTGCGGCGGCACTGTTGCTGGGTGTACTGGCTTTGCGTGCGCAGGCTTACGAGTGCGTCGCCGTGCTAGGCATGGAGAAAATGCCCAAGGGCATGATTCGCTCCACCTTTTTCGAGCCGTGGCAAGAGCAAGCCGGACTGGCCGTGACACCAGCCTACTTTGCGCTCCGTGCCCAACAACTGCTGCGCGAGGAAAGCCTGGACGTGCGCGACTTGGCCGAAGTGGTGGTGAAAAATCGCGGGAACGGGGCTTTGAACCCATACGCCATGTTCCAAAGTTCTGTAACGGCGGAAGACGTACTGGCCTCGCCGGAGGTGTGCGAGCCGCTGCGTTTGTGGATGCTTTGCTCCCCCAACGAAGGTGCGGCGTGTGTGATTTTGGCCCGGAAGCCGCCACCGACACGGCCAAAGGTGCGCGTGGCGGCCACTGCTCTGCGGTCGCACCGCTTTGGCAACGTGCTCGGGGAACACACACCTCTGTGCGGTACGGTTGGCCGGATTCCCCCCTCGGCATCGGAGCTGGCAGCGAGCGAGGCATACGAACGTGCAGGCCTCGGACCGCAGGATCTCGATCTCGTCGAGTGCCAGGACACGGATGCTGCCCGAGAACTGCTGGCATGTCGCGAGTTGGGACTATATCGGCCCGGTGAGTGCGCAAGAGCATTACGCGAGGGTTGGTTCGCACCACGGGGAAAACTTCCAGTCAACTTGAGTGGAGGCCTGCTATCGAAAGGCGAACCTCTGGGGGCTTCGGCACTGGGGCAAGTGGTTTACCTGTGCTGGCAGTTGCAGGGGCGGGCGCCTGGGGTGAGCCTGGATCGCTGCCGGGTGGCACTCGCTCACACGGTAGGGCGCGGCGCGAATGCCTCGGTGACAATTCTGCAGGCCGAGTAACTCGCGGCTGAAGGAATAGCACAAGGCCCTTTTGGCCTTTGGGAGCCTGCTTGAGCGCGGTCAGGAAACCGTGGTAGGAGTCAATCAATTGATTGAACGCCCCTGGCCGAGGAGGGTTCAGCCATGAGGATGGAGGATATGGTCCTAATCAGCGTGGACGACCACGTCGTGGAACCGCCGAACTTGTTCGATCAGCACCTGCCGCTTCAGTGGAAGGCGAAGGCACCGCGAGTGGTGCGGAAGAAAGATGGCAGTGATGTCTGGGTCTTTGGAGGGGAGCAATACCCGAACGTCGCGCTGAATGCTGTCGTCGGCCGGCCCCCGGAAGAATACGGCATGGAACCAACGTCTTTTGAGCAACTGCGGCCCGGCACGTACAATGTCCACGAGCGCATCCGCGACATGAACGCCAACGGGGTTCTCGCCTCACTGTGTTTCCCTTCGTTCCCCGGCCTCTTTGGTGAGAAGTTCGCCAAGCATCCTGATCGGGAGACGGCCCTGGTCATGCTCAAGGCGTATAACGACTGGCATGTTGACGAGTGGTGCGGCTCGTACCCCGGTCGGTTCATTCCGCTGGGGCTGCTTCCATGTTGGGATCCTCATCTCATGGCAGAGGAAGTGCGGCGACTGGCTCGCAAGGGCTGCCACGCCGTGTCTTTTACAGAAAGCCCCGAGGCACATGGCTGGCCGAGCGTGCACAACGAGTACTGGAAGCCTTTTTGGGAGGCCTGCGTCGACGAGGGCACGGTGATTTGCATCCATATTGGATCGGGGGCAGGGATGAAATTCTCAGCCATGGATGCTCCCGTGGACACCATGATCACGCTGCAGCCGATTGCCTCGGTGGACTGTGCGGTCAACTTGCTCTGGTCCCCCGTGCTGCGCGACTACCCGGAAATTCGCTTTGCGTTGTCGGAGAGTGGGATTGGATGGATGCCGTATTTTCTGGAGCGGGTGGATTACGTGCACGACCGGCATCACGCCTGGACGCATCAAGACTTCGGTGGACGAAAACCGAGTGAGGTTTGGCGAGAGCACTGTATCTCTTGCTTCATTCATGACCCGGTGGGCATTCGCAACCGCGACATCATTGGAGTTCACACGATCACGTGGGAGTGCGACTATCCCCACTCCGATAGCACCTGGCCGAATTCTCCCGAGCGGCTTTGGGAATGTTTGCAGGATGTTCCCCAGGAGGACGTCGACAAAATCACGCACGAAAACGCCATGCGCTTTTTCCGCTTCGATCCGTTTGCGCACCGTCCTCGTGAGCGCTGTACCGTGGGCGCCTTGCGGGCGGAAGCCAAGGATGTCGACCTGACGGTGCGTTCTCAGGGCGGCAAGCCACCCACAACGGAAAAGCGCCCGGTAACGACGCAAGACGTGTTGCAACAGCTTGCCACCGTGTACGCATCGGTTCCCGACGATACGGTGAGTGCTTGAGCCCCTAGGTCTTTTCAGCACGGGCGGCGTGTGGGCCCGACCACGACCAGTTACGCCCTCAGGTGGGTTGGGGCGAAGGCTGATGCGCCTGCCTCCCGGGCGAGGGCGGCAGACGTTGCATTTTGTTTTGGCGACGTGGATGTGGCTGCGTCCTGAGGAGGACGCGCAGCGAGCTATCGCGATGGCGGGTGCAAAACGTGGCCCGGCGAGCTTCCAGGAAACCGTTATGGCGAGGGCGGGTTTAAGGAGGGGAAGGTGGCTGAAAAAGCTACCCTACAAGGAGCAGTGCGCATCGGTCACACATCGATGTCGTCTACCTGGCGCGCTCGCTCCATGATGAAACGGAAGCGCGGTTCGACGTCGCGTCCCAGCAACGTTTGGATCGTTTGATCGGTACGTTCTTCGTCCACGACTTCCACCCGCAGTAACACGCGTTTCCGCGGATCGAGCGTGGTTTCCTTCAACGTTGCGGGGTTCATTTCTCCGAGCCCTTTGAAGCGTTGAACCACGGCGGGGCGCCCGTTGGCTTTGGCCAGGATGCGGTCTTTTTCTTCGTCGTTGTATGCCCAGTGAATCTCCTTGCCGAGCTCGATTTTGTACAGTGGCGGCTGCGCAATGTAAGCGTGCCCCCTTCGAATGAGCTCGGGCAACTGGCGGTAGAGAAACGTGAGGAGAAGGGTACAAATGTGGTGGCCGTCTGAGTCAGCATCCATGAGTAAGCAGACCTTGTGGTAACGCAGCTTGTCGGGGTCGAAATCCTTGCCGACTCCGCAGCCTAGTGCGGAAATGATGTCGTTTAATTCTTTGTTGGAGAAGAGTTTCGTTGCCGAGGCCTGTTCGGCATTGAGAACCTTCCCTCTGAGAGGAAGGATCGCTTGAAACTCACGATCGCGCGCTTGTTTGGCCGAGCCCCCTGCGGAGTCACCCTCGACGATAAACAGCTCGCTCACCCGCGGATCCGTCGAGCTGCAGTCGGCCAACTTGCCGGGCAAATTCAAGCGGTGCGATACAGAAGTTTTCCTCTGCACGGTTTCCGCCGCTGCTCGTGAGGCGAGGCGCGCACGAGCCGCTAGGATCACCCGTTGGGCAATTGCCCGCGCCTGCGAGGGATTCTGGAGCAGATAATTTTCGAGCGAGGTGCGTACAAAGTTATCGATCGGAGCAGTGACTTCAGGGTTGTTGAGCCGGTCCTTCGTTTGCCCTTGAAACTGCGGGTGCTGTAAATAGATGCTCAAGACCGCAATGAGGCCCTCACGGGTGTCCTCGCTGGCAATGCTGATTCCCTTGGGAGTGAGGTTCTGTACGGCGAGATAGTTTCGCACCGCCTTGCTGAGGCCGGCCTTAAAGCCGGTTTCGTGGGTACCTCCTGCGGGCGTGGGAACTCCGTTCACATACGACTGCACGCGCTCGGTGGTGGCGGTGGTCCAGCCGAGCGCGCACTCGACGATGAGGCCGTCGCGCCGCTCAAGATAAATGGGCTCGCCCAAGGTTTCCGCGCCACTCTGCTGCAGCAACTTTTCCACGTATTCGGCAATGCCGCGATCGTGCTGGAAGACTTCGCGCGTCCCAGCACTGCGATCTTCGAACACGAGTTTGAGGCCACGGTGCAAGAAAGATCGAGCCTCGAGCCTCTCGCGAATCCAGGCAGGGTCGAACTTCGGGTTGGGGAAAATGTCCGGGTCTGGGGTGAAGGTAATTGACGTGCCCGTTCCCCGTGCGGGGCCGCGTTGTTGCAGTTTGCTTTTCGGCACCCCGCGGGAAAATTCCTGCTCCCAGTGGTAGCCGTCGCGTTTGACTCGAGCGATGAGTCGGGAGGACAGCGCGGTAACCACCGAGGCGCCCACGCCGTGCAAGCCTCCGGAGTGGTAATAATTTTGGTTCTCGAACTTGCCCCCGGCGTGTAGGGTGGTGAGGATCAATTCTAGCGCGGGACGCTTGTACTTCGGGTGTTCATCCACCGGGATACCACGTCCGTTGTCGGTCACGGTTACGGTAGTGCCGTCCTCATGCAGCGTCACCGTAATCTCGTCACAGTGACCGTTGATGGCTTCGTCCACGGCGTTGTCGAGAATTTCCCACAGCAAGTGATGAAGCCCCGAGCGGTCCACGCCGCCGATGTACATCCCGGGCCGCTTTCGCACGGGTTCGAGGCCTTCGAGAACCGTGATGTCTTTGGCCGTGTATTTCCGCGTCATGACTTTTTCGAGTCTCCGCCGTTCTGGAGGAAAGATAGGGTTAGCGGGCGAGCACCGGGTGCCGCGTGGGACGAAGCAACTTCCTCGTCACGTGGAATCAAACCTACGGGTTTGAAACGCTTCAGGGTAGGCCGGCCACGCTGCCCACGATGCCCGAGCTCGCTCATTTGGAGCCGGCGCCGTTCGCCATGCTCGTCGAGTGCGATGGGCGGAGTTTCCGCAGCGTGACACACGGCGCCTACCACGCGGTCGCCGTGGCCGACGCGAATCGCCCATACACCGCGACCCGCCCCGCCCAACTCCGGCAGTTCCTCGACACGAAAAGAGAGCACATAACCCCCTGCTGTAACCAAAGTGCAAACTTCACCCACGGCCGGAACAACAGCGGCAATTTCGTCGCCTTCCTTAGGTCGCGCATATCGCCGGCCGTTCTTGGTGGTTTCACTCAGGTCCGGTCTGATGCGCGCCCCCAATCCAGCCGCGCTTACCGCCAGCCACAGGGGAGGAGAAGATTCGACTTGGTTACCGTTTTCGCCTGGGGCTAACGTTGCAGCAATCACCCGCTCCCCGTCGCCAAACTTGAGAAGCGACTGTACGGGCTCGCCATAGCCGGTTGTCGCTGGCACCTGCAGGACCTTCATGACGTAGAGGGTGCCTCGGTTGGTAAAGAGAGCCAGGTGATCTTTCGTGCTGCCACGGAGTACCCATTGAACCTGGTCACCTTCGCGCACGCGGGTCGACCCCGGATCCTTCAACTCGCCGACCCGTTTCATCCATCCGTCGCGCGTGAGGACCACAACGGCGTCCTCGTGAACCACGTACGCCTCGGCGTCGTACACCAGCTCGGCACCCGCCCGGAGCTGAGTGCGCCTCGGGTCGCCGTAGCGACGGGCCACCTCCAGCAGCTCCTCTTCCACGATTTTCCAGCGCGCTTGCGGCCGTGCCAGTAGCCGCTCGATTTCTGCCGCCCGAGCCGCCTTCTCCTTTTGTTCCTCGCGAATGCGCCCGACCTCCAAGCGCGAAAGTTGGTACAAACGGGTGTCGAGGATCGCGTCGGCCTGCTCCGCGTCGAGTCGGAAGGCATTCATCAATGCTTGGCGGGCTTCGTCGCGGGAGGAGGCGTTGCGGATTATACGCAGAGCCCGGTCGAGATCGTTGAACAGCTTCAAAAAGCCGGCAAGGATGTGCAACCGGGCTCGGAGCTGTTTGAGTTCGTGCTCGAGCCTCCTGGTGACGACCAAGAAGCGAAAGTCCAGAAAGTGCCGGCAAAGGTCCTTTAGGGTCAGCCGCTGCGGTTGTCCGATTCCGGGCGTTGCCGTGGGAACCAGTGCGGTAAAATTCGCGTGATAGGTAATTTGCAGGCTGGTGTGTTTGAACAAGTAGGCCATGACCGCTTCGGGGGAGGCGTCACTTTTCAGTTCGACGACGATCCGTACCTGGTCGGTCGATTCGTCGCGGACATCGGTGGCCAGAGGAAGCTTGCGGCTGGCAATATGCTCGGCAATTTCTTCGACAATTTTGGCTTTGTTCGTGGTGTAAGGGATCGAGGTGATCACGACGCGGCGGCGTCGCCCCGTGAGTTCTGTGGTGAATTGACCGCGGAGGCGGATTGGTCCCTGACCGCTTTCGTAAATTTGCCGAAGCTCGCTGCGGCTGTTGAGAATTTCTCCGCCGGTGGGGAAATCCGGCGCTTTGATGAATCGGCACAGGTCCTTGGTGTCGAGCTTTGGGTCGCGAATGAGAGCAACCAGCGCGTCGACAACTTCCTTGAGGTTATGCGGCGGAATGTTCGTGGCCATTCCCACCGCGATTCCGGTGCTGCCGTTGATCAGGAGCTGCGGAATGGCAGCCGGTAACACCACCGGCTCGCGTAAGGTTGAATCGTAATTGTCTCGAAATTCAACCGTGTCCTCCCTGACGTCGCGCAAAAGTTCTTCAGCAATCGGGGCAAGGCGGGCTTCCGTGTAGCGCATGGCGGCCGGACTATCGCCATCCAGGGAGCCAAAATTTCCTTCGCCGTGCACGAGCGGGTAGCGCATGGTGAAGGGCTGAGCCATGCGCACCATGGCTTCGTAGGCGGCAAGGTCGCCGTGAGGGTGGTACTTCCCAAGTACCTCGCCGACTACGGCAGCAGATTTTCTGGGCCGTGCGCCGGCTGTAAGCCGAAGATTTTGGAACATCGCGTAGAGGATGCGCCGCTGAACCGGTTTGAGTCCGTCGCGCACGTCAGGCAACGCACGCGAGGTCACCACGCTCAACGCGTACGCGAGATAACGCTCTTCCACGGCCCGGCCCAAGTCGATGACCGGGATGGGATGCTGCCCTGGTTCCTTCACAAAGATCACCCTCCTGGTCAGGCCACCCTCGGCCTCGCTCCGCAACGACCTCCACCAAACAAGCGTTCCCTACTATAGGCGACGTGGACAAAAGGGAAAAGAGGAGGCAGGATCGGTTCTCTGCTCCACCAAGATTGCGGCAACGCACGTTCGGCCACCGGACCGAGTGGTTGCGTAGGCGAGCAATCGGGTGATTGGATGTAGCGAAACCTTGACCGCGAGTTGGTCGTCTCGCGCAGGAGCGAGTATGAGCTCGCCCCAGAGGTGAAAGAGCTACTTGGATTCTTCCCCTTGGAGCCGGCGCAGGGTTGCCAAGGCGCGGTCGATGTGGATGTCGATCCCAAACTCGCTGTGAATGACCTCTTGGATCACTCCATCTTTGTCGATGACGAAGGTGACCCGCTTGGTTGGAAGCCAGCCACCGAGCCGGGCTACGCCGTATTTTTGGGCGATGCGGGCGTCGGCGTCGCTGACTAGCGGAAAGGTCAGCCGGTACTTTTCGGCAAAGGCCGCATGCCGCTCGACCGGGTCTAGGCTCACGCCCACGATTTCCCCGTCGAGGCGGGCAACCTCCGCGCGGTGGTCGCGGAAGGAACAGGCTTCCTTCGTGCATCCTGGGGTGAAGTCGCGCGGGAAAAAGTACAAAACGACGTGGCGTCGACCAAGGTAGTCACGGAGACGGAAGTTCCTTCCGTCGCCCGTGAGCGCCTCAAAGTCCGGAGCGCGGTCGCCCTTCTTCAGCATTGCGAGTGTCTATGGCACATTCGACGCGTTGAAACCAGTTGGGAAGATTTCTGTTGACAGCGCACTGCCACCGGTCAGAATAACCATCAAATGAAGCGGCTTTTGCAAGTGGTCGCGTGCTTAGTCTTCATTGGCCCTTGGCTGGCACCGGCCTCGGAAGGCGAGGTTGTGCAAGTGACCAACACTCCGAGCGGCCGGGCCGTGGGCGGCGCATCGGTGGATGCGAGCGGGCGCTGGATCGTGTTCTCCTCTACAGCCGACGTGGCTGGCCTGAACCCTACGCCGGTGAACAACGTTTTTGTGTACGACGTCCAGGAAAATCAGTTTTCGCGAATCACCAGCGAGGGCGGCAATGATCCGGTGATTTCTGGAGACGGCCGTTATGTGGCCTTTTCTTCCGATGCCAATTACACAGGCCGAAACGAAGATGGGAGCGAGGAAATTTTCCGTTACGACCGAGTTCGCCGGCGATTTTACCAGGTCACTCGCGATCGCCTGGGAGACGGTTCGAGCGTGTTGCCCTCGATTGATTTCAAAGGGAAGCGGATCGCTTTTGAGACCACGAGCAATTTACGCGGCCGCAACGCGGACTTCAGTAACGAAGTGTACTTCTTCAACCGCTCGGGCAATATGCCTCTGAGCCGGGATCCTGAGGGAGAAGGGGAAAGCTACACTCCGGCCGTTGCGGGCGACGGATCGCTCGTGGCGTTCGTTTCCACGAGCAATCTCACCGGACGGAACGAGGATTTCAGCCAGGAGTTGATGATTTACGACGTCAAAGAAAGGGTGTTGTACCAAGCCACGAACGACGTCGAAGGCTTTGGGGAGAGCAGCGCTCCGGCAGTGAGTGGCAACGGGCGCTTTGTCGTATTCGTTTCCTCGAGCAACCTGGGCGGAGGCGACAATCCGGACAATGTTTCGGCGGTGTGGATACGGCGGAAAAGCGGTTACTCCAGTTTGGTGACTACGAAAATGGACGGACCGTTTGACGCCGAGCAGCCGACCATTGACTGGGACGGGGAGTGGATTGGGTTTGTTGCTCGCGAGGATCTGGTTGGTTTAAACCCCGACCGGTCTGCAGAAATCTTCCTCTACAACCGACAGCGGAAAACGTTTACTCAGGTGACGTCGCATCCGCCAGGATGCAACATCGTTGGGCCAAAGCTGACAGCCACGGGTGGCCGCGTTGTCTACCGATCGAACTGCGATCCGTTGGGGCTGAACCCCGATCGCGGCTACGAGGTCTTTTGGGCTACCAATCCCGCCAAGCATTTGGTCATCCAAGGCCGGGGTAATATCGAACTCGTTGTTTTCGACCCCAGTGGCCGGTTGGCGAATCGGCTCACCACGACCATTCCGTTGGCCCGATACGAGGTCGGGGACTTCGACAGTAACGGGGTGCAAGACGTTCGTGTCACCATTCCCGAAGCGATGGAGGGCCGCTATCGCATCCAAGTTCTGGCTGGAACCGGAGCTGATCCCGGCGAGGCTGCAGAAGTCGAGGCCAGCTTATCTGGAGTCGTTGTGCGGCTGGCTGAGGGAACTGTAGGGAGTCTCAACGGCTTGGAGGCGAGCGTAACGAACCAAAGTTTCACTCGGCGGAGTTCCACTTTGGTTCCGGTCGCTGGCACCTCTAGCAAGGCGACGTTGGGGGCGAGGATTCCGTACCCGATGGCCAGCTCGGGACCAATTGAAATTCGTTGGTCTGACGGCCGCAGGGAGCAAAGTTTTCCTTGCGGTCAGATCGAGTTGCTCGATGGCCGCGGCCGCTTTTTCGGAACGGTGGACGGCTTCTCCGTGGCCTTGCGACTCATTGCCCGGGCGGAAGGTGCTGTCTCGCTACGGTTTACTGCACGCGGAGGTGACTTGAGTGAATTTGCCGGCACCGACCACCTGGGGATGACCGTTGCGGTACGCTTGGGTCCCGATGCTCACGTATACAACTGGCGCTTTACCAGAAGCCCGCAAACGGGCAAGCTGACTCTTCGCTGAATGCTTGGGGAGTGCCACCCAGCGGTGGGGTTGCTCCAGCGCGGAAACCGTGGGAGCGTGGAACTATGTCGGAATTTTCTCACCGCTACCTCGATGCAAACGGGATTCGCATCCACGCTGTAGAAGCCGGACAAGGGTTTCCGGTGCTTCTGTGCCATGGATTCCCCGAGATCTGGTACTCTTGGCGCCATCAGTTGCGAGCCCTGGCCAGGGCTGGTTACCGTGCGATCGCTCCGGATCAACGTGGCTACGGCGAGACGAGCGCGCCTTCCGAAGTGGGGAAGTATTCGATCCATCATTTGGTCGGAGACCTTACAAGCTTGCTTGACGCGCTCGAGATCGAGAAAGCCGTGATCGTAGGCCATGACTGGGGTGGCCTGGTGACCTGGCAAATGGCCCTGTTGGCGCCGCACCGCGTAGCCGGCGTGGTCGGGGTGAACACCCCGTTCTTTCCGCGACTGCCGGTGTCGCCACTGTCTGTCATGCGGCAGATGGCCCAAGGGCGCTTCCACTATATCTTGTATTTTCAGGAACCGGGCGTGGCCGATGCAGAATTGGGGCGCGATGTGCGAAGAAGCTTGCGTGCGTTCTATCAAGAAACCCGACGCGAGAATGCGGAACGCGTTCGGGATCATCCGCCTGGGGTATTCGGCCCCCGCGAAGGAGGTTTGTTGGATCGGCTGGGAGATGCGCCGCTTCCGCGGTACATGTCCGCGGAGGATTTCGAGGTGTTCGCCCAGGCCTTCGAGAAAACTGGTTTCACCGGTGGACTCAACTGGTACCGCAACATGGAGTTCAATTGGGAGACCACCGCGTACCTGACAGGGGCTAAGGTCCAACAGCCGGCGCTGATGATTACCGCGGAGTGGGATCCAGTGCTGCGTCCCGAAATGGCTCGAGGGATGGAAGCATGGGTGCCGAATCTCCGGCGCACCGTGTTGATCCGCGAGTGCGGTCACTGGACCCAGCAAGAAAAGCCGGAAGAGGTCAATACTGCGTTGATTGCCTTTCTGAAAGAACTAGGCCTGTAGTGTGAAGAGGAACAGGTGCATTTTGGTACGACTCGGGCCGGATCGCTTTTTAGTAGGCTACACGAGCTTCGAGTCGGCCATCTTCGCCGCGCACGACGATTAGCCGCGACATGCAAGGCATGCAGTATACTCGATCGCCAGGACGCAGTTCGCGGGTGGAGCGGATGACCACCTTACAAACTGGACAGATAACCTCGTTGGGCCCGAGTTGATCACCTGGCCCGCGCCAGCGCCGGTAAAATTTGCGGAAGCGTGGGGGAACCTCGTCGAAACCGGTGTCTTCTAACTCGAAGCGTTGGCGTGGCCGGGTGTCGGCCTCTGAGGTAGTTGGATCGGCTTCTTGTGGAAAGGGATCAGTCATGTTCCTAGCCCTAGACGTGCAGCCGCCTCGAGGTAGGCGCGCCCGAGTTTTTCTCGTTCTGACGAGTCGGCACCGAGTTCGAGCAAGGTTTCCTCGAGCGTGTCGAGCACCAAGTGGTCGAGCTCTCGTTTGACCTGCCCGAGTCGGGCACGAATGTGCGGGGCAAGTTGCAGCCTTCGACCAAGCTCGTTTTCGCCAAACCCAATGTGGCGGCGTTCATCCTTGACGATGCCAAGCAGCAGGTCGCGCGTGAGGGGATCCGCCTCGCATGCATGGCTTTGGAATACGGTGAACTCCAAGGATTCCAAAATCACATTCTGTGCGAAGATGGCTGCTTCCCAGTCCTTGCCATTGACCAGTTCGAGAAGCCGACGCTTGAAGAGCATTAAGCTGCGGCTTGCTCGGCGTTCCACTTCGCTCTCGGGATCAGCAACGCCCAAAAGCTGCAAACGGTGCAGGAATACCTCGAGGTGGCGGCCTTCATCGACAACTTGGGTGGAGAGGAAGATTTTTGTTTGGCGGTTAGGGGCAATGCCAATTAAGCCACTCGAACCCTCCAAGGCCGCTGTTTCTCCCACGCAGTAATTGCAAAGCACCGTGATCAGCCGATCGCGATCCAAATCGGGCAAATCGGGTGGGGCTATGTTCGGATCGACCCCGTAGACTTTGTTGGACAAGTAGCCCTGGACTGCCTGGAACCAAAACTCAAAGGAGTGGACCTGGTCGTAAAAGACTTCCGGGGGAAGGTCGTGAAGGTCGAAGCGGCCTTCCCCCGGCTCCGCGCTTTTGGGATGCCCGCTAAGGCGCTTGTTCTGCATCGCGACGACTAGGGACGAGCTGGGGTTTGATATTCGATCCCGATACGTCCCAAGCGGATTTTGAATTCCTTGAGCACCGTATCGGCAAGAAGGTGCTCCATTTCCTCCGGTTCCATGGTTAGGAGGTCTACCCCTTGCCATTCCGCATGGACGCCGGCGCGTCCGAGTTCACCTTCGATCCGCTTGAATTCCGCGCGGGCAGGATTGTTCCGGAACGCGTCGGCAAACGTTGCCAGCATCCAGTAGGACATTTCCTTTTGCAGCTTTTCGATGTCGGGCTTGCGCTCCGGATACTGCTTGATGAGGGACCCAATACGGTTCTCGCCGAATCCGACATGACGGCGTTCATCGGCGATCGTGCCGGAAAGCATGTGGGCAAATTTCGGGTTCGTGGGCTCGGATATGGCGTGCATCATTTCGAAGACGCTGAAGGCCATTCCCTCGAGCACGATATTCTGGCCGACAACGCCGGCAACGAAATCCTTTTTGTCGACTTTTTCCAGCAACACCTCGGCAAATTTCACCAGATTGGGATTGGCAAAGTGCTGAATCGTGCTTTCCAGATCCTTCTTAGGAACGCCGAGATCCAATAGCCGTTGGGTGAAGATTTCCACGTGCCTCGCTTCATCGAGAGTTTGCGTCGCAAGGAAACGCTTGCTGGCTTCGTCGGGTGCGGCATTGATAAGACCGGAAGAAGCCGCCAGTGCGCACCGCTCCCCGACCACGAGCTGCACCGTGGTGCGAATCGCTTCTTCTCGCAGAATCTCATTTTCCAGAAGTGCTGCCGGCTCCTCTTCCTCAGGCCGGTGCCCGTAGACTGTTCCCACCAGGTAACCCTGTGGGCACGACTCCAACCAATTTTGAATCGAGTACGCCGCTAAAAAGTCTGCCATCTCGCTTCCCTCCTCGTGCAGAAGTTTGCAGCAAGCCTGCAATCCAAGCGCCGCATCAGCGCGACGGGGCTAACAAAGGTTGTGCCGAAGCCACGGCGACCGACCGGTCGGGCGGATCGCGGGGGTGGCCCGTGGTGACTTCTGAATTCTGGGAAGCGAACTGGCCTCGCATTGGAGACAGTGGGAAGCTGAGGCCGAAGAGCGGTGTGGACGGGTGCGGCGTGGCAAGTGGCCGCAAGAACACGCGAGAGGGAAGTCAGGCTCCCCGGGGACCCGTCTCGGAAGCCCCCGGGGATTTTCTGTGGGGAAGGTCTCCGGTCGTTACGGCAACGGCCGTGCTTTGCAGGTCAGGCGTAGGAGACT
>FMJZ01042545.1_pt1 | contig 32103 bp, 28 predicted proteins | sample 1987881 | NCBI WGS metagenome assembly FMJZ01 (sample SAMEA4378227, study PRJEB15110) | soil metagenome | biome: soil; feature: Field; material: Soil | place: India | collected 2015-03-11 | depth 0 m
TCCAGATTCCTTCCAGCGAGTTGATAGGAATCCTCAAGGATTGTTTTCCATTCTTATTGCTCCAATCAAAGGTTTTTCTGATCCAAATGTAGCTCTTATTATAGGATTTGTTCTGATTATTGGTGGAGTGTTTTCAGTCCTTCAAAAAACAGGAGCTATCGATTCTCTTATTAAATCATTAGCCTCTCAAGTGAGAAGAAAATCATTGCTCGACAAGTTTTTTATACCAATTTTTATGATAGTTTTTTCCTTGGGCGGAGCTACATTTGGAATGAGCGAGGAGGTTATTCCCTTTGTTCTTCTTTTTATCCCTCTTGCACTCTCTCTCGGTTATGACACTGTTGTGGGTGTTTCAATACCATTTATTGGAGCAGGTGCAGGTTTTGCAAGTGCCTTTATGAATCCATTCACTGTTGGGATAGCTCAGCAGATTTCAGATTTACCTTTATTTTCAGGTTTTATGTATCGTCTTTTATGCTGGTTTGTTATTACCTCAGTATCTATAGTTTTTGTGATGAATTATGCAAGGAAAATTCGTAAAGAACCATCCCTTAGCATTACTTTTATCATTGATCAGGAAAGAAAGAAAGCTATTCATCTGAAGGAACTGGAAAGTGGTGAGAAATTGACTTTACAGCATAAACTTGTTGGAATTGTTTTTCTTGCGGGGATTGTTTTTATGATCTTCGGAGTTCTGAAATATGGATGGTATATTGATAAAATAACAGTAGTTTTTCTCGCAATCGGAATAGCAGGAGCATTAGTTGGAAAATTGAAGATTGACGAGTTCACATCCGCCTTTGTCTCTGGAGCAAAAGATCTAGTTGGGACAGCATTGATAATTGTAATGGCAAGAGGGATTTTGTATGTTGCTCAGGACGGAAGAATCATTGATACAATACTCCATAGTGCAACAGGCTCAATTAAGGGTTTTCATCCTTACATATGTGCTGTTTTTATGTTTATTACCCAATCTTTAATAAACTTCTTTGTACCTTCTGGAAGTGCAAAGGCTGCTCTTACGATGCCTTTAATGGCTCCTCTTGCTGATCTGGCGGGATTGAGCCGACAGGTCGCTGTTCTTGCATATCAGTTTGGCGATGGATTCAGCAATATGATTGTTCCAACCTCTGCAGTTACCATGACGGTTCTCTCAAGTGCTCAAATTCCTTTTGAGAAATGGGTTGGTATTGTATGGAAACTTCAGATATTGTTTTTTATAACTGGTTTGATTTTACTTCTTCCTCCTGTTCTTACAGGCTGGTAATTCAAGATAAAATTTTTTCCTTGTAAACCAGAAACTTTCCTCTTGCTATTAATGAATGGAGATTGAATTTTTCATCCAATAGAATAATATCAGCATCATAATCCTTTTCAATTTTTCCTTTTGTAGAAAGTTTAAAGAAATTTGCAGAATTGGCCGAGAAAAATTTTATTGCTTCCCACGGTTTAAAATTTTCATTCAAAACGAGATCTTTAAACTCCGAAAGAAGGGAATATGGCTTTGCGTAAAAGATTTTTTTAAGATTCCCTTTCTCATCAAACTCAGGTAATGAGCCTCCTGCATCGGAAGATAAAGTTATTCTTTCGGGAGAGATGCCAGCTAAAAGAAGTTCCTTTACAGCCTTACTCGGTTTAATTTCTATTTCTTTGAAATACTCGTATGAAGAGGTTGTGATATCAATGTTTAAAATTTTCCCTACTCTTTTACTTTCCTCGAAAATTTCTGGATTACGATTGCAGTGAGTTGCAAGGATATTTGAGAATTTGAAATTACTTTTGCTCATAACACCTTCTAATTTTGTGAACATTTCGGGTTCATCTCCCATATGAATAACAACCGCGCCACTTTTACTCGAGATCATACCCGCAAGACGTGCTCTCGAGACAATTTTATAAAGTTCATCTTCAGAAGGATTGCTGGAGCGGTGGTCTGATATTGCCACCTCTCCAATCCCTAAAACTTCAGGGATCAAGATTATATCTTCAAAAACATCTCCAGTTATTGATGGGAAAGGAAGCTGGTAAGAACCTGTCAGAAGATAGCAGGTAAGTCCTGCCTGATTAAGCTGTCTTACCTTGTATAGAAGATTTTTAACACTCCTTGTGAAGCCGTCTGCACCTAAAGAGCCTATTGCGCAGGTAATTCCGGAAAGGAGCAATTCAGATATGTCGATTTCAGGAGTTCGAGTTAAAAAACCCCCCTCTCCTCCCGCTCCAGCAAGATGGATGTGGGGATCTATAAGACCAGGAAATGCCATTAATCCATCGCAGTTAATTGTTTCAGCTTTTTTACTATTTAAATTTATAGCTTCATCCATCAAAAGTATTTTTTCTCCTCCGATCAAAACTGACGATTTCTCTTTACCCATCAAAGATATATTCTTCAAAATTAACATCATTCCTCCTTACTCTCTTTATAAAAAAATTGATGATTTTGATTTTGCCATTTTAAATCTCCAAAATTTTTCCATCCTTTATAACTTTTTCTATCGGGTTTGTGCCGAGTTCATATAAAATGTATATATAACTGGGGATATTCAAGATGAGGATGTCTGCCTTTTTCCCTTTTTCTATTGAGCCCCTTTCCTTTTCTTCTCCAACTGCATAGGCAGAATTTATTGTTCCTGCTGAGATTGCCTCCTCTGGAAGAAGACCCATTTCAAAGACAGCGAGTTGCAATGTAAAGAGCATGGAATAGTTCATGGAGCTTCCAGGGTTCAGGTCTGTTCCGAGGGCAACAATTCCTCCCTTTTCAATTATCTCACTTGCAGGAGCATATTTTTTTGTTCTCAAGAAAAATGGAACTGACGGCATGAGAACTGCACAGGTATTACTTTTTGAAAGAGCTTTTATTCCGTTTTTGCTTATTTCGAGGAGATGGTCACATGACCTTGCTCCTTCCTCAACTGCCATCTCGGTCCCTCCGATAGAGGAGAATTCATCAGCATGAACTTTTATTTCAAATCCAAGTTCCTTTGCCTTCCTTATCAGCCTTCTACTCTCTTTTAAATCAAAAACCCCTTTTTCACAGAAAATATCAAAGAAGCGAGCAAGTCCTCTATTCTTTATTTCTGGCAAAACTTCGTTTTCAAGATAAGAAATGTACTCCCCTCTTCTTTCAGAATAATCAGAAGGTATATCATGGGCTAAAAATGTAGGGATTAAAGTAATAGGGCTTAAAAGGGAGAGCTCCTTTACAACCTCCAGCTGTTTAATCTCTGTTTCAAGAAAAAATCCATAACCACTTTTCGCCTCAGAAGTTGTGGTTCCTTGAGCAAGCATTTTTTTTATCCTTTCCAAGGAAATTTTTTTTAAGTCATCTTTAGAAATCTCTGAAGTCATTGAAACTGTTTTTTTGATTCCGCCACCTTTCTTTGCAATTTCCATATAACTCATTCCTTCAAGTTTCATTTTGAACTCTTCAACTCTTTCTCCTGCAAAGGGAAGATGGTTATGGGAATCTACAAAACCAGGCATACAGATTCTTCCTTCACAATTTATCCATTTTGTCTCAAAGTCTATTTCAACTTCATCCTTAAATTCCTTTTCACTCCCGACAAAAGATATTCTGTCGCCATTTATGGCAATCCACCCCTTCTCAATTATTCCGAGCTCTCTCATCTCCTTTCCCCTTTTTGGAGATTCTCCACCAAGGGTTAAAATCTGGTTGCAGTTAGAAATTACTAAGTCAGCCTTAATTCTTTTCATTTCTCAGCCTCGGGAATTTTTCCCTCTTCTTTCTCATAAAGGCTGGTTCGTAAAGATTGGGAGGAGTTGACGGAGTGGAAGGAAAGTTCGGGACGGGAACCTCAAAACCTGGAGCTATTGGAATAACCTGTCTCTGGAATTGTTCCTCTACCATTTCCGAGCTTATTATCTGTTCTTCCACCAATTCATCGAATCCTGCAACTACAATAAAAATTCCTATTTCATCATCAGGGTTCCCCTCATCTATTAATCCATATTTGAATTTTGCTGAAAGATCCGCACCTGCCCTTATAGATGCAATAATCTGGTCGAGCTCATGAATGGTTAAATTGTTACATTTTATGTTTACAAGTCCTGCTTTGTACCCTGAGAGATTCAATCCTTTGTAAAGGGGATTTCCAAGAGCTGAATCGAGCGTCTGAGAAACTCTATCTTCACCTTTTCCAGCCCCTTCTCCGAATATCCCTATCCCTCTTCCCTTTAGAATCGTCCTCAGGTCAGCAAGATCCACATTCACTCTTTTCTTCATTTTTATAATTTCTGTTACACCTTTTACTGCCTTTATAAGAACAGAGTCAGCAAGTTTGAATGCTTCATCTATTGTAGGAGCTTTTTCAGGGTTAAACTCAACAAGTCTTTGATTTGATATTGGAACAAGGACATCAACTGTTTCTTTCAATTTCCTTAGAGCGTTTTCAGCTATTTTTGCCTTCTCAGTCCCTTCTGATTTAAGAGGTTTTATTGCTACAGCAATTGTTAAAATATCCATTTGCGATGCAATACTTGCAATCACAGGAGTTGCGCCTGAGCCAGTTCCTCCTCCAAGACAGCATGTAAGGAATAGAATATCAGCTCCCTGTATGAGCTCTTTTATGGTCTCCTCATCTTCTTCTGCTGCTTTTCTCCCAATGTCAGGGTTTGAACCCGCGCCTTGACCTTTTGTTAGTTTTTTCCCGAGTTGATATCTTATGTGGGCTTTTGTCTCTACAAGATCTGGATAATCTGTGTTTACTGCAATGAATTCAACATCTTCAATCCCTTCTTCCATCAGATTGTCAATGGCGTTTCCTCCTCCGCCACCCACACCTATTACCTTTATCTTTGTTGGTTTGTACTGCTCTTCAGCAAGCAAAAATTTCAAAATATTTTCTTTTTCTTCCATCAAACACCCCCGAATAAAAAGTTAAAATTATATTTAATTAAATTTTTACTTTCTTTTTCCTTAACTTCTGAATTTTGAATTTTGAATTTTGAATTTTCCATTATTTCCTCCTAAAAAATCCTGCCCATCAATTTTTTAAAAAACCCTTCTCCTCCTAATTGGTAAATCTCTTTTCTTTCAAAGAAGAGAAGCCCGACTGCTGTTGAAAATTCAGGGGAGGAAACCGATTCTTCAAGGCCTGTTACTCCCATTGGAGTTCCTTTTCTTACAGGAAGATTGAAAACATCCTCCGCAATTTCCTGAATTCCTTCCAGGAGAGAAGTTCCACCAGTTATAACAACGCCTGTGTTCAGGCTCTTTTCCATTCCCATTCTTCTTATCTCTTCATAAATAATTTTAAATAGTTCCTCTGCCCGCGATTGGATAATCTCCCAGAGAACCTTTTTTGAATAAATTTTAGGCTGGCCACCTCCAACTCTTGCAACTTCAATGCTATCATCCTCTTCAATGGAAGGAGGGGTGGCTCCCCATTTTCTCTTTATCTTCTCTGCCTCTGGAATGGGAGTTCTCAAACCAATGGCAATATCATTGGTGAAATGACTGCCTCCAACTGAAAGTGTGAAAGTATGCCACAGAAAACCCCTTTCATATATGGCAACATCAGTTATTCCAGCGCCTATATCAACAACAGCCACTCCAAGGAATTTTTCATCCTGAGTCAAAACAGCTTCAGAAGAAGCAATAGGACTTGGAACAATACCCTTTACATTTATTCCACTTTCTGTTACACATTTTACAAGATTTGAAGTTGCGGTTATGGAATTTGTTATTATATGAACATTCACTTCTAACCTTATTCCAGTCATTCCTACAGGCTCAAGAATTCCGGGCATATTGTCAACAATAAATTCCTGAGGAAGGAACTGAATTATCTCTATATCAGGAGGTATTGAAACAGCTTTTGCAGCTTCTATAACCCTTTCCTTATCTTTCTTTGTAATCTCCCTGTTCTTACCACTAACTGCCACCATCCCCCTGCTGTTAAAACTTCTTATATTAACTCCTGAGATAGATATCCATGCAGAATCAATATCTACAGCAGACATCATCTCTGCTGATCTTACCGATTCTTTTATCGCTTCCTTTGTTCCCTGCAAATCAACAATAGAACCGTGGAGGACCCCTCTTGATTCCACAACTCCCACTCCTATTATTTCCACTTCTTGTTCCGAGACCTTTCCCACTACAGTCGCAACCTTTTTCGAGCCCACATCAAGTCCTACAACAATTCTGTCTTTTTTTCCCATCCCTACCTCCTGTAAAAGTAAAAAGTTAAAAGTATAAATTTAAAAGTATAATTTGAAATAAAACAACTTAATTCTTTAGATACTTGCATTGTCTTGCTATGAAAATTTGTCTTAACTCTCTTCATCTTTCCTTCCTCATTTATAATTTTTTAACTTTGACTTTCTCATTTTGACTTTGCATTTTAATATAAACTCTTTCTTTATCGTAGAATCCAACATGTTCTATATCCCCGAATTCCTTTTTCAAAACTTCCTGAATCGCCAGGAATCTCTCAAATTTATCGAGAAAATCAGACTCCCCGAGATAAATCTTCACTCTGGAATCTTTAATCCTCACTCCCATGTTTAATGGATTGGAAATATCCACTTCCTCCAGATATTTATCATGTCCGAGAGTTTTTACCTCTTTTATAAAGGACACAGCAATTCCGATAGCTATTTTATCATTTAAAGAGCCATCTCTAATCAAAGGAAGAAAGCCGATCTCCTCAGTTTCCTTTATAATTTCGCAATTTTCATCGATAATGTAAAATTTGTCTTTCTTCACAATTGCAACCCCTTCCCTCTCTTTTACAAACACCTCAATTGTAGAAGGAAGGACTTTTTTAATTTTCACATCTTTAACATAGGGGTTTTTTATAATTAATTCTTTAATTTTCTCACTATCAGCAAAAAGGATACTACCAAATTTACTGCTCTCAATTTTATCTTCTATTTCCTTTTTCATCTCTGATTTTATCGCATGAACTTTAACATCTTTTATTTTCAAAAACTCCCAGCTTCGGGCAAAATTTTTAAACCTTACAAAACCAGAATAAGAAAACCCAATGAAAAGCACAAAAAGAAGAAATACAAGGATTCCCTTAAAGGAAGGATTTTTCTTCCTCTTTGTAGAGATTTTCTGTCTTCTCCTCCAGAATTCTGAGTCTGGCTTTAAAAGAGGATGTGAACTTCTACTCATTTTTTAGTTTCTCCAGCAATAAATCTGCAACTTTATAAATGTCTCCTGCCCCCATAGTAATAACAATGTCACCTTTCTGAATTATATCCATTACAAAATCTGGCATCTCCTCCATTTCTTCAACATAATGTACATTTTTATGTCCAAAATCCCTCGTTAGTTCCGCAAGTCTTTCGGAAGTAACGCCTTCAATTGGCTTTTCTCCAGCGGGATAAATCTTTGTCAGAACAATAACATCAGCATAAATAAATACTCTTGCAAAATCTCCCATCAGATCTGCCACCCTTGTGTATCTATGCGGCTGAAATATTAAAACTACTCTCTTGCTCCAACCTCTTTTTGCTGAATCAAGAGTAGCATATATCTCTGTAGGATGATGTCCATAATCGTCAACAATCATTATGTCATTGACGATCCCTTTTATCTCAAATCTTCTATCTGCTCCAGGAAATTGCTCAAGAGCCTCAGCAATTGTATTCATTGGGATTTCGAGTAAGTTGGAAACAGCAATCGCTGAAAGGGAATTGGCGATATTGTGTGGTCCGGGAATTTGAAGTTTAAACTCTTTCACTCTTTCATTCCTGATATTCAATATGAAATAAGTTAAATTCTGGCTATATTTCATATCGGTTGCAAAAAAGTCTGCCTGGGGTGTGAAACCGTATGTTATAACCCTTCTCTCCATGGAAGGAAGAATTTCTTGAACATGGGGATTGTCAAGACAGGCAACTATTGAGCCATAAAAAGGAACTTTGTTTGCATAAGTTATAAAACTTAATTTTAAATCCTCAAAACTCTGATAGCAGTTAAGATGCTCTCTATCGATGTTCGTTATTACTGCAATGGTAGGATAAATTTTCAAAAATGTTTTGTCCGATTCATCTGCCTCAGTCACAAAGAAATCACTTTTACCGAGTCTTGCTGAAGAACCAAAGGTTTTAAGTTTCCCACCTACAATAACTGTTGGGTCGTGACCAGCATAATGGAGTATAAAAGCAATCATGGATGTTGTAGTTGTTTTTCCGTGGGCTCCAGCAATTGCTATACCTGTCTTTACCCTCATCAACTCTGCGAGCATCTCAGCCCTCGGTATAATTGGAATCTTCAATCTTTTCCCTTCGAGAATCTCTGGATTTTCTGGTGATATTGCAGACGAGTAAACTATAAGATCTACATTTTGAACATTATCAGGGCTATGTCCTATAGAAACGGGAATTCCAATTTTTTTCAGCCTTTTCACTGTTTCGCTTTCTTTTATGTCAGAACCTGAAACCGAAAATCCCAGATTGAAAAGAACTTCTGCAATTCCGCTTAAACCCGTTCCTCCAATTCCGATACAATGGATTCTCTTTATCTTTCCAATCCTAAACATTCTCTTTTATCTCCTTTAAAATTGCTCGCGCAATTCTTATAGAGGAATCCCTTTCAACTAAACTTTTTGCCTTCTTTTCCATATCTTCAATCTTTTCTGAATTCTGAAATAAGTCAATTATTTTATCAGCAAGGGTCTTTCCTGAAAGTTCTTTCTCTAAAATAACCTCCGCAACCCCCTTTTCCTTTAACTCAATTGCATTTTTAAGTTGATGGGAACCAGCAGATTTACCAAATGGAACAAGGATGGATGCTTTTCCAGCAGAAAGAATCTCGAAAATTGTGGAAGCTCCAGCCCTTGTAATTAGTATGTTTGCTTTTGCAAAATAATCCCATATATTTACGAAAAATGGTTTAACCTCCCATATAAAATCGAATTTTCTATACTCTTCAAGAACTTTTTCGTAATCTCTCTCTCCAGTTGAATGAAATACTCTCAGTTTTTCTATTTTTTCAGCAAGTTCAGGAATTGCCTTCAAAAAAGCATCGTTTAAAACTGATGAGCCCTGGCTTCCGCCAAAAACAAGAATTGTAAAGTATTCACTTATTTCTTTCTTAATTTCAAAAAACTCTCCCCTTAGAGGATTTCCAGTATAAACACCTTTTTTTCCAAAAAATCTTCCTGAGTCTCTGAAGGAATAAAATGCTTTTTTGACGAAATTTTTTAAGATTCTGTTGGTAAGACCTGGCTCATAATTTTGTTCATGGATAAATGTCGGAATCCCCTTTAGCCAACCAGCAAGAATCATTGGACCAGATGAATATCCTCCCATCCCGAGGATGCAGTGGGGTTTTATTCTTTTAACCTTTTCAAGGGCATCTGAAAAGGAAAGTGGAAGATGCAAAATAGATTTTAAAGCCTTTATCCCCATTCCCATTATAGGATAAACTTCAATTTTCTCGTACACAACAGGCTCCCTCTCGAGTAACATTTTTTCAATTTTTGAGCCACTTCCCACGAAGAAAACTGAAATATTGCTTTCCATCTTTCTTAGTTCCTTTATAACAGAGAGAGCAGGAAAAATATGCCCTCCTGTTTTTCCACCCGCAACAATGATCCTCATTTCACCTCCCTGGATATACCCAGTGCGATCCCCACTTCTGTTAGAAATACAAGCTGGGATGAGCCTCCATAACTTATAAACGGAAGTGTAAGACCCTTCGCAGGAATTATACCGAGAACGACAGAAATGTTTATAAGGGCCTGGAGCCCTATATGAAATGCAATTCCTGTTATGATCAGAATACTTGTAAGATCTGTAAGTTTTCCTGTCATCCTAATAAGCGTATATATGAGAGCCACATAAAGCAAAAGGATAAAACAAGCTCCTATAAACCCTAATTCTTCTCCAATTATTGCATAAATGTAGTCGTTATATGAAAGGGGAAGAAAGAAAAGTTTCTGAACAGAGTCTCCAAGTCCAGTTCCAAATATCCCTCCTGATCCAACAGCAAAAACCGATTGAAAATAGCTATAAGCGAAAGTAGAAGCATAAGCCTCTGGATTCCAGAAAGCATTTATTCGTGCCTTTATATGGTCAAAATTGAATAAAGCATAAACAAAGAAAAGGACTGAGGGAAGTGAGACTATAGGAATACTTTTGGCTCCCATGAAAAGGAATATCAAAGAAAATGTCAATATCAGGATGAAAAGGGAGGCTCCTACATCCCTTTCAAAGAATATTAATCCTGCATAAACAATGCTTAGCGCAATTATTGGAACATAGCTCAGAATATCATCGAGATTATCCTTCTTCTTTTTGAGCCAGACCGCGGAAAAAATTATAATTGTTAACTTTGCAAGCTCAGAGGGTTGAAAATGAAATCCTCCAATAGTTATCCATCTGTGAGCTTTATTTATTGGAGGAAAAAAGTATACAGCGATGAGTAATACAAGAGTAATAAAAGACAATGCCAAGCTGAACCAGTTCTCCTTGTAGAAGGGAATTTCAATTTTATAAACGATATAAATAACAAAAATACCAGTGAAAGTATAAAAAAGGTGCTTGAGAAGGAACTGGAATTTGCTAATTGGAGAGAGAAGGTATGTGGTATCAAAAACCATGGCAGTGCCAGAGGCGACAAGGAAAAAAACCGTTAAAATAAGGGCAATATCAAAATTATTTCTTTTCATGGGTTTTCATCAATTTTAAAACTTCTTTTTTAAAGACTCTTCCTCTGTGTTCAAAATTTTCAAACATGTCAAAGCTTGCACAGCCAGGAGCAAGAAGGACTATTCCAGAAGGAGTAGCTATCTCAAAAGCAGTTCTGACAGCTGATCCCATATCATCAGCATCCTTCATTTCACAAATTCCCGAGAGAGTCTTTTTTATTTTATCTTTTGCTTCACCTATGAGAACAATCCCCTTGACTCTCTTCCTTATCTCATCCTTCAAAATGCTAAAATCTCCTCCCTTATCTCTTCCTCCCATTATAATTACAATACTTCCATCAAAACTCTGTACTGATTTGAGAGTCGCATCCACATTGGTTGCCTTGGAGTCATTATAGAAAATAACATCTCCAATTCTTCCCGTATACTCCATCCTGTGTTCAAGTCCCCTGAACTCCATCACTGATTTTTCAATACCATCTTTATTAACACCTGCAAGAATAGAGATTGCCACTGAGGCAAGGACATTTTCAAGATTATGAATTCCAATAAGAGATATTCTTTCAGTTCTCATTATTTCAATTTCCTTATAATCTCTGAAATATATTTTCCCTTCTCGAACAAAGACTCCTTTTTTCAGTTCTCTTTCCCTCGAGAAAAAGTATAAATTTGCTTTAATTTCCTTATCAAATTTAGAACTTACAGGATCATCAAGGTTGATAACCGCAAAATCCTCTCTGCTCTGATTGATAAATATTCTCTTTTTTGCCTCCACATACTCTCCGAAGTCATGGTATCTATCGAGATGGTCTGGGGTAATGTTGAGAATGGAAGAGATTTTTGGTTTGAACTTTTCAATACCTTCTAACTGAAATGAACTAAGTTCAATAACATAAATATCTTCTTCATTCGAATTCTTTACGAAAGAAATTAAAGGAGTCCCTATATTGCCGCATAAGAAGGCTCCTTTCCCTGAATCGGAAAGGATTTTGTGGGTGAGGGTTGCTGTAGTGGATTTTCCGTTAGAGCCGGTTATCCCTATTATTGAACCTTTGAGTTCGCAAAAGGCAAGTTCGACTTCAGCTATCACTTTTATTCCTTTCTCCATTGCTTTTGAAATTGGCTCTATATAAATTGGAACTCCTGGGCTAACAACTATGAGATCTGCTTTTTCAAAAACCTGAGAAGTGTTTTTCCCAAGTTCAATGTAAATAGCTTTTTCCTTTATCTCTTCCGGTATTTCAATTTTTTCATTTATGTCTGAAATCATTATTCTCGCACCCTTTTCCAAGAGATAATTGCACAATGCTTTACCTGTTTCCTTCATCCCAACCACAAGAACCTTTTTATCCTTTAAATCCATATCTACCTCAACTTTAATGTTGTAAGGGTAAAGAATGCAAATATCAGTGCTATAATCCAGAATCTAACCACAATCTGCGGTTCCTGCCACCCCAATTTCTCAAAGTGATGGTGAAGAGGGGACATTAATAAAACCCTTTTCCCTTTTGAAATTCTGAAATAGACAACCTGAATGAGAACAGAGAGAGCTTCCAATACAAAGAGCCCTCCAGCAAAGAATAAAAGTAACTCCTGTTTAATCATTATTCCAACAACTCCTATGGAGGCGCCAAGAGATAGGGAACCAACATCTCCCATAAAAATCTGGGCAGGATACGAGTTATACCAGAGAAAGGCAAGACAGGCACCTACCAGAGCTCCCATAAATATTGTGAGTTCTCCTGCCAGTGGAACCTTTGGAATATTTAGATATGTTGCCCAGACTGCATGACCGGAGGTATATGCAAGGGCAGTGAAGGTGCAACCTGCGATAAGAGTTGCCCCGGTTGCTAAACCATCAAGCCCATCTGTTAAATTGACCGCATTGGATGAGCTCACAATTATTAAAACTATCCATAAAATGTAAAAAATTCCCAAAAATGGAGTGAATTTTTTAAAGAATGGAACACTGAGGTGAAGGTCAAAAAACCCGTAATGGGAAAGGAGATAGAAAATAAGACCTATTATTAGAGAGAGGAAAATCTCAATAATAAGTTTGTATCTTTTTAGAACTCCCTTTGCATTTCTCAGCAAAATTTTCATTCTATCATCGAGAAAACCAATAAAACCAAAACTTAGAAGGGTGAAAATAGCAATCCAGATATAAGGATTTGCAAGATTTGCCCAGAATAGAGTCGAAAGGAAGATTGCAAATATAATGATAATTCCACCCATGGTAGGAGTTTCACCTTTCTTTTTATGGTTTTCAAGTTCCTCTCTAATCTGCTGTTTAATCCTCATTTCCTTCATCTTTTTAATTAGAAAGGGGGTTAGAATAAAGACTATAAAAAGAGCTGTTAAAGCTGAAAGAGCTGTTCGGACTGTGATATAACGAAAAACATTAAAGGGAGAAAAATATTTGTAAAGAGGATAAAGAAGATGGTAAAGCATCTAATTTCCTCCTTTCAGCCTCTCTGTTATTATTTCCATTTTTAACCTTCTCGATCCCTTGACAAGAATTACATCCTCATCTTTAACAAGTTCTTTAACAAAGTCTGAACCAGATTCTGAATCAGGGAAGGATCGAAAATTTTCTCTTTCCATTCCATATTTAACTGCCTCCTCACCTATGAGGGAAGCGAGCTTTCCAACAGTTATTAGCTTATCTATTCTAATTTTACCAACAATCTTTCCTATCTCACGATGGAATTCTTCTTCCCTTTCTCCTAACTCCAGCATGTCTCCAAGAACTGCAATCTTTCTTTTCCCTTTTACATATGAAAGTTCCTCCAGCATGGTAGCAAGAGCCTTTGGATTTGAATTGTATGAATCATCAATCAGAATTATTTTTCCAATGGAAGTAATTTCACCTCTCATCTTGAAAGGCTTAAAATCATGGATATACGGTGAGATCTCTTTCAATTTTAATCCGAAAGCGCTGGCAACTCCTATGGCAGGAAGGATATTTAAAATAATTGGCTTTGTTACAGGTTTTAATTTGAACCTCTCTTCTTCCCCAGCAAGATGGATGGTAAATTCAATTCCAAATTCACCATCCCTTTCAACATCCTGAATTTTTATCTGGTTATCTTCACCCTCTCCAAAAAAAATTTTATCTCCCTTGAAATCCATTGAAATCTTCCTGACAAGGGGGTCATCCCCATTCAGAACTGCAATCCCTCCATCCTTTGTCCCATCGAGAATTTCCTTTTTTGCAAAAGCGATATCCTCGATAGAGGAGAAAAACTGAAGATGGACAGGATTTACATTTGTAATAACAGAAACATCAGGAGAAGCAATTTCAGTGAGCAATCTGATCTCTCCCTTTGAACTCATTGCCATTTCGAGAATTGCAATTTCATCTTCGACACCAATGTTTAGAATCGACAGGGGTAATCCGATATGATTGTTTAGATTGCCCGGGGACCTTATGCATTTTTTAAATTTACTGAGTATATAAAATGTGTTCTCTTTTACTGTTGTCTTACCAACGCTACCTGTAATTCCAACTATTTTTGGCTTTACTCTCTCAACAATCTTCTTTGCAAGTTTTTGAAGAGCTCTCAGGGTATCTTCCACATATATGACAACTCTTTCCATTTCAGGGATTTCAATCCTCTTCGAGACAACAGCTCCGATCCCACCATTTTTTAAAGCGTCCATCACAAAGTCATGACCATCCCTTTCTCCTTTAAGAGCAAAGAATAGCTCTCCATCCTTTATATTTCTTGAATCGATTGAATATCCTTTCGCTACAACTTCAGGATTTCCCTGCAAAATATTACCACACATTAATTCTGCAATTTCGTAAATTTTAAGCCCTGGCACTTCTCTCCTCCAGTGCTGATTCAGCAACTTCTCTGTCACTGAAAGGAATCCTCTCATCCCCTATTATCTGATACTCCTCATGCCCTTTTCCTGCAATGATTACAAAGTCTCCCTCTTCAGCAATTGAAACTGCTTTGAAAATAGCTTCTCTTCTGTCAGGAATTACAATGTAATTTTTGTTTCCCGATTTTTTAAACCCTGCTTTAACATCTTTAATTATAGAAACTGGATCTTCACTCCGTGGATTGTCAGATGTTATGATTGAAATATCAGCAAGCTTTCCAGCAACCTCTCCCATCTTTGGTCTCTTTTTCTTATCCCTATCCCCTCCAGCGCCGAAAACCAGTATTATTCTTTTTGGTTTAAGCTCTGCCACTGTTTCTATGAGATTTCTCAAAGAATCGTCTGAATGGGCATAGTCGACCATTACTTTAAATCCCAGAGAATTCTCCACTATTTCAAATCTTCCCTTCACACCCTTAAAATCTTTAAAGGCTTTTTTAATATCTTCCTTCCCAAGATTAAAAGTTATTGCAACTCCCATTGAAGCAAGAATATTGTATAGATTTGGCTTTCCAAGAAGAGGAGAACTCACTTCAATTGTTCCTGAGGGAGTTGAAATTTCTGCTTCAATACCTTCTGAAGTAAGGTTGTAAGAGAGGGGGAATATGTGAGCATCACTCCCAAGTCCATAAGATAGAGAAGGCGCTTTGATTTCTTTTGAGAGTTTTTTCCCCCAAGAATCATCAATATTTATAACGCCATAACCTTCTTTTTTATCAAGGAGATCAAATAATCTTTTCTTTGCTTCAAAATAGGATTTCATATTTTTGTGAAAATCGAGATGGTCATGGGTAAGATTTGTAAAGACTGCGCAATTAAAGTCAAGTCCGTCAACCCTTTTCATGCAAAGGGAATGAGATGAGACCTCTATAACACAAATTGCGACTCCATCCTCAATCATTTCTTTTAACATCCTGTTTATATGAGGAGATTCTGGCGTTGTCATCTGAGCCGGGGTTGACTTTTCTCCCCATCTGCTGTAGATGGTTCCGAGCAAACCTGTTTGAAAACCCGCATTTTTAAATATATGCTCTATCAGGTGAGTTGTGGTTGTTTTACCATTTGTTCCTGTAACTCCGATGAGTTTTAATTTAGAACCTGGATTTTCGTAGAGGAGAACAGAAATTTTCCACATGGCTTCCCGGGAATCTTTAACCCTCAGCCAATTTACATTCTTACTGAGCTTTGGTTTTCTTTCTGAAACCACAGTGTTTGCACCAAGGGTAATAGCTTCGTCAATAAAATCGTGGCCATCAAATTTCCCCCCTTTAAGAGCAACAAATATATAATTTTCTTTAACTTCCTTGGAATAATTTGTAATTCCTAAAACAATACTTTCCTCATTTCCATTAAAGGAAATGTAGTCAATTTTTTGAAGTAAATCTTTTATCTTCATTCTCTTTTTCCTTTAAAGAAGCAAAGTGATAATTCTTAAGAATCTCCCAATTTCTAAGCCTTATTATTCCCAGAGCAATATCTCTGAAAATAGGAGCTGCGACATCTCCTCCCCAATAAGCACCCTTTGGTTCGTCTATAACAACTATAACCGAATATTTTGGCTCCTCCAATGGGAAAAAGCCAGCAAAAGATGACACATAGGCGGAGTCCGAATACCTGCCATTAACAAATTTTTGAGATGTCCCTGTTTTCCCAGCGACTCTCACACCTTCTATTCTTGCCCTCTTTCCTGTTCCTTCTTCCACAATCATTTCCATTATTCTCTTGATTGTGTTAGCAGTGTTTTCACTTATAATTTTTTCTGGTGGGTTATAAATAATGGACTCTTCCCTTCCTTCATCTTTTATTTTCTTTACAATGTGGGGATAGACAATATAGCCATTGTTTGCAATAGCTGAAATTGCTCTTAAGACCTGGAGTGGAGTTGCTCCAATCTCTTGCCCAATGGCTACCGAGCCTAAGGATATCCCTGACCATTGAGAAGGATGTCTCAAGATCCCCTTTTCCTCTCCGGGCAGGTCAATCTTAGTCCTCTGGGAAAATTTGAATTTCTCATTCAAAGAATAAAAAATTTCATCCTCTTTCATACGAAGAGCAAGCTTTATTGTGCCAACATTGCTCGAATATTTAATTATCTCAGGAAAGGAAAGAAAAGAAAAGTTTTTATGATCCTTTATAGAAACATTATGAAGCTCGATCTTCCCACCCCTGCAGTCAAAGACTTCATTAAGTTTAACTCTTCCACTTTCGAAAACAATAGCTGATATGGGAATTTTCAATGTTGAACCTGGCTCATAGATCCATCTTATAGCTCTATTCAACTTTGAATTCTCATCTGTGCTGCAAAAATTGTTTGTGTCATATCTTGGATAACTTGATAAGGCAAAGATTTCTCCATTTCTTGGATCCATCACTATTGCAATCCCACTCTTTGCTTCCCACTTTTTAATCCATTTTTCAAGGACTTCATCTGTTAAAAACTGAATAAATTTATCAATGGTCAATACTAAATCTTTTCCACTTTTTGGAGGAACGATTTCCTGTATGTGATAAGCCTGTGGAACTTTTTTCCCATCTTTGTAAACACAAAGTTTTCCCTTTGCTCCTGAAAGAATAGATTCATAAAAGTTTTCCACCCCTTCAAGGCCCTGCTCGTCAATTCCAACTCCACCAAGGATATGTGAAGCAAGCTCTCCCTCGGGATAGACTCTTTTATATTCCTTAATAATACCAATCTTCTCAATGCCAAGAGGTCTGATTAATTGCTCCTCTTCGAAGGAGAGCTTCCTTTTTACCCACAAAAATTGCTTTTTGTTTTCAATACCTTTAATAAGATTTTCATAGGCTTCCTTTGAAAGATTAAGAGCGATACTCAATTCCTTTAATTCATTTTCCCTTCCATCCCATTGAGAAGGATCTATGTATAATGAGAAAGTCTTAATCGAAGTAGCAAGAATTTTCTCATTTCTATCAAAGATATCCCCCCTTTTTGAATCTACTGAAACTATCCTGCTGTTTTGAGCAGATATTATCTTTTTGTAAGTTTTGTGTCTGAAAATCTGCAGGTCTGCAAGTCTGAAAAGAATTATCCCTGACCATACAAGAAAAACTAAAAAAGAGATTTTCACCCTCTTTCTCAGCTCTACAACAGGACTTTTTATCACTTTCTATATCCCTTTTCTTCTAAAAAGTTTATGTTCTTACTGGCAACCTCCTTGCCTTTTTTAAAAGACTCATTGGAATCCTTTTTTTCCGAAATCCTTAAAATTACTATCTGCTCTTTCTCCATTTCTCTCATCCCAAGGTCTCTTGCCATTTTCTCAACCCTTTTCAAGTTTTTTAATCTTGCATTCTCCATCTGGAGAATTTCTATCTCTTCTTTCAATTTATCTTTTTCTTTTCTCAGTTTTTCTATTTCATAGCCAATCCTTAAATTCTCTGTGTGAAAAAAGATATAGGTCAGGACAATCATAAATGAGAAAAAAAGAACGAGAAATAAATTAATATTTTTTTCTTTCTTTCCCATCTTCACTCTCTCCTTATACATCGCAACTTTGAAGAACGAGAACTTGGATTTTTTTCAATTTCTCTCCTAGAAGGAGAGAGAGGTTTCTTGGTGAGTATTTCACCAATCCCTTCCTTTTTCAATTTCCTGAAGGTGTTTTTTACAATTCTATCTTCAAGGGAGTGGAAGGAAATAACAACAACTGTTGATTGCGGATTCAAATTTCTTAGAAGTTTCTCTAAAAAATCGTCGAGTCCTCTCAACTCATCGTTTACCTCTATTCTTAGAGCCTGAAAAACTTTTTGGGCAGGATGACTCTTTCCTTTAACAGGTTTCCATCTGTAAACCTTTTCAACTATCTCCCGAAGCTCTGATGTCCTTTTAAGTGGATTTTTCTTCCTGGTTTCAATAATTTTATCAACAAGTTTGTAGGGGGAGACAACTTCACCGTACTCCCTGAAAATCCTTACAAGTTCATCCCTTTTATATTTGTTCAAAATTTTCTCAGCTGTCAGAGGAGTATCTCTGGAAAATCTCATATCAAGTGCACCATCCCTGTTGAAGCTGAAACCTCTCTCTGCCTTCTGAAGCTGATAAGCTGATAGACCGAGATCAATGATAACCCCTTTCATTTCCTTAAAATTTATTGGAAGTTCAAATATATCACGATAATCAGAACAAAAAACTTTGAACCTCCCTTCAAATTCCTTCAATCTTTTTATTGCAACCTCTATTGATTCCTCATCTTTATCAATACCTATAACTTTTCCATCTGGAGATGATCTCCTGAGAATTTCAATGGAATGCCCCCCTGTTCCAAGAGTACAATCAAGATATGTAAATGGGGAGCACGGATTCAAATAATTCATGACATCCTCAACCATAACAGGAGTATGATAAATCTCATTTTTTTCCAAGAATTTCCCAGAGAGTATTTTCATCAAATGCCTCCGATAAAATCTCTTTCTCAAATAACTCTTTATTCCACACCACCAGATAGTCAATTTTTCCGAGAACAATAAGTTCCTCTCCGTCCATCATTGCGGATTTTCTTAGATATGGTGGGATTAGAATTCTTCCCTTACCATCAATCTGGTCACTCTTCCCCCAGTAGCCAACTCTGTCGAGAAATTTCGAAGCCCTTGGATTAAAAGGAGAATCCTGAAGGAGTTTCTCTTCTACCTTCTCCCATTCAGAAATTGGAAATAACCAAACATATTTTCCCGTGATCGATGTTATGTAAATCTCATCCCCCCAGTTCTTTTTTATAATCTCAAGGAATTTTGCAGGAATCTTAAGTCTACCGCTCTCATCAAGCCTTACTGTCTCTCTACCTCTCAGACTTCTCATTTTGTCCCACTTTATCCCATTTTATCCCTTAAAAATATACTTGTCAAGTGGTTCATTTAATCCAGCAAGAAAAGCGAAATAATTAAGAAATTAAAGAAAGTATTACAAATTTAGAAGTGGGAAAGGAAAATAAAAAAGAGATTTTAGATTAGTTCTCATTACAAAAAGAAACTGATTCCTTTATTAATTTTAGCTATTTTGCAAGAATCACTCTGTTTTTGCCGAGTCTCTTTGCCTCGTACATTGCATTATCAGCTCTTTTTATAAGATCTTCGGGACCTTCCTCACTCATATAAGAAGCAACACCCAGACTGGCTGTTATTTTTAAATTTTCATTGATTTTAATTATTGATGGAAACTCCTCCTCAATCATTTTTCTCAACCTTCCTCCCACAATAAGAGCTTTGTCGATGGGTGTCTCAGGAAGAATTATTGCAAATTCCTCACCTCCATACCTCGCAATTGTATCCACATCACAATCCTTGTAAACTTCGTCCTTGCATCCTCTTATATTATCTTTTATCAGCCTTGCTACCTCCCTCAAAACTCTATCACCAGTGAGATGTCCGTATGTATCATTAATACTTTTGAAATTGTCGAAATCAAGGATTATAAGGGAAAGGGGTCTTTTGTATCTCCTAGCTCTCATTACCTCAGTGTAAAGCTTATGATAAAAATATCTGTAATTAAAAACACCTGTAAGGGGGTCGGTTATTGAAGTAAGCTCGAGCTCTCTATAGATCTGGGCATTTTTGATTGTAACTGCTATCTGGGAGCAAAGGAGGGAAAGAATTTTCTCGTCCTCTTTCCCAAAGGCATTCTTAACTTTACTTTCAATGGTCAAAACTCCCAGAAGCTCATCTTTGTAAATTATTGGAAGAGCTATCTCAGATTTTATTCCAGGAATTCCAGAGGAAATGTAATAATCAATCTTGGTCACATCACCTATGTTTAGAATCTTCTTTTCCTTAGCACACTTTCCTGTAACTCCATTTCCAATAGGTATTTTTAATCCTATATTCTTTTTCGGCATAACCGTTACAGCTTTGATGACAAGATCTGAATTTTCCTTTACCATTATGGCACATGAATCATATTTCAAATTTTTTCTCACACTTTGAGCAATGAAATGAAGGAGCTTTTCAAATTGAACAATTGAAGTTATTTTTATTCCTATTTTTTGTGCAAGTTCAAGTTGGGTGTGGAGGTAAGCTTTTGAAATGAAAACAGCAAGCTGGTTGGAAAGAATCTTAAGAATTTTAACATCATCTTCAGTAAAGGCATCTATTTCTGGGCTTTCTACATTCAAAACACCCAACAAGTTTTTTCTCCAGATTATAGGAACAGCAAGCTCAGATTTAATCTTTTCGGCGAAGGGAATGTAACTTTTAAATTTTGAAACATCAGGAACAAGAATTTCTTTTCTCTTTTCTGCACATAATCCTGTTATACCTTTCCCCATTGGAATTCGCATTCCAATTATACGCATTGGATAATTTGTGGCAGCTTTTATGATAAGGCTGTCACCTTCTCTGAAAAGAATAGAGCAGTTTGAGTAATTATAGATTTCACTTATCATATCTGCACAAATTTTTAATAATTTTGGAAGCTCAAGTTCTTTACTGAGCTTTGAGGTTATTTTATAGAGCAGATCCACCCTTGAACCATTTGCTTTTCTTTTCTCCATCATTTCATTTCTCATTTTTATATTCTAAATCAAAAAAAATAATTTTCAAGTTTTTCTTGAGAAAAATCAATTAATATGATAATCTTATCCCATGAAAAAGACGAGGCTTAATAGGATTTTTAAAAGAATTAATGCAAAAATGATTGATTTTTTTGGGTGGGAGCTCCCTGTTGAGTTCAGTGGAATAATCTCAGAACATCTTGCAGTAAGGGAGGGAGTTGGAATCTTCGATGTGAGTCACATGGGTGAAATAAGAATAAAGGGGAATGATGCTCTAAAATTTCTTCGATTTATAACATCCAATGATCCAGGGAAGCTTTTTCCTGGAAAAATTCAGTATTCTGCTCTAACAACTCCAAAAGGAACACCTGTTGACGATTTGCTTGTTTACAGAATTGCTGAAGAAGAATTCTTTTTAGTAGTTAACGCATCAAACACAGAGAAAGATTACAACTGGATACTGAATCATTCCAAAGGATTTGATGTTGAGGTTAAAAATGAAAGTGATGAGTGGACACAACTTGCAATTCAGGGACCATTTTCCTATCAGGTCATATCCCCTCTGTGTGATTTCGATCTTTCAGAGCTGAAATATTACTGGTTTAAAGAAGGAAATTTCTCGGGAGAAAAGACAATAGTATCAAGAACTGGATATACGGGAGAAGATGGTTTTGAAGTTTACTTTAGAGGAGATGAAGAAACTGCTGAAAAGATTTACTCAAGAATTATTGAAAGTGGAAAGGAATTCGGAATTCTCCCCTGTGGTCTCGGAGCAAGAAATACTTTAAGGCTTGAAGCTAAGATGTGTTTATATGGGAATGACATAGATGAGGAGACAACCCTTTTAGAGGCAGATCTTGGCTGGATTGTGAATTTTGAAAAAGGGGATTTTATCGGAAAGGATGTATTACTAAAGCAAAAAGCGAATGGAATTGAAAGAAAGCTTGTAGGTTTTGAAGTTCATGATAGAGCTCCTGCAAGGGAACACTCCCCAATTTTCATGGACGGAAATAAGGTTTCCTTTGTCAGAAGCGGAAGTTACGCACCTTATTTAAAGAAGAACATTGGATTGGCCTACCTTCCCATTGATAGAACAGAAATAGGGACTGAATTTGAAATCAAAGTAAGGGATAGATTTGTTAAGGCCACTGTTGTCGAAACTCCTTTTTATAAAAGGAAAAAATGAAAAATTTCAGAAATTTAAAGGAGGATTTTTATGTACCCACAGGATTTTTACTTTACCAAGGAGCATGAATGGGTAAAGGTCGAAGGAGAAAAAGGGATCGTGGGGATTACCGACTATGCCCAGAAATCCCTTGGTGATATAGTTTATGTAGAGCTTCCACCGGTTGGAAAGATTGTAAAATTTATGGAAACAGCTGGAACAATAGAGTCTGTTAAAGCAGCTTCCGATATTTTCTCTCCTGTTACAGGTGAAGTCATTGAGGTAAATGAGAATTTAAAGGATTCTCCTGAACTTTTAAACAAGGATCCCCACGGAAATGGATGGATCTTCATAGTTAAACTCCATGACAAGACAGAGCTAAAAAAACTCATGACTAATTCTGAATATGAAAAGTATGTGGAAGGTTTGTCAAAATGAAGAATATCTACTTTCCATCCTCTGAAAAAGATTTAAAGGAAATGCTTTCTGAGATAGGAGTTTCCTCGGAGGAGGAGCTTTTTTCATCTATACCTGAGGAATACAAGCTTAAAAATCCTCTTAACCTTCCTCCTTCCATGGACGAAATATCTCTTCTCAATTATTTTAAAGAAATTTCCAAAAAGAACAGGATAGAGCCCATTTCCTTCATAGGAGCGGGTTCGTATCCCCACTACATTCCCTCAGTTGTTGATTATCTTTCATCAAGGGGAGAATTTCTCACTCCCTACACTCCCTACCAACCTGAGCTAAGTCAGGGAACACTTCAGATAATGTTTGAATATCAAACCCTCATCTCTTCTTTGACAGGTATGGAGGTTTCCAATGCTTCCCTTTACGATGGTGCCACTGCAACAGCAGAATCGGCTTTAATGGCTTGGAGAATAAAAAAAAGCGAAAAAATTCTTATCTCCTCCACTGTTCATCCCTTCTGGAGAGATACTCTAAGGACATATCTCAAAAACTTCTCCTTAGAAGTCTTAGAGATTCCATACAGGGAGGATGGGAGAGTCGATCTTGAAAAGGCGAAAAATTTATCAGATGAAAAAACTTCTGCAATAATGGTTCAGTCCCCAAATTTCTTCGGAATAATTGAAAATCTCAAAGAAATATCAGATTTCGCAAGGGAGAAAAATATTTTATTCCTTGTTGGAATTTCTGAACCCCTCTCCCTTGGTATCTTAAAATCTCCCGGAGAGTTTGGAGCAGACATTGTTTTTGGCGAAGCTCAATCCTTCGGATTGCCCCTCTCCTTTGGAGGACCCTATCTTGGTTTTATCTCATCAAAGATGGATTTCGTAAGACAGATGCCAGGAAGAATCGCAGGCGAGACCATTGATAGAAATGGGAAAAGGGGTTTTGTTCTTACTCTATCAACAAGAGAACAGCATATAAGAAGGGAAAAGGCTACATCGAATATATGCACAAATCAGGCATGGTGTGCTCTAAGAGCTACAATTTATCTTGAGACCCTTGGAAGAAAAGGGTTAATGGCTCTTGCAAAGCTAAATTTTTCCAAGGCAACCTATGCAAAGAAAGAAATTGAAAAACTCAGTGGCGTTAAGATAAGGTTTAAAACGACTACTTTCAATGAATTCTTAGTTCAGTTTGAAAAACCTCTGGATGGAATATATAAAAGTCTTGAAAAGGAAGGTTTTATTGCAGGATTTCCGGTCTCAAAGTATTACAATGAATTGGAAAATTCGACCCTTTTATGTTTTACTGAAATTCATTCCAGGAAGCTTATTGATAGATTTGTAGAAAAAATTGGAGAGCTGGCATGAAAGCAAAATTTTTAGCCTATGAAGAACCATTAATTTTTGAAATAAGTGATGAGGGGAAATTTGCTATCAACTTGCCTGAGCCTGATGTTCCTGAGGAGGATTTGCCAGATGAGATTAAAAGACAAGATATTCCTGATTTCCCTCAGGTTTCTGAGACTGAAATTGTAAGGCATTTTACAAGGCTTTCCCAGCTAAATTATTGTGTTGATAAGGGGTTTTATCCTCTTGGTTCATGCACCATGAAATATAATCCTAAGATTAATGAAAAAATTGCAGGACTCGAAGGTTTCACTGATATTCATCCCCTTTATCCTGAAGATTATGTTCAGGGTTCTCTTGAAGTTATCTATAACCTTGAAAAATTTCTATGTGAGATTACAGGAATGGACAGATTCACTGCCGCTCCTCTTGCTGGAGCTCACGGAGAATTGACAGGAATGCTTATAATAAGAGCTTACCACATAAGCAAGGGAGAGGAAAGAAAAAAAGTTCTAATTCCTGACTCTGCTCATGGAACAAATCCCGCCTCTGCTCATCTTTCAGGATGGGTTGTTGAGGAGATACCTTCTAACGATTATGGGACTGTGGATATTGAAAAATTAAAAGAAAGAGTGGATGAGACGGTCTCCGCTTTAATGCTAACAAACCCAAATACTCTCGGAATATTCGAAAAGGATATAAAATTAATAGCTGAAATTTTACATTCCAAGGGTGCTCTTCTTTATATGGACGGAGCCAACTTAAATGCTCTTGTTGGAATAGCAAAAGTTAGAGATATGGGAGTTGATGTTGTCCACACGAATCTTCATAAAACCTTCTCAACTCCCCATGGGGGAGGTGGTCCTGGCGCGGGACCTGTTGGAGTAAAAGAATTTCTCGAGCCATTCCTTCCTGTTCCAAGGGTAGAGAAAAATGATGGAAAGTACTTCTTTAACTGGGATAAACCAAAATCAATAGGAAGGATATGCGGATTTTATGGAAATTTCCTTGTTCTTGTAAAAGCCCTTGCTTATATTCTTTCATTGGGTTATGAGGGTTTGAGAGATACAGCAAAAAGAGCTGCTCTGAATGCTAATTACATAAGAAAAAAACTTGAAGGTTTATATCATGTTCCTTATAAGTCTCCCACCCTTCATGAATTTGTTTGCTCTGACAAAAACCTTCAGGGATTTAGTGTTACCACCCTTGATGTTGCAAAGAGACTTATCGATTATGGATTTCACCCTCCGACAATATATTTCCCTCTTATTGTCCATGGTGCTTTAATGATTGAACCTACTGAAACAGAGAGCAAAAGAGACCTTGATCTTTTTGTATCAGCAATGATAGAAATTTACAAAGAGGCAAAGGAGAACTCTGAAGTTTTGAAGAGTGCTCCCCACATTACTCCTGTGGGAAGACTTGATGAAGTTTTGGCTGCAAAAAAACCTGTGTTAAGATGGAATAGGAAATGAATATACAGGAAATAATTTTTAGATTGGAAAGGTTCTGGGCTGATCGTGGATTTTACATAGCTGCACCATATGATGTGGAAGTTGGAGCGGGAACAATGACGCCGGATACTTTCTTCAGGGTTCTTGATCCAAAACCATGGAATGTTGCCTATCTTCAACCTTCAAGAAGACCCGCAGATGGAAGATATGGAGATAACCCTCATAGAGTTGAAAAACATCATCAGTATCAAGTGATTGCAAAGCCAGCTCCCGGGGAGATTCAGAAAATTTACCTTGAAAGTTTGACATCTCTTGGAGTAGAGCTTGCAGACCATGATATAAGATTTGATGAGGATAACTGGGAATCTCCTACAATAGGCGCATGGGGTGTTGGATGGCAGATTCTTCTCGATGGACTGGAGGTAACCCAGTTCACATACTTCCAGCAAGCTGGAGGAATTGAGCTTCCCCAGATTCCTGTTGAGATAACCTATGGAATTGAAAGGATAGCCATGTTCCTTCAGGGTTTAGACTCTGTCTTTGATCTTGAATGGGCGCCAGGAATAAGTTACAGAGATGTAAGATTCAAAAGTGAAAGGGAATTCTCAATTTATAATTTTGAAAAGGCTGATATAGAATTTCTATTCTCCCTTTTCAACTCTTATGAAAAGGAAGCAAAGAGGCTTGTTGAGGAAAATCTTCTTCTTCCCTGCTATGATTATTGTTTGAAATGCTCTCACATATTCAATATCCTTGATGCAAGAGGTGCTCTTTCAGTAACAGAAAGAGTTGGAATGGTAATGAGGGTTAGAGATATTGTGCTTGAGGTTGCTAAAAGATATACATCAGAGGTGTGAAATGACTGATTTTCTTCTCGAAATAGGAACAGAGGATATGCCCTACAATCATGTAAAGGATGGGATTGAACAACTTTCAGCGAGTATCAAAAAATTACTTAATGAAAAGAGAATTCAATATAGTAAGATTAGAGGGATTGGAACATCAAGAAGGCTATCCGTTTATGTCAAAGATATTGGACTTGAGGAAATCCCTGAAGAAGAGGTTATAGTTGGTCCTCCTCTTCAGGTAGCTCTTGACAAAGATGGGAAACCCACTCAAGCACTTCTTGGCTTTCTTAAAGCAAAGAATGCGACTTTGAGTGATGTGGAATATCTTGATACTGAAAAAGGGACTTATGTCTCTTTAAAAAGGAAATCTCCCGCAAGGAAAACAAGAGAGATCCTTGAAGAAAAAATCCCAGATCTTATTCTTTCCCTTTACTTCCCCAAAAACATGCGATGGGAAGGAGGGATTAAATTCACAAGACCGATAAGAAATCTTTTGTGCATAATTGGTGAGGAAACAGTCAATTTCTCAATAGGGAACATTGCCACCTCCCGTTTCACCTTTGGTCACAGAATATGGGGGAAAGAAAAGATTCACATTCATTTGCCAGAAGAATATTTTGAAAAATTGAAGGAAAGCTATGTAATTGTTGACCCCGAAGAGAGAAAAGAGCTTATTTTTAAAGAGATTGAAAGAATAGAAAAGGAAAAAGAAGGGAAGGCGATTGTTGATGAAGAAATAATCGATTACTGGATATATACATTGGAATTCCCTTTTCTCTTTTCAGGTTCATTCCACAACGAGCATTTAAATCTTTCTCCTGAAGTTATTGGTTATGTGATTGAGAAGAATCAGAGATTTTTCCCTATAAAAAATGAAAATGGCTCTTACCTACCGTATTTCATAGGTGTTGCTGATACCGCGGATGACTTAAAAGGTTATATAAAAAGGGGAGCGGAGAGAGTTATAAATGCAAGATTAATAGATGCAAAATTTTTCTGGCAGAAGGACAGGAAGACTCCATTTGAGACAAGGTGGCAGGATCTCTCAAAGGTGATTTATCATGAGAAGCTCGGGACTTATCTTGACAAGTCTCAGAGGATAACCGAGCTGTCAATATTTTTAGCCAATGAGCTCGGAATTCAAGACATAGGTGCGGTAAGAATGGCTTCCCAATATTGTAAAGTTGATCTTGTTACAGAGATGGTTAAGGAATTTCCAGCTCTTCAAGGAATAATGGGAGGACTTTATTTGAGAGAAGAAGGATATCCTGAAAATGTTTGGAAAGCTGTTTCCGAGCATTATAAACCTCTAACACTTGAAGACTCACCTTCTTCAACTATTGAAGGCGCAATTGTATCCATTGCTGACAAAATCGACCATATTGTGGGAGCTTTTGGAATAGGAATAGAATTTTCAGGTTCATCAGACCCATTTGCTCTTAGAAAGGCGGGTCTTGGTTTATGCAAGACTATTATCCATCACAAAATATCCACATCAATAAATAAAATTGTGGAAATTGCAATACAGGTTCTTAACAATTTAATCACAAGAGACCAAAACGAGGTGAAAAAGCAGATTCTTCAATTCATTGATGAGAGATTGGAATACATATTCCACGATTGGATGGGGTTCTCCTATGACTGTGTAACAGCTGTTTTTGCCTCAGGAACTGATAATATCTATAACATTTATCTAAAGTTAAAAGCAATAGAAAAAATAAAAGGAAAAGAGCATCTAAAAGCCCTTGTTTTTGCCCATAAAAGAATTAAAAATATAATTGCGGGTCAACCATTTGCCATACCCAACGAGGAACTTTTCACACAAAAGGAGGAAAAAGAGCTCTGGGAAATTTACAAAGAAATGGAAAGGGATGCGGGAAATTTCTTTAAGAAAGGGAATTTTGAGGCAATCTTAGAGCTTTTTTTGCAGGTTGAACCTTTTGTTAGCAGATTTTTTGAAAAAGTCCTTGTGATGGATGAGGATATGGATGCCAGAAAAAACAGAGTTTCCCTCCTTTCCTCCATCAACACCCTCCTTTTAATGGTTGCCGACTTCTCTCAGATTGTGGTTTAAAATACAGATGCAATGAGAGAGATAGAGACAGCAATTAAGGTCATAAAAAAAGCCCTTTCAGCAAAGGGAGTAAAAGTTATAAATATTCTCCTTTTTGGAAGTAAAGTAAAAGGTGAAATCAAACCATACAGTGATTGGGATTTCTTTGTAGTTATTGATAAGAAATTATATTTTAATGAAAAATGGGATGTCATTGACCAGATAAAAATAAAATTAGCAAAAATGAATATCCCGAATGACATTATTCTGAAATATGAAGAAGATGTTGAAAATGAAAAGGAGAATGTGGGTAAGATTACATATTACGCATTGAGAGAAGGAATAAAACTATGAATGAAGAGACTGTCAGAAATTGGCTATTTCTTGCAATGGGTGATTTAAAAACTGCAGAGGACGAGCTAAAGTCAGAGGAGCCTTTTACAAATACAATTTGTTTTCACTCCCAACAATTTGTGGAGAAAGTGATTAAAGCATTCCTAACATTAGTTGATATACCATTTGGGAAAACTCATGATATTGCTGAATTGATCGAACTTGCGAGAAAAAAGGAACCTACTTTTGAAGAGCTTTACAAATTTAATGCATATAAACTTACAAGATATGCAGTTGAGGTCAGGTATCCCGATGAATTTTATATTCCTACATTAGAAGAAGCTAAAGAAAGTATTCAAATTGCAAAGAATGTGAGAAAATTCTCTCGAAAAATTTTCCAGAAGTATGGAATCAAATATAAGTATTAATATCAATAGCCTGATTTTAGGCTTTTTTCCAGCAACATCCTGTTTTTTTCAGATCTACTCTCCCCTACAGATGTTACTCTTATTGCTGGAAGATCGGCAATAGGGCATTTAAATTCACATATCCCGCATCCAATACACTCCACAGGATCAACAATCGGGGCCTTTACTCTATTGATCGCATCCTCTGTGGGAGTTTCAACTTCCACCATTTTTATTGCCTTGGGAGATGTTGGACAGACCTCCTCACAAACTATGCATGAAATACCGAAAGTGTAGGGTAGGCATCTTGTTTTGTCGACAAATGCTGTCCCTATTTTTATTCTCTTTTTTTCCTCCATGCTGATCTTTTTCAAGGCATTTGTGGGACAAATCTGGGAGCAAAGGTAGCAGTTGAGCTCGCAGTATCCAATTTTCATTATAAGAATTGGTGTCCAGAACCCTTCTAAACCACTTTCAAAAAGAGAAGGGTGGATAGCATTTGTAGGACAGATCTTTATGCACTCAGCACATCTCACGCATCTCCTTAAAAATTCTGATTCCTCAATAGCACCAGGAGGCCTTATAAGAAGAGGGTTTGATTTTTTTTGAGAAAAAGTTGTTTTAAAAAGAGGAAATATCAAAAAGGATAAACCTGTAGTTAAAATAAGTTTTCTCTTTGAAAGATCAAAATTTTTCCTTGACTGTTTTAAGGAAAGCGGGAATTTAACTTCTGAAAAAGGACATTTCTCAGCGCAGTTAAAGCAATAAAAACATTCTGTTGGTTTCCATTTTCCTTCAGGGAAGGGTGTTGCGCCAGATGGGCATACAATATTGCAGAGATTGCATTCACTGCATTTCTCCTTTTCAATTTTCAATTTGAGAATTGTAAAGGGGCTTAAAATCCCAAGAAGAGCGCCAAGGGGGCAAAGGCTTCTGCACCAGAATCTTTCAGATATCAGATTTAAAAGGAGAATCCCTATGAAAATAAATCCAATGAAAATTCCCTGGGAGGACAATCTTTCAAGATAAAATCCCTGGAGAAATTGATATAAAAATTCTCCAATTTTCTGGAAAAGATTTAATGAAATTCTGGATAAATGAAAGGATAAAGAATAAAGGAGAAAACCCGTTGCTGGTAATATCGAGGTTGCAAAGGATCTGAAAAGGAGAGAAAAAGGATCTAAAATACCGAACAAATTTAATGAAAAAATTGAAAGTATAAGGAGAAAGAAAAAGATATAGTATTTCCACCAGACTTTCCTGTCATTTTCTATCTTAGCTTTGTAAATTTTTGATTTTTTGAAAACAAATGAGATGAAATGGGTAATAGAACCCATTGGGCAGAACCACCCACAGAAAAATCTTCCAAATAAAAGAGTAAGAAAAACCACAATTAGAGAAATAAGAAGCGTACCTTTGACAGAATGAGTTGAAAGGAGAGTGCTCACGAGAACAAGGAGATCGATCCTGAAAAAAATATCAAGGGGAAAGGAAATTTCATCCTTTCCCTGGTAAATGGTGTAAAGAATGAGTATTAGAAATAACAGGAAGAAAAAGATTTGAGAAAAAATTCTTAGATAGACGAGAAGTCTGTATTTATAAAACTTTCTTCTTTTCAATTTTCAACCTCTGGAGGTCAACTTCTCCAAGCTCTCTATTTTTTGCAATTTTCAAAAAAGGAAGTTCCTCATAACTTTTTCCGAAAAGAAAAGCTCCATAGGAATCCACTGCAACATAATCCTTTCCTGCAACAATTGTTTTTTTGACAATAACATCTCCAGGGCTACCACCTGTTGGACCATTCCTCACCATCATCCTCCAGGCATCGAGGACAGTAAGAACAGGCTTGAAAAAATTTGAGAAATCATTGACCGCTTCATGAATTCTCTGATGAAGTCTGTTCCTCTCTCCACCTACAGCTCCAAGCCAGTTTTTCATTCCAAGGGTAAGTATTGCAAGGGAATGATTTTTTGCAACAGGAACATTTATTATTTTGTCAGCCTCAAGAAACTGGAGTAGGACATCCCACTCTTTTATCCATTCTCCTCCGATCTTTACTCTCCTTGCAATTCTTGGATTCGGAAGAGGCGTTTCAGCTCCAAGTCCATTAAGAGTCTCTATGATTCCTGAGCTTTTATAGCATCTTCTGGGGTCATTGACAGAATTGTCCATAACTATTACTTTCTTCGCTCCTGCATCAAAGCACATTTCGACAATAGCCTTTATAATCTCAGGGTTTGTGTTAGCTCCAAGCTCAGGTTTTCTGTCCCATCCCATATTTGGCTTTACAATGACAACATCTCCTCTGGAAACGAATCTTTTCATACCTCCAATTAACTCAATGGCTGATTTTGTCCCTTTATATGGAGATTCAGATTCCACAACTGAAAGATCGGGATAATAAGTTATAGAAGGAAGACCCTTCAAGTAAGGAGATATTGAGCTAAAAGCTATAAACTTTAAAAACTCCCTTCTTTCCATTTTAGCCTCCAGAATTTAATTACGACATTTTACATGGAAGGTTTACCAAAAGAATTTATATAATTCAAAATTCCGTCGCAAAGTCCCATCGCAATATTTTGTCTGAATGAGTCGGAGCAGAGCCTTTTCCTATCATTAACATTTGAAAGGAAACCCACTTCAACAAGTATTGAAGGCATCTCAGCACCAATTAAAACATAAAAGGGAGCCTCCTTTACTCCGAGGCTTCTCACATTTGTATTTCTTCTCAAATCATTTTCTATGAACTTTGCAAGATTTATAGACTCCTCCTTCTTTGTATTCAAAAGGATCTTTTTTATCAATGATTCCATCTCCCCAATTGTTTTTGAGGAAACAGCATTTTCAGATGCTGCAATTTCAATAGCATGGGGATCTTTTGTAAAGTTCAGAGTGTATATTTCAAATCCTGAAATATTCTTGTTGCGTGTTGAATTTGCATGAATTGAAACAAAAAGGTCTGCCCTCTCTGAATTCGCAATAGCAGTTCTTACCTCAAGAGGAACATAAACATCTTTATCTCTTGTAAGAACAACTTTCAAGTCAGAATTTTTCTCTAAAAGCTCTT
>FMJZ01001025.1_pt1 | contig 31973 bp, 27 predicted proteins | sample 1987881 | NCBI WGS metagenome assembly FMJZ01 (sample SAMEA4378227, study PRJEB15110) | soil metagenome | biome: soil; feature: Field; material: Soil | place: India | collected 2015-03-11 | depth 0 m
AAGGTATAGGCAATGATAGCCCAGTGGATCCTTCCCGTGCTTCTGGCTCAGCTGGTGGTGCTGGCGGTGAATCTTTGGCACTGGCGACGCAGGCGTGAACCCGCAGGCAACATGGCGACGGCAGACCTGCCGCGCGTCAGCGTGCTGATACCGGTGCGCAACGAACGGGACCGACTTCCCACGCTGGTGCAGGCGTTACGCGCTCAGCAGGTAAAGCCTCTGGAGGTCATCCTGTGCGACGATAACTCCGACGACTCCAGCAGGGAATGGCTTCAGGCGAACCTGCCGATGCACGCTCCCGGAGAGTGGCTCAGCTGGTTCCCCGCTCCCCCCAAAGAGGCGGACTGGGTGGGCAAAAACTGGGCATGTTATCATCTGGCTGGGCGGGCGCAGGGGGACTGGCTGGTGTTCCTGGACGCCGATATGGAGCTGCAGGAAGACACCCTCCATCGGTTTATGCACACGCTCATCCTGCATGCGCGAGAAAGTTCTCAGCCTGACGATGCCCCGGTGTATCTGGTAACGGCTATCCCCACCTTGATGGCTTCCAACCTGCTGGTGGGTCTTTTGAAAGCGCTTCTGCCTTTCTCCATCTTTACCCTGCTCCCGTTGCCGCTTGCCGAACGCCATCCGCACCGCGCCTTCGCCTTCGCCAACGGACAGGTCATCGCCTTTCCGCGAGATTACTACATGAGGGTTCACCCGCACTGTCGGGTTCGGCATGTCATTCTGGAGGATGTCGCCCTGGCGCGGCTGGTGAAATCGGAAGGGGCGCAGGTGCGCATCATAGACGGACGCCGACTGTTGCGGGTACAGATGTATCGAACCCTGCGCGAAGCTATTGACGGTTTCTCCAAAAATGGGGTGGCTATCTGTGGCTCGGTGCCGGGCGCGGTTGCCATTTCCTTCGCGCTGGCGATAGTGTATCTGCTTCCGCTGGTAGAGGGGATGGCGCGCGCATTGACGGCATGGCATGGCATCGCCTGGGCAATCAGCGTGGGACTGTTTGCCCTGTCGGCGCAGATGGCGGGTCTGCCCCGATGGTACGGGCTGTTGTACCCCGTCGGGCTGATTCTCGGCGAATGGACGCTGTGGCGGTCAATCATCTGGTATACACGAGGCACGGTACAATGGAAGGGGCGCACATACTCCCTCCGCTCAGGTGGGCAGGCAGGATAGTTGCCGATGCGCTGATAGAGATGAGTGTCAGGTCGCACTTCCGGGCGGTTTATGCCCGAACGGATGCGGTGCCAGACCCCAGCCTGCCAGCGATTGTGTTCGCCAATCACCACTACTGGTGGGACGGTTATCTTTGTTATATTCTGGGCAAAAGGTGGAAACAGCCCCTGACGTTGTGGATGGAAGAATGGCGCTGGTTTCCTCCTTTCTGGGCGCTGGGGGCGCTTCCCTATCCCGCGCACAACCTGCAGGCGCGAGCGCGCACCGTCCGTCTGACTCTGCGCCTGCTCCAGCATCCACCGCGTATCCTGTTCCTGTTTCCAGAGGGGGTCATCCACGCTGGAACCGACCTGCTTCCCTTCGGCAGGTCACTGCATTGGCTGGCTCAACACCTGCCCCAGGCTCAACTCCTGCCGATGGCTATCGTCATCTCGCACACACAGCACCAGTATCCGCGCGCGTTCCTCCGGGTAGGAACGCCCTTTCATTCTGCCGCGGAGAGCACCGAGGCATGGCTGGCAGAAGCCCGACAGGTGGTGCGTGGGATGGTCGAATCCCTGCGTGAGGAGGCGGAATGCTGTCACAGCCCAGAAAAGGCGCAGGAGGCAGGATACATCCGGCTGGTACGCGGAAAGTGTTCGGTGAACGAACGCTGGTGGGCAAAAATAGTGCCGTGATAGCTGAAGCCCCTTGATGGATGGACCTGTGAGGTGACGTTGATGAATGAGGACTATCGTTACTGTCAGGCGGTTCAAAAGCGATATAGTACGAGCTACTATTTCGCCACGCGCTTCTTTCCGCTGGCGCTGCGCCCCCATGTGCACGCCCTCTACGCTTTCGTGCGCGTGCCGGACCAGTGGGTGGATCACCCGGCAGGCAAGACGCCCGAGCAGACCTTCAGGCTGATTGACCATTACGAGCTGGACCTGCGACGCGCCCTGCGGGGCGAATGGGTCGCCAGTCCTGTGCTGCGCGCCTTTGCCCAGACGGTGCGCGAGTTCGATATCCCCCTGCGTTACACTGCCGACTTCCTGAACGCCATGCGCCAGGACCTGCGCCTGCACCGTTACCAGACCTTCAGCCATCTCCAGCAACATATGTGGGGAAGCGCAGGGGTTGTGGGCGCGATGATGCTGTGCCTGTTCCGCTGTCACAACGATACACTCCTGCCGTACGCCGTTCGCATGGGCGAGGCGATGCAGATGACAAACTTCCTGCGCGATGTGGGAGAAGACTGGAGACGAGGCAGACTGTATCTGCCGCTGGAAGACCTTCAGCGCTTTGGCGTCACCGAAGGAGATATCGCCTGCGGACGTCTCGAAGAAAAGGTGGTGGAACTGCTGCGTTTCGAGATAGAGCGCACGCGAACCCTGTACCGTGAGGCAGAAGTGGGGGTGCATCTGCTTCCCCGCGAGTATCGCTATCCCGTCCTGCTGGGCGCGCGCCTGTACGCGCAAATCCTGCGCCGGATTGAAACGAACGGCTACGACGTCTTTCGCCGGCGTGCGCGAACCAGCACGGCAGAAAAAATCTGGATTGCGTGGCATTGTCGGCGCGAGGTATAGCCCTGTCCTGCGCCTGCAAGGAATCGCCTGCCCCGCAGGCGAACCACAAAGGGCGAGAGGAGGAGAGCGCACCGATGGAATGGATTGACCTGACCGTGCCCCTGAAGGAGGGAATGCCCAACTATCCGGGCGACCAGCCCTTCCGCCTGCGACCGCTTCTGCGCATCGCCGAGGGCAAGGTGTGCAACCTGTCGGCGATAGAGATGGGCACGCACACCGGCACACACGTCGACCCGCCGTGGCACTTCATCCCCGACGGCGCCACCGTGGACCAGCTGTCGCTGGACCTGCTTATCGGCAGGGCGTATGTGGTGAGCGTGCGCGGCGTACCCGCTGTGACCGCCGACGCCCTGCAAGCCGCGGGTATCCCCGGCGACGCCGAACGCCTGCTGATCCAGACTGACAACTCCTTCGGCGTGTGGGAAAAGCCCGACTTTCAGCCCGATTTCGTGTACCTTGCCCCCGACGCAGCGGAGTGGATTGTATCCAGGGGCATCCAGCTGGTGGGAATAGACTACCTGTCGGTTGAGCAGTTCCGCGCCCCGGAGCCGCGAGCGCATCGCACCCTGCTGGGCGCAGGGATTATCATCGTGGAGGGGCTGAACCTGCGTGAACTGGAGCCGGGCTGGGTGCGATTCATCTGCCTGCCCCTTCGCATTGAAGGTGTGGACGGTGCGCCCGCCCGGGCGGTAGCAAGGAGGCTCGAATGAGCAAGAACCAACGTCTGCGGCAGCTGCTGGAAGCGCCCGGTATCATCCGTTCGCTGGGCGCGCACGACGTGCTGACCGCCATGCTGATCGAACAGGCAGGCTTCGAAACGGTGTTCATCGGAGGGTTCGGCACCAGCGCCAGCCTGCTGGGACTACCCGACCTGAACTTCCTGACGATGAGCGAGATGGCAGACGCCGTGCGTCGGATGAGCGCACGCCTGAGCGTGCCTCTGATTGCCGACGGCGATACCGGTCACGGCGACCTGCACAATGTGGTGCGCACCGTTCAGACCTTCGCGCAGGCGGGGGCATCGGGCATTATTCTGGAGGACCAGGTGTCGCCCAAGCGGTGCGGACACTTCGAAGGCAAGCAGGTCATTCCCGCCGAAGAGATGGCTTTGAAGATAAAGGCTGCAGTCTACGCCCGACCTGACCCTGACTTTGTGATTATCGCCCGCACCGACGCCCGCGAGCCGCTGGGTCTGGACGAAGCCATCCGCCGCGTGAACCTGTACGCTGAGTCGGGCGCGGATGTGTGCTTCATCGAGGCGCCCCTGAGCGTTGAGGAGCTGGAACGCATCCCCCGCGAAGTGCCTTATCCCCTGCTGGTGAACATGCTGTGGGGAGGCAAAACGCCCATCCTGAGCGTGCGCGAGCTGGAACAGCTGGGCTACAAGATTGTGGTCTGCCCCATTGAGAGCCTGCTGGTGAGCGCGTACGCCGTGCGCGAGCTGATAGAGGCGTTTGCCCGGGACGGTCGGGTGGACGCGATGGCATCGCGCATGATGTCGTTTGCCCAAATCAAACAGGTGCTGGGCGTGGAGGAATACCTCTCCCTGCGCGAGCGGCTGGAATAGTGTGTTCCCCCCTTCCCGCGCGAAGGGAAGGGGGGGCGTCTGCTCAGTGCACTGGCACGGCTACGTCGGGTTGAGGCGCCTGCTCTTCCAGTTTCACCTCACGCAGATGCCGTGCTGCGTCTTCCGGGGTGGTCACGTTGATGTAGATGCCCGTGCCCAGTTCAAAGCCTGCCGCGATGGTCAACCGGGGCATAATCGCCAGATGCCACTGGAAGTAGTGGTAGTTTCGCTCCTGGTTGATGGGCGCGGTGTGCAGGGTGAAGTTGTACGGCGGATGGTTGAGCGCGATGTCCATGCGCCACAGCACTTCCTTCAGGATATGCGCGAACGCCCTTGCTTGGTCGCGGTCAATCTGCACGAAGGACGGCTGGTGTCGCCGCGGCACAATCCACGTTTCAAACGGATACTTGGAAGCGAACGGGGTGAACGCCAGAAACTCCTCGTTCGCCGCCACCACGCGCTCGCCGAACCGCTCTTCCTGCCTCACCATGTCGATATACACGCACCGCTCATGCAGGTCATAGTATAGCGATGCGCCGTCGATGCGTCGGCGAACCTCTGCCGGCACCATCGGCAGGGCAATCAGCTGCGAATGCGGATGCTCCAGCGATGCACCTGCCACGCGCCCATGGTTGCGGAACACCATGATGTACTGGAACCGCTTGTCCTGCGCCAGGTCCAGCGAGCGGTCGCGATACATCCAGATGACCTCTTCCAGCTGCTGCTCGGGCATCAGCGCGGGGTGATGGTCGTGCCTTGGCGTCTCAATGATGACCTCATGGGCGCCGACGCCGTTCATGTAGTCGTACATGCCGATACCGCTTCGCTCCAGGTCGCCTTCGATGGCGAGGGCAGGGAACTTATTCGGCACCACGCGCACCCACCAGTCCGGGCTGTTGGGGTAAGTTCCCGCCTTGCGGTAGGAAGCCACTTCCGGTGGCGTCTGGTGCTCATTGCCCGGGCAGAAGGGGCACTCGGCAACGTACTCCGCTCGCTTCTCTATCACCTCGCCCGCCTTGAAATCAGATGGGCGTTTGCTTCGCTCGGTCGCGATGATCACCCATTCCCGGGTGACTGGGTCTTTTCTCAGTTGTGGCATAGCTGACCTCTCCTTACGTCAACGATATGCATACATGGTAGGCGGCGGTGTTCTCCATCATGTCCTTTCCATACCCCGAACACCCCACACCATACCAGTTTTTTGCTGCACGTTCCGAAACTTGCGATTCGTTCGGCTGGTACACTTGCCGTTACTACGCAATTATTAGACGTTTGTTTACCAGAAGAAGTTTCCCAACGGCATCCCTGCAACTGAAAGTTGCAGGCTACTCACCGCGAAGCCTCCTGTGGAGGCTAACCTGCGTAAGCAGGTTTCGTTCCGTGTTGCCTGCGATTTCCAATCGCAAGGTCAACCACAAGCTGTGCTGAAGCATGGCTTCAGCACTCCACAAACCTGCGTAAGCAGGTTTCGTTCCGTGTCGCCTGCGACTTCCAGTCGCCAGGACACCCGTGCCCCGAACTCAGTCTCAGCCCTTGACAGCAGTTCTCCCTTTCAGGCATCCTGTTAGTATGAACATCTGGACGGATACACACTGTCATCTGAACCATCCTGATTTCGCCGCCGATGCGCCACAGGTCTGGGAACGTGCCCGCCAGGCCGGTGTGCGCTCGGCGATTATCGTTGGATACGACCTCGCCAGCAGTGACGCGGCGGTGCAAACGGCACAGCGCTTGGAAGGCTGTTGGGCATCGGTCGGTATCCATCCCCACGATGCGGTGCAATGCAATCGGGATGCGCTCCTGCGTCTGCGTCAACTGGCGTCCCAGCCTTCGGTTGTGGCAATTGGCGAGATTGGTCTGGACTACTACCGCAACCTCTCGCCCAGAGACGTCCAGCAACAGGCGTTTGAAGAGCAGATTGGGCTTGCTTTAGACCTGCGCCTGCCCGCCATTATCCACTGTCGCGACGCCTACGATGACCTGCTGGACATACTGGCACGCTATCCCCTGCGTGGAGTGCTCCACTGTTTCAGCGGCGAGGTCCACCACGCACAACGGGCGGTAGAGATGGGCTGGTATCTGGGCATCGGAGGCGTGATCACCTTCAAGAACGCCCACACCCTGCGTGAGGTGGTGCAACAGATACCTCTTCGTTACCTTCTGCTGGAGACGGATGCCCCTTATCTGGCGCCAACGCCTCATCGCGGAAGGCGCAACGAACCCAGCTACATCCCGCTTATCGGAGCACAGGTAGCAGCAATCAAAGGAGAAACACCCGAGCAAATCGCTACGGAAACCACACGCCATGCGTCGGAGCTATTTGGCTTACGCTGAGGAATACATCAGTATAATTATCGGCTTTGTGAGAGATTCTTTAGATAGCGATTACTGTCTGCATACCTGAAGTATTTCTCAAAGGGGCGGTTCTGTGCAAGAGCGGGACCGCCCCTCATTTTGTCCAAACCCGAGCCCCCATATCTTGTTGAGCTTCTGCAAGGCTTTCACTCCTCCTTAACATTTTCAGAGGTATAATGGAAGAAAAGCTGGCAATCCGGGAGGAAGCGAATGGCATCTTCAGACCTTTCACGCAGGGAACTGTTGCAGGCAGGTGTCGCGGCGCTGGCAGGCAGTGGATTACTGTTGCGCGAAGCCTCCGCGCAGGTGCGTCGTCGGGCATCGCAGGTCAAAAGCATTATCTTTATGGTCTCGGACGGCATGAGCCTGGGCGTGCCCAGCATGGCAGAGCCGTTTTCACAGATGGTGCGGGGACGAAGCACAAACTGGTTTCGCCTGCTGCAGGACCCCGAAGCGGTCACAGGACTGTTTGAAACACGCTCGCTCGATTCGCTGGTTACCGATTCGTCCGCGGCGAGCAGTGCCTGGGGCAGCGGCTCCCGGGTGTTTAATGGGGCGTTGAACGTACTGCCCGATGGCACGAATCTCACCCCTCTGGCTCACGTGATGCGCCGCGCGGGCAGGAAGATTGGACTGGTCACAACCACAACCATCACCCATGCCACGCCGGCGGGTTTTGCCGTCGCCCACCCGAGGCGGGACGATGAGCATATCATCGCCGAACTCTATCTGGACGTTGTCGACGTGTTGATGGGAGGCGGCAGGCGGTTCTTTGACCCCCAGCAGCGTTCGGACAGGCGTGACCTGATAGCAGAATACCAGCGGAAGGGCTACGTCTTCTGGGAGAGACGCGAACAGGTGCGGGGACGCGAACGACCGGAAAAGGTGCTCGGCCTGTTCTACAGCGGACATGTGCCCTACACTATTGACCACCGCAATGACCCGAAGCTCTGGGAGACGGTTCCCACCCTGGCGGAGATGACTCGCACTGCACTGGAAATCCTCTCCCGTTCGCGCCATGGCTTTCTGCTGCAGATTGAAGGCGGGCGCGTGGACCATGCTGCTCACGCCAACGACGCTGCCGCCCTGCTGTGGGACCAGCTTGCGTTTGATGACGCCATTGCCGTGGCGGTGGACTTCGTGCGGCGACATCCCGATACCCTGCTGGTCATCACCAGCGACCACGGCAACTCCAACCCCGGCTTGAACGGCATGGGCGAGGAGTATCGCGACAGCGCGAAATGTCTGGAGCGAGTAGCACAGGCGAAAGGCTCATACGGCGCCATCCAGCAGTTACTGCGCGACGCGGGAACCCCAACGGCGAATAAAGTGCGCGAGGCGGTCCGCGAGGTCACGGGCATTGAGATAACGCCCGAGGAAGCGGAAGTGATTGCCAGCGTGGCACAGGGCAAACCCGCTCCTGCATTGAATCGCGCTCATGCCAATCTGACAGGCGTGCTGGGAGAGATACTGTCCAACTACAACGGCATCGCGTGGATAGGCACACAGCATACCGGCGACTGGACGCTGGTCACCGCACTCGGAGCAGGCAAAGAGATGTTCGCAGGAATCCGCCCGCACAAGGAGGCGTTCTACCAGATGCTGAATCTGGTGGGCATCTCCTTCCGCAACCCGGAGATGACTCCCGAACAGGCGAAGCGGTATCTGGCACGCGCCCCGCGCGTCCAAAAGGTACACTGGGTATAGTGAAATAAAAAGGGCGCGGCGCCAGCCGCGCCCTTTTGCCTTACATAGACTGCAGCAGTTCCAGCATCTCACGGTCCAGCTTGTGCCCGCGCCAGTCCTCATAGCGCACGTCACTGCGCCCGCTGTCTACCGGACCGAACGAACCGAAGAAGTTCCACATCGCCCATCCCCAGTTTGCTTCCTTCCACAGGCTCAGCAGGTCGCGAAGCCAGGCGATAACCACCCGGTGGGGAGTCTGATTGTGCGCGCCGAACTCGCCAATCATCACGCCGACGCCCTTCTTCTCCAGATCCTTCCAGGGCTTGTAGATGCGTTCCCATATCGTCTGCCTGTCCCACACCGTGTTGCCCTCGCGCCAGGGATGCGTGGGTTCGGGCCATCGGTCGGAACCCTGCACCCAGCTCGCCTTGTAATGCGAGATGACGAAGGGGTCATAGCCGCGTGTGGCGCCTGCCACCTTCAGCCCAACCAGCTCCTCAATGGGGTTCCGCGCCCAGTTCAGCCCGTCGCAGATAATAAGGCGATCGGGGTCCTGCTCGCGTATCGCCGCCACGACGCGCTCCACCACCCGCCGGTGCACCTCCGGGCTGATGCCTGCCGGCTCGTTGAACAGGTTGAAACTGACCTGGCTGTTGGGAATGCCTTTGTATCGTTTGGCGAAGTGCGCCCAGTGTAAACAGCATACCTTTAGTGCCTCTTCGTCCGTCCACAGTGGTTTTGGCTCTGGCGGCGACGCCACGGTGTAGCCGGGCGCACGATGGAAGTTGATGCACACATGCACGCCATGTTTTTGTCCATAGCGTACCGCTGCGTCGATGTCTTTTAGCACATCCTCGCGCAGCTTTGTCCAGTCGCCGGAGTCCGTCCAGCATCGGTAGTCCATCGGAAGACGCACAAAATTAAAGCCCAGCTCCGCAATCCACGCGAAATCTTGTTCGCTGAAGGGTCGGTTGTTCCAGTCGCGATGGAACTTATTCAGCAGGTTGAACCCCCGCCATCGGGGCAGCTTCTGCGGAGTGGCTGCAGGGAGCCTGCGCTGTGCCGATTGTGCCATGTTGACCTCCACGTATCAGGAATGATATACATACAGTTACAGGTTATACGTTACACAGCACGTTTCAAAAGTCCTTGTGTGTACATGCGCCCTACCTCCTGCCAAACCGATAGCCCACGATGCTCGGGTCGTTGCTCAGAATGACGAAATCGGCGGCGCAGTTTACGGAGGCAGACGCTTCCAGCTCCAGCGTGTGCGTGCCCGCCTGCAGGGATACCGCCTCCGCCCGCAGGACATCCATACCGGGTACAGCAGGCGATTTCTCCACCCGGAGCGGCTTGCCGTTCAGCACCACGCGCGGTGCCACCAGGTTGCCCTCCGCTACGCACCGCACAAAAAGCGTGTACTTCCCCGCTACCTCCACCGGAAATCGCGTGCGAATGGACTTTCCAGCAGGTAACCACACACAGGTCTGTCCCGTGCCGGGACTGCAATCAGGTTGAGCGCGCGTGCCATTGCCGCGCAGGTCGGTGAACCGCTCGCACTGCAGGAGCAGTTCCACCGGCGTTCTAGTAAAGGGAACAACGGCGATGTCCCCTGCCGGTATCTGCACACGAATGGGAGCAGATGGTGGGGTCTGTATCTGCGGGTACGCCGCGAAAGCCTCCCGGCTCAGGCGCAGGTCGCGCGTGACCGGCTGGCTGGTGCTGTTGAACAGAAGGATGCGGTCGGTGAGCAGGGTGGTAAACACGCCGTCCGGCTCGTTGTCCACCGGCGGGGCGCCGTGATGGGCAGGGGAGAGCTCGTTGAGGCGATACACCAACTGGCGAAGCACCTGAAGATAGGCGGAGATACCATCCTGGGCGCGGCGCACCGGCACAAACACGCATAACCCCTTGCCCAGCTTTTGCGTCCAGCGGGTTGCCAGTACCTGCGGGTCAATCTGGTAAACGTAGCTTACCGCAGGCGCACCGTCCAGCGGAGGCGTCGTACTGTCCACTGCCGTTACTTGAATCTCCGCTATCTGAGCACCACGCCCGGGCTTCCCCTCTTCGGTCGGTAGCATACGAAACGCCAGCGTCGTCCATTCGTCCGCCTTCACCCACTCCGCGGGAACGACGAACTTGTACACCGTCTCGCCCGGGCTGTCCAGGTATCCCAGCAGATGCTGTCCCAGACGCACCGCGACACGCGGAGGCTTTTCCCCGCCGGGCAGGATGGCACGAATGGTTAGGCTATAGGAGCGTCCCTGTTTCAGCGGCAGGTTCACCTGAGCGTTCGCCCCCGTCCATCGCCAAGTGCGTTCTCCCTGCTTTTGCGGCGGCGACCACTCTCCCTGCAGGAGGTCGTTCACCGCGGGGTCGCCCATGCGCAGTACGTATCCCCCAGCAGGTATCTCGCCCTTCAGGGTCGGCTTCAGGGGCTGTAATTTGCCTGCGTAGCCGAACAGGTCGCGCCAGGCGGAACCATCGCCTTCCACGCTGGTCACCTTGCCAAAATCGTAGGCGACGGCTACCCCGCCCGCCTGCACCCACTCGACAATCTTCTCCAGCACATCCTGCTCCACCACCTGTCCTTCCCAGAAAACAAGCAGGCGGTATCTGTCCAGTACACCATCGCGAATCATCCGCTCGTCCACAATGTCAAAGGGGAACAGGTCACGTGCCCGTGCGCAGCCGTTTCGCATGGTGGGCGCCTGACCGACGTCCGCCAGTCGCACGGCGGTTGACGGGAAAAACATGGCGACGTCCACCACCGGTCGTCCCACGATGAGGTAGCGCAGGTTCTGTTCATACACCGACTCGTTGGTCACAGGGTTCACCGCCCAGTCGTAGTAGCCGGACGCGCCCTGAGCGATTGCTTCATACAACGCCTCCGCCTGACGCCGGGCATCCAGCCTGCCCGGAGATTCCAGCCATAGCGGCGTGCCGTAGAAGCGACAGGCGGAAGCAATCCGCGCCAGCAAGAAGCTCTCGTTATCGGCGAGTGGCAGGTATCCCGCATGAACCGAGCGCACCGCCACCCCATGACGCGACGCAATCTTCACCAGTGCGGAAATATCTGCGCCGTAACGCACATCCTCATCGGCAAAACCGATGGGCAGTATTCGGAGGGTGTTGGGGAAATAACGCTGGGACAGCCGGCACACCAGGTCGGTGAAATAGGTGACGCCGTTCTGATACCACGCCACAAAGTCCAGCCACCACCGTTTGCCCTCTTCGGGCGAGCGGGGGAAGCGAATCTCGTCCTCTTTGGCGAACTGCGTGCCCCACGCTTTGTTCAGCGCGGCGAGGTCGCCGTACTTGCGCAGCATGGCTCGACGGAAGTTTGCCTGCGCCTTCTCGTCACCGCACCAGAAACCTTTGTGATTGTGCGCCTTGCCGAACCGCCGCTCCCAGTCCTCGCGCTGTTCACGCGACGCCATCCGCGCCCCCGTAAACAGCCCCGCCTCGCCGTAGTCGCCGTGAATGCCCAGCACCAGAGCGTCCACGCGCGGTTTGGCGCCGCCGAACTGCTTCGCCAGCGCAGACCACTGCCGGTCCAGCCATCTGGCTAACCCCGGCTCCCACGGCGAGATGGCGGGGATTTCCTCCCCATGTTCGACACAGCGGGTGAGCGCAGGCTTCTCCTTCTCAATGTACCACTTAGGCAGAAAGGCATAGTGTGGAAACAGGGCGAACAGGAGCCGTTCCTCACGCGCCCGCTGGTAGACCTCCTCCGCTGCCGTCCAGTCCCACTGCCCGGGCGCCACCTCGTTGCTGGAAAGGTGGTCGGTATCGTACTGCCACACCGAGAAGCCCAGAAGCCGAAGGGTGCTCAGCCAGTCGGGATTTGCGCCCCCGAAACTGAGCGCGATGCGCGCGCCCGGCTTTGACACCTGCAACAGGGCTTCCGCAGAGGATGGAGCGCTGTACACCCGGATGAACCGACGGGTGTCCTTCTGTGCGGGAGGCGACTGCCGTGCGCCACCCACCATCACGCACAGAACGATGCCCAGCACTGTCCACAACAGATAGGCGCTTCTCATACCGCCATCCGATTCGCGCCGGGCGGAGAAGTTCCTGCACAGAGCTATCCGCAGGCAGGAGCCTCTCCCCGTGTGGGGCGAACTATCGCACAAAACCTGCTGATAGATGGAGGCGCGAAAGGACATGTGGTGGACGGACATTTCCCGGATACAAAGCGGGGTGCGCTCGGGCATGGGCAACGGCGGCTGGTGCTACGACGCCTATCCCGACCTCCAGCCGCTGAAGGCAGGCGCCACCATCCCGATTCTGGAGATAGAGGGCTGTGGCGTGATTACCTGCATCCACACCACTCAGCACCTGGTAATCGCCACTCCCCAGACAGCGCACCTGTCCGAGGCGGAGCGTCGGGCGCTGAGTGCGCGAGGCGTGGTGCTGTTAGCCTATTTTGACGGCAGTTCGGAGCCGTCGGTGTGCGTGCCGCTGGGCGATTTCTTCGCCGACGGGTGCGGAGGCAAAGCGGGGCACTTCACCAGCCTGTGGGTAGAGAAGGCGCCCGAATCGTACAACGCGCACCTTCCTATGCCCTTCCGCCGCTCGGCAAGGGTGCTTCTGCGAAACGACACGCCGTACGACATGGCAAACTACAGCTTCGTGGAGTATCAGTTGCTCCCCGAACTGCCACAGGATATCGGATATTTGCACGCCACCTGGCGACGGTTCGCCTTCCAGCTGAGCAGAGACAGCGACGAACTCTTCTTCCGGGTGCAGGCGCAAGGGCATCTGGTCGGCAGGGCGTGGAGCGTGTGCACCGATGAACCGCTGTATCGCGAGTTCCACTTCGTGATGGAGGGCAACAACAGCGTGTATGTGGACGGCGAGTCTCAGCCGCGCTATGACTATCTGGGCAGTGAGGACTCGTTCGGCTTCAGCTGGGGGTTCCAGCGCACCTTTGCCGGGCTGTATGCAGGTATCAACTACGTGCGTCACCTGGACCCGGCGCAGTTAAGCATCTACCGCTTCCACCCCGTCAACCCCATTCGGTTTGAGCGCGAAATGCAGTGGCGGGTGAACTGGAAGCACGAGTTTCGGGATGCGCAGGACTTCCATCGCCAGGTGCGCGAGCGACGGGACGCAGGCGGTTGCTGGGTGGATTATGCGGTGACCACTTACTGGTATCAGCGCGAGCCGGGCTATGTTCATGAGCCGCTGCCGCCGCTGGAGGAGCGATTGCGCGAGGTGCTCAAGCCAAACCCGAAATGAGAAGGCTCAGGCGGGTTCGTCGGGTTCGTCCGCGGGCACATCTGGGGCGGTTTCGGGGCTGGCGAGGCGGCTCTGCAGGAGCTCACGCAGGCGGTTCAGTCGCTCTTTGATTTTGCGTTCGGTGCCGTTATCGGACGGCTCGTAGTAGGGCAGGTTCCAGTTCCCCTCGGGCAGGTAGCGTTGCGCCACCCAGTGACCGGGGTAGCTGTGCGGATAAAGATAGTCCCTGCCGTGCCCCAGCTGCTGGGCGCCGGGGTAGCTGGCGTCGCGCAGGTGCAGGGGCACTGGTGCCAGCGGCTGGGTCTCCAGGTCATGCAGGGCTTTGTTCAGCGCCATGTAGCTGGCGTTGCTCTTGGGGGCACACGCGAGGTAGGTGGTCGCCTGAGCCAGCGTGATTTGCGCCTCCGGCATACCGATAAACTGCACCGCCTCCATCGCCGCCACCGCAATCAGCAGAGCGTGGGGGTCGGCGTTGCCGATGTCCTCGCTGGCGAGGATAACCAGTCGTCGGGCGATAAAGCGGGGGTCCTCACCGGCACGAATCATCCGCGCCAGATAGTGCAGAGCCGCGTCGGGGTCGGAACCGCGCACCGACTTGATGAAGGCGGAGATGGTATCGTAGTGTTCGTCGCCTTCGCGGTCATAGCGGGCGGCGCGCTGTTGCACCACCTGCTCCAGCATCCCGATGGTAATCAGCCGTTCTCCCTGTGCGTCCGGTTCGGCAAGCGCGGTGGCACTTTCCAGCACGTTCAGCGCAACCCGGGCATCCCCATTGGCGATGCGAAGAAGGTAGCTCATGCATTCCTCCGGGAGCCTGACCTTCAGTCCACCCAGCCCACGCTCTTCGTCCTTCAGGGCGCGTTCTACGATAAGGCGCAGGTGCTCTTCGGTCAGCGGCTCGAAGCGCAGAACCCTCGACCGGCTGAGCAGAGGCGCGTTGATGGCAAAATAGGGGTTCTCGGTGGTTGCTCCCATCAGGATAATCGTGCCGTCCTCCACGTGGGGTAGGAAGGCGTCCTGCTGGGCGCGGTTGAAGCGGTGGATTTCGTCCACAAACAGGATGGTGCGCTGACCGTGCAGCTGGCGGCGATGACGCGCCTCTTCAATCGCCCGGCGCACCTCTGCCACGCCGCTGGTCACCGCGCTGTACTCCACGAAATGACACCGGGTATGCGCGGCGATAATGCGAGCCAGCGTGGATTTGCCACAGCCGGGCGGTCCCCAGAAAATCACCGAACCGAGCTGGTCGTTTTGGATGGCTTTGCGAATAGCCGTGCCCTCGCCGACCAGGTGCTCCTGCCCGACGAACTCCTCTAAGGTGCGCGGGCGCATGCGTGCAGCCAGCGGCGCCCCCGCCTCGGTCTGGTACAGGCTTTTCTGCTCAAACAGGCTCATGTTCGCCCCCTTATGCAGATTGTAGCAGATGGTAGGGGCGATTGCAAAGCGTGCGTACGACCTGAGGATACTTCACTGTGGCACCTGCTTGCCCATCAACTGCAGGGTATATGCGCTCTCGTGCTGGAAAACCTTTTCAATCTCGGGCAACCAGTGACGCTCCACCTGTGCATTATAGATGAGTTGCCCTGCGCAAAGGATTAGCAAAGCCGCTGCCGCGGGTAGCAGATACCGTCGCAGACCCCCAATCAGTGCCTCGCTTGCGCTCTGTTTGCAGAGAATGCCCACGACGGTAATCCCTGCTGTTAGCAATATCAGCCATCCCACAAACGCCAGCACACCTACTAGATACAGCATGTTCGGGTAGTCGTACATTTTCATAATCAGAGTCTGTATGAAGCCGGTCAGACTATCCAGAAGAGGCATATACGGTTCTGAACATGTAGAGAGGCAACAATGGTCCCTTGTGAGATCGAGCAGAGAAGAGATAGTGTGCAGGTAAGCGATGATGGAAAAAACGGGTGGCGTTGACCACAATATGACCCCCACCACAAACAGCGCGAGGACCATCGCGAACATGGCTTCGATCAGCCTGCTGACCAGACGTGACAGCACCTGCCATATCAGCCCGAACAACAGCGTGCTCAAGCCCATGGTCAACAGGGTCATGCTGATCGCCCCCACGCTGGCGGAGGCAATCGCTATGTTGTAAACAGGTATTCTATGTTGTTCAACCGCCTGCGTGAAGAGCGCTTGCACCTCTCGCGCAAGGCGTAACTCCCGCTCTGCCCAGCGGGCATCCTCGTACCTGCCCAGCCGACGCAGGTATTTCACAAACTCTCTGTTTTGTTCTGCCCACGGGTCCTCTGGTTCGCCCAACACTATTCCGTGTTTACTTGACTGCGGAGGTTGCAGGCGCGGCAGGGAACCGCCCATCTTAACCATTGTTATTCCCAGTAAACTGCCGATTATGAACCGCGCCTGTGTGCGTACCAGGCGACCACAACGCATCAGTGCAAGGCGAATCTCCGCGGCTTCGTGGGACCTACCCCCTTTGTCCGCCTGCATCGCCATATACTGCCCCATCCGCACCATCGCCCGCAGCCGCGCATAGTGCGGAAAGAAAAGCGAGAAACAAGTACCGACCTGCACAATCGCGGGCTGCTTTCCGTAAGCCAGCGTGTAGAGATGGATAATGCTTTGAGCTTCTTCGTGCGCATAGTCGTCGAAGCGGGGCTTCACGCTGGCACGCAGAATCGCCTGTACCGCCTCACGGTCGCGCTTACCAGCAAAGTAACCCACCGCGCGCATCATCGGGAAGAAGGCGTTATCGGGGTCCAAACGCTCGCCTTCTCTCGCGATACGGTCAAACTCTGCCAGCACTTCAGGGGGAGGCGGAGGGGGAGGAGGTGGTAGCGACGTTGGATCAGGTATCCTGCCTTGCGCCAATATCTGCTCCTCCTGCCGATAGATTACCACGTTTGATGACGTGCTATAACGCAGAATGTGAGCGTACAGAGAGGGTCGGTCGCCAAAGCGAGGGAGCAAAGCGCGCAGATTCTGAGAACTTGCCTGCATGGAAGTTTGGCTCATTGCCCAGCTGAGCTGAGCCAGATAGTCGCTGGGGTGTCGCAGCGCAGTCTGTTTCAGTCTGCTTTGCACGCGGGCGAGTATCTCATCGTTTCCTGCCGCAGGAGAAAAAGCCAACTGAGTGACAGTAACACCCTGCGGAATCCACAGATGCTGACGCACCAGCCAGCCGGTGCCCGGGTATATCGCCAGCACCACCAGCAGCGCCAGCGGCACCACTATCAGGAGCCACCGTATGGTGCGCATGGCTCAACACCTCCTGTTGTGCCTTTACAGCCAGATACGCCGGTCCAGACTGCGGTACTGGACCGCTTCTGCCACATGCGGCAAGCCGATTTGCTCTTCCCCCGCCAGGTCGGCGATGGTGCGTGCCAGCTTCACGATGCGGTCAAAGGCGCGTGCGCTGATGCCCATCTGCTGGCTGACCTGCCTGAGCATCGCCTTGACGTCTTCCGAGAGGGGGCAGAACTGGCGCAACATGCGCGTGGTCATCTGCGCGTTACAGCGCACGTTTGTTCCCGCAAACCGCTCCTGCTGGACCTGACGTGCCCGGATGACACGCTCGCGAATTGCCTCAGAGGGTTCCCCCTGCTGGGTGCGCAGCAGGTCGTCGTGCGTCAGGCGTGGCACCTCGATATGGATGTCGATGCGGTCGAGCAGGGGCCCCGACACGCGCTGCTGGTATTTGCGAATCTGGGCAGGCGAGCAGGTGCACCCGTGCAGTGGGTCGCCATAGTAGCCGCAGGGACAGGGGTTCATGGCGGCAATCAGCATGAAGCGGGCGGGATAGGCGATGCTTGCCTGCACGCGGGCGATGCTCACCACACCGTCTTCCAGTGGCTGGCGCAAAACCTCCAGCACCTCGCGACGGAACTCCGGCAGCTCGTCGAGGAAAAGCACTCCGTTGTGCGCCAGGCTGACCTCGCCCGGGCGCGGCACACTTCCCCCGCCGACCAGCGCGGCGTTACTGCTGGTGTGGTGCGGCGAGCGGAAGGGGCGCGTGGTCAGCAGACCGGTGTTGGGTGGCAGCAGCCCGGCAACGCTGTACAGCTTGGTGATTTCAATGGCTTCGTCCACCGTCAGCGGAGGCAGGATGGTGAGTACGCGCCGCGCCAGCATCGTCTTGCCGGAACCGGGCGGACCAATCATAATCACGTTGTGCCCACCCGCCGCGGCGACCTCCAGCGCACGCTTGACGTGATGCTGTCCCTTCACGTCGGCAAAGTCCACCTCATAGCGCGGAGGCTGTTTCAGCAGCTCTTCTGGGTCACTGCTGAGCGGGTGAATCGTATCGTGCGTGTTCAGCAGTTCCACCGCTTCGGCGAGGCTGGCAACAGGATAGACCTGAACATTGCCCACAATCGCCGCTTCGGGGGCGTTGGGTGCCGGCACAATCATCCGCTTGATACCCTGCTGGCGGGCATGGATGGCTGTGGGGAGCACGCCGTGAATAGGGCGCACCGTACCGTCCAGCGACAGCTCGCCCAGGATAAAGGTCTCCGGGAGCCACGTGCTATCCACCTGCCCGGCGGCGCAGAGGATACCGATGGCTATCGGCAGGTCAAAGGCGGGCCCCTCCTTGCGCAGGTCAGCAGGGGCAAGGTTGACGGTAATCTTGCGAACGGGCCAGTGCAGTCCTGAGTTGCGAATGGCGAGACGAACCCGGTCAATGGCTTCCTGTACAGCGCGGTCCGGCAAACCGACGAGGGTAAATCCGGGCAAACCACCCGGTTGCATATCCACTTCCACTTCAATCGTATGAGGGTCCATCCCGTGTACGGTTCCCGAGAGGACGCGAACCAGCAATGCACTCCTCCTTCAATGGAAATGACGCGCTCTACACTCGTCCCGGCAGTCGTTCCATCCACTCGCTGAGAGTTTTGCGCATGGGTGGCGACAGCCTGGTAAACTCCAGTCCGACCCGATAAAGTGCAGGAATCCTGTCTGCAACGACACCGCCCACGCGTACCACTCGCGCCTGACCGATGAGCGTCAGGTTTGCTTCGGGCAGGGTAATCTGGAAGGACGCCTCCTCGCCGACGGGCGGCACCCGGGGAAGCAGACAGGAGAAACCGCCTGCGCTCAGGTCATATAGCTCGCCGTTCAGCACCGACGGAGCAGCTTCCGGCTCACGCCAGCTGACAAAACTCAGACTGACCTGTCCGCTTTGTACAATGCGCGGGTAACTGCGCCGCTGGAGACGACGGATAGCCACCGGCTTGCGCAGGTACAGCGATTGTACAGGCACGTTTGCCAGCTTGATGCGCGAGCGAAACTGATACACCCCGTCGCCGCGTGTGAACTGAACGATAGCTACGCTCTGCGCCAATATCTTCTCATCCAGAACCGCCATCGGCGGCTCAATCTGCAGGGTACGGTCGTCCTGCGCAATCACCCGGGGGGTATAGGTGTAGCTCCACTCGCCCCGACGTATATCCACAACCACCTTCTCCCCGTTCTGCAGAAGCATGCGCGTCTCCGCGGATGCCGCGCTGACCTCCCGCCAGATTAACTCGGTAAAGGCGTCTAGGTCAAAAGGCTTCTGCAGTACGGCGTTGGCTCCCAGCTGTACTGCCTCCTCATGCAGGGTCACGTCCTCGTAGGCGGTGATGAGAATGCAGGGCAGGCGAGGATAGTCCCGGCGGATTTCACGCAGTACCTGCACGCCGTTAATGCGCGGCAGGCGCACGTCCAGCACGGCGACATCTATCGGCTGTGAACGAATAATCTCCAGAGCCTGTACACCGTCATGCGCGATGACATACTGCAAACCGCTCTGCTGCAGCCTCACAGCCAGCACTTTGCACAGGTTAACCTCGTCATCGGCTACCAGTACCCTCGGCGCGGACACCAGAACTCCCCTTCCCAGGTTTGGTCGGTGTTGTTTTAAGATTTCGTTGGCAATGCACAATTCCTGCATTTTTAACAGGTTCCTTCTCGAAACACACCAAACCTCTGTAGGTGCAAGTTCCGTGCCATTCGGCGCATTTTTGCTGTTTTTTTCAAGAAATTTTTAACGATTTTGTCCTGCGGCAACCACAGACCGCGGTAAAAGGTCTACCGTGATGTATTCCGCATCCGGGTCGGCAAGCACCACCGCCCGCTCAATTGCGTTTTCCAGCTCGCGCACGTTGCCGGGCCAGTGATACTTCATCAGCAGTTCCATAGCCTCAGGTGTCACCGCCTGAATGTGTTTATCGTTCTCCTCGTTGTATCTCTGCAGGAAGTGCTCCACCAGCAAGGGGATGTCGTCCTTGCGTTCGCGCAGGGGCGGCAGGTAAATCTGGATGACCTGCAGACGGTAGTAGAGGTCTTCGCGGAAAGTGCCCTCCTGAACCATCTGCTCGAGGTCCTTATTGGTGGCAGCAATCAGGCGGACATCCACCTCGATGGTTTTGGTGCCTCCCAGTCGCTCGAACTTGCGCTCCTGCAACACGCGCAGGAGTTTCACCTGTACGGAGGGCGTCACCTCGGCAATTTCATCCAGAAACAGCGTGCCTCCGTGCGCCAGCTCAAAGCGCCCGGGCTTTTGCATGGTCGCGCCGGTGAAGGCGTTCTTCTCGTGCCCGAACAGTTCGCTCTCCATCAGCGTTTCGGGAAGGGCAGCACAGGAGACCGCAATGAACGGCGCTTTGGCGCGATTACCGCTGTAATGGATGGCTTTAGCCACCATCTCCTTGCCGGTGCCGCTCTCGCCCCGAATGAGCACGGTCGCGCGGCTGTTGGACACCTTCCCGATGAGTTCGTATACCTCCTGCATCGCCGCACTGCGCCCCACAATGCCATGAAGGTCGTAGGTACTGCGCAGTTGCTCGCGTAACCGCCTGTTCTCCTCCTTCAGGCGATACTGCTCGGAGGCTTTTTCCAGCAACACCTCTAGCTGCTCCAGGTCTATCGGCTTCGTGATGTAATCGAAAGCCCCATCTTTCATCGCCTGCACCGCCGTGCGGATGGTCGGGTGAGCGGTAATGACGATAGCGACCACGTCGGGATGAAGTTCTCGCACCTGACGCAGAACATCCAGACCGTTCATGCCAGGCAGTATCATGTCCACCAGCAGGAGGTGGATGGGTTGTTGGGCGGCGATGTCCAGGGCACGCTGTCCATGCTCAGCGGTTAGTACCTGGTAATGTTTGGAAAAATGCGCTTCCAGCACGCGCCGATGGCTCTGCTGGTCTTCCACAATCAGCAGGGTCAGCGGGGCTATTTGTGCTTTACCGGCTTTTTTCATGGTGGTAACACCTCCCTTCAGACCTCCGCCGGCTTTTAAAGGTCAGGTACACTGTTGCGCAGGTTGTCGCGGGTGCGCGCGCCAGCACGCTGGACATGGCGTACCACCGGATGGACAGGCAGGTTGATGCGCATCTCGGTGCCCACGCCTACCTGGCTTTGCACATGGATGGCTCCGCTGTGACTTTCCACTATTTTCTGCACAATCGCCAGCCCCAGACCGGTGCCGCTGGTCTTGGTGGTATAGAAGGGTTCGAAGATGCGCTCCAGGTCCTCGGCGGGTATCCCTTCGCCCGTATCCCGCACAATGATGTCCACACTGTTTGCCGAAGCAGGAGATGCCCCCACATACAGGGTTCCTCCCGCCGACATCGCCTGCACGGCGTTGATAATCAGGTTGCGAAGCGCCTCTTTCAACTGGTTGGGGTCGGCTTTGACCACCAGGGAATCGGGCGTATCCACCTCTACCTGCACCTGCTGTTCGTCGATATAGGTCTGCATGAACTGCACAGTCGCCCGCAACAGATCCGCCAGGTCGACATCCTGAAAGACCGGTTCGACGGGACGAGCGAAGCGCAGGAACTCGGTGGTCTTCTCGTTCATCGCGTCCACTTCCGAGATGATAATATCCAGAAACTCGCACAGCTCGGGGATGCTGGAGTATTCACTGCGCAGGTGCTGGGCGGAGGCGCGTATCGAGCTGAGCGGGTTCCTCATCTCGTGCGCAATGGTGGAGGCGAGCTGTCCTACCGCTGCCAGCTGGCTGACGCGCTGAACCTCTGCCTCCATGCGCACCTCGTGGGTAATGTCCTCGAACACGAACACCACGCCCTGCACGAAGCCGTCGGTGGAACGCAGGGGTGAGCTTTCGAAGTTAAAATACATCTCACCACGCTGATAGGGGTGCAGGGCGCACTTGAAGCGGGAATACCGGGTTCCGGTCTTGAAGGGGTGGCGAATAATCTCCAGCAGTAGATTCTTCTCCTCTTCCGGTAGGAAGAAGTGGTCCATCAGCTGCTCCAGCCTGTTGCCGAGAGCGGTGCTCTGGGGCACGGTGGTGATGCGTTCCGCCGCTTCGTTCCAGGTGAGCACTATCTCATCCCGGTCAATGCTCATCACCCCAACGCCGATACTGCTGAGCAGGTTACGGGTGTACTCCCACAGGTTATGCAGTTCGTGATAGCGACTGTCCAGATTGTGATACAGCCGGGCGTTTTCAATAGCCATTCCCGCCTGATTGATGAAGGTGGTGAGCAGCTGGATGTTCGCCTGGTCAATGGGGCGTTTGGAAGGCTTATTATCGGCGACCACCACTCCGATGACCCGATTACGCGCGAGGATTGGCGCCACCAGAAACGAATTCGTGCCCAGCATCCTGCCGAACCCGCGTGCCGGCTGAGTGGAATGCTGGGCATCATGGATGACTACCAGCTCGCCGCTGCGCACGACATTGCCGATAATACCATCCGCCACGCGCACAGGGGTCTTGCCCAGAGTGTCGGGATGGTACCCTCTGAGCGCACGAGGCATCACCAGCTTGCCCGACTCGTCCAGCAGGAAGATGGCACAGCGGTCAAAGCGAACGGTCTCCACGATGCCGTCCGCCGTCTGTTGCAGAATCTGCTCCAGCTCCAGCGAGGAGTTCACCACCGCGCTCAGCTGCGACAGCACCGACAGCTCGTGAAGTCGGCGCGTCAGTTCCTGGTACAGCCGAGCGTTCCTGATGGCGGAAGCCGCCTGCATGGCAAAGACACTGAACAGGCGCAGGTCCTGCTCGGTGAAGATGGGCGCGGGCTTGCGCCGGTGGATGTTAATCACGCCGATAACCACGCCGTCCCTGTCGCGCAGAGGCACGCAGATGGAGGCAGAGATGTTCTCGCGATAGGGCACGTTGTCCCCCGCAAGGCGCGGGTCGGTGCGAGGGTCGGTGATGAGCATGGCTTCTCCACTGGCGGCAACCCTGCCGGCGATACCCTCGCCCCAGGGCACGCGTACCTGCTCGATAATCGTTTCAGGCAGTCCGTAGCTGGAATGGATGACCAGACTGTGCTCGTCTTCATCCAGAAGCATCAGTGAACATGCCTGCGCCTCCATCACCTCGGCTGCCTTGCGGGTAATCATGTCCAGCAGAGCCTGCAGGTCGCCCGATTCCATCGCCTGCCCAATCTCGTACAGGGCGGTGACCTCTCGCAGGCGGCGGTCGTTATGCTGATTCGCTCGCTGCAGGTGCGCCTGAGCCTGAAGCCGCTCTACCTCTACACGCAGCAGCGCAAACCATACCTCCAGCGCCTCGCGAGCGCACTCCGAGAACGGTTCCCTGCTCAGCACGGTGACCGCGTACCTGCAGGGTGTCGCCTCAAGCGTGAACGGGAGCAGTGCCACAAAACAGTCGTCCATCCGGGCGAAATGCGGCTGATCCTCTTCCGTTGCCCGAAGCACTCTCTCCTTCAAGGTGTCGGCAGAAACATAGTCGGAGGCGACCGATACGGGCACGGCGTTCACGAGCACCACGTGCTGAGTGTCAGGGTCTACCGTCCACAGAGCCACCTGCACTGCACCAAAATGCTGTTGTGCCTCCGACAACAGCATCTCGACTCCCGTATCCACCGGGTGCTGTTTCAGCATCTGCTGGAGAACGCGCCGGACCAAAGCATAGTGCGTCTCGACAGTATGAGACAATGTATCCATTGCAAACAACCTTCTTTTGCTGTGAGGTAACCAGACGCCTGTTTACGATTTACAGTGTCTGTCTTTCCAGTTGTGCTGTGAACTCGAGATACTGTGCCACCACATCCTTGGTGGCGCCATCCGCCATGATGTGTCCCTGGTGCAGCCAGACAACGCGCGTAGCAACCTGACGTACCTGATTCATGTCATGTGATACTAACAGAATCGTTCTCCCTTCGCGCTGGAAATCCTGTATTTTTCGCAGGCATTTATGCTGGAACGCCTCATCGCCCACCGCCAGCACCTCGTCCATCAGGATAATCTCGGGGTCGGTGTGTACGGCGACCGCAAAGCCCAGCCTTAACACCATTCCCGAAGAGTAGGCGCGTACGGGGGTGTCGATGAACTCTTCCAGCTCGGCGAAGCGCACAATGGAGGGCAGGCGTTCGGCTATCTGCTGGCGGGTAAGACCCAGGATAATGCCGTTAAAATACACGTTTTCCAGCCCCGTCAGGTCGGGATGGAAGCCCACGCCCAGTTGCAGTAAGGGAGCCACCCGCCCGTTCACCTGCACCGTGCCCGCAGTGGGACGGATCACTCGCGCGATAATCGCCAGCAGAGTGGATTTGCCGCTGCCGTTCACCCCAATCAAGCCTACCGTCTCCCCTCGCCAGATGGTGAGGTTGACGTCGTTCAACGCCTGGTGCACCTCGATGCGCCTGCGGTAACGAAACATCGACAGCAATATCCCCTTCAGCGAGGAGTATGGTTGGTGAGATAGACGATAGCTTTTGGAGATATGTTCCAGAAGAATGGCAGCGTCTTTCATGGCTGTTCGGCAAACTCCCACTTGCGCTTGTTGAAGAAGGCATAGCCGAGCACAAATATCGCCACCGACACCACACATGCTACCGCCAGCAGTCCCCAGTCCATCGGCAGGGAGGCGAAGGTCTGCTTCTGCACCGCCCCCACCTGTTGCACGGTGATAGGCGGAAGGAGAATCTTGCGGTAGGCGGTCATCAGCATGGCGATGGGGTTCAGGTGGTAGACCAGGTATATCCACCGCTGCCACTCCGGCGAGGCGATCTGCGCGTGGTACACCTGCTCCGAGAAGTAGATGACGGGAACCAGATAGAACATCAGCTGCAAACCGATGCTGACGATGTACTTGGTGTCCTCGTAGAACACGTTGAGGCACGAGATAATCAGGCTGATGCCCGCAATCAGCAGTGTCTGGAACAGCACCAGCACCGGCAACAGCACCACGCTCGGCAGCAGCGGCGCCCGCACATAGCCCAGCAGATATACGAAAAACACCACCAGCGCCAGCGCAAAGTGGATCAGGTTCGCCAGCACAGCGGCAAGCGGCAGAACCTCGCGCGGGAAGTACACCTTCTTCACCAGCTGAATCTGCGCCAGCACCGACTGAGACGAATCCAGCAGGGCGGTCTGAAAGTACATCCAGGGCAGGTATGCCGCCAGCACATACGCCGAGTAGTTCGGGATGACCATGCCCATCACGCGCTTGAAGACGATGGTCAGCACCGCCACGGTCACCAGCGGCACAATCAGCGACCAGAAAAAACCGAGGTAGGAGTTCTTATAGCGCACGCGCAGCTCGCGCAGAACCAGCGTCCACAGCAGTTCACGATAACGATACAGTTCTCGCAGCTCGGCAATCATGCGCTGTCACCTCACCCGGTTATTTCCTTGCTTCGCTTTCCACCGGTTCAGGCTTGAGGTGATGCCACAGCCAGAAGGCAAACCCGGCTACCAGCGCAATGCCAATAATCAGGTCTGCGCCGTGGAAGTAGTTGCGAATGTTCGCCCAGTTCTCGCCCAGCACCTTGCCCACGTATGTCAGCAGATAGCACCAGGGCACCGAACCCACGAAGGACAGTATCAGGAACGGCACAAAGGGCATCCGGCTGATGCCGGCAGGCAGGGAGATAAAGGTGCGAATGATGGGCAGTAACCGCGCGATGAACACCGCCCACATGCCCCACCGCTCGAAGAAGCGGTCGGCGGAATCTAAATCCTTGCGCCGGATGAGCAGATACCGCCCGTACTTTTCCAGAAACGGTCTTCCGCCCCATACCCCCACCCAGTAGGCAAGCGCTGAGCCAACCGCACAGCCCAGCGCGCCTGCCAGCGATGCCAGGTGAAGGTCGAAACGCCCGGTGTACACCAGATACCCAGAAAAGGGCATGATAATCTCGCTGGGAAGAGGCACGCACGCGCTCTCGATCGCCATCAGGAGCACGATGCCCGGATACCCCATCGAGGAGATAACCGCTATCACCCATTCCGCAATCGGTTTCAGTATGGTGTCTATCAACTTTGCCTCCCGGTTGTATGATGTAACGGCATGTCCTCCTGCACGCGCCGATACACTTCCAGCATCTGTTGCGCCATCTGCGATGGACTCAGGCGGGGGGCGTTTAGTGCGTTGTGGCTCATCTGCTGATGCAAAGCACCGTCTTTCAGCAACCGCACCACCGCCTGGGCGAACGCCTGTACCTCATTGGGCACCAGCAGCCCGTCCACCCCATCCCGCACCGATTCGGACGCACCGCCCTCGTTGACTACCACGCAGGGCAGACCGTGCGCCTGTGCTTCCCAGAGCACCAGCCCCTGCGTTTCGGTTATCGAGGGAAACACGAACAGGTCTGCCGCCGAGTACACCGCGCCGATTTGCTCGTGTGGAACCCTGCCCTGCAGGCGCACCGCGTCGATCAACCCCATCCGCCGAATGCGCTCTCGAAGGGTTCCCTCTGCGTTTCCGCTGCCCACCAGCCACAACAGGGCATCGGGCACTTCACGCCGCACCAGCGGAAGCATCTCCACCAGCAGTTCCAGATTCTTCTCCCGCGCCAGCCTGCCTACGTACAACATAATCGGACAATCCAGAGGCAAACCATAGCGAACACGCGCCTCTCCCCGTTCCATAGGCGCAGGATGAAACTCGACCCCTGTTGGCACTACCTCCACGACAGAAGATTGTACCCCATGCTGTTGCAAATAGCTTCTGGCGAAGCGCGAGGGCACGATGGTTGCGTCCGCAAGGCGATAGAACCGGCGCAGGTGCCACCAGAGCAGGCGACGCAACGCCCAGACGGGAGCTATCGGCACATAGTGCAGGTAACGGTCGTACAGCGTGTGGTAATGCGCCACCACCGGAACGCCATACCGCCTGCCCATGCGCAAGCCGATGACCCCCAGCAGGAAGGGAATCTGGACGTGAATCACATCCGGGCGGTTCTCGCGAAAAAAGCGATGGAGCTGGGGCAGAGGGCGCGGCTGAGGCAGGGGATAGTCGGGCGCGGTGAACCAGGTGAACGCGGGCAGCCGAAGGACATCCTCCTCGGGCAGTGCTTGCGGGTGGCGTGCGGTCACCACTGTTACCCGGTGTCCTTGTGCCTGCAGTTCGGCACGCAGGGTCTTTACCGCCACCGCCACGCCGTTGGTCACCGGAGGATATGATTCCGAGAAGACAGCGAGATGCACGGTGCTTTACCGTTTCCGCCGACGGGCTTCCTGTGCCTGCTGGCGCGCCTCCAGAAAGGCGATAACATCTGACAGGCGAAACCGCCGCTGATTGCCAGGCGTGCGATAGTGGTTCAACAGACCGCGCTCGGTGTAGCGACGCACGGTGGTGGGACATACCCCCAGCAGGCGAGCGGTGTCCTCTAACGTCAGCGAGGGGTTCAGCAGTCGCTCCACCAGCTCCTGGCGGCTCTCCTTGAACCGTCGGTCATAGTAGCGCTGGGTAACCTCGTCATCGCCCATCTCCACCAGCAGGCGCACATGCTTGGGCACACGCTTCCACAGCTCTTCAATGGACTGGGGCGGCGGCACCGGGCGCACACTGCGGGTGTAGGGTGCTCGGCGCGTTGCCTTTGCGCGTGCGGGGCGCTCATCCCTCGTTTGGCTCTCCTCAGCCGGTGCCTCCTCAGCGGGAGGTTCGGCAGCGCTCTCCACCTCCTCCGCAATAGGCTCGCTCACCGACGGAGCAGGTGGCTCCGGCTCTGCCTGGACGTGCTCCACGCTCTGCTTCTGCTCGGCGGGCGACGGCTGAGGTTCGGCTGTTGGTTCGCTGGCAGCGCGGCGAAGCGTGAAGATGTACTCCGCCGGGTCGGGCACGGGCGTTTCGGTAATCTGCACGCGCTCCAGCGGCGGCTGGACACCTGCCGAACGCTCCCCCGGTGGTTCCACTGGTCGCCGGGGCTGAACGGGAAGCGTCGCTATCCTTTCGCTGACCGATGCCGACGACGTGGGCGGTGGGCTTACCTCCCTCTGGGCAGGCGGCTCAGATTCCTTCTTCTCTTCTCTCTTCTCCCTTTCAGCCTTTTCATCCACATATTGCTGTTCCAGATACTTGAACCAGTCCTCTAAGGTTCTCACGGCTTCATCCCCCTAAAGTATCAACATAGCATCTCCGAAGCTGAGGAAACGATAGCCCAGCGCGATAGCCTCGCGATAGGCAGACAGAACTCGCTCTTTGCCCGCAAAGGCGCAGGTGAGCAACAACGGCGTAGAGCCGGGCTGATGGAAGTTGGTGACCAGTGCCTCCACCACCTGAAACTGAAATCCGGGCAGGATGAACAGCTCGGTACTGCCCGATTGCGCTTTCACCTGTCGCCTGCCCACCGCCGCACTCTCCAAAGCCCGTACGCTGGTGGTGCCAACCGCGATGATTCGACCCGTAGTGCTGTTGATGGCTTCGGCGGACTCCTCTGAGATGGTGTACCATTCGGGGTGCAGGCGTCCCTGCGCCAGCATTTCGGGTTCGGGATGGCGGAAGGTGGCGATGCCGACATGCAGGGTGATGGTGACGATACGCACACCCATCTCGCGGATGCGCTGGAGCAGTTCGGGTGTGAAATGCAGTCCGGCGGTTGGCGCGGCGGCGGAGCCGTTTACCGCGGCGTACACCGTTTGATAACGCTCTTCGTTCTCCAGCTTGCGCCGGATGTAGGGCGGTAAGGGGATTTCACCCAGCGGTTGGCGGTGTACGGCGTCGGGGTCTTCGAATCGCAGGAGGCGCATCCCCTGAGGCAGGCAGGCAATGACCTCTGCCTTCAGGATTCCCTCCAGAATGACCTGAGCGCCTGTGAGCAATCGCCTGCCCGGGCGCACCAGCGCTTCCCAAACGCCATCTTCCACCTCACGCAGGAGCAGAGCCTCTACCTGTGCGCCGGTTGTTTTGACGCCGCGCAGGCGACGGGCACTCACACGCGAGTTGTTCAGCACCAGCGTGTCGCCGGGCTGGAGGTACTCTACGATGTCGCGGAAGATGCGGTGTTCGCACCGACCGGAATCGCGATGGAGCACCAGCAGGCGTGAACTGTCGCGGGGTTCCACCGGTTGCTGGGCGATGCGCTCCTCTGGCAGGTCGTAATGGTATTCTTCCAGTAGCCGTGCCGCTTGCTCTATCGTCTGCTCAACCATCCAATCACCCACAGGATTACTGTCAGCAGGATGCTCAGGGCGATGCTGGTTCCCAGGAAGACGCCGACGGTGAAATTGCCCTTACGCCACACGAAGTCACCGGGTAACAGACCACCCCCGCGCGTGCCGGTGAACCGCTCCATCGCCCACAACAGCGCACCGAACAGCACCAGCATCGCGCCAAACAGGATAAGCGTCTTGCCCAGCGAACCCAACATCCCGTGCTCTTTCCTCCGCACACAAATTGTACAGGTTTGCATGGGCGATTGTCAACAGAAATCCTGTGTGAAAGGCGAACCTGCTGGTGAGCGACCCCTCTCCCGACCTCTCCCCGCGTTGGAAAGAGCCAGGAGAGGGGATTCCCTCCCCGCCTGCGGGGAGGTCAGTTGGGGCTGTCGCATGCTGAAGAAGGGCAACCACAGGGGGTTGCCCAACAAACGGTTCACCCAGAACCAGCTTCGCCGGAGAACGAGCCTTCCTCCCACACGCTACCGTGTGAGGACCACCGGCACGGTGCAGGCGTTCAGCGTCCTGCCCTTCACGTCCACCTGTGCATCCGCAATAACCGCGATGGTGCCGTTCTCCGGCAGGTTGATTTCGGCAACGTATTTCCCGTTGCCTGAAGATTTGGCATCTACCGCCTGCCAGCGCGAATTGCGCAGGTCCTTGCTGGGCGACTGGGCGTACCAGACCTGTACCCCAATCACCGGGCTTTTCGTGGTGACCGTTACCGTGACCTTGTTACCGGTGCGCTTCACGTCCGCGCTCACCTGCGGAAGGGGCTTCTTGTCCACCACCAGCGAGTAGAACGCCACCATGTTGGTAATCACCCGGGTAATCCCTTCCTGCAGGCTGTGCCCCGCGTTGGGGATATACAGAAGCATCTTCTCGCCGGGCAGGTCGTTGAAGTAGAACTTCGCCGCATCTATCACCCAGTAGCGGTCATTGGTGCCGTTGACAATCATCTTGGGCATCTTGAACCGCTCGCGGTAGGAATAGGGGTCCACAATGGCGGTCAGCGTTTGCCCTTCCGTGGACGTCAGCATCTCAGTTAGCCCCTTGGTCGAGTAGTCCGCAATCATCTCGCTGTAAGTTCCCCATGTCTGCACCTGATGGGGCAACTGCTTGGGGAAGTTGAGGATATCGAACACCATCGGGGCGATGGCGCGTACCCGTTTATCTACCGCGGCGGTCAGCCACGTAGTCCATCCGCGTTTCGATCCGCCCGTCACCAGAAACTCCTTTACGTCCACGTTCCACTGCTTTTTCGCCACCTCCTGCACGGCGGTCATCGCCTTCACCGCGCTTTTGGTCATGGGCAGGAGGGCAGGCCACGTCTTATCGCCCGATTTGGCGAACTCCATGAAGGTATACGAGATGAGGGCGTCTTCGCTTAAGCCGTTGAACAGCGGCTGATTGGGGACATCGTTCAGGATGGTGCAGATGGTGCCGGCATCGTTCGCCACGGAAGCAAACGCCCCGATTTCCGCCATCCCACTGCTCCCTGTGATGTACAGCACGCCCACGTCCGGCGTTTTCACCTGCGCAGGTTTGATGATATACACCCGGTGCGTCCACACGATATCGCGCCACTTCTGGGAGGTCAGGCGGACCTCCAGGATGGTGGTGGCGCCCATCTCCCGGGTGTTCACAATCTCCCATTTGTACATCCCATCGTCGGCGGCGACGTAATCGTCCAGAGGACCTGCCGTCGCCACCAGCGACATCAGTCCGAAAAGCGCGAGCACACAGAACAGGCGTTTCATCATGATTTATCTCCTCCCTCTGGATTCGGTTTCCCTCTGATGGACGTTTCGCCCCCCGCTGGAGTTTCACCTGTTTCCGTGTGCCAGCCACTCGACCTGCTGTGCGCTCAGAGAAACCTCTGTGGCACGCATACACTCCCTGAGATGTTCCAGATTACTGGTAGCGAAGATGGGTATCACGGTGGGTTTCTGGTGCAGGAGCCACGCCAGTGCAACCTGCGTTGGGCTACATCCCATCTGCTCAGCCAGTTGTCTGGCGCGTTCGCGCCGCTCGGCGTTTGCGGGGTTGCCAAAGCCCTCTTCGCCCTTCCGTGTGCCCGAAAAGTATCCCGACGCGGTGGCGGTATAGGCGGCAATCGGTATGCCGTGCCGGGCATACCATTCGGCATCCTCTTCGGTCACGTAGCGCGTGGTGGGGTCGGCAGTGACCTTCCAGTTCGGCACGGCAAGGCTCCACTGCACCTGCGAGATGACGAACCCCTGCAAGCCGTTCTCGCTGGCGTAGCGGTTTGCCTGTTCGATTCGGGCGGTGCTCCAGTTGCTGGCGCCGATAGCGCGCACTCGCCCTGCCCGGATATGCTCGTTGAGCGAGTCAATCACCTCATCCACCGGCACGCGCGGGTCGTCGCGGTGCAGATAATAGAGATCAACCGTCTCCATCTGCAATCGCTCCAGGCTCTCCGCCAGGTCGCGCGCCACCACTTCCGGCGACATATATCCGTCCGGGCGAGGATAGTCAGCGCCTCCGGCGGAGTGCCCGCCCTTGGTGGCGACCACAACCTGCTCGCGCACGCCCAGCGCACGGATGATTCTGCCCAGTTCGCGCTCGCTACAGCCCGCACCGGCAGGCGTCCAGAAGGCATAGCAATGCGCGGTGTCGATGAAGTTGCCGCCGAGATTCAAATACTCCTCCACCAGATGCACGGCGTCTTCGCCTTTCAGATATGCGCCAAGCTCGGCAGTGCCCAGGCACATGACCGAGACCTGCAGGTTCGTATGGGGTAAGGTTACACGGCGCATCGTTCCCTCCAGTAAAACGTTTAAGTTCTACGATTTCTTTTCGCAGGTCAGGTGGGTTTTCCTGCGTGCCAGATTTCCTCTCTACCGGCGGGGGCTGGTGGGGCTTTTTTAGGTGTTGTCAGCCCCCCTGTCGTCCCCCCGCGAGCAGGGGGACAATCCCTCCCCGCCTGCTGGAAATCAGAGGGCAACCACAGGGGGTTGCCCCTACAGACGGATCACCGGCAGATTCACCTCTCCCCGCGTCGGGGAGAGGTCGGG
>FMJZ01018770.1_pt1 | contig 31964 bp, 35 predicted proteins | sample 1987881 | NCBI WGS metagenome assembly FMJZ01 (sample SAMEA4378227, study PRJEB15110) | soil metagenome | biome: soil; feature: Field; material: Soil | place: India | collected 2015-03-11 | depth 0 m
TTGCTCTTTCTCCTCTTCCAAGGAAGGATTACTACTCTCCTTTTGCTTTCTTTCTAAAGGAATGCCCTGAGTGTCTTGTTCCTTTGCCCTTCTGTGATAGAATTTCGATGCACTCTTTCTAAGATCTCGATCTGGGAAACCGTGGCTTGGGTTACGTACACTTTATCAGTACGCCTCCTCTGGTATGAGACATAACGTCCCCCATACCGCCGCCCGCGATACCCCCTGAATGGCTCAAGGTTTTCCTAAGGCCGTAACACTACGCCCTGACACAATTCCGGGTGCTACAACGAATCTCCACAGGTACTCCCGCATTAACGGCAACTGTGGGGAGAAGAACAAAGAGGGAAAGCAGAAGAACCTTTGAAAAAGAGCCTTCTTGTCCATTTTACGCCTCCGAAAAGAAGTCCTCGCCCAAAATTGCAGCACACGCATCAGCTCGGCACACCAAGTACAGGTTCAACACATGCGGGGATATTCAAGGTAGCTTCCTTCTTTTATGCCCCCAGGGATCCCCCGTCGAGCCTAAAAATGACGAAGTCCTCTTGAGACATCCGATGGATCCTTTCGAGTTCGTGCACCCCAAATTCTTGGGAGAGGGTCCTCGATAAGGGGAGTTTTTCATAGTAAGCCCAAGGATTTACGGTAAAATTCCATTTCCCCCTTCTCCCGTTCCACACTCTAAACAGCAGAGGCGACACAGAATTTCACAAAGAAGGGGGAAAAAGAGGCAAAATGGGCCCAAAAAACAAACTGGAGCGGAAAACGGGATTTGAACCCGCGACCCTCGGCTTGGGAAGCCGATGCTCTACCCCTGAGCTATTTCCGCTCCTTGGTATAAATATACTCAAAAGGAGAAACTTTTTCAAGTACCCTCCGACATTTTTCACCGCCCCCTCTCCCCAGCGCTATAATATAGTTTCGTGAAAAGGAGATTCGAGGACGAGAATGTATGGAAAATCCTGGGAGAGGTATGGGATTTAGCGTGGATTACGATTGCTCCGATGCTTTTGGGCTTACTCTTAGGGCAGTACCTCGATCGAAAATACCCTTTGGGATTTTCCTGGACCCTCTCGCTTCTTGCCTTAGGGACTCTCTTTGGGTTTTACAACCTCTACGATGCGCTTATGAAGGCAAGCAAGGAGATGGAAAAAAAGAAGGAGAAAGGAAACGATGACAAAGGTACTTCTTAGCCTTTTGGGAGGGATCGCTCTTTCCGCCTCGGTGGTCTTACTCCTCCTTGCCCAGGTCCAAGCTCTTGTCAAGAGAAAAAACCCTAACTTTCGGTGGGGCATGGCAAGTCGAATAGGCATCGTAGGATTAGGACTTTTTCTTTTCCTGCGATACCTGAAAGTCCACACCGCCACTTTCGTCATTGCTCTCCTTGTAAGCTACTTCACCTTTGTCTGGATTTCAGTAACCTTCTTCTTCAGGGAGGCAAAGCATCATGGAAGAAATGCTTAACCCTCATGTGCTGTTCGTGCTCTTCGGAATTCCGGTGACAAAGACCGTCGTTTCTACCTGGATTGTCATGGGGTTTCTTGTGCTTCTCTCTCTTCTTCTCACCCGGAAAATGCGCCTTGTGCCCACACGCATGCAGAACATCCTCGAGCTCTTCGTGGAGGCTATCCTCCACCTCATCGAGGACATGTCTCCAGGGAACGGTAGGCAATTTTTGCCTCTCGTAGGTACACTAGCTCTTTTTATTGGCACCTCAGACGTTGCCGGTCTCGTTCCAGGACTTAAGTCCCCCACAAGCGACTTTAATACTACCCTTGCCCTCGCTCTCATCATATTTTTCGCCGTCCCTTTCTATGGCATCAAGGTCCGGGGTTGGAAAAATTACTTCAAGAGCTACTTCTCCCCCTCCCCAATTCTTGCCCCTTTCCACATCATCAGCGAAATCACCCGGACATTCTCTCTGGCACTGCGTCTTTTCGGAAACATTATGGGAGAGGAAATCATCATAGCCATTCTTTTTCTTCTCTCCCCCCTCTTTTTGCCTCTGCCCATGATGCTCTTCAGTATCTTCACCGGAATCATTCAGGCATACATTTTCACCGTTCTCTCTGTAGTGTATCTGAGTGCTGCAGTTGAATCCTCAGGACACTAGGAGTATAATCCTCGTCAATGTAAAGGGAGGTTGAGGAACATGCAAGGAGAAATGCTCTTTCTCTGCATCACAGTGTTCACTGCAGGTTTTTCTATCGCTCTGGGCGTCATGTTTCCAGCAATGGGCCAGGGCAAGGCCTGTTCCCAGGCTTTGGAAAGCATTGCCAGGCAACCTGAAGCCGCAGGCCCAATAAGCCGAACACTCTTTGTGGGACTGGCTATGCTTGAGTCTCTGGCCATTTACGTTCTTGTTGTTTCCTTCATCCTTCTTTTTGCCAATCCGCTCATCAAGTACGTCTTCAAGTAGAGGAGGCCTTCTGTGATCCGTATCGATCGGAGCATCGTCTTCCAGATTGTGAATTTTCTTGCTCTGGTCTTTCTCCTCTTTCGCTTTCTCTTCAAGCCAGTGGTGAAGGCTCTGGATGAGCGCTCAAGCCACATACAGGGAGAGCTGCAGAAAATCGAGGATGAAAAGAAGGCTCTGGAAGACGAAAAGAAACGCCTCGAAGAAGAGCTAAGGAACATAAAGGCCAAGTATCTTGAGATGCTTGACCAGGCCAACAAAGAGGCTCAAAGCATCAAAGAGAACATCATCCACGAAGCCTATCAGGAGGCGGAAAAAATTAAAAGGGACTATGAACGGCGAGCAAAACGAGAGATAGAGAAACTTTTCGCGGAACTAAGGGAAGAAATCCTTGATATTTCTGAAGAAATTGTGCGACGAATCTTGAAAACCCATGTCACTCCGGAAGTACAAACTCAGATTATCGAAGAAATGCTCGAAGAAGCTGTTACGCGTCTTGAAGCTAAGACGAAGGTAGGCCATGAAGGATAGAGAAAAAGTCAAGGTAGTTACACCCCTTCCACTTATCGAAAAGCAGAAGGAAATCCTTTACAAGAAGCTGGGTAGAATCATTCCCGAACCCTTCGTCATTGAGGAAGAAATCGACCCTTCCCTCATTGGGGGTATTGTGGTGGTGTGGGAAGAGCTTCTTATTGATTGCAGTATCAAAACCCAGCTTGAGCGGTTGAGAGAAGAAATCCTCAGAGAGGCGCTTGAGCATGTCGACAGTCAGTGATCTTCTCAAGAAAACACGAGAAGTCGTCTCGCAATACCGGCCTCGGCCAGAAATTGGGGAAATCGGAGAGGTCCTCGAAGTTCAGGACGGCATCGCCTACGTACGAGGTTTAAAGAAAACCATCATGGGAGAAGTACTCCTCTTTGGTGGCGGAAAAGCCATAAAGGGCCAGGTCTTGGGGCTGGAGCGAGATCGCCTGCAATGCATTCTCTTTGGAGACTACACCAGAATTCATGCTGGAGATTCAGTCTTCCGCACCGGAAATATCCTTGAGGTGCCGGTGGGGGAAGAGCTTCTCTCGAGAGTAGTGAACCCTCTGGGGGAACCCCTCGACAGGGGGACACCTCTTTCTCTCCGTGCCACGAGACCCGTGTTTTCCCCCGCTCCCCTGGTGATTGAAAGGATGCCGGTGCAGCGACCACTCCTCACCGGCATCAAAATCATCGATGCTATGATACCTCTGGGCAAGGGCCAGAGAGAGCTCATCATCGGGGACCGCCGTACCGGAAAAACCACTGTAGCCCTTGACACTATTATCAACCAGCGGGGAAAGGGTGTCATCTGCATATACGTGGCCATTGGCCAGCGCCTGAGTAACATCACCCAGGTGGTCGAAGTCCTCAAGCGTTTCCGAGCTTTCGAGTACACTTTTGTGGTTGCCACCTCTTCAGAAGACCCTCCGGCCCTGGTGTATCTTGCCCCCTATGCCGGATGTGCCATGGGAGAGTACTTCATGTATCAGGGGGAAGACGTGCTTATCGTTTACGATGATCTCACCAAACACGCTGCAGCGTATCGATCCCTTTCACTTCTTCTTCGTCGACCCCCAGGCCGAGAATCGTACCCTGGAGACATTTTCTACATCCATTCGAGTCTCCTTGAACGGAGTGCCCAGCTTGCAGAGTCTCTCGGCGGGGGTTCTATGACCGCCCTACCTGTGGTGGAGACCCAGGAAGGGGACATAGCCTCCTACATCCCCACCAACACCATTTCCATAACCGATGGGCAGATTTACCTTGAAGCGGGTCTTTTTGCCAAGGGGTTTCTTCCTGCCATCAACATCGGTCTCTCGGTCTCCCGGGTTGGCGGAGAGGCCCAAACGATTATCATGAAAAAGATCGCTCGACGTCTGCGCCTCGATCTTGCTCAGTACTTTGAGCTCGCGGAATTCGCCCGCTTTAGCGCTGATCTCGACGAGATCACCAAAAGGCAACTCGACCATGGAAGAAAAATCCTTGAGCTTGTGACTCAATCGTACTTCCAGCCCCTTCCCCTGAGTTTCGAGATTATGGAGGTCTTCGCTGCTATCCAGGGATTCGTAGATCCTGTACCCACCGAAAAGGTAAAAGAGTGGGAAAGGGAGCTCATCTCATACCTCAGAGAGGAACACACACCTCTCCTTGAGCGTCTGGAGAAGGAGAAAGACCTTGCTCCCGACCTCGAAGAGGAGATGCGTCGGGTTCTCTCCCTCTTCAACGAGAAATTCCTTAAAGGAGCAGTATAGAGAGCGTGGCTAAGCTCGCACACATCAAAAAGCAAATCGTCCTTGTCCGAGAGATTGAGCGTATCACAAACACCATGAAAACCATCTCAGCGGTTCGCCTGAGGATAGGGAAGGGTTCTTTTGAGAAGGCTCAGGCTTTCTCAGAACACCTTGGGCGGATTCTTAGAATCATAGGACCTTCCGAACAGACCCAAGAGAGGAGGAGGCTCCTTGTAGGAATCTTTCCCGACCGGGGGCTTGTTGGAGGATTCAGCAACATTCTGGGCCAACACATCCTTCACTTTCTGGAAAGCGGGGAACCTCAAGAAACCAAAGTCATAATCCTTGGGAGTCAGGGGAAAAGAGTGCTTCGCCATCTGGGAGAAAAAATCATCGCCATGCATCCCCTGCCCGTACACCGCGTGCCCCACTACCAAGACGTACGGGACCTCGCCTATACAATCTTTGATATGTACAGGCGGAGAGAGTTTTCCCAAATCTTTGTGGGTTTCATGCACTACGTATCGATCACCCAACACTACCCTATGATTGAGCAACTCGTACCCCCTCCTCTGGAAAAAGACGGTGCCCTCATCCGAGAACAATATCTCTTTTTGAGCAACACCAAAAACCTCCACCGGTCTCTTCTTTTCGAATACCTCGCGGGGAAGCTCTACGGAAGTCTGGCTGAGGGCTTCATGAGCGAACAGGCTACCCGGTTCATGCTTATGGATTCGGCCACCACCCACGCCCGGGAGACTCTTGAGATGCTCTCGCTTCTCTATGCCAAGAAACGACAGGAGAAAATCACTCAAGAGCTCAACGAGGTTACCGGCGCCTCCGAAGCGTTGCGAAAGTTTGTCTGGGAGGAAAGACATGAGTGAAGGTTTTGTAGAACAGGTTATAGGACAGGTCGTGGATGTGCGATTTTCTCCACGGGAGACTCCGGCCATCCACAACGCCCTTTTGGTTCCCAAAAGGAATGAGGAGGGAAAGGAAGGTCCTCTCATTCTTGAGGTTCACAGCCACCTCGGTGAGGGGTTGGTTCGCTGCATCGCCATCCAGGACACCATGGGACTCAAGCGGGGAATGCCAGTGGAAGATACCGGCGAACCCATAAAAGTCCCGGTAGGCAAGGAAACTCTGGGGCGCATGTTTAACGTCTTAGGGGAGCCCATCGATGGGAGAGGACCGGTTCGAGCCAAAACGAAAAACCCCATTCATCGTCCTGCTCCACCGCTTGCTGAGAGAATCACTGCAACGGAAATCTTTGAAACGGGGATAAAAATCATCGACCTTCTCTGTCCTTATGTGCGGGGAGGAAAGACGGGGCTTTTTGGAGGAGCAGGGGTAGGAAAGACCGTTCTCATCATGGAGCTCATCCACCGTACCGCTACGGCCCACCGGGGAGTATCCGTTTTCGCCGGGGTGGGAGAAAGAGTGCGCGAAGGCAACGAGCTCTGGCTGCAGATGCAAAAAAGCGGAGTCCTGAGCCACACGGTTTTAGTGTTCGGGCAGATGAACGAACCCCCCGGAGCGCGTTTTCGAGTGGCCCTCACTGCCCTTACCATGGCGGAATTCTTTCGAGATGTCCTCTCTCAGGACGTCCTTCTTTTCATTGATAACGTTTTCCGCTATGTTCAGGCAGGAGCAGAAGTCTCAGCCCTTCTTGGAAGAATACCTTCAGCAGTAGGCTATCAGCCAACCCTGGCCGAAGAAATCGGAATGATAGAGGAACGTATTGCCTCCACGGTGAGCGGTTCCATCACCTCCATCCAGGCTATTTATGTCCCAGCCGATGATCTTACCGACCCTGCCCCAGCCACAACCTTTGCTCACCTTGATGCCATCACGGTTCTCTCCCGACGACTCTTCGAACAGGGATTTTACCCTGCCGTGGACCCTCTCCAGTCCACCTCCCGGGTCCTCGACCCTGTCATTGTGGGGGAAAAGCACTGGCACCTTGCCCAAGAAGTGCGTAGACTTGTGGCTCACTACCTTGAACTCCAAGACATTATCGCCATCCTTGGAGTGGAAGAACTCTCCGAAGAAGACAAACTCGTCGTGAACAGAGTGCGAAAGCTCCAGCGTTTCCTCACCCAACCCTTCTTTGCTGCCGAGGCCTTCACCGGAATCCCTGGAGTATTCGTTCCCCGAGAAGAGACTTTAAAGGGTGTGGAAATGATTATCAACGGTGCATGTGACAACTGGCCTGAGCAAGCCTTCTACATGACGGGAACCATTGCCCAGGTTGAAGAAAAAGCGAAAGAGCTTAAAAAGGCATGAGAACCACAACGGTCGTCATCCTTACCCCTGAGAGAGAAATAATCCTCTCCGAAATTTGTTCTCTGGTCATCGAATGTCCTGACGGGGAACGAGGAATCCTCCCTGGCCATGCTCCATCCATCGTGGAGCTCGCCATCGGGGTTATGCGCTGCACCACGAAGAAGAAAGAAGAACTCTACTTTGCTCTGGGAGGGGGAGTAGCAGAGATAACACCAAATAAGGTGCTCCTTATAGTACACAGTGCCGAAGAGGCCCACGAGATCGATGTGGAGAGGGCAAAGGAAGCCGCCCTGCGGGCCAAGCGACGTCTTGAAGAACGCACTCCAGGAGTAGATTTTGTCCGCGCCCAGGCTGCTCTCTTGCGTTCTTTAGCCCGTCTCAAGGCAGCCGAAGTCTCTCAAAAGGCACGCAAGGGCTGATTCAAAAGGGAACAAACTCGTCAATCCCCGAAGAAGAAAAACCAAAAAAGCGCAGAAGGACTTTCGCTATCCGCTTCGCTGCCCTGCCGTCCCCAAAGACGAAACGCCTCTGGCGAGGGCCTTCCGCTTCAAGAAGGGCAAGAACTTTCTCGACGATAGCCTCCCGCCGACACCCTGTGAGAGTGCCGATACCGCACTCCACAACTTCAGGCCTCTCCGTACACTCCCGTGTCACCACCACCGGAATTCCCAGAGCAGTGGCCTCCTCCTGCACACCTCCGGAATCGCTGATCACCACACTACTTCGAAAAAGCAAACGCACGAAATCAGGATAGGGCAAAGACTCAAGGAGAAAGACCCGAGGAATTCCAGAGAGCCTGGCCTGTACCGTTTCCCGCACCACGGGGTTGGGGTGGAGAGGAAAGAAGACTTTGGTCTCTTTGTGAAGGGCAACAATGTCTTTGAGAGCCAAGGCGACCTCCTCTATTCCTTCCCCCCAGTTCTCCCGACGATGGGCAGTCACCGTCACAATCTTTCCTTCCGTGGTTTCTTCAAGGAGTAAGGGATGAGAAAAGGAAGGGTTTTGACCGAGGACATAGAGGAGCGCATCCACCACGGTGTTGCCGCTGACAAAAATCTTCTCCCTGGGAATACCCTCTTGGAGGAGATTTTCCAGAGCCCTCGGGGTTGGAGCAAAATGGAGATCGGCCAGCCTCCCTAAGAGGACCCGGTTCATCTCTTCGGGAAAAGGGCTGTACTTCTGGAAAGTACGCAAACCTGCCTCAACGTGAGCGCAGGGAATTCGGACATAGAATGCTGCCAGAGCTCCGCACAGGGCGGAAGTGGTGTCGCCTTGAACAACAACTATGTCTGGCCTGTCGCTCTCGAAAATCCCCTCAAGTCTCTCCATGATACGGGAGGTAAGGTAAAAGAGCGATTGATGTTCGGTCATAACCCCAAGATCGTAGCGGGGTACAATTCCAAAAACCCCAAAGAAGGAATCGGCCATCTCCCGGTGCTGCCCAGTGTGGACGACCCAGGGAACAAAAGCACTCTCTCCTTCAAGGGCGAAAATGAGAGGGGCAAGCTTCACGATTTCCGGTCGGGTACCTAAAACAAAAGCTACACTAATTTTTCGCAAGGGGCTTCTTCTCCTCCGGAAGCTCCGTCACCCTGAGGTTTTTCCCCAGGCTTAAAAAGAAAACCACAAAGAGGAAGAAAAGAAGGAGAGAATAAGTGCTGTTGGCCAAAAAGGTGTTCATAAAGATAGCCACCCCACCGCAAAGGGCACTGAGTCCATAGAAGATAATGACGACCTCTCTCTGGGAATATCCCCGCTCTAAGAGCCGATGGTGAAGATGTCCTCGGTCTGGCGAGGAAATGGGAAGACGATTTTTCCTCCGGCGGACGATGGCAAAAAGGGTGTCAAAAATCGGTATCCCAAGAATGAGGCTGGGCAGAGCAAGGGTGAAGGCAGCAGCACTCTTTAAAGCTCCCTGAACGGAAATTACCGCCAACATGCTCCCCAAAAAGAGCGCTCCTCCATCCCCTAAAAAAACTCTGGCCGGAGGGAAATTGTAGAGGAGAAAGCCTAAAATCGCACCCACAAGGATGAGCGAGAAGAGCGCCGGTTCCATTCTCCCCTCCTGCCAGGCAATGGTCCCCAAGGTGAAGGCAGCAATGGCTCCTACTCCTCCGGAGAGCCCATCAAGACCGTCGATAAGGTTCAAGGCATTAGAAATCCCCACAATCCAGAGAAGGGTGAGGGGGTACCCAAACCATCCCAGATACATCACGTGGCTCCAGGGGAGAGTGAAAAAGCGTATGACCACTCCCCCGAAAAGCAAAAGAGCAGTCCCTCCGCACTGGCCCGCAAACTTCACCCAGGGAGGGAGGGAAAGAAAGTCATCCAGAAGGCCGGTAACAAAGATCACTCCGATACCGAGCACAAAGAGGGGGGAAAGAGAGAGGGGGAAAACAGAGGAGAGAAAAAGGAGACTCAGAAAGAAGGCCCCACAAACTGCTATTCCTCCAAGACGTGAGACGGGACGATCGTGAATTTTCCTCTCTCCATCGGGGAGGTCGAAACACCCTCGACGCTCACTGAAGTGAATGACAAGGGGAGTAAAAGCTAAGGAAGAGAGAAAAGCCAGGAAAGGGAAAAAGAGGACTTCACGTATCATTGCTGTTGCCTCCAAAAGAACAGAGCTCAATCCCTGCCTCTTCAAGGAGCGCTTCAGCCAGAGGGTCGGGATAGGGATTCTCGTACACTATGCGAGCAATACCGGCATTGATGAGCATCTTCACACAGAGAATGCAGGGTTTGTGGGTACAATAGAGAGTGGAACCCTTGGTACTCACCCCATGGAGGGCAGCCTGAATGATGACATTCTGCTCGGCATGAAGCCCCCGGCAGAGTTCGTGCATTTGCCCGGAAGGGACGTTGCTCAGCCTTCGGAGGCAGATCTCCTCGGTACAGTGGACTATGCCGCTTGGGGCTCCGTTGTAGCCGGTGGCGAGGATTCGTTTTTCCCTCACCAAAACTGCTCCTACCTGACGACGGATACAGGTGGAACGGGTGGCCACAAGGTGGGCAATGGCCATGAAGTACTCGTCCCACTCAGGACGAACTCTTTCGCTCTTCGTAGGCTGTGATTTTGGCAATCCTTCGGGCATGTCGGTCCCCCACAAACTCGCTCTCCAGCCACGCCCGGACGATTTCTCGGGCAAGACCTCTACCGATTACCCGTTCCCCCATGGTGAGGATGTTGGCATTGTTGTGCTCTCGAGAAGCCCGGGCCGAAAAGACGTCGTGGCACAGGGCTGCCCTAACCCCCCGGACCTTATTGGCCGCGATGGACATGCCGACCCCCGTTCCGCAGATAAGAATTCCCCTATCTCCTTTCCCCGAAACTACATCCTCCGCAACCCGGAAGGCCACATCGGGATAGTCAGCCAGGTCGTCACTGTGCACTCCGTAGTCCTCAACCTCATGTCCCAAGGAAAGAAGATACTCCTTGAGGTCTTCCTTGAGATGGAAGCCAGCGTGGTCACATCCCACAAGAATTCGCACCCATCTCCCTCCCCTTTTGCAAGACACTTGCCCGCACCTTGTGGGTATAGTCCTTCAGGGCACGAACGTACAAAAGACCGTGTCTTTCGGCCAAAGCCCGAAGGGCCTCCTCTTGAGAAGGATCGTGTTCCACAAAGAGGAATCCTCCCTCCCGGAGAAAGGATTTTCCTTCCTCCACAATTCTTCGGACCACCGAAAGTCCATCAGGCCCTCCAAGGAGTGCTTCCCGGGGCTCAAAGAGACAAATCTCCTTTTCAAGCTTCTCCCACTCCCCCTCGGGTACGTAGGGAGGGTTGGCCAGTATGACGTCAAACTGCAGGGAAAGGGGCTCAAGAGGAACAAAAAGGTCTCCACAAAAGAACCGAACCTGGTCCTGAAGTCCAAGGATCGTTGCATTTTCCCGAGCGAGACGAATGGCTTTTTCAGAAATATCCACTCCGTATACCAAAAGCCGTGGCAGGAAAAAGGCACACGAGAGACCTATCACCCCACTTCCACAACAAACGTCACACACCACAACCTGCTCCCTCTTTCCCTGGAGAAAACGCAGAAGAACCATAGCCTCTTCAAGCCAGGCTTCGGTGTCCAGCCGGGGAATGAAAACTCCTGGCTCAATCTTGAAGGGCAAGGAGAAAAACTCCCATTCCCCCAAAACATACTGCAGGGGAACCCCTTCAAGTCGTTTGGCAAGGAGACCCTCCAGGGCTTGTTCCGTTTGTTCGTCCATCTCCCGATCCCAGAAGAGATACACCCGGGATGGAGAAGTGAACAAAAGCTTGGCCAGGAGACAGCGAGCCTCCCTGTTCGGAGAAGAAAAGCCCTTTCCTCGGAGGGTCTTCACCGCACGCTGAAAGAGGTCTTTAACCGTCACGTTACCCGACCTTCTCAAGCATCCTTGCCCGTTCTTCTGAAGCCAGGGCTTCGACGATCTCATCGAGATCTCCCTCGAGGACGGACTCAAGACGATACAGGGTAAGGTTGATGCGATGGTCCGTCACCCGGTTTTGGGGAAAGTTGTACGTACGAATGCGTTCACTGCGTTCCCCTGTACCGATTTGGGCTCGCCTCTCCCGATCAATGGCTTCTTTCTGGGTCCTCCGCTCGAGGTCAAGCAACCGGGCCCTGAGAATGCGGAGGGCTTTCGCTTTGTTCTTGTGCTGGGATTTCTCATCTTGACAGGTAACTACAAGGCCGGTGGGCAGGTGTGTTATCCTGACTGCCGAATCGGTGGTATTCACACTTTGCCCTCCGGGACCAGAGGAACGAAAAACGTCTACCCTGATGTCCTCAGGACGGATGACAACCTCTACCTCGTCGGCCTCCGGCAAAACGGCCACGGTAGCAGTGGAGGTATGGATGCGGCCACCGGCCTCGGTGATAGGAACCCTCTGGACGCGGTGTACTCCACTTTCGAACTTGAACTTACTGTATGCTCCCTTGCCCTCTACGGCAAAGATGATTTCCTTGAAACCCCCAAGCTCCGTGGGGCTTGCATCCATAACCTCAATGGTAAAGCCGTGGCGCTCGGCAAAACGGGAGTACATACGGAAGAGATCGGCCACAAAGAGGGCCGCCTCCTCTCCTCCTGTCCCGGCCCGGATTTCCACCAAGGTACTCCTCTCATCCCGAGGGTCCTTGGGAAGGAGCATGAGCTTGAGCTCTTCTTCAAGTCGGGCCTGTTTTTCCTTGAGACGCTCAATCTCCTCCTCAAGGAGCTCCCGGAGCTCCGGATCGCTTTCTCCCCGAAAAAGTGCTCGATCTTCTTCAAGCTCTTTGCCCACCCGCTCGTACTCCTCATACTTCTCCACAATCGGTTCAATCTCGGAAAGGGTTTGAGCGTAATCCCTGTAGCGGGTAATGTCCTGGATGATTTCTGGACGGGCCATTTTTTCAGTGAGTTCCCGGTATTGCCTCACAATGGCTTCTATTTTTTCTCGCCACATGAAAGCACTTCCTCCCCAAGACTTCCCCGAAGGGCAGCAAAAGCCACCTCAAGTTGAGAGGCATCCGGCTCTCGGGTCGTGATGGACTGGAGCCAGAGACCCGGAAGGCTCAAGACACGAGCAACTGGACTACTTCGATGACGGGAAAGGAATTTTATGGCTTCGTAAGCCAGGCCGGCTACCAAAGGTATCACAAGGAGTCGGCTCACAATGCGGGTTACGATTCCTGGCCTCCCCAGAAAGGAAAAGACAAAGATACTCACCACCATGACTGTGAGAAGCCAGTTCGTACCGCACCGGGGATGACGGGTGGTGAACTTAGCGGCATTTTCTGGGGTGAGCTCCTCCCCTTGCTCGAAGGTAAAAATGGCCTTGTGCTCCGCACCATGGTACTCGAAAACCCGGCGAATATCTCGTATCTGTGAAATAACAAAGAGATAGACCAGAAAAATCCCCACCCTTATACCCCCCTCCACCAGGTTGTACACAACGGTGGAGTGGATGAAACGATCCACTAAGGAAGTCAAAAAGGTGGGAAGAGCGACAAAAAGTCCGGCAAAAAGACCCAGGGCAAGCAGTATGGCCATGCTCAGGTCGAAGCCACTAAGCTTCGATTCTTCATCTAAGGCCACCTGAGCCGAGTAAGAGAGGGCTTGCAACCCCACAACGAGGGAATCCACAAGACCCACCACTCCCCGAACGATTGGGAGGGAAAAGAAAGAATTCCGGCGACTGAGGGGGATTCCTCTCCGCACTTCAAGGGCTATGGTTCCATCTGGTCGGCGCACCGCCATGGCCAGACGATAGGGACTCCGCATCATGACCCCCTCGATAAGGGCTTGCCCCCCTACCTCACAGACTGTATCTTTTTCCTCTAAAATCTTTCCCAAGGTTGTCCGCAACTTTTTTCTCCCTCCGGACACGGTCCAAACTTACACGGAGGACCAGCAATCTCAGCCACAACAGGAGCTACCTTTCTCACCTCTTCAAGCATCCCCACGACCGCCTCTCGAATTTCCCACTGGGCCCGTCGACACAGACGCAAGCGGAAAATATGCAAGAGTTCTCGAGCATTCAAGGAAACAACAATGTTTGTCGCTACTGCCTGTGGAAAAACGTACCGAGCGTCCTCTCTGGGAATCCCCATACCGACAAGCTCCTGATAGGCCTCTCTTGCACTTCTGCTCACTTCATCAAATACTATTTTAGCACGAGGATGGTCGACTATCGAAGGAGGACAGACAAAAACAGCCTCTCGAAGAGCGACGTATCTCTGACTCTGCTGAGCATAGGAAGCCAGGCGATGGCGCACCAGTTGATGTGAGGCCACCCGTGACATTCCCTCGATGAGGAAAGAAAAAGAGGCGTGCTCAAGAATCGACTCATGGCCCCGGGCAAAGAGTTCCCTGATAAGCGCCCGGGCCTTTTCCTGAGAAATACTTGAAGGAGGATTCTTGCTATAGCAAACTCGGGCTGCTAAAGCAATGCTCTTTTCCGGTTCGGGGGTATGCCAAAGGAGTGTGACCTTCATTAGTCGTGGGGACCCAATCAGTAACTGTCCCCATACTTGCTTCGGAACTTCTCCACCCTTCCGGTAGTATCCACAAGCTTCTGTTGCCCGGTGAAGAAAGGATGGCACTTAGCACAGATTTCCACCCGTATTTCGGGAAACTTGGTGGACCTTGTGACAAAAGTATTCCCGCAGGCACAGACGATTCTTGTCTCGGCATATTCAGGATGAATCCCCTTTTTCACTACCGATCACCTCATCGCTCCAAAAGTGGGAATAATTATAGCATGGGCCATAGGGGGTGTCAAAAAGAAAAGCCCGCCAGGAAACTGGCGGGCTTTGGTTTCAGGGGTAAAGAAGTACTCTCTATATTCTTCTTACCCGCACAGCCTGAGGGCCTTTTGACCCTTGCTGGACGTCGAATTCTACAGACTGACCCTCTTCGAGAGTCTTGAAGCCGTTTCCTTCGATTGCCGTGTAATGCACAAACACGTCACCACCCTGGTCGGAAGAGATGAACCCGTAACCTTTGGTGGTGCTGAACCATTTGACTTTTCCAGTTGCCATTGAATTGAGCCTCCTCAATTTTCGTAAACTTTACGCTTGCGCAAGCGTGTGCTTAGAGTATCACCGAGTTCATCCCTTGTCAAGAGCAGGGGAAAAATATTTATCGGGAAGTTTTCAGGACTTGGTCGATGATCTTCAAGAATTCCCGATTAGAGCGGGTATTCCTCATGCGCTCGATCACCATTTGTGTCGCTTCCTGAGGGTCGACGTTGGCAAGGAGCCGACGAAGCATCCAGATTCTCTCCAGGTCTTCTTTTTTGAGGAGGAGCTCTTCCCGGCGGGTTCCCGAGCGGTGAATATCGATGGCGGGGAAAACACGGCTTTCCGCTAAAGCCCGGCTGAGATGGAGTTCCATGTTGCCGGTCCCTTTAAACTCCTCATAAATGACTTCATCCATCCGGGAACCGGTATCGATGAGGGCCGTGGCAACGATCGTCAGGCTTCCCCCTTCTTCAATATTCCGAGCCGCCCCAAAGAATCTCTTCGGCCAGTGAAGGGCTGAAGAATCGATGCCCCCCGAAAGGGTCTTCCCGGTCGTAGGGACAACAAGGTTGTTGGTTCGGGCAAGGCGGGTGATACTATCAAGGAGAATCACCACGTCCTTCCCCTCCTCGACCAATCTCTTGGCCCGCTCCAGTGTGAGTTCGGCCACCCGGATGTGGTTTTCCGGTTTCTGGTCAAAAGTTGAAGCAATGACCTGCCCTTTGACGGAGCGCTCCATCTGGGTGACTTCTTCCGGGCGCTCGTCGATAAGGAGAACAAGGAGAACCACATCGGGATAATTGGTGGTGATACCGTTGGCAATCTTCTCAAGGAGAATGGTCTTACCCGCTTTGGGAGGAGCCACGATAAGGCCTCTTTGTCCCTTCCCGATGGGCACAAAGATATCGATGATTCGGGTGGCGATTTCATCGGGAGTCGTTTCAAGAACGTACTGTTTATTGGGGAAGACAGGGGTGAGATTCTCAAAGAGAGGGCGCTTCTTGGCCTGCTCTGGGTCCTCATCATTTATGGCCTCGATACGCAAAAGGGCGTAATACCGCTCCCCCTCTTTCGGTGGGCGAACCTGCCCGGCAACCTTATCACCACTGCTCAGGCCAAAGCGCTTAATCTGGGAGGGAGACACATACACGTCGTTCTCGCTGGGAGAGAAATCATCCGACGTGCGGAGAAATCCGTACCCTTCCGGGGTGATCTCAAGAATCCCCTCGCTGAAAAGGTACCCCTTTGCCTCGGCTCCCTTTTTGAGGATTTCAAAGATCAGGTCGTTCTTCTTTTTACGGCTGTACCCGGATATACCGAGGTTTTGAGCAATCTCGGCCAGTTCACTCCCCGTCTTTCTCTTGAGCTCGGCCAAGCTATATTGGGGAACTTCGACTTTTTGTTCCTGCTCTCTTTCCTCCGCCACAATGTCGATGTGATTGTTCTCAGTCACCATACAAACCTCCTCTTACCTTGTACTCATTCACTCAGAAGCTTTTCAGCCATGGAGACGTGTTCGGGGCGATCGACGTCAAAACCAATTTCAGCATAGGGAGTAATGATGGCCCGACCCCTCATCCCCAGTACCTTCTCTACCCTCTCTTCCACATCCCGAATGGAGAGACGTCGGAAAAGAAACTTCAAGATTACTTTCATTCCCAGGAGTCGAGCGATGGCCAGCGGATTTTTTCGGTTCGCCACAATACGCGCAATCCAGTCACTCTTTGCCTCAACAACCTTTGGGTCTAAGAAGAGCAAATTCCCGCCAGTGAAACACCCCTCCTTAACACGAACGAATGTCCTCTTCCCCTCTCCGATTTTGGCCTGGTAGACCTCCTTGCGAACAATGGGATAGTAGAAATCGGCCTTTGTTTCCTCACACCGGGCAAAGAAATCACTTATCATTTCGCTTCGCAAAAGCGGCAAGTCACTTGTAGCAACAAGGACCTTTTCATGAACCCCCAAAGCCTTAAGACCCTGCAAGGTGCTCTCGAAAGGATCCTCTCCTGGCGGAACCACCGCGTCGACTTTATTTCCAATCCTTGCCCGGAGCACATCAACTGGACCAACAACGATTACTCTTCCAATCGAGGACGTATTCTTGAGGGCTTCTATAACATACTCTACCATAAACTTCCCCCGAATGACAAGAAGGGCACGGTTAAGAACACCAAATTTTTTCTCGATTTCCCCTTCCTGGCTACCCCCGGCAAGAATCACAGCATCGGGCATGTTTGACTCCCTCCTTGAAGGCAACGGGTCGCAGTACAAAGCGCCTGAATCCCTGCCTTTCGAAGACTTTCCACTATACGCTCGCCCTCCTTAGGCTCCCTTACTACTCCCACCAAGGTTGAGCCACTCCCGGTGAGAAAGGCTTGCTTACACCCCAGCTCTAAAAGCATATCTCGATACTTCTTCAAAAGAGGATAGACCTCAAAAAGTACCGTCTCAAAGTCATTCCACACCACCCTCTCCACACTCTCGGGATCTCCTCTTTCAAGAAAATCTCTCAGGAGCTCTCGTGCTGGGCTCTTCGAGCAGAAACCTAAAGCTTTCTTCTCGTCCCACTTCTTATAGGCCAAAGAGGTGGAAATGGGAAAAGACGGAAAAAGAAGCACCAAAAAACGGTGGGGAGAAAAGGAAAGGGGTACTACCCGCTCCCCCCTACCCTCAACAAGAGCAAAGGGAACACCCCTCAAAAAAAAGGGGATGTCCGAACCCAGAGAGAGGGCGACAGGAAGCGTCTCCTCAAGAGAAGGAGAATAGCCTCCCAAAGTAGGGAGAAAACGCAAGAGAGTCGCCACATTACTGCTTGCTCCCCCCAATCCTCCTCCCGGGGGAATAACCTTCTTCACCCTGATGGCAAAGTGGAATTGGCGAAGCCTTGGAAAGGTCTCCCTGAGGGCCGCCAACGTCCGCCACAGGAGACTGTCTTCCCCCAGAGGGATGGCATAGTTACAGGTAAAAGAATCCTCGGAGGAAAGAGAAAGGTACATCTCGTCGTAGAGTTCAATCTGCTGCATGAGAGACACGATGTTGTGGTATCCATCGGGACGAAGCCCCTCAATGGATAAAAACCAGTTGATTTTGGCATAGGAGTGAAAAAGATAAGTCTTCCCCTCAATCTCGGACATGGGCCACCCACCCATGAACGTCACAAAAGGAACGTATTTCCCCGTTAAAGGGGAGGCGAAACTTGCGGATGGTATCGGCAAAAGCATCCCTGTCTCCCCGTACGAAAACAGTCAAGGATCCAGACTCCTCCCCTTTCTCCTCCCCTAAAAGATTCCTTGCCTCTCGGGCACAGCTTGAGGCAGGATTGACAATGGGGAAAAGTCCCAAGGCTACCTCCTCAAAGAAAGAACTTATAAGGGCAAAATGGGTACAACCCATAATGAGTCCCCGTACCCCTTTCTCATAAAACCTCTCAAATTGTGTCCTCGTCCAAGTTCTCCAAAAAGATGTATCGAAATTCCCCCTCTCTACCGCCTCTATGAATTCAGGCCAGGCCTCTTCAAGAACTTCCACTCCGGGACGAAGCTCGTTGAGCATCCGACGAAAGGCACCCACCCTGATGGTAGCTCGGGTAGCTAAAACGCCGATCGTCCCCTTAGGAATAATCCGGAGTGCCTCTTTACAGGCCGGTTCCACAATACCCACAAGGGGGACAGGATACTTTCCCCAAAGCTCGGGAAGAATCATGGAACTCACCGTCCCACAGGCCACAAGCAACGCCTCCACACCCACGCCGTGGACCAAAAAATCAAAAACGGGTTGGACGACGGGGAGAAGCTCTTCCTTGGTTTTCTCACCATAGGGAAAATGAAGGGGGTCGGCAAAGTACACAATGTGACTGTGCGGAAAGAATTCTTGCACGGTAAGAACCACGCTGAATCCTCCGATACCCGAATCCATGATACCAAGAGTTTTCGGCTTCAATGTCTGTCTCTCCTCTGACGGAAAGAATAGGCAGCTTGCACAAATCCGGAAAAGAGAGGATGAGGGCGGTTGGGGCGAGACTTGAACTCCGGATGGAACTGTACCCCGACGAAGAAGGGATGATCGCGGAGTTCCACGATTTCCACCACCTGGTACTCGGGATTGAAACCCGCCATTACCATACCTTTCTTCTCCAGCTGGTCTACAAAGAGTTCATTGAGCTCGTACCGGTGACGATGTCGTTCCCACACCTCTTTCTGTCGGTAAAAGACAAAACTCTGGGAAGAGGAATCAAGAAGGCAGCGATAGTTTCCCAAACGCATGGTCCCCCCTTTGTTCCTCATGGCCCGCTGAGAGGGTAAGAGGTCGATAACAGGGTAAGGAGTGTCAGGGTCAAACTCTGTGGAATGAGCACCGGAGCAACCAAGAACATTTCGGGCAAACTCGATCACTGCCACCTGCATTCCCAAGCAAATACCGAGGAAGGGGACATCCTTTTGGCGGGCATAACGCACTGCCTCTATTTTGCCCTCAATACCACGGTGTCCGAATCCTCCAGGAACAAGGATGCCATCAACTTCCGAAAACAGGTCACAAGCGTTCGTACCCCTGAGCATTCCAGCCTCGATAGGTCGGACTATCACCTGAATCCCCAGGGAAGCAGCACTGTGCTTTAGGGCTTCGCAGATACTTAAGTATGCGTCTTTCGACTCCACGTATTTCCCCACAAGCCCGATCACTACACTGTCTTTTGCTTTCTTCATCTGCTCTACAATCCGGGACCAATCCTCAAGATCCGCTTCTTGAGATTCAAGCCCTAACTTTGCCGTAACCAATCCTCCCACTCCTCTCCCCTCAAGGACCAAGGGGACCTCATAGATGGACTTGACGTCCATAAGGGGAACAATGGCCTCCTTTTCTATGTCGCAGAAGAGGGCAATTTTGGCAATAACCTCGGGAGTAATGGGTCGAGAGGAACGACAAACGATCACGTCGGGCTGAATACCAATACTTCGAAGTTCCTTGACACTGTGCTGTGTGGGTTTAGACTTGAGCTCTCCTGCTGCCTCAATGTAAGGGACAAGGGTAACGTGGACGTAGAGGCAGTTGTCCTTTCCAATATCATTCTTAATCTGTCGGATAGCTTCGAGAAAGGGGAGTCCTTCAATATCACCCACCGTTCCTCCAATTTCTACAATAGAGACTTCAGCACCACTCTCTTCTCGCAGGCGAAAGACTTCTTCTTTAATCTGATTCGTTATGTGGGGAATAACCTGTACGGTGGCACCGAGGAAGTCCCCCCTTCGCTCCTTGTCAATGACAGAACTGTAGATTTTCCCCGTGGTAACATTACTCGATTTCGAGAGCTCCTCATCGATGAAACGCTCATAATGCCCAAGGTCAAGGTCTGTTTCCCCTCCATCGTAGGTTACAAAGACCTCTCCATGCTGGTAGGGATTCATGGTCCCGGCATCGACATTGATGTAGGGGTCGAATTTCTGCATGGTAACCTTGATGCCTCGGCTTTTCAAAATTCTCCCTAAAGACGCAGCGGTAATACCCTTCCCCAGAGAGGAAACAACCCCACCCGTCACAAAAATATACTTCCCCGCTTTCTTTTCCATAGAGTATCGACCTCTCTTACTGCCTACATGCTTTCAGGAATAGAGACTCCCAAAAGGTCCAACGCATTCCTCAAAACAATCCGGGTGAGCCGGCACAGAGCCATACGGAAAGAAGTGAGAGGCAGGTTTCCCTCATCGATGACACGGTGGAGATTGTAAAAGGAATGAAAGAGTCCGGCAAGATCATGAAGGTAGTTGCACACAAGATAAGGCTGTCGCAGAAGGGCACTCTGTTTCACAACCTCGGGGAAATAAACGATGCTCTTGGCGATTTCTCGTTCCTCATCGTTCTGGAAGCCGAACTCCAGTGCCTCCTCAGGGGGTATCGGTTGAACATTCCTCTTTGCTGCCTCCTTGAAGAGCGAGGCGATGCGGGCATGGGCGTACTGGATGTAGTACACCGGGTTATCCATGGACTGTCGCTTGGCCTCCTCGACGTCAAACTCAAGATGGGTTTCTGGGTCCCGCATGAGGAAAAAGTAACGGGCAACGTCTACCCCGACTTCCTCAACAAGGTCACGAAGAGGCACAAACTCTCCCTGGCGGGTCGACATCCGTTCTGGTTGACCACCCCGAAGAAGAGTCACAAACTGTACGATGAAAATCTCAAGGAAATCCTGAGGAAGCCCCAGAGCCATCATGGCAGCATGCATCCGGGGAATGTACCCGTGATGGTCTGCCCCCCAGATGTCAATGACCCGGGCAAAACCCCTCTTCCACTTATTCCAGTGGTAAGCAATGTCAGAGGCAAAGTATGTAGGAGCCCCATTCTCCCGGACAAGCACCCGGTCTTTATCGTCCCCCCAGAGCGTCGTCTTAAGCCAGAGCGCCCCGTCCTGTTCGTAGGTGTATCCCCTCTCCCGAAGAAGAGAGAGAACGTAGTCCACCTCTCCGTTTTCATAGAGCGAGCGTTCGCTGAACCAGACGTCAAAGAAAACCCGAAAATCGTCAAGGTCCTTTCGAATGTTCTCCAGGATTTTTTCCACCGCATAGCGAGAGAAGAACTCTTCCCGTTCTTCGGAAGGAAGGGAAAGGACACTTGCGCCCTTCTCCTCAAGGAGTCTTCGGGCAATATCCACGAGATATTCCCCACGATATCCCCCCTCGGGTACCTCGACCTCTTCCCCAAGGAGCTGCCGAAAGCGAGCTTCCAGGGACTCTCCCAGAAGCTCGATCTGCCTTCCAGCATCGTTGATGTAGTACTCTTTCTCCACCTGAAAGCCGGCTTTCTTGAGGATTCGGGCCAGGGCATCTCCAAAGGCAGCGCACTTCCCGTGACCCACATGGAGGGGGCCGGTGGGGTTGACGCTGACAAACTCCACCTGCATTCTCTTTCCTCCCCCGACATCAAGCTCTCCAAAGTGCTCGTCCTCCTGAAGTACTTGGCGCAGAAGTTCAAGAACAAAAGCATCCTCAAGGGTGAAGTTCACAAACCCTCCCCCCGCTACCTCTACCCGAGCTACCCCGGAAAGCCCTTTCTCCAGCAATCCCTGAAGCTTTTGCGCAACCTCCCGGGGGGATTTTTTCAGCACACGGGCCAAAGAAAAGGCCACATTAGTGGCAAAATCTCCGTGCTTCTTCTCTCTCGTCGGTTCGACCACAAAGTCGATACTCTCTTCGTGGAGGCCAAGAGACTGAAGGGCTTCGCAGATCCTTCCTCTGAACGATTCAAGAATGAGATAGCTCATTGCCGTTCTCCCCAGTCCTGCGTTCTTCCAGAATTCCTGGGCCATTATATATTTTTTTCCTCCCCGCTTCAACTTGGACTCATCGCTTGTCCTTTGCACCACTTCATGATAAGCTCATGGAAGAATCCTTCCTGGAGGGGTCTTATGGAGTACTTTTTGGGAATCGATTTGGGAACCCAAAGCGTCAAAGTCGTCTGCTACGACGGAGAAGGAAATTTCAAGGCCGTGGCAAGCCGTGAATATCCCATCCTCACTCCTTCTCCGGGATGTGCCGAGCAGAATCCTGAAACGTGGTGGGAAAAGACTAAGGAAGCCATTCGGGAAATTCTTTCTGCCCTTCCCGAACCCAACATCAAGGCTTTGAGTTTTTCAGGGCAAATGCACGCACCAGTCATGCTTGATGAAAATCTTTCACCTCTCCATCCAGTCATCATCTGGGCAGATCAACGAAGCCACAAAGAGGTACAGTATATACGGGAAAAGGCCGGTGAATACCTTAAAACGATCGCCGGAAGTGATGTGGCCACGGGCTTTATGGCCGCTACACTCCTTTGGGTAAGGGACAATCTCCCCGATGTGTATCGGAAGTTGCACTGCGTACTCCTTCCCAAAGACTACCTCAAAGTCAAGATGGGGCTTCCCCCTTCAACGGACGTCGCTGACGCCTCTGCAACTCTCCTCTTCAACATCCGTTTGAGAAACTGGTCAGAAGAACTACTCTCGCTCTTTGAGCTGGACCGCTCCATTTTTCCACCGGCCTATGAATCCACCCAGGTTATCGGACAGGTGAGCAGCAAAGTCAAAGAAGAGCTGGGGATGCAAGGTTCCTGCATCATTGTGGCTGGAGCAGGCGACCAGCACTGTGCCTCTTTGGGGAATGGCATCACCGAAGAGGGAGAGCTTCTCATCACCATAGGCACAGGAGGACAGGTCTTCACTCCCATTTCTCAGCCTCTCATTGACGAAAGACTCCGAATCCACACCTTCTGCCATGCTGTTCCGGGACTTTGGCACCTCTTGGGAGCAACGCTTTGTGCCGGGTTAGCATTGAGTTGGTTTAAGAAATCGGTGCTCGATTCGAGTCAACACTCCTTCGACTTTGGGAACCTCGATCAGGAAGCCCAAAAAGCAGAGCCGGGGTGCAACGGTCTCCTCTTTCTCCCTTACCTCATAGGTGAGCGCACCCCTTATATGGACCCCCACGCCCGGGGGGCATTTCTCAACCTTCATCTCACTCACCAACGGGGCCATTTCACTCGGGCCATCATGGAGGGAGTAGGAATGAGCCTTAAGAGTGCGGTGGAGATTTTCTTGGAGCTCGGAGTCGAACCCCAGAGAACCGTTTTCTCCGGAGGAGGAGCCAAAAGTACCCTCTGGCGACGCATTATGGCCTCGGTGCTCAATACGCCCCTCTTTGCCACACAGGTGAAAGAAGAGGCAGCAAGCGGGGCCTGTATCCTTGCCATGGTAGGAGGAGAGGCCTTCTCAAGCCTCGATGAAGCCACGCGTGCTCTCGTTCGCTATGCTCACCCCACGCTTCCCGATTCCCAGTGGGTGGAGATCTACCAAGCACTCTACGAGAAATTCAAGCAAGGATACAGCGCCCTCAGAGAGTTCTTCCCCCACGCTTGAGCTTAGCTTCCTTTCCGGAATTCGTGGGAAATGTGCTCAATCCGGGCAAAGCGCTCGGCATTAATGTCGATGTGAAAGACCTGCGCAATAACCTGCGTCCACCCGTGGATGAAGTAGATCCAACCATCCTCAACGTGGAGCTTACGCTCCTTGGCCTGGGCGAGTGCCTGGTGCATAAACTTCAAGTCTCCCCGATAGTTGAGTTCCCACACCAAACTGTGCATTGGGAAGACACAGGAATCCGTAAGAGGAGAACCTGGACGATCTTTCCCCAAACCCGTGGCGTTGACGATCAAAGAGTACGGCTGTACCCGCGAAAGGACGGCATCGTTCACCTCGGGAGTGGGCGAGTGGACGTACTCGGTCTTAGCATCGGGGTTTATCTTCTGCATAAGCTCCTTCATAGTCTCAAGACGCGGAGTACTCCGATTGGTCACGTAGAGCTTTGCAGGCATGTTATCCTTCTTCTGGGGATTGAAAAGATAGGCAGCAATAGCTCGAGCACTACCTCCCGCTCCCATGATGAGGACTTCTCCTCCGTGCTCCTTCCAGAAGTTAGGAGGAATGAAAGCTTCCATGGCAAGGCCGCTTGAAATGGGGTCCTTGGCATGGCCTTCGAGGTGGCCGTCGTTCTTAGAGATCGAAGAAAGCTCCCCAAAGAGCTGTGCATAAGGATCGAGATAATCAAAGAGATCCTTGGCTGCCTCGTAAATATCAATCTTGTGCGTAGTGACTAAAGCCCCTAAGGAGAGGGGATCTCCTTTAATGAAGGAAACCACTTCTCGATAAATTTCCCGGGGGGCATGAATCTCAATATCGATGCCCTTGAGCACTGCATCTTTCAACTCCAGCTCTTGAGCCCACAGGGGGAAAAGCTTCATGATAGAAGACTGAGAAGTGGTGACACCGATAAAATACATTGTAGGTTGTGTTGCCCGCTCTGGAAGCTTAAAGCCCATCTCACAACCTCCCTACTTCTTCGGTCTCCACTTAGGATTGTCCCGCACCACAATTCTACCGTCTTCCTCGAGAATTACCTTCGGAAAACCAGCCTCCTCGATGGTGGCATAATCATGTCCCGCATCGGCCGGAAAAATACAGTAGAAAACCAGGGGCTCCCTCCCTACATTCACCGTACGATGCGACCAGAAAGGGGGAATATAGGAAGCCGTTCCGGGAAACATCTCAAGAATTTCGCACCCCCCTTCGAGTGACTCCATGATGAGTCTCCCCTCTCCCCGAAGGCAAAAGTAGATCTCGGCCGTGTTGAGTTTCTCATGGAGATGGCCCTTGGTGAGGAAGAACTCTCTCCCCACCTTCCCCGGATAAATGATTGTCGTACAGTGCGCCAGGTGCCCCGGCTCTTCCGGAATATCCGCGTAGATAACCTCATACACCAGAGGATTTCCCTCTTTGAGCATAGCCTTTGCCGCTTCCTGATCTTGGAAAATATACCTCACATCACTTAGGCGACGAACCACGCGTTTCCCCGGACTCAGCTCTCCCGTCTTGAGGTCCACGATGACATTAAAGGGTTTCACAGACATCATCCTTTCTCTCTTCGTTCAGCGTTTCATATCCGGCACAAGCACAACCTTCAAAGCATCCTTCCCCTCCATGAGCTTGAGTCCTTCCTCGATTTCCTCCAGGGGAAGAACGTGGCTCACAAGGTAGGAAAGGTCTATCGATTTCTGCAACAAAAGGTCCAATGCGACACGCACGTGGAAGTTGTTCGACCGGGTTGTTCCGGTGACCAAGAGTTCCTTGTAGTGGATGAGATTGGTGGGGAGAGGAACTTCGGGCACCGTTGGGGGCAAGCCTCCAAAGAAATTCACCCTTCCAAAGACGTTGGCCACCTCCAGAGCTTCCTTCTGAGCCTCTGGAGCGGGAGCTGCCACGATGACCACGTCTATCCCCTGAACGATGTCCTTCACCTTCTTTTCCCCCACTACAATGGTCTTTGCGCCCTTTTTCTGTGCCGTTTCAAGACGAGAAGGACTCAAGTCGGCCACCCAAACCTCCTTCACTCCACACAATCGGCAAAGCTCCAAAAACATGAGACCAATAGGTCCCGCACCGTAAATGAGGACGGTGTCCTGAAAATTCACCGAAAGGGGTAAAAATCCATGCACTACACAGGCTAAAGCTTCCACAAAAGAGAACTGCACTGGGTCGGCATCAGGAGGAAGGGGGAAAATATTTCCTTGACGGATGGCCTCTTCGGGGACAAGCATGTACTCTGCAAAGCCCCCATCCCGGGTTATACCCAGAGCCTTCCCAAAGGGGCAGTGGTGCGTTGCTCCCCGGATGCAGAAACGACATTTCCCACAGCCGTAGTTAGGAGCCACAAGAACAAGCATGCCCTCCTTGAGACCTTCGACGCCTTCCCCTACTTCAGCAACTTCGCCCACCACCTCGTGCCCCAAGATACGCCGCTCGTTCTGAGGAATGGTTCCATGACCTCTTCGGGCAATGCGCAGATCTGTACCACAAAGGCTTGCCGCCCGCACTTTCAACAGAATCTCTCCCCGGTCCACCTGTGGTCTTTGGACTTCCTCTATACTCAAACGGGGAGGATAGGAAAATACTGCCGCTTTCATAGCCCTCCACATCCCTTCAGCGAATGAGGTTTTTAAAGCGTGTCATGACGTCGTTCATCCCCTCCATCGTCTCAAGATACAGGGGGAGAAACTCTTGGTACTTCTGGTGGAGCTCTTCGTCAGGTTCGAAAACTGTCACCTTTTCCACCGAACTGAAGGCTTTGGCCGCAAGGTCTGAGAATGCCCCAACGGCATGTCCTGCCACCATGGCCGAACCCCAGATGGCAAACTCCTCTCGACTCAGGGTAACATAGGGTACCCCAAGGATGCTCGCCTTAATGCGATTCCAGAGGGCCGACTTTGCCCCACCACCGATGACTCGTACTTCAAGGAAGTCGACATCGGGAATGAGTTCTCGGAGAATCTTAAGGTACAAGGCATACTCAAGGGCTATACCCTCAAGGATGGCCAAAAAGAGATGCTCCCGGGTGTGGTCCCAGCTGAAGCCGGCAAAAACTCCCCGCAGGTACGGCTGTGTGGGGCAATTTCTTCCCCTGAGATGGGGGACAAAGACGATGCCCGAGGGCGGGGTAATTCTTCGTTCAACTTCTTCATTGATCCGCGCAAATGCCTGAGGGTTTTCGGCCAAATCCCGAAAGAGTTCGTTCTTCGCCCATTCTACGTCCATGCCACCCCCATTGATGTAGGCCATGGGATAGTAGTACGCCTCAAGGACTGAACGGGGGAAAAGGAGGGTCTTATAACGAACATCCGGCGCGAATCGATCTACAAAAATGCTGAAGCAGGAAGCCGTTCCAGCCACGTCAAAGGCGATACCGGGTTTGACCACTCCTGCTCCGAGGGTATTGGCTGCCTGATCTCCGCACCCTGCCACAAGGGGGGTTCCCTCATAAAGCCCCATTTTCTCTGCCCACTCTCTCTTGAGCCTTCCCACAATTTCCCATGGTGCCACAATGCGAGGCATTTTTTCCTTCTCGATCTCAAAAAGACCGAGGATCTCTTCATCCCACCGCTTCTCCTTCAAGTCGGCGAAACAGGAGAAATGGACATAGGTGTAATCCATGAAGGTCGCTTCTCCCAGGAGTCCCGCAAGCTTCTGGGTTACCCAAGAGGCAGGAACGGTGAACTTGGCAATGCGCCGATAGACTTCAGGGTGTTCGTGCTTCCACCAGAGGATTTTCGGCCCGTGGTTGATACTTGGAGTCATGCCAGACTTCCGTATAATGAGGTCTTCAGCCCTTTCCTTCATCCTCTCAGCATAGGGAGCCGAACGTACATCAAGCCAGGAATCATAGGGGGTAGCCGCTTCTCCTTTTTCGTCCACCCCCATGATACCGGCCATTTGCCCGTCCAGGGCTAAAGCGGCGACTTCCCCGGGATTCACTCCACTTTTCTCAATCACTTCCCTCACGGTGCGGACTACCGAAAAGAGCATCTCCTGTGGATCCTGAATGACACTCCCATCTTTTCCGTAAATGATGTTCGAGCTTTCTCGGGCAATGGCCAAAGCCTTGCCCTCTTCGTCAAAAATTCCGGTCTTCGTGGCTGTCGTTCCCAAATCACACCCGATGAAGTATGCCACCCTCACCACTCCTCAATCGTCACGGGCCTACCCAGAGAGAGCGAAGCATGCGCCGCTTCCACGATTCGTACCACCCTCAATCCATCCACAACCGAGGGAACGGGATTTTCTTCAGACACCACACAGCGAATGAAGGCTTTGAGTTCTTCAAGGTAACCCTCCTTAAAACGCAATGCCCACCCTGCATGGGTATCCTGAACAGCTTTTTTCTCCAGAGTATAGAAAACAGGACCTCTTCCTTCCGTTTCTCCCACCCGAATCATTCCCTTTGTCCCCAAAATCTCCAACCGGGCATCGTAAGCGTATCCTACTGGGCAACCTCCATCAATAACCCCAAAAGGTCCATCCTCAAAGGCCATCGTAAGGAGATAGTGATCGTAGAAATCGGGGAAGTCTTTCCGGGCTTCCGGGGACTTAAAGTTTTTGGCTTCCATGAAGACCCTCTGTGGCTTCCTTTGGGCGAACCACAACACCGTGTCCACATCGTGAGAAGAGACTTCGGCAAGCATTCCCCCACTTTTTGCCCTATCCCAAATCCAGGCCGGAGGAAGGCCTGGTCCTCTCCCCGTGGACTTCACCAGGACAAGGTCTCCCACCAATCCTTCCTGTACCATCTCCCAGGCTCGACGGATTTCGGGATCATACCGGCGCATAAAGCCAATCTGGAACTTCACCCCGGCTTTCTCCACCGCACTCTTTATAGCCAGGGCCTCCCTGAGGTTTTGGGCCAGGGGCTTTTCACAGAAAATATGTTTCTTGGCCCGCGCCGCTTTCTCCACAATCTCCCGATGGGTAAAGGTCAAAGAGCCAATGCAAACCGCATCAAGGTCTTCTTTTTCGAGGGCCTCCTCAAAAGAGGTATAGTAACGAACACCGAGTTCTTCACCGGCCCTTCTCGCCCTTTCTGCATCCACATCCACAACTGCTCTGAGCTCCCCCTCGGGAATATAGTGGACGAGGTTTTTTCCATGCACCATTCCTGCTCGTCCTGCTCCGACAAGAACAAATTTGACCTCGGGCATTTCCTTTCCCTCCATATCCTTAATCCCTCATAATTCTCCGTCGCCACTGGTCAAAGACCACTACCGCTACGATGAGAAGACCGTTGACCACCCTCTGCCAGAAGGGCTCAACGTTCAGGAGGTTCAAACCGTTGGCCAGAACCCCCATGAGGATTGCCCCGATGAGCGTTCCAAAAACCGATCCCTTGCCGCCAAAGAGGTTCGTTCCGCCAATCACCACAGCAGCAATAGTCTGGAGCTCTATTCCCTCGGCCATGAGAGCATTGGCCGAGTTCATTCGTCCCACAAGAACAAGACCTGCCAGCCCACAGTAGAGTCCGGAAACTCCGTAGACCAAAATCTTTACTCGGTCCACGTTAATGCCCGCCGCCCGGGCAGCTTCCCGGTTGCCCCCCACCGCAAAAAGGGAACGACCAAAAGTCGTCCGGTTCAGAATGAACCAGGTGAGGACGACAACGAAAAGGGCAAACACCATAGGTACAGGAACACCTCCAATGTGACCACTTCCCAACCAGACGATGCTCTCGGGCAGGTACCCGGCGAGCTTTGTGGCCGTAAAGTGGGACGGTACCGGAAGCCCCCCAGTTATGAGAAGGGCAATCCCTCGAACCGCTCCAAGCATGCCCAGGGTAGCTATAAAGTCGGGAATCTTACCCTTGGCAATGATGACACCATTGGCAAAGCCGGCCATGGTGGCAAAGAAAACCCCAAGCAACGCTCCGCTCAGAAAAGGCCATCCCCAGTAACTCATGGCCACTGCTGCAAGACACCCACCCAGAGCGAGCAAAGGACCCACCGAGAGGTCAATTCCCGCAGCAATAATAACCATGGTCTGAGCCGAGGCCACAATGAGAACTACCGCAACCTGACGGAAGATATTCAACCAGTTACTCAGAGTGAAAAAGTACGGGGAGAGGATGGCAAAAGCTGCGCTCAAAGCAATAAGACCAACGAGAGAGCCGCCTCGTAAAAGGAGACTTACAAAGACTTGAGATATGTTTCCTTCCTCCTGAGAAAGAGGCATCACCTTATTCCGAGACAAACCACAACACCCCCTCAAGAAACCCCGCTTGCCACAGCAAGAAGCAGAGTCTTGTCAACATTCTTCGTGCTCTCAAAGACTCGCACAATTCGTCCATTTCTCATGACTGCGATTCGATCGGCAACCTCGAGAGCCTCGACCGGTTCCGAAGTGATGTAGATAATCGTTAATCCCTGGTGGGCAAGCTGGCGCACCATCTCGCGTATCTCGAACTTCGTCCCCACGTCAATACCCCTTGTGGGCTCATCCATAATGAGGAGTCTGGGTTTTCTGGCCAGCCAGCGAGCCAGAAGCACCTTTTGCTGGTTCCCCCCACTCAAGTATAAGACAGCCCGCAGGACGTTGGGAGTCTTAATCCGCAGAGAACGAACAAAATCCTCTGAAAGAGCCATTTCTTCCCGGATACGCAGAATTCCCCAACGTGAAACAAGAGCGAGGATGGCCAGAGTAATATTGGCAAAAACAGGAAGCTCGTATACCAGAGCATTTCGCCGGTCCTCTGGAAGACAACCAATACCCAATGCAATGGCCTCCTTAGGGCTTTTGGGTTGAATGGCTCGGCCCTCAAGGAGAATTTTACCCTGTGCCCGCTCAAGACCGAAAAGGCCCCGAGCCAGCGTGGTCCTCCCCGAACCCACAAGGCCAAAGAGCACAAAGATCTCACCCTTGTGGACCTTGAGGTTCACGTCTTTGACAAAGTCTCCTACCCCGAAATTTTCCAGGGAGAGCATGAGTGCTTTCTCCGTTACATCAATCTCGTGAGTCGTCTCCAGAGACTCTACAGCCTTTCCGGTAAGATGGTAGAAGAGGACTCGCTCGTCGAGCCTTCGAGCTTCCTCGGTGATAATCTTGCGACCATCTCGCAGTACAGTAACCCGATCAGCGATACGCAACGCCTCTCCTAACTTATGAGAAATGAAAATGACGCCGATGCCAGTCTTTTTAATTTCGAAAACCAATTCGAAGAGGCGGTTGACTTCCTCTTCACTCAAAGCCGAGGTCGGTTCATCGAGAAGAAGGATACGGAGATTGGGTCGGCTCACCGCCTTTAAGATTTCCACCATTTGTTGCCCTGCCACGCTGAGAGAACCAACAGGGGTCTTAGGTGATTCCTCAATACCAAAGCGCTCGAGAAGCTTTTGAGTCTCATAGAACACGGTGTTCCAATCGACCTGAATACTTCTTCTCGGCCATCTTCCCAAAAAGACGTTCTCTGCCACGCTGAGATACGGAACCAGGGAAAGCTCCTGCTGCACAAGAACAACTCCGGCATTGAGGGCATCCCGAGGGGATAGGAAGTACACCGGTTTCCCATCAAGGAGAATATCTCCTGTATCTTTGGGAATAATGCCACTGATAATCTTCATCAACGTACTCTTCCCCGCACCGTTTTCCCCCAAAAGGGCGTGGACCTCCCCGGGGAAAACGTCCATACTCACATCGTCCAAAGCCTTAACCCCGGGGAAGGACTTACTGACACTATGTACCTCAAGAATGGGGACACCTGTCCCTACCATACGGTATACCCTCCGTCAACGCTCAACACCGCACCAGTTGCATACCCTACAAGAGGGGAAGCAAGAAAAAGAATGGCCGCTGCAATTTCCCCAGGCTTTCCGAGTCTCTTAAGAGGCCGCGTTTCTTCAAGACTTTTCCGTGCACGCTCCGGATCTTTTTCTTTCTTGAGAGCCTCCTCCACAAGAGGCGTGTAGGTAGTCCCAGGACACACACAGTTCACCCGTACCCCATGGTCGGCAAAATCAACCGCACAGCTTTTGGTGATGGAAATGACTGCAGCCTTAGTGAGGTTATAGAGCATCTGGTTTGGTATGGCCACAAGCCCTGCCTCCGAGGCCACATTGACGATGACTCCATTCCTTTGCTCCACCATGTGCCTTCCCACACTCTGGGTACAGAGGAGCACCCCCCTCACGTTAATGTCTATTATGCGCCGAAAATCTTCCTCAGTAAAGGCCAGGGCATTGCCTTTGAGGTACACTCCAGCATTGTTCACCAAAATGTCGATTTTTCCAAAAAGTTCGAGAGTTTTCGCAATCATCTGCTCAACACTTTCTCTTCTGGAGACGTCGGTTTCCACAAACTCTGTCACCAGTCCCTGACTCTTGAGTTCTTCCTCAAGGGTCTTGCTCCTTTGGGGATCCACATCGGCAATAACAACCTTTGCTCCTTCCTGGGCAAAGAGTCTTACCGTAGCTGCACCGATTCCTGCTCCTCCACCAGTCACTATGGCCACTTTTCCAGAAAACCCAAGGTCCAAGTATCTCCACTCCTTTCAAAAAAAGGGCCCCCGCAGGGGCCCAGACCTCATTTCTCAAGGTATGCCTTTTTGATAGCCTCCCAGTCGATGGGCTCAAGGTATGGATTGGGATAGAACATATCGGCGTTACCCTGCCACTCG
>FMJZ01089169.1_pt1 | contig 31941 bp, 28 predicted proteins | sample 1987881 | NCBI WGS metagenome assembly FMJZ01 (sample SAMEA4378227, study PRJEB15110) | soil metagenome | biome: soil; feature: Field; material: Soil | place: India | collected 2015-03-11 | depth 0 m
GGGGTAAAATTTATGTATTATGTCACCTTCTTTGCCCTATTCTCAGCCCGTATGCTAATATGACTGGAACCTATAATGATAGTGACATGTCAGCTTTTGTAAATAAAACTCAGCTAGGATTAAGGCGCAGCCGAGAAACATGGTTTAGTAAGATAGCCCGGCTTTTTGATCAGATCACTGTTGAGGACGAGACGTGGGATGAGCTGGAGGAGTTGCTTATCGCTGCGGATGTTGGCGTAACTACTACGCATAAGCTCATCAGTATAGTGAAGAAGCGAGCCAAGGAAGAAAAGTTGAGCCAAGGCGAACAGGTGCGTGCTGTTTTGAAGGCAGAGATGATAAAGCTACTTATGGTTGATATCCCAGGTAGAGACTTTTCCAGCCAGGGTAGTCCACAGGTTATTTTGGTAGTCGGGGTCAATGGTTCGGGCAAGACGACGAGCATTGCCAAGCTGGCGCACAAGTTTAAAAATGAGGGGAAAAGAGTTATTCTGGCGGCAGCTGATACTTTTAGGGCCGCGGCTATTGACCAGCTTAGGCACTGGGGCAATAGGGTGGGTGTAGATGTTATTGCTCATCTGCCCGGCGCTGACCCTGGAGCCGTGGTTTTTGATGCTATCCAGGCGGCTCAAAGTCGGCGGGCCGATGTGGTCATAATTGATACTGCTGGTCGTCTTCACACCAAATTCAATCTTATGGAGGAGCTTAAGAAAATAAAGCGGGTGGCTGGCAAATATCATGTACCTGAGAATGTGCTGCTGGTTATAGATGCCACCACCGGCCAGAACGGCCTGGCTCAGGCCAGGCACTTCACCGAGGCCGTGGGGGTAAACGGGATTTTTCTGGCTAAGCTTGATGGTACCGCTAAAGGAGGCATAGTGCTTGCTATTTGTGATGAATTGAAAATTCCCATCACTTATATAGGGACGGGCGAACATCTAGATGATTTGGCTCCGTTCGATGCCGCAAACTTTGTTGAGGCGATTTTTTCACAGTCAGGAGAGGGAAAATGATCACCGTTGGAATTAATCCAGTTGCTTTGAGCATAGGGGCGTTTGAAGTCAGGTGGTACGGGATTATGGTGGTGCTGTCTATTGTGGCGTTGATAGCCATCTCATTGCGCGAGGCGAAACGGGTTGGTATGCCCACTGAACACATTTATAATCTCGGTCTATGGGCCATAATCAGCGGGATAATAGTATCCAGACTTTTTCATGTGGTCGACAAGTGGGAATATTACGCGGCACATCCGGCCCAGATTATTCGCTTTGAGGGCTTGACCATCTATGGGGCTGTTATCGGCGCCATGATAGCGGTTTTAGTGTATAGCTGGGTAAAAAAACTTTCATTCTGGCAAATAGGTGACATCGCAGCTCCCGGAGCACTTGTGGGTCAGGCGATAGGCAGGATTGGTTGCCTCATAAACGGCTGTTGTTACGGGTTACCCACCTTTTTGCCCTGGGGCGTGGTTTATACGCATCCGGCTAGCTATGCGCCGATTGGTGAGGCAGTTCACCCAGCGCCGATTTACCACTTGCTGTGGAACTTGATGGCATTTGGTATACTCTGGTGGTTGCGTACTCGGCTTAAACCGGCCGGCTCGGTCTTCCTAGCTTATCTTGCGCTGTACGCCACAGGCGACCTTATCATCCGGTTTGTTCGTGAGGGGGAGCCCTTCCTTTTTGGCATGCAGCAAGCTCAGTTAATTGGTATGGCTATACTGGTGATAACAGTGCCCTGGCTTACAATCAGGATGTGGCGTTACCGGGCGAAGCAGCAGGTGACAGCAAACATTAATGAGACTGAGCAAAGTCAAGGAGTTTAAGTCTGAGCCTCTCTTCATTGTCCCATCTGTCGATATCTAGGTTGTATACTATGTCAAGACGCGTAGCAGTTGCTTGAGCCAGGTTGTTGAAATTAAAGGCAATGGCATCCCAGATTATGCCTTGTTGCCTTAGTTTAAGCTTCAGATGCTCGCCTTGATTCCCAACCTGGCGTTGGTCGACTACTTCGATGCAGCGACTCATGAATGTGGGTAAAGGATTACCGTTTCCAAAGGGAGCTAGCCGCTGTACTTGTTTGACGGTCTCTCCGGCAAAGATGGAGAGGGGTACTTCGGCGTCTATGTCTATATGGGGACGGAGGTCTAGTCCAGCCAGATTAGCCTCAGCTATTTCCAGCAGTTGCCTCTGCAGACGTGCCAGGTTGGTGGTGAGAACAGTAAAGCCTGCTGCTCTGGTATGACCGCCGAAGTTGTGCAGAAGTCCTTGGCAGTCTTCAAGTGCTGCCATAAGGTCGAACTCGGGTATGCTCCGCCCACTGCCACGGCATATCTCAGGGCCAATTTTGAAAAGGATTACGGGGCGATAAAACTCTTCACAAAGCTTACCAGCGATGAGCCCCATGACGCCTGGGGGATAATCTTCGTCCATAGCCATCAACAGAGGGCGGTCGATGCCGGCGGCGATGATTTTCTCTCTGGCCCTTGCCAGTGATTCGTTGGTCAGCTTCTGTCGCTTGGCGTTCTTTTCTTCAAGTTCGGAAGCTAGCCTGCTAGCCTCTTCACTGTCCTGAGTGATTAACAGTCGGTAGCTGACGTTAGCGTCATCAAGCCTGCCAGCGGCATTCAGACGAGGTCCTAATATCCAGGAGATACTTTCGGTATCTAGGTTGCCTGGCTTCAGCCCTGCGCAGCGCATCATCGCTTGAAGCCCGGGACGCTCGGTGTGGTTAAGGAGTTCAAGGCCACGCTTTACCCAGTAGCGGTTGTCACTGATAAGAGAGACTAAGTCTGTTACGGTACCTAAGGCTACCAAATCCAGAAGCCTGTCCAGCATTCCCTCTCGACCATTGCCCTGGAATAGTGCCTGAAGGAGTTTGAAAGCAACACCTACCCCTGCAAGTTCAAGTGAACGGCAAGGCGAGTCATCCCGCTTGGGGTTGACTACCGCCAGTGCCCTTGGCAGAGTAGCAGGTGGGAGGTGATGGTCGGTGATGATTATGTCCAAACCCATCCTGTTGGCCTTTTCCACCTCAGCAAGAGCAGTAATCCCGGTATCTGCAGTGATTACCAGACTGACACCTTGCTTGTATAGCTTCTCCAGAGCGGCTGCCTGCAGCCCATAACCCTCGCGGTGGCGGTGTGGGATGTAGGGGATGACCCTGCCACCAATGGCCGACAGTCCCTGGACCAGCAGCGCGGTGGCTGTAATACCATCGGCGTCGAAGTCACCATAAATGGCTATCTGTTCACCGGAAAGTAGGGCCCGGTAGACTCTGCTTACTGCAAGGTGCATGTCAGGAAGCAGGAATGGGTCAGTTTCCAGACGCTGGTCTGCGCTAAGGAAAAGCTCAGCCTGGGAAGGTTCTGAGATGCCTCTGTTATGAAGCAGTTGAGCCACCACCGGATGTAAACCTGGAATGTTAATTGGAGGTTCGGCTGGTGGTAGTAACTTCCAATGAAGGTGGCTCAAAATCGTGCCTCTTTTTGTTAGTGTAGCCCAAATTTGTACCATCAGCAAGTTAAGAGTTAGCTTGAAAGTATGGAAATCTGATAATTTTAATTGACCACCAGGGGTGCTGTGAATATAATTTCCTTTGTTGGGAATTATGGTGGCTAGTCCAAAGGTAGCTTTTCATACGCTGGGTTGCAAGTTGAACCAGGCTGAAACTGAGCTCATGGCCCGGCGCTTTGTTGAGGGTGGGTATCGGGTTGTAGACAGGGGAGCAGATGTCTACATCTTAAATACCTGCACCGTAACACATATTGCTGACCGCAAATCACGACATACACTGAGGTTGTGGCGTAAGCAAAACCCAAAGGCCTTTATCGTGGCCACTGGCTGTTATGCACAGAGGTCTCCCGAGGAGCTGTCTGCGATTGGCGCTGACTTGGTCGTGGGCAATGACCAGAAGATTTATTTGCCGGCATTGATAAAAAGCAAGCTTGCGCCAACAGCCATTTGTTCAGCAGGCCAAAACCCTTCTAATAGCGTTAGTCGCGTCCGCAGTTTTGTAAAAATCCAGGATGGGTGTAGTAACTTTTGTGCCTATTGTATCGTGCCCGCTGTACGCGGGCCGGAGTATTGCCTGCCGGTGGCTGAGGTGATAGAAGAGATAAAAGCAAGGGTCTCCGATGGCTGCAAAGAGGTTGTGTTGACCGGCACCAAAATTGGTGCTTATAGCCATAACCAGGCTAACCTTTTGCATCTGGTTGAACGGATTCTAGCTAATACCGGTGTTGTACGGCTGCATCTTTCGTCTTTGCAACCACAGGAGTTGTCCCCCGCGTTTCTCAATCTGTGGCAAGATGCTCGCCTGTGCCGTCATTTTCATCTGGCATTGCAGAGCGGCAGTAACAGCGTGCTTAAGCGAATGGGACGTCACTATACAATCGATGATTACAGGGATGCGGTGTCTTTAGTTCGCAAGATGATTCCTGACGTAGCTATCACCGCAGATATTATGGTTGGTTTCCCCGGTGAGACCGACGCCGAGTTTGAGGAAAGCTATCGTTTTTGTGAGGAGATCGGTTTTGCTAATATCCACGTTTTCAGCTATTCCCCCAGGCCTGGGACACGGGCGTCACAAATGCCCTGTCAAGTCAGCGATGCGGTGAAAAAGGCACGCAGTTTGCAGATGTTGGAGCTGGCTAGAAAAAGTGCTCACAGCTTCTGGCAAAGGTTTCTCGGGCAGGATGTAACAGTCCTCTGGGAAAAAGAGGTGACGCGGGGCAGTGGTTTATATTCCGGGCTCAGTCACAACTATATCCGGGTATACACCATGAGCCGTGAGAGGTTGACCAACCAGCTTTTGCCAGTGCGGCTTGTCCGATTGCATGAGCAAGGACTGTGGGGAGAGTTAACCTATTAAAGATTAAGGTCAAAGTAGTGCCCAATTCCAGAATCACACAGCTTGATAAGCAGGAAGTTGAGTTTGTTAGTCAAAAACAGAGGTTGCACGCGGGACAAGGGTAAATAAAACAGTGGTCGGGTTGCTAGCTGATTATTTCGTGGTCTCACAGGGCTCGGTAGTGCTCCAGAGTGGGCAAGAAAATTGGAATAAGGTCATAGAGATTCTACGGCAGCTAATAGTTTTCGTTGAGGGTGTGTTATAGCCTTTTTGGTGGTTAGGGGGGTGTTTCCCCCTTACGGCGCTGGTTGCGCAGAAAGTCCTCAACCTCCTTGATGATTCTGTTTACGTCCTCAAACGGTTCTCCGGCTATGGCCCCTTCAACTCTGTACTGTTGCTCCAGCTTCTTGATATATCGTCGCAGCTGGGGGCTATCAGCCAGGAGGCGGCCCAGCATGTCGTTTAAATACTCTCCGGCTTTTTGAAGCTCCTCCAGTTCGATTTCTATGCCCAGCAAATGGTTTAACTTTCTGACCAGCCCCAAGCAGACTATGGGATTGGCCTCGGCGCGGACATAGAATGGGGCATGCCCCCATAAGCTTATAGCCTCTATTTTCCTGTGGGCACTGCCGGTGAGCAGTAAGCCGTGTATACTGCTTGGCCCCTGGTAGTCTATGGGTACAATATTATGTTTTTCCAGCACATATACAAGGTCGGGCTCACTTACTACTCCGGATATTATTGGCTCCCTGGTATGGGGAACCCTGTCATACAGCCCGCCCAGTGTATATATTCTGTTTACATTTAGTTCAAGAGCTAAATCCAAAATTAAGTCAACAAATTCGCGCCAGTGCAGATGTGGCTCGATACCATGGAGCAGAATCAGGTCATGCGCTGTTTTTTTATTTTGCCAGTAAAAGAAGCTGTTACGGGGCAGTTTTAGCGAAGCTATCAGACCTCTGTCAACAGTTACCACTGGTCGAAGAGTAGAGAAATCATAAAACTCCTCGGACCTTATTTCAGCGAACCTCGTGGCATCTAACTTCCTGACAAGGTAAGCAACGGCTCCGGTGGCAACTTGGCAGGCGTCAGCCCAGCCGCCGAAGGCAGCCACCAGGTCTGGATTGCGTAGTTTAGGTTGCTCATAAAGAACTAAGTGGCTGAGTTCCATTTTGCTGTCTTAACTATATCATCAAGCGGCCAGAGCCAATCTCACTTCCAGTGTAACACAATCTGGGATAACAGAAAAAATGGCTCAAATTCTCCATTGTGATACTAGGCATTGACACACATGCTATACTGATTCAATGGTGAGGCAGTCAAAAACACGCTAAAAGAACTGTTTAAAGGGATAAGAACCATGGCTCAAATGGAAATCATTGTCAATCCGGCTGCCGGAGCCTGGAAGACTGCTAAAAAGTGGCCTGAGATTATGAGGCTGCTGGAAAGCCAGGGGCTTGACTTTGAATATCATGTGACAGAGGCTCCGGGCCATGCCATACAGCTGACTAGGTCGGCAGTTGAGAAAGGTTATAAGCTTATTGTAGCCGTGGGTGGTGATGGCACCATAAACGAAGTGGTAAATGGCTTCTACGATGCTGAAGCTCTTGGTGATGTGACGCTGGGTGTCATCAACACAGGGACCGGTGCTGATTATATCCGCACTCTCGGCATCCCACGGCGCTATAAAGAAGCTTGCCAAACGCTGGTAAACCCCAGAGGTAAAGCAATAGTAGATTTAGGTATTGTTGAATGCATGAGCCAGGGACGGAAGAAGAAGAGGCTGTTTGTAAACTTCGCCGGGTTGGGTTTTGATGCAGAGGTTGTCAGAGCCACCACAGAGAAGTTCAAAGCACTGGGCTCAATGCCTTCTTATCTTATGGGATTGCTTTCTACCCTCTTTTCTTATGAAAACAGGGATGTATTACTTGTGGTTGATGGAGAGATGGGGGAAAGGCGCATCTGTACCATTTTGATGAATCATGGCAGGTATGGAGGTGGTGGTATGCTTCCAGCACCCAATGCCGACCCAGGCGATGGATTGTTCGATGTGTTAATAATAGACGATATAGCCAAGCCCGATTTGCTTGTCTCGATACCCAAAATTTACAGGGGCACACATCTCACTCATCCGAAAGTTACCTTGATAAGAGCGCGGGAGGTAGAAGTGAAACCTGCATTTAATATGGCTGTTCAGGCGGATGGTGAACTGTTTGGCGAAGCCCCGGCTAGCTTCCGTGTTTTACCGCGCGCATTGACCGTGCTCATTTAATTTTTAGCAACGGCATTTCGCTGTGGTTACATCCTGTCGTAAGGCTGATGTTTTTCCATTATCTCCTTGATGCCTGGGATGTCTTGAATAAGCTGGTCTAGAGCGATTTCCTGCCCGGTTATGTCGAAGGCCTGCCTCATTGTTTGGGAGAACGCCACTATTATAAAGGGATGCTTGGCGCCGAAGCACAAAATGCGATTATCCATGTGCTGGCAATTCAATAATGACTTTGTCACTGAAATCAAAGTGACCCCATCTACAGTGACAGGTTTATCGATTCCTATTTTCCTTTCCATTTCGATATAGCCACTGTTTTGATGGCTTTAATTGCCGGCGGCGAGAAAGCAAATCCAGCGATGGAGGCAATGAGGAGGAGGGGGTGCGTTCTTATTGCGCCGGATAAATAGCCTTGAAGTAAAAAGGTGGTAGAGAAGGAAGGCTCCACTTTTATCTGGCAGGGGAGGTATGAGGCTAAAAGGCTAAGTGGGGCAATGAATGCAAAAAGAAGCCCTGTATCAGCCGGATTATCAAGACCTACCTTCAAGTTTGCTACGAGCTCTCTGACTTTAAGATGCCTGAAGATGCTTCTAAGTAAGCGTGCGATTTCCCTCGGCATGCCTCTGGTTTGTAGGATGTTGAGGAATATTTTCAGGACACCTTCCCAATCTGCTATTTTAGGCTTACTTTCAACAACAGCTTGTCTATCAGTGGTCTTTCCCCTTTTCACTTCGGTTCTAACTAGGCCGAAAATCCATACCAGCTTAATGCTGAATCTGGGGCGTCTGTCAGTGTTAAAGTGGAGCACGAGGTCGAGTGGCACGCAGAGAAGCAGTATGAAGAGTACAGCCAGGCAAGCAAGAACGGTGACAGCCAACAACTGCCTTTATCCTTCCTTTCTCTGGCCTCCCCACTTCTCGGCGATCTTCGCTGCTATATCAGGTATGGTTTCGCTTAGCTTTTCTATCGCGGTAGCTAGGCCTCCTTTGATCGGTTCTATCCTGGTGCCATCTTTGTCTATAACGATGATGGCAATGGGCTTTAATCCGGCACCACCGCCGGTGCCGCCACCGCCGCCGCCCCCAAGAGTGGCTTCTTTGGCTTGCCCCTTGCCTGAGCCACCTCCAGCAGCGAAACCAAATCCAACGCTAAGTAATGGTATCAGAGTGGTACCTTCTATAGTTATGGGTTCGCCTACTACAGTCTTAGAATCTAGCACCTTTTCGATTTCTCCGAGCGTTGTCCTAATCAGTTTTTCAACATCTTCCATCGTTGCCTCCTGAATGATTGCCCCTTTGGCACAGAGATTATATCACGGCATAAGAGTACATTGTTAAGTTGGTGAGTCAGGCCCTTTCCCCTTCACTTTCTGAAGACGGCACACCGAGGATTTACTTTGACTCATTTTGAAGACTCTTCGCAGCGGCAGGAAAGCGGTTAAGTTGAAGTGGGCAGCCCTTATTTGACATTAACCTGGATTATGATGTCCCCGGGCTGGCCATCGGTTATTTGACGGGCATTTCTTAGTCTTATCTTCATGCCGTTTTTTATGCCGGCCGGGATTTTAACCCTCAGTTTCTTACCCTTGCGGACTAGGTCCTTTTCCAGACCTTTGGCGGCCTGCTCTTTGGTGATGGTTATCTCATAGCGCACATCGTGGCGTGGTGGTCGTCGAGCCTGACGCAGTATTTCATCGATATTGATGCCTGAAGGTGTTTCGAATCTAGCCCCTTCAGGGCTACCGGTAGTAAACACCTTAAATGAGAAATTTTTGCCTCTGAAAAGTTCACCAAATATATCATCAAGGAAACCAAAGCCAAGGCCAGCACTGCCGAAATCCTTCATCAAATCCTCAAAAGTAGCTCTGGTAGAAGCGCTTCGAAAGACATCACCAAAGTCGCCCACTCTGCCGAACTGGTCATATTGTTTTCTCTTTTTGGGGTCCCCCAGGACTCCGTATGCCTCGTTTATTTCCTTAAACTTCTCGTTGGCCCACTTTTCTCTCCCAGGGTTGCGGTCTGGGTGGTACTGCATAGCCAGCTTTCTGTAGGCTTTTTTGATTTGCTCGTCTGAAGCGTCCCTTGGCACTCCCAGAATGTGGTAATAGTCTTTTGCCATGATGGTTCCTCAGTCTATCGTCAGCTTATCATTAGGGTTGTTTTGGAGGAAATTCAGTTTGTCGACTGGTTCTTGCCCTCTTGATCTCTTTTTGCTGCTTGGTCACGAATCCAGCGGTGAATTTCGTTGAGGGCGGGCGGGGCGACGCTGAATACTTCGATATCAGCAGGGAACTGTACCCTGTGCCCTTCTCTGATGAAAAGGATAGCTGTTTCGTTAACTCTTAGTGTCTCGTCTATTCTTTTGCTAATATGTTCGTACCTTTTTCTGGAGGCTTCCATATAAAATTCGGACACTTTTGTGGCTGCGGTGTTGCTCAGCAGGCCCATTAGCAGGCACCTCTCCCAGTCCATGCATTCTGTAGCCAGTTCCATATCTTCGGTTGCCTCCAGGATAGCACCATTTTGACACTTTTGCCTAACTATTTGGCAACTTTTGGGACTAAGTTTCTCCATAATCTTGAGGCCATCTTCGCCGCCCAAACTGATTGATTCGTGATAGACCCTGCTAACCCTACTTAATTTTGACTCTAGGTTTCCTATGTGCTCGCCTACCTGTATCCAGTAGAGCTCAAATTTTTCAATGAACTCGGACGGGGCGTTCTCAAACGAATATATCAGTGGGACGAGGAAAAGCCTTCTTCCTGGCTTGAAGCTGTCCACTTCCGGTCTGGTGATTTTGCCTAGCTCCTGCCCCATATTTCAATCCCTTGTCTCTAGTAGTTTATCACAAGCCCGATTTCTTTTAAAAAACAACCCGAACAGCGTTCAGTTCCCAAACTTGCCTGAATTCCAGGAAGGCATGAAAAGCTGGAATGAAATTTGGCAAATATACACACAGATGTTGGCTCAGATGGCGCGCGCCTAGAGGGATTCGAACCCACGACCCCCGGTTCCGAAGACCGGTGCTCTTGTCCGCTGAGCTATAGGCGCCAGTGGTGTGATGGCCTCCTATGTGCCACTGTTAATTTGGGGTGAGCGGAGGGATTCGAACCCTCGTTCTCCAGGGCCACAACCTGGCGCCTTAAACCGCTCGGCTACGCTCACCATGGGTAATGGTAGTATTATAGCCTAGCAGTTAGGCGTGATTCAATTGAGGTCAGGCTCCTAATTTGACCAGGGGTAAATAGTACTGGATTTCTGTTGACAACTTGATGCAACAATAATAAAATTCGCCTCCAGCAGGAGCGAGAAGAAAATAAGCTGTGCGCAATGAGTGGCAGCCCAAGTTGGGCGATAAATTCATCCGCCGGCCACGTGTAAAATTATACCCGCTGCGACGAGTCCTAGGTGTCCCTGGTCTGTTCAGTGCCGGTTATGGAAATGTTGGCTCGTCCATTTATTATGCACTGGGCATCGTCACATTAGTGGCGATGGGCGCAACGCCGATAGCGCTGGCTGTTGCCGGGGTTTTGTTTGTCTTCACAGCGCTCACCTATGCCGAAGGCACAGCCATGTTCCCTGAAGCCGGTGGGTCTGCTAGCTTTGCACGGTATGGCTTCAATGATTTGGCTGGCTTTATCTCCGGGTGGGCTCTTATGCTGAGTTATATTGTCACCATTTCCATCTCAGCCTTTGTTATCCCGCCCTATTTGGGTCATTTCTGGCCAGCACTTAAAGAATCTGCTACGCTCAGTACAGCAGTATCCATGGGGATTATATTATTTTTGTTGGTCATCAATGTCATTGGTGTCAAGGAGACCTCCTTGATTAATGTGACCGCTGCGGTATTTGATTTGCTGGTACAGTTACTGATAATAGCTTTGGGACTACTTGTGGTCTTCAATTTCGATGTGCTCGTAAGAAACGTTACTTTGTACTGGCCGCGCCCAGAAAATTTGATTCTGGGAATAGCACTGGCCGCTATAGCTTATACTGGGGTTGAAACGATGTCACAAATGGCCGAGGAAACGAGGCGACCGTCAATAAGAGTGCCTAGGGCACTTATCCTGATGATAGTTATTGTTTTAGTTCTGTTCGGTGGTGTTTCTACCGTAGGGCTATCAGCTATGACTCCCGAAGAACTTTCCACTCACTGGGCAACAGACCCTGTGGCCGGGATTGCTTTCAGTATTGCTTCGACAATGACACCTCAGGAAATAGCGTCCAGGTTTTCGTCTCAAGCAGAGACTGTTTTAGTGCTGACATGGGTATTCGATGGACTGCGCAGTTTGCTGCCAGGTCTGGTAGCTATACTGGCAGCTAGCATTCTGTTCATAGCTACTAACGCCGGGCTGATGGGCATATCGCGTCTCGCTTTTTCCTTAGGGAGATACCAGCTCATCCCTAAAGTCTTAGGACGTGTCCATCGTACGTTTAAAACACCTTACATCGCAATTATCCTTTTCGCGAGCGTGGCGATAGTCATTCTGATCCCCGCATTTTTCGTCCCAGGTGCGTTTCTGGAACTCGGAGCCCTTTATGCTTTTGGTTCTCTTTTCTCTTTTTTCCTTGCCCACGCTGCTATTTTGAATTTGCGTATAAAAAATCCTGATATGCCGCGGCCTTTTAAACTCGGTGGTAACATTAAGTTTAAGCAACGGGAATTGCCAATTACTGCCATTTTGGGACTACTGGGCACGGCGTTGATATGGGTGGTGGTGGTATTCACCCAACCCTACAGCCGCTGGGTTGGCTTTGCCTGGATGTTTGTTGGGCTTGGTGTTTACTTTGTGTTCCGACGGAGAAAGGGATGGTCATCTGGACAGATGAGCAGTAAAACTGCCAGTTTTTTGTAAAAGGTAATTGCGTAACTACAAAGGTGTAATTATAATACGTACGAAGGACAGTGATTGGCAGGAATCTAAACCGATGCGACTGAGCAGAATACTGGTTGCCGTAAGCGGTACCAGTGCTGACGAAGAGGCGATCAAATTAGCCTGCGACCTAGCGAAGAAGTCAAAAGCTGAAGTTTATGTGGTTTATGTGATTGAAGTAAAGCGTAGTCTGCCTCTAGATGCGGTAATAGAGTCAGAGATAGAGAAGGCGGAGAAGGTGCTGACTCGTGCCGAAGATATCGCTGGTGACAGAGATTATGAGGTGGAGACTGATTTGATTCAGGCGCGTGACGCGGGGCCGGCTATCGTGGACGAGGCCATGGAAAGAAATGTTGATTTGATTCTAATGGGACTAGCTTACAAGAAGCGATTTGGCAGTTTTAGTTTAGGTAGAGTTATACCGTATGTTTTAGAGGAAGCTCCGTGTCGAGTACTGTTGTTGAGAGAAACAAAATCGTAGGATCGGGATTATGAATGTAATTATCATGGGGTGTGGACGAGTCGGAGCCCAATTGGCTACATTGCTCGATGCCGATGGCCATAGGGTGACCGTTCTAGATATTGATGCCCATAGTTTCAGGCGGTTACCGCCAAGTTTTGGCGGTACGGCACTGGTTGGCGATGGTACAGATGAGGAAACGCTTAGGAAAGCCGGCATCGCAGAAGCCGATGCTTTTGTGGCAGTGACGCAAGGTGATAACCGTAATGTTATGGCAGCTCAGATTGCAAAGCATATATTCAATGTTCCAAAAGTAGTCTGTCGCATATATGATCCTCTGCGTAAGGATATCTACGAGGCACTGGGGCTGGATGCTATCAGCCCGACGACTGTATTTGCAAAATTGCTGAGAGATAAGCTGTTGGCTATGTGAAAGGGGTGACACTAGACTATGTATATTATCATCGTCGGCGGTGGTAGTGTCGGCTATAACCTGTGCAAAGAGTTGCTCCGAGAAGGACATGAGGTATTGGTACTGGACAAGAATCCAACTAAGTGCGAGAGGTTTGAAGATCAACTGGGGAGCGTGTGCATGAGGGGTGACGGATGTGAGGCAGCCACTTTAGCTGAAGCCGGAGCAGCTAGAGCCGACGTTTTCATAGCAGTGACTGATGAGGATGAGGACAATTTGGTAGCTTGTCAGGTGGCCAAGCACAAGTTCGGAGTGCCTCGGACTATTGCCCGGGTCAATAATCCCAAAAATGAACATATCTTTAGAAAGTTGGGCGTCGATTGTCCTATCAGTGTTACCAATCTCATTTTGGAACACATTGAGGAGAAAATACCTACGCATCCGCTGATCCATCTTCTATCCATGGGTGAGGAGAATATGGAGGTTGTTGAGATTAGAATACTGGAGGGTTCAGCGGCAGTGGGCAAGTCAGTTAAGGAACTATCACTACCTCCAGATTCTATTTTGGCTTTGCTAATCCGAAATGGGCAGAAGCCTCAGGTGCCGACTCCTGATACTGTCTTGAAGGCTAACGACCGCATCATTGCCTTGACGAGCGCGGAGAGCGAAGACGCTTTGGAGAAAGAGCTGGCGGGCAGTTAATTTAAGGAGGCAAAGGCATGGTGAGGGTGGCTTTTCAGGGCGAAAGGGGAGCGTTCAGTGAAGATGCAGTTATCGCCTTCTTTGGCGATGCTGAGCTTTTGTCTTGTCAGCATTTAGCTGATGTTTTTGAGGCTGTGTTCCGGGATAGGGTTGATTTTGGTGTAGTTCCTGTGGAAAATTCTCAAGCTGGCAGTATTAATGAAACATATGACCTGTTGTTGAGTTATCCACTGAATATCTTCGGGGAGGTAAATTTGAGGATAAGCCATTGTCTTATGGCTTTGCCTGAAGAGAGATTAGACAAGATACAGATAGTCTACTCCCATCCTCAGGCTCTGGCGCAGTGCGAAGCCTTTTTAAGGCAGCTCAAGGCTGAAATTGTGCCTACTTATGATACTGCCGGCAGTGCCAAAAGGATAAAAGAGGGAGGCTTGAGGGGATGCGCTGCTGTAGCTAGCCGACGAGCAGCTGAAATCTATGGGCTGCATGTTCTGGCAGAGAAAATTGAGACCAATATCAATAACTACACCAAGTTTTTCGTTATTTCCCAGCAGACAGCCGAACCCGGGGCAAAAAACAAGACGTCGTTGGTGTTTAGTACTAAGAATATCCCGGGAGCTTTGTATTCCTGCCTGGGAGCTTTTGCTACACGTAACCTGAACCTGACTAAGCTTGAATCAAGGCCTAGCAGAGACAAGCCCTGGGAATATGTGTTCTATGTTGATTTTGAGGGACATATACGGGATAGAATTTGCCAGGAAGCGCTGGCTGAGCTAGAGCATAGAGCCAATTTTATTAAGATACTCGGCTCTTATCCCCAGGCTAGGGATGACCTTTAGAGCATATTGTACAAACCCTCTTTAAGCTTTTCATAGGTTGCGGCTAATGCCTCTGGTAATACTTTAGTGCTGGCCACTACGGGCATAAAGTTAGTATCGCCCTGCCAGCGCGGCACTATATGTGTGTGAATATGGACGTCCAAGCCAGCTCCTGCCACTTTGCCCAGATTCATACCTATATTGAAGCCGGCCGGTTTCATTACTTGAGTAAGTAGCCTGGTGCTCAGTTTCACCATGTTAAAGTGCTCATTTGATTCGGCATCAGTCAGCATACCAAGTTGGCCTATGTGTCGGTAGGGTGCCACCATCAAATGCCCGGGATTGTAGGGGAAGGAGTTTAAAATTATGAAGTTGGTTTCGCCACGGTAGAGGATTAAGTTTAATTCGTCGTTGTTCTCTTTCGGCTTCAGGCAAAGAAAGCAACCGCTTTGTTCAGGCTGGAGAATATATTCTATTCGCCACGGTGCCCAAATATGTTCCATGGTGTTTTTCGCCTTATATTACCTAATATTTGAAGCTTATTGCAAAGTGCTCGGAGAGACAGGTGGTTGTAATCCATCCAGTGTAGCTGTGTTCTTCAGGATGTCTAGACTAGTGGGACTGGCGCCATTGCAGCTGTGGTAATAGCCTTAAAGGCCTGGAATTATAAAAATTGCTAGTGAATTGGCTCAGGGGATATAATTAAAAAGGGCTATGATGAGGCAAATGTTGACCGAATATTGCTTTGAGCTGGGGCCAATAAGACCACCAAGCGAGGCATATTCATTGTTGATAAGGGCTACCAGAAACTGTCCATGGAATCGCTGTCAGTTTTGCCCGGTCTACAAGGGGCAAAGATTTGAGCTAAGGCCGACTGAGGATATAATTCGTGATATAGAAGTGGCTAAAGCTATTGCGGATGAGATTAAAGAGCTTACCTGGAAAATGGGTTATGGTGGTCGACTCAGGGATGTAGCGGCTGCGGTTTACAGTGGGTATCAATATAACTCTAGTATCCGCAATGTAGCATTGTGGCTATGGGCAGGGGGTGAAACCGCATTCCTTCAGGATGCTAATACACTTATAATGAGGACCTCCGATTTAGTGGAAGTAGTTTCATTTTTAAAGCAAACCTTTCCCGGGCTGACTAGGATTACGTCCTATGCCCGCTCCAAGACTGCGGCTAAAAAATCACTGGAGGAACTAAAACAGCTAAAAGAGGCTGGTCTGTCCAGGTTGCACATTGGCCTGGAAAGCGGTTCTGACCTTGTGCTCAACTTTATGGATAAAGGTGTCACTGCTGAGGAACATATTATAGGTGGCAAAAAGGTAAAAAAAGCGGGGATTTCTTTATGCGAATATGTGATGCCTGGACTCGGTGGCAGGAGGATGACGACAGACCACATTAACGGGACAGTTATGGTGTTGAATGAAATCAACCCGGACTATATCAGGCTACGCAGCCTTCACATTCGGCCTGGAGTGCCTTTGTGGTCGAGGGTTGAAGCCGGCGATTTTGAGCTTCAGACAGAAGACGAGGTGGTCGAGGAAATCGGTAGCCTCATCGAAAGGCTAGAGGTCACAAGCGAGCTCAAAAGCGACCACGTATTGAATCTGTTACCTGAGGTAGAGGGTCGATTCCCTGAAGCTAAGTCAGCATGCCTGGCTATTATAAAGAGGTATCTTTCATTATCACCACAGGAGAGGCTTAACTTCAGGTTTGGCAGGAGAGCTGGCTACTATGAAAAACTGGATGACCTATATGATGCTCATAAATATCAGATGGTTGACGAGGCTATCAGGCGTATCAACTCAGATAACCCAGATAACATGGAAGGAGTAATTTTTAGACTCAAGGAAAGCTTTATTTAGAAGCGGGTGTTTTATGGTCAGCAGAGGTTTTCTTAACCTAAATCGTTTCAAGTCAGGCAAAGCGATAAAGCAACAGGCGAAACGTAGGCCAGATAGGCGGCAAGAAAAGTCGAAATTAACGAAATATTGGAAGGTGCATGTATGAGAAGACTGGTAATTTTTATAGTTCTGTCACTGGTAGTGATTGGTATGTCGCTAGGTTGTGCTGCTGATAGAGGTAAACAGGTCAGAGGCGTTTTCATAGAAGGGGATTCAGGTGGGGATGCTGAGACTCTAAACTGGATTCTAGCTGCTGATGCTGCTTCTTTTAGCTATGTTGGTCATACGCTGGACTCACTGGCAACTTATGATAACCAGTTTAACATCCAGTTACGCTGTCTAGCCAAGGATGTAGAGGTATCGCCAGATGGTCTGGTTTATACCGTCACAATCAGGGACGACCTTAAGTGGAGTGACGGCTTGCCGGTCACTGCCGAGGACTATGTGTATACCCTGAAGAATCTTATGTTTTCTGACTGGCTGAACTACCCTTATAAAAGTGATTGGCAGGAAGAAGTAGACGGCAAGACTGTCTTTGTTACGCCAGAAGTGGTAGATGCGACTACCTTTACCATTACCCGGCGGACAGTTGACCCGGAGTTCGTCTACACCATTTACGATCTGACACCCTATCCTAAACACATAGCTACAAAATACGAGGGTGACGTTAGGGCTTTTACTCAGGCTAAGGAGTTCAACGAGCTGACTTATACTGGTAACCTTGGCCCTTACCGGTTTAAGGAGTGGAACAGGAATGACAGGTTCATAGTCGAGCGCAATTCTGAGTACTACCTGGGCAAAGACGTTGGAGCGCCATATTTTGAGCAGTATGTCGTCAAGATCTTCGGCACATCAGCCACGAGGCAAGCGGCTCTCGAAGCTGGAGATATAACTCACACTGCTATTGAGCCTGCTGAAGCTAACAGGTTCCGAAGTTTACCACATGTCAAGGTCTATACTGTTCCCACCAGAGGTTACACATTGCTGGCTTTTAATCAGCGGGCTAACGGCTGGGATGGGCTTAAGGATAGGACGGTAAGGCAAGCCTTTTCGATGGCAATTAACAAGCAGATGATTAGCCAGTCAATCCTTCTGGGCTTTGCTGAACCCGCTTTCAGTTTTATCCCACCGACTTCACCCTGGTACAACGGAGAGGGTCTAGAAAAATATGGGGTTGGGTCTCTCTATGACAAAAAGAGGGCAGCTGAACTTCTTTATCAGAAGGGTTATGGGATTAAAAGGGCTGACGGGACTATAAAAGTGACTGATAAAGAAGGTAAACCGCTCCATTTAATTCTGGTGGTGAGCACTGGCAGTAAGCCAAGCGAGGACATGGCTTTTATGGTACGCAAGGAGTTGGTGGAACTGGGCATAGAGGTGGAAATTAAACTTGTGCCGTGGGAAACACTGCTGCGTCAGTATGTTATGAATAAGGTGCCGAAAACTGACCAGGAGCCTAGATACAATAATGGTCCCGATGCAGTCAGTCAAGAGCGATGGGACCTATTGTTGATAGGTTTTAGCACCGATTTGTTGCAGCCGTCTGGAAGCCATGTTTTCTTTGCTAGCCAGGGTGGTCTGAACTTTATGGGTTACTCTAACCCTGAGGTAGATGCTCTGTTTAAGCGAGCCAAGTCAAAAGAGGCACTGGACAAAGAGTTGCGAAAACAAATCTACGCTGAACTAGCTCGGCTTTTGTCTGAAGAACTACCTGTTAATTTCCTGGTTTTTCATAGAGCTAACTACGGCTTTCTAAAAAATGTGATGGGTATAGAGCCTGGCATTAATATGGGGTATAACTACCATCTTTGGTACTTTGGTGCCACAAAATAAGATAGACTGCCTTCGCTTGATATATAGTTCTTTTTGCCATTCCATCACAGCTGTTGTTTAGAGTGACAGGCATAGAATTTGAGAGAAAACAGTTTGGTACTAGGGCATCATTTTTTCAATAGTCTTATATGAAAAAAAGTTGGCTCAGAGATTATATTATTAGAAGGCTCATTTACTCGGTCATTATCGCCTGGGGGATATTAACCGTTACTTTCATTTTAGTTAGGGTTGGGCCTAGTTCGCCTGCGGACAGATATTTAGCCAATATAGCTGCTGGTGGACATGATGTGACGCAGGTTATGGCAGCAATTGAGGCCAGGTATGGTCTGGATAAACCTATATGGGTTCAGTATGCAGATTACATGAAGAACTTATTCCAAGGTAACTGGGGTTGGTCCTTCAGCACCTCGATGCCCGTAATTGAGCTTATAAAGAAGCACTGGATTTACTCTTTTCAACTGATACTGCTAAGCAGCCTGTTTGCTGCCGTCCTTGGCATCTTAATCGGTATCTACTCAGCAGTTAAGCAATACACCAAGGTGGATTATGCATTTACCCTTTTTTCTTTCGTCGGTATATCAATTCCTAACTTCTGGCTTGGCGTCATGCTCATCCTGATTTTCTCGGTGAAACTGGGGCTGTTTAAGACCTACTATGATACTACTTTGCCCCTGTTTTCACTTGAGAATCTTAAGGCCTTGGTGATGCCTGTTATAACTTTAGGTACGGGAATGCTGGCTGGCTACGTCAGATATACCAGGTCGGCGATGCTGGATAACTTGAGGAAAGCGTTTGTCACCACAGCTCGAGCCAAAGGGTTACCGGAGCGGACTGTAATCGGCAAGCACGTTTTCAGAAATGCTTTGCTACCCCTGGTTACCATAATCATGTTTGACCTAGGTAGTATAGTTTTCGGTGGGGCTTACTTAACCGAGATTGTTTTCGGCATTCCGGGTTTAGGGCAAATATCTTTTAAGGCTATCTTTGCCAATGATTACCCTGTGGTGGTAGCCGTAACCCTCATAGGTACATTCGTGGTGCTGCTGGTGAACCTGGTAACAGATATTATTTACACGTATCTTGACCCGAGGATAAGGTATGATTGAAAAATTAAGGGGCATGGCGAAGAGGATCAGCCGTTCCTGGCAGAGCAATACACGACTTATTAACTATTACTGGCAGCGGACAAGGCGCAACAGGCTGGCTATTTTCGGTCTAGCATTTATAATATTTCTGGTTCTGCTGGCTATTGTTGGTCCATTCTTTACTTTAGACCCCACAATGGTCAATTTTGAGGAGAAGAACCTGCCACCTATTGGTTTTACCGTCGAGCAGTCTGTTTACAACATTGAAACCGATGAATTTATTACTAAAAAAGTTTCCGGGACATGGAAGCACCCGCTAGGCACGGACAGCAAGGGTCGCGATATGCTGGCTATGCTGATTTCAGGTGCCAGGGTATCTTTGCTGGTCGGTATAATTGCTACCAGTATAGCCATTGTCTTGGGGACGATTATTGGAGTTTTGTCAGCCTACCTGGGTGGCTGGGCAGACAATGCCCTGATGAGATTCACCGATGTTATGATGACCTTTCCGTTTTTCCTGTTGCTTGTGCTCATAGTCTTTATCTTTGGCCCCAGTCTGGCTATTATAGTACTGGCAATCGGGCTTACCGGGTGGACGGGTGCTGCCAGGCTGATTAGAAGTGAATCTTTATCACTGAGGACACGGGAATTCGTTATTGCTGCCAGAGCCATGGGCGCCAGCGATAAGCGAGTCATTTTTCGTCACCTTATACCGAATGTCATCAGCTTGGTTATAGTCATGGCCACGCTGGCTATTCCGGGGGTAATTTTGGCTGAGGCTGCATTGAGCTTTATCGGTCTGGGTGACCCGACTGTGCCGAGTTGGGGAACAATACTGGAAGCTGGGCAGCACAGCCTTAGTACTGCCTGGTGGGTGGCTGTAGAGCCGGGGATTATGATTTTCCTTACCGTTCTTGCTTTCAACTTTCTAGGTGATGGCCTCAGAGATGCCTTCGACCCCAAGAGCAATATTTAGCAGCTCTAATTGCAGTTGTAGAGAAGCGATTTGACTACTGAGGCAGCCTATTTGATAGCTAATCAAATGATTTCGGAAGATATAGTCTTGAAGGTCGAAAATTTAAAGACATATTTTTTCACCCGCCGGGGTATAGTCAAAGCGGTGGATGGAGTCAACTTTGAAGTGAGAAGGGGCGAATGTCTGTGCCTGGTCGGAGAATCAGGCTGCGGCAAGACAGTGACGGCGCTATCTATTCTAGGCTTAATTGATAGCCCGCCGGGCAAGATAGTCGATGGTCACGTAAGGTACGATGGACTAGACTTAGCCAGATGTTCGGCAAAACAGCTAAGACAAATAAGAGGTAATGATATTGCCATTGTCTTTCAGGAAGCACAATCCGCCTTCAACCCGGTGCTGACTATAGGTGAACAGATAGTTGAGCAGATGGGGCTTCATCTGCCACTTGAGCGTGACCAGGCTCGTGCCAGGGCTATGGCTTTACTCAGTGAGATGGGTATACCCTCGGTGGAAAGGGTCTTGAATTACTATCCTCATCAGTTATCGGGTGGTATGAAGCAGAGAGCTCTTATAGCCATGAGCCTTTCCTGTAACCCCAAACTCCTCATCGCTGACGAGCCGACCACTGCTGTAGATGTCACTATCAAAGCTCAAATTCTTGAGATTTTTCGTGAGCTGAAAGTAAAAAGGCAAATGTCTATTGTCTTCATAACCCATGATCTGGCGGTCGTGGCTGAAATAGGAGACAGGGCCGTGATTATGTATGGGGGGAGAGATATTGAAACAGCACCTGTTTCTGAAATAATTTATGACCCGAAACATCCCTATACTGCCGGTTTAATCGCATGTCTGCCAGATTTATCTAAGACCACAGATAGACTGGCATCAATCCCTGGTACACCACCTGACCCTTGTGAGATGCCTCCGGGCTGTGCTTTCCATCCCCGGTGTCCGAGGGCGATGGGTATCTGCAGCCAAAAAGAGCCACCCGAAATAAAAGTTTCGAGGGAGCGCAAAGTTCGTTGTCATTTGTACAGTTAGAACAGGTGCATAATCATAAACTAATACAGACGGTAGACCTGAAGAAATATTTTCCGGTGACTGCGGGTCTATTTTCACGACATGTTGGCGATGTAAAGGCAGTAGACGGTGTGACCTTTCATATTGCAGAAAGGGAGATCCTCGGATTAGTTGGTGAATCAGGCTGTGGCAAGTCAACCCTGGGCAGAACGCTGCTTAGACTGGAGGAGCCGACCAGTGGAGAGATTTGGTACAAGGGGATTAATGTCATCAAGCTTGACAAAAAGGGGCTTAGAAAATTAAGGAGGGAAATACAGATAATATTTCAAGACCCCGATTCCTCTCTTGACCCCAGGATGACCGTGGGTGATTCTATATGTGAACCTTTGATTGTCCATAATATCGGTGATGACAGGGAACGCAATGAAAGGGTGGCTTTGTTGCTGGAGCAGGTTGGGTTAGAGACCAGACAGGCCAGCTTATATCCGCATGAGTTAAGCGGTGGTCAAAAACAGCGTGTCGGTATCGCCCGTGCTTTAGCTGTAAACCCGAAACTCATAATTGCCGACGAACCTGTAAGTGCCTTAGACGTATCCATACAGGCGCAGGTGCTGAATTTGATGATGGACATTCAGGAGAAGTTCGGTCTTGCCTATTTGTTCATTGCTCATGACCTGTCAGTGATAAGGCATATGGCACATAGAGTGGCTGTAATGTATCTGGGTAAAATTGTTGAGCTAGCGAGCAAAAAGGAAATCTTTGATGACCCTCTTCATCCTTACACTGAAGCCATGTTATCGGCTGTACCAACTTTGAAGGCGAAGGTCAAGCAGAGAATATTACTGCGTGGAGATGTTCCCTCACCGCTTAACCCGCCGTCCGGATGTCGTTTCCACCCCAGATGTCACCGTGTGCAACCAGTGTGTTCTCGAGAGGAGCCCTACTTTCGTGAGATATCTGGTAGCCACTATGTTGCCTGCCATTTATACTAATTTCCTTAACCATATAAGGACCTTCAAGCCTGTAGCCAAATTCAGTGCGAAAATATTCCCTGACACCTACACCGCTGATAATGGCTATTTTTGTGGCATGAAATTCATCCCGGGCAATTCTTTCAGCCTCCATAAGCAGCTTGCTGCCAAGTCCCCTGTGCTGTGCTGCCTCCGACCGTTGTTCTCCCAGAGGGACCTCTGGGCCAAAAACATGCAACTCTCTGATGAGAGCCAGCATTCCGTTGTGTGCTGATGGTCGTATCCGCATGCGGAGCAATCCAAAGAGAGTTTCACCTTCGTCTTCGAAGGAGAGGAAAATCTCCTTTCCCCCAGATGCTTTGTAATCCAGTCTCTTCAGCTGTGGCCTACCGATTTTCCAGCCATCCCTAAGACGATGTCCGTACTCACGGCAGCGGATACAGTGGCACTGAGCGCCGATTTCTCTCATTCGTTTTTTCAACGAACTTCTCAGTGCCAGGTCCCTGCAACCAGCCACAATAAAGTTGCCAGGAATGTCGCGCATCACACGGGGAATCCTGACATAGCTGGGAATTGAGGTCTTAATCTCTATCATCAAATTCACCAGCTCATCCATTCTGTACGGCTGATAACGGTTATCATGGTACCACTGCTCCAGTTCTGTGCCAGTGACAACCAGCGTCGGATAGAGTTTTATTCCATCGGGTCTGAAATTCTCATCAGCAAAAAGCTTGACTGTCAGCTCCAGGTCAAGCTCTGTTGTCGACCCAGGTAGCCCGGGCATCCAGTGATAATAGACCTTAAAACCGTAATCCTTAAGCAGCCTGGTGGCTGTCATTACCTCGGCTACAGTATGGCCTCGCTTAACCAGGCGGTAAATATTGTCATCTAAGGTTTGCACTCCTAGCTCCACTCGGGTGGCTCCGAATTTCAACATCCTTTTGATTTCCTGTTCTCGACACCAATCAGGCCTGGTTTCAATGCACAGCCCAACGCATCTATGCCTGGCGGTTTCATTTATCTTCTTAGCCGCCTCTAAGCTAGGGGACTGTATACCGTTTAAGGCATCGTAGCAGTCCTTTATGAATTGATATTGATACTCTTCAGGATAGGCAAGAAAAGTACCGCCCATAACAATGAGTTCCACTTTATCGGCCGGGTGTCCCATGTCTGAGAGGATTTTCAGCCGCTCTTCAACTTGTCGTCTGGGTTCATAATTGCAAAACTTTGCCCTGAGCACTGCTGGAGATTCGGGGGTGTAGCTCTTAGGCGCATCAGGGAAGGTTGGGCAATAAATGCATTCGCCAGGACAGCCTATTGGCCGCCCCATGACAGCTACTGGGGTTACTCCAGATATAGTCCTTGAAATTTTTTTCATATTGTGGTTTCCTTAAGGCAAAGCAACGCCACCATGAGACTTGGGCCTAACCTGCATCTGCTTGGCAGACCCTAAAACCTACAAAGCACGCACTGCTGTATATCGTACAGTTATTAGGCCTGCTTATGGAAAAGTGTGACATAGCAAAAGTTTACCAAATCGGTTGCTATGGCGACAAATAGGGAAGTCTTTGATGAGATAGCTGAGAGCTGGTACCGCTACAGGCATTGGTGTCGTTTTACTCAGGAGCTCGAGGAGCTGGTACTCAGATGGCGCCAGGGAAGGCTGTTAAACATCGGCTGCGCCCATGGTCCAGACTTTGTGCCATTCAAAGAAAACTTCGAGCTGTGGGGGATAGACTTTTCTGCGCAAATGCTAAAACAGGCGCAAAAATACGCTGCCAAGTTTGATTTGGCAGTCAATCTGTTGGTGGCTGATGCTGTTTCCCTACCTTTTGGTGACAACACTTTCGACTGGGCAATTTCAATAGCTACTTATCATCATATTGATGGCTATGAACGGAGGCAAGAGGCTTTTAAGGAACTTTGGCGTGTACTGAAGCCAGGGGGTGAGGCGTTTGTTACTGTATGGAACAAGTGGCAGCCACGCTTCTGGCTACGTGGAAAGGAGGTTTATGTACCCTGGAGATTAAGAGGTAAGGTACTCTATCGTTACTATTATCTATTTTCCTATGGTGAGGTTCGCAGGCTGTTAACTCTAGCCGGGTTTAAGGTGCTCAGTATATTCCCTGAGCGGGCCCACCATTTTGTGTTGAAGTTTGTTTCCAGGAATATATGTGCCCTTGTCAAAAAATAGATAGGAAAGACAACTCTGAATGAAAATGCTGGGTGTCTTCAACAGAGGTAATGGTTGGGAGGGTAGAAAGGTAAATATTGCTAGTGTCTCTCGGACTTAGAGATGTCTTCGCCTATTACCAGTTCTGTAGGTGTGGTGGCTAGAGCTATGGGTAGAAAGACCTCAACCAGTTTTGGGTCAAACTGGGTGCCGGCGCATTGCTTGAGCTCAGCCAGTACCTTCTTGTAGGATAGGGCTTTTCGATAAGGGCGAGGAGAACTCATGGCATCGAAGGCGTCAGCAATAGCCAGGATGCGGGCTTCAATTGGAATAGCCTCGCCCTTTAGTCCAGACGGGTAACCGGTGCCATCCCAGCGTTCGTGGTGGTGAATTATAGCTGGGAGGCAGGAAACCAGACTGAGCACATGGCCGACTATGGTGGCTGATAATTTCGGATGTGATTGAATCAATTCCCAGGCTTCAGCGTCCAGCTTACCAACTTTATTGAGTATTTCGTCAGGGATGCCTATCTTTCCGATATCATGGAGCAAAGCTGCAGTGCTTATTATAGCTACTCTTTCCGGTGGCAAGCCGAGGGCTTCAGCCAGAGCCACAGCATAGCTGCACACCTTTTTAGAGTGGCCGTAAGTATACTGGTCTTTAGCTTCGATGGCGGCGGCTAAAGCGTAGATTATACTCAAAGCCTCCTTTTCGCTAACAGTTCCTCCAATGGTGGTCTCGGTTAGCGTAGGCAATATTCTAGATGCCATGCAAGTTCGATCGCCGCCGGTTTGTTTGGCATAATAGAGCGCCCTGTCAGCAGCTGTTAGAAGTTCGTCCGGGGTTATTCCATCACTGGGCCATGAGGCTAAACCGAGGCTAGCTGTAATTTTAGGTTGTTCAGTTTGCATCTCGTGGGCGATTCTTGCTCTAACGCGTTCAGCCACAATGAAGGCGTCGTTACCAGGCGATTGTGGTAACAGGATGGCGAACTCATCGCCCCCATAGCGGAAAGCCAGGTCAGTGCTTCTGATTGACCTACCGAGCATTTGCCCGATTCTTGCTAGTAGCTTATCGCCGTTCATATGTCCGTGTTTGTCATTGTAGGCCTTGAAAGAATCCAAATCCAGCAAAATTAAAGACAGCATGCCGCTGTAGCGCGAATGGCGCTCAATTTCTTGTTTCAAATGCTCATCAAAGTGACGGCGGTTGAACAATCCGGTGATTTCATCTACACGGGCTCTTTGCTCAGCCCTGGCATACAGTCGGCTATTTTCAATTGGCACGGCGATGTGGGAGGCGAGACGTTCTAGAAGGAGGACCTGTTCAGGGTTGTAAGCATTGGGCTTCCGGCTGCCGATGATCAAGCCGCCAATAGCTTCATTTTTGACCATCAGTGGCAAATACATGATTGAACGAATTCCTTGTTTCAAGTGACGCTCACCCGTCCAGAACCTCCTGCTCTTAGAAAGGTCTGGCTCCATACAAGCCTTTTTGTGATTTGCTGCCCATTCAACGCCGGTGCCGGCAAGAGGTATCCTTTGCCCGGGTTGCCATGCTGAACCTACCTTTGTGGCCAAAGCCTCGAAACAAAGCTCTTCTCCCTCAATCAGCGCCACCCCGGCCCAATCGACGTCAATGACCTGACTTAGTTCAGTGATAAAGCTATCGTAAACCTCTCGTATGTTTAGACTGGAAGTAATGACTGAAGTCAGGCGGTTAAAAAGTGAGAGCTCCTGCTCCCGTTTTCTGAGCTGCTCCTGAAGATATTCTTTTTCCAGGCTAGTCGCTACCTGCGATGCAATGCTTTCTGCCAGATTAATATCCTCTACTGAGTACTTACCGGTTCGCTTCCTATCTATTGCCAAAACAGCAATCAAACGGCCGCGGCTTATCATAGGAAAAAGTAGTTCGATATCAAGGGCTTCAAGGCGCTTCCTTTCCTCATCCCATAGACCGCGGAATTCTGCATAGATATCCAGATCCTCTTTGCTAAGGTAGCTATTTTCCTGTCTCAACCATTGTAAGATCGGGCTGTCCTTTCGTATGGTCAGTGAATGGGCGTTAACTTGGTGCGAAGTACTTATCTCGATGGCAAAGTCCCCGCTGACCGGGTTCGGGAGTAGCAAGTGCGCATGTTTGCACTGCACAGACCCGACTAGTAACGGCAGCAATTCATTCCCGAGCTCCCTGAGGCTGAAAATGCCGCTCAGTCTATTTTTAAGAAAAGCATGCAATTTCTGGTAGTACTCATACCGCGTTTTGTGGAAAAACCGCTCTGCCCCCGTGAGGAACAGACCTTGTAGCAGATAAGCCACAGCAAAAACAACAGCTGCCACCAGTGAGGTCACGACTAAAATGCGCTCGTCCGGTGTGATGCCGATGATCCGGTGTATTAAAATAAGCAGAAGCCCATAGGTAGCAATACCGAAAGTGACTAGACCTATCCAACCCAGTGCACGCCGGAAGACGATTTGCAGGTCCAGCAAGCGATGCCTCAATACTGCATAGGTTAAAAGACCAGAGTTGACCACAGCGCCAAGATGGGTCAAAGGGTATATTTTGCCAATGGTGGTCACTGCAGTGGAACTGAAGAAGGTCATGAGTATGATGCTCGCCAGCAGATACAGGATTTGATTGCGCTTTACTGCGTCACTCAGCCTATTAAACTTTCTCCATAGAAAATAAAAATCGGTGCCCAACACGGCAAAAAGTGCAATGGCTATTGGTATGAGCGCCATATCATAGTCGGGGACAGCTACGCCTTCTACCAAAGAAACGCCTTTAGCAAAATAGCCCATAAAAGTTATGGCGACAACCAGTGCCAGCAGCACATAGCCAAAGTGAGGGATGAAACCTTTTGGTTGGTAGAAAGAGGTCAAAAAGTGATGGAACTGCACTGCTGCCCACACGAAAAAGCACAGGACGAATCTCAGGACAAGGAGTTTTTCCTGTGGAAAGAGCTCGCTGCGGAAGATTACATTGCTGAGTCCCCACAAGAAAGTGGGCACCAGCGTTATGGCGAATAATTTCTGCTGACTGTTCCACGGCCGGTTGAAAATAAGTATTAATGCAACTGGAATATAGGCGATGACAACAGCCAGAGAAATATAAGCCTGTATGTTCATCTTTAATTGTATTTAGTTTTGCGTAATTATGTCTCGAGCCTGGAATGTTGTCAAGGGGCTCTAGCTGAATTCGTTCAAAAGTAAGCAATCCAACCAACCAGTTGAGACTTGATAGATATGTCATAAAAGGCTATAGTCTTACAGTTAATGATGGAGCTAGTACTAAAATACAGGGGAGCGGGATGAGAAAACTGGGTATAGGCAAGATCAGGGGCTTGCAGCAAATTTCAACACCCGATGGAGTCTTCACAATATGCGCTATGGATCACCGGGGTTCTCTCAAAACCATGATTGAAAAGGAACAATTTGATGACAACGTCGAGTATCATGAATTGGTGGAGCATAAGCTGGAACTGTGTGCTGCCCTGGCGCCTTATACCAGTGCTGTTTTACTGGATCCCAACTACGGTGCTGCCCAGTGCATTGCCGGAGGAGTCCTTCCTGGACATACTGGTTTGCTGGTAAGCATTGAGGCTACTGGCTATCAAAGTAGCCCTCTGGGTAGAATAACGACTTTACTTGAGGGCTGGAGTGTAGAAAAAATCAAACGCATGGGTGGCTCAGCAGTCAAGATTCTGCTTTATTACCGCCCTGATCTGGCAGAAGTTGCTCAAAAGCAATTGGAAACGGTACAGATGGTGGCGGCAGAATGTCTGCAGTATGATATACCTTTCCTGGTCGAGCCCAAAACATATGCAATCCAAGGTGAGGAAGCTAAGTCACCAGATTTTGCGGCGCGTAGACCGGAACTGGTAATCACAACGGCTCGACAGGTTACATCATTGCCGATAGATGTGCTCAAGGCAGAATTTCCTGCTGATATGAAGTTCGAAACAAGTAAGTCAAGATTACTGAAGTTTTGCCAGCAATTGGATGAGGCGTCGCAAGTGCCCTGGGTTATCTTAAGTGCCGGCGTGGATTATGAGACCTTTCGCGAGGAAGTGAAAATCGCCTGTAAGGCTGGGGCCTCCGGATTTTTAGGTGGTCGCGCCATCTGGCAGGAGGCTATACGTTTTACAGACAAGAGGGAACGAATGAAATTCCTTTCTACTACTGCGGCTAACAGGTTGAAAGAGTTAGCCGAAATAGCTACCAAATATGGCGTTCCTTGGTATCGCAAGTTTGGTCTTGAGGCTGACGACTTGACCGTAATTGGGGAGAATTGGTATAGGAGTTACTAAAGACAGATACAAATGATGGTAACGAATTTGGGCACTGCTTTCAGAAGGACGAAGATAGTCTGCACTATTGGCCCCAGTACCAGCTCGGCGTGGGTAATGAAAGAGCTTCTGAAGGCTGGTATGAACGTGGCCAGAATCAATTTTTCTCATGGAACACCTAAGGAGCACGCCAGCTATATAAAAAGCCTTCGTCAAGTATCTAAACAAACTGGCTTACCATTAGCCATAATGCAGGATCTTCCTGGGCCGAAAAATAGGATTGGCAAACTTAAAAAGGGCTCTGTTGAACTCAAGGAGAATTCCGGTTTTATTCTTACAACAAAAGAAATACTAGGAGACGACCGTATGGTGTCCGTAGGTCTCCCTGACTTGCCACAATGTGTCAAGCCCGGAGACATGATATTTCTTGATGATGGTGCTATAAAACTAAAAGTGACATCAACTACCAAAACCGATGTTTATTGCCAAGTGGTGGCTGGTGGTAACCTGTCTGGGGAAAAGGGCATAAATATCCCCGGTATTACATGGGAAGCCCCGACAATCACCGAAGAGGACTGGAAACATCTGGTTTTCGGTTTGAAGCATAATGTCGATTTTGTAGCTTTATCGTTTATTCGTGAAGCTGATGATATTGTGAAAGTGAGAGATTTTCTGAAAAAGAAAAAAGGGGCTCCGGCAATTATCGCCAAAATTGAGAGACGAGAGGCCCTTGACAACCTTGAAGAGATACTGGCAGTAGCCGATGGTGCCATGGTGGCCCGCGGCGACCTGGGTGTGGAGATTCCGGTACAAAGAGTACCTATAGTCCAGAAGGAAATCATCCGCAGGTGCAACCAATTAGGGAAACCTGTCATTGTAGCTACCCAAATGCTGGAATCCATGGTCAACTCCCCCCGACCTACACGAGCCGAGGTCACTGACGTGGCTAATGCCATCTTTGATGGCGCCGATGCTGTTATGCTGTCCGAAGAAACTGCCATAGGTAACTATCCGTTGGAAGCGGTTTCTATGATGGCTCAAATTGCAATGGAGGCGGAGGCTGCTTTGCCCTACGAGGAGGTCCTGGCAAACAAAGGTAAGGACATTCAGCCTCAAACCGATGATGCCATCAGCTACGCTGCTTGCCATACAGCTAACCAGCTAGGCGCAGCTGCCATTATCGCCTTTACCTTTTCGGGCAGCACTGCCAGACGTGTCTCCAAATATCGCCCTAAAGTACCGATTCTGGCTATTACCCCCAATCGGTCAACGCAGAGGCAGTTAGCGCTATCATGGGGGGTATATGCCTTGCAGATACCTGAGCCATCAAATATAGCTGCCTTGTTCTCCAGAGGGGCCAGGGTAGCCAAGCGAACGAGGCTAGCCCGTAATGGCGATTTGGTGGTTATCACCGGTGGTATACCGATTGGTGTTCCTGGCAGCACGAACCTGCTTAAAGTGGAAATGGTCAAATGATTGCTACTGTGACTTTAAATCCCAGTCTAGATGAAACTGTCACCGTAGAAGAACTGGTCATAGATGAAACCAATCGCTGGACTAGCTTACGCCGAGACCCTGGCGGCAAAGGAATCAATGTCTCCCGGGTCATTCATGAACTCGGCGGTGAGACTGTTGCCTACGGCTTCATTGGTGGCATAGATGGCGAAACATTGAAGCATCTTCTGAGACAACAGAAGGTTCCTTTTGACTTTACACCTATCAGAGAGGAGATAAGGACCAACTTTATCATTACCGATTTAAGAACTCGTCGCCAGACCAGAATCGATGCTCCCGGGCCGTATATTTATAGGGATGAGCTTGACAGCTTGATAAACAAACTAATAAATATCAGGCCGAAGCCCAGTTTTCTGGTGTTTGCTGGCAGTGTTCCTCCTGGAATACCTGATAATATCTATCAGCAATTGATAGAAATAGCCAGAAACAACGGTATAAAGACTGTTCTTGACTCCGATGGAAAGTGGCTGAAAAAAGGGATAAAAGGAAAGCCGAATATTATAAAGCCGAATCTTCACGAAGCTGAAGAACTATTGAAGACAGAACTGAGAAGCGAAACGAAAATAGTGCAGGCAGCAAAGACACTGGTAAGCCAGGACATTGAGGTTGTGGTAATTTCTCGAGGTAAAGACGGTCTAATAGTTGCCACCGATAAGGAGATACTGAAAGCAGTACCACCGCGTGTGGAGATACGTAGTACTGTTGGAGCCGGCGATTCCGCTGTTGCCGGGCTGGTGCTGAAACTAAGTCAGGGATATGAGATTAAGGAAGCCTGCCGCTGGGCAGCAGCAGCCGGGACAGCGGCTACATTAACCCCAGGAACTGAGCTCTGCCACAGGGAAGATGTAGAAAGACTTGTACCACTGGTGAAAGTAGAGCAACTATCATTACGTAAAAAGGTAACAACACCGTGAAAAAGGGGTTACCCTAGCCTGGGGTGATGTCTTGGATAGTAGGCTGTAGCGCGAACAACCTTTTCTACTTAAGGAAAAACTTATTCGCCCGTATCCATCAAATGAGCCTTCAACTGCATCAGGTCTGTTAAAACAGTGCCACTGCGTGTTTGCTGCTTTCTATCCAGATAGAAGGCTCGGACCCCTATTTCCCTAGGGGCGATGAAATCAAATTGCAGATTATCACCCACGTGAACCATCTGCTCCGGCTTGACACCCAGCGCCTGACATACTTTCAGGTAGAATTCAGATGTCTTAAGTTGCTTATAGTCAGTAAGCGAGGAGAAGACCTTTGTGAAATAGGGCCTGATGTCATGCAGAAGATGCTCAAGGAAGTCATGTGTCGACGCTGAGGCTACGACAAGTTTGTACTTCCCAACTAAGGAAGCCAAAACCTCTCTAACTTCCGGGTAGTAACAGACTTTGCTTCGACAGGCCTCCATTACCGGCGTAGCCGAGCCGAGTCCAAATTTATCAAACCAGTACCGGACATCATACCACTCCAATCTGTGGTCACCTACCCTTCTATACTCTTCTTCCACAATGCGTCTGGCGAGCTCTAAATCATCAATACCGTTTTTCTCCGCATATCGCTTAGGAATAGCTTCAAACCAGACAGCATAGCTGAAGTCAGTTGTCACCAGCGTGCCTTCAGCGTCAAATGAGACTACCTTAATTTCCATAGTTATTCAACGCCACGCTTTTTCAGATACTACAAGTAGGGCAAGGTATTTTTAATATCTTTGTAAGGATAGAGGCGTTGATCATGTGCTGTTAATCGTCAATAGTGCGTCTTAATGCCTTGCTGTTCGATTGCCACCTGTATTTCCG